>Ga0187821_10000426_pt1 | contig 10852 bp, 10 predicted proteins | sample NC_wetland_sal_i_20_FD_132442 | JGI IMG/M metagenome (GOLD analysis project Ga0187821, IMG submission 132442) | Wetland sediment microbial communities from Neuse River Estuary, North Carolina, USA - SourceSoil_1 | ecosystem: Environmental > Aquatic > Freshwater > Wetlands > Sediment | place...
AAGAAAGCCGCTGCCGTTCTCGAAACCCTGTTCAAGGAAGAGCCTGATCATCCCGGGGTGGCGCATTACCTGATCCACAGTTATGACAAGCCGCAACTGGCTGAACTGGGCCTGCCCGCGGCCCGCCGCTATGCCAAAATCGCTCCGGCGGCTCCGCATGCCCTGCACATGCCGTCGCATATTTTCGCCCGCCTCGGGTTGTGGCAGGACGACATCGACTCCAACCTGGCTTCCATCGCCGCCACGCGCAAGACCGCGGCCATGCACATGGGCGGCGAGGGTCATCAATTTCACGCCATGGATTTCCTGGTCTATGCCTACCTGCAGAGCGGCCGCGAGGCCGATGCTGCGCGCGTGATCGAGGAAGTCAAAGCCTTGCCGCCGATGAAGGACATGTACGGCGAAGGCTACGATCCCCACGCCTATGCCTTGTCGAAATTTCCCGCTCTCTATGCTCTGGAACTTCACCATTGGACGGAGGCTGCGGCCCTGACTCCCGCGCCCGGCGCGGATTCCGGCGACAAGGCAATCACGTATTGGGCACGCGCGATCGGCGCGGCCCGATCCGGAAATGCTGCTGAGGCGCGGAAGGATATCGCCGAACTGGAGACAATTCGCCAGGAAATGCTGAAGAACAAGAAGACGTCATGGGCCCAGGTGGTCGAAGACGCGCAGAAGGAAGCCGGAGCCTGGGCCGCGCATGCCGAAGGCAAGGACGAGGAGGCCATCCAGGCCTTGCGCTCTATCGCCGAGGAAGAAGAGTCTACCGGCGACGAACCTGAAGACATTCCCGCGCGGGAGATGCTGGCCGACCTGCTGCTTGAGACTAAACATCCCGACCAGGCGCTGGCGGAATATGAGACCGATCTGAAGTTCAATCCCAATCGCTTTAATGGGCTCTACGGCGCAGCCAGCGCGGCTGAGATGGCAGGGAAGAATGAAAAGGCAGCAACCTATTACGCGCAATTGGTGAAAGTGTGCGCCGGATCGAGTTCGGACCGGCCTGAACTGGGGCGGGCCAAGGCGCTCCTGGCAAGGAACTAGCACTGACTGTGTGGGGACGGGTCTTCGACCCCTCCGGGCCGAGCGAAGCTCGGCTGACTGTTACACCACCAGCTTCGCCAAGTGTGGGCGGACACTCTTGTCCGCCGCTTTTGAACTGGACTTCCTGTGTCGCGAGATTCACGGCGGATGGGAATCCCCAAGACCCAAGATCAAAGTCAACTTCAAAGGCGGCGGACAGGAGTGTCCGCCCCACAAAGCCTTGCTCGGGCAATGCCGATTTCCTAGTGCCAGAACAGCATCTTGGCTACCAGAGCGATCAGCATGGCAGCCGCGCCCAGGGTGGCGTTGTATTCGCGGTGCTTCCAGTACAAATCACAGGAGAACGCTCCGCCGTTTTTGACCGAAGGGCGTACTCGCGGGAACAGGCGGGGCACCTGGCGGGTGTAGTCGTCAAACTGGGGGAAGCGCTCGCGCAGGAACGCTTCTTCGGAGCGGATCACCGGAAGATAGATGGCAAAGAAGAGAAGAAGAATTCCAGCCACGATCCACCAGCTGCGCGAAGCCAGCGCGAACCCGATCGCCAGAATCAGAGAACCAAGATAGAGCGGATTGCGGGTGTAGGCATAGGGACCCCCGGTGGCGAGTTGTTCGTTTTTCTGCAGCTGCCCCGAGGCCAGCGCCCGGATCAGCAGCCCCGGAATCACCAGAGCTGTGCCGATCACAATGGATTTCACGGTGGGCCTGGCCAGCCAAAAATAAAGCACGGCAAAGACAAACCCCAGCGGAACCCGTATGCGGCGGGCGACGGCGGACCAGCTAGCCATGATTTTCCCCCAGCAACTGGCGCGCGGCAGCGACCACTTGAGCGGCGCTGACTTCAAGCAAGCTTTCATCGGGCCGGGATGTGTGGCTATAACTGGTGGCGCTGGCGGGGCTGCGCAGCACCAGGCTGCGAGTGCCAAAAGGGCCGTTGCGTGCCGGATCGGTCGGCCCGAAAATCGCAACCACCGGAACTCCCAGGGCGGCTGCCATGTGCATGGGTCCGGTATCGCCGCCGATGAACAAGCGCGCGCGGCGGGTGAGCGCGATGAGCTGGGTGAGCGATCCTGTAAAGGTTGCGGCCGCGCCGCCGCTGCTCGCTTCCACCGCGCGAGCGAGGTCTTCCTCTCCGGGGCCGAAATTGATCAGCGTTTTCACGCCATCCTTTACCAGCTGCCCGGCCACTTCTCCGTAGCGTTCGGCCGGCCATTGTTTGGCTCCCCAGCCGGCGCCCGGGCTGAGCAGCGCGAATTGCCTGGTGCGCTGCGCGTCCAGGCGCCTGCCGCATTCTTCCTCGGCAGCAGGGTCTCGAGGAAGGTCGAACTCTGGAACGGTTAACTTGCGCTGCGCGACAGCTTCTGCCAGAGACAAATTCTGTTCCACCACATGTTCGCCACGGGTGATAACCGGTCGCATGTAAAACATGCTGGCCAGATTTTCGCGCGGCTGGGCTGCCCCGTAGATGACCGGGGCTCCCGACCACCGGGCCAGCAAGGACGACCGCACCGCACCCTGAAGGTCGAGGGCGACTTCATATCGCGCCGCGCGCAAGTCGCTCAAGCTGGCGGCAACGCGTTCCCAGGTAGCGACCGAGAAAGGCGCGTGCCGCCACTGCCTGGTGTTCACAGTGTGAATGCGATCCACCAGTGGACGCTGCGCCGACCGCGGGCCGGAGCGGGGAGCAGGCAAGGTGCACAGCAGTTCCGCCCAGCGCTCCTCGATCAGCCAGCCCAGCATCGCTTCAGGAAATGCGGCTCGCAGCGCGGCCACGGCCGGCAGGCCATGAATGACGTCACCCATGGCGCCGAGACGGACAATCAGCAAGCGCTCGACCTTCCGTGAGGGCGCCGCAGGCTCAACCAGCGCCGAGCTTCCCAGACTCTTGGGAGAGTCAGCAGCTGGCAATGAAATACTCACGAACGCAACCGCCCCAGGCGCGAGCGGATCATCTCAGTTGTGGAATGGTCTTTGGGGTCGCCCACAATTTCCACTCGTCCGCCATTGGCGATTACCTCGTCGCGTTCGGGCACCGTCTCGGCAGTGTAGTCCGTGCCTTTAGCTTGTACATCGGGGCGGATTTCACGAATGATCGCGCGCACGTCCGGTTCGGGGAAAATTACGACGGCGTCCACATCGGCCAGCGCAGCCAGAATTTCAGCGCGCTCGCCGGCCGGCATGAACGGACGGCCTTCACCCTTGAGGGCGCGGACCGAAGCATCCGAGTTGACGGCCACAACCAATCTGCCGCCCAGCTGTTTGGCCGCGCGCAGATAACGCACGTGCCCGACGTGCAGCAGATCGAAACCCCCGTTGGCCAGCGTGATGGCGTCGCCTGCCCGGCGCCATTTCGCCACCTGCTGGTGTAATTCTTCGCGAGTGAGGATCTTGTTTGCGATCGTCTTTGTCCTGGAAGCTGGCCGGAACCGCTTGCTACGAATCAGTGAGGCCGTATCGCCGGCGGCGCCTGGTCGAGCGCCCGCAACAGTTCCGGTTGCGATACGGTTGCCGTGCCGCGCTTCATGACTACGATGCCGCCGGCATAATTGGCCAGCTGAGCGGCGTCTTCGGCGCCGGCGCCGGCGGCCAGAGCAGCGGTGAAGGTGGCAATCACGGTGTCGCCGGCGCCGGTTACGTCGGCTACCTGGTCGGAGCCGAAAATCGGGATGTCGGCGGGCTTATGGCGCTGAGTGAAAGCCACCATGCCGTCGCGTCCGCGCGTGATGACCAGCGACTCGAGCTTCATCCTCGCCATCACCTGCCCGGCGGCCGCGCACAGCATGCGCCAATCGTTGCCGATCCGCACTCCCAGCGCCGCCTCGACCTCCGGCTCATTGGGCGTGGCCGCGCTCACACCGGAATATTCCAGCATGCGGTAGCGCGAATCGAGCACCACCGGCACGCCACGCAGACCGCCTTTGTAGCGCACTGCATTCAGGATCGCCGGCGTGGCGGCCCCATAACCGTAGTCTGAAATGAGCAGGACATCCGAAGCGCGAGCGTACTCCCGCGCGGCCAGCACCAGCTCGCGTTTCAAATGACGGCTGGGTTCAGCATCGGGCTCGCGATCCACGCGCACCACCTGTTGCCGCGCGGAATGGGTTGAACCTGCCAGGATTCGGGTCTTGGTGACCGTGGTGTAAGTCTTGTCCTTCAAAACGCCGCTCACCGCGACGTGCTGGCGGCGGAAAGCGTTCAGCAGCAGGCGGCCCGGCTCGTCGTCACCCACCACGCCGACAGGCAACACGTTGACTCCGAGGTCGGCGAGATTGCTGACGGCGTTTGCCGCACCGCCCGGCACCACGCTGCGTTCACGATGTTTGAGGATGAGCACCGGGGCTTCGCGCGAGACCCGGGAAATCTCTCCGAAAATAAATTCGTCGGCCACCAGATCGCCGAGGACGGTGACCGTGACTTTGGGGAAGGCTTCTACGATCTTTCTCAGCCGCTCGGTTTCTTTGAGGTGCTTGCTCATTCGTCTGTTAACCACCACGGTGCCGAGGGCGGGACGCCCTCGGGACAGCCGGCAAGATGCCGGCGCTACAAGAACCCCGATTTTCTCATGGCTGCGGTCTTCTCTCTGCAATCCTGGCTAGGATGGTATCCACAGCGTTAGCTGCATCGGTCAATTCCATCTTGACCGGGACCACCGCCAGCGGCTCCAGCGCGGCCAGATATCCGCCCAGGTTGATCGCGTCTTTTTCCGTGGTCACAAAGCCGTCCGCCTGGCTGCGCTGTCGCAGGTCCAGTAGATCGCGGATGTCCCGCTCGGTGTAGGCGTGGTGGTCGCGATAGAAAGCTTCGGCAACCGGCTCGACGCCGGCGGTACGTAGTTGCGCCACAAAATTCTTCGGCCGCGCGATGCCGCAGAAGACAACCGGACGGGACGCGACATTGGCCGGAACAATCCCGCGACGCGCTCTCCAGACCATCTTCTGGCCCAGCCGAAAGGCCTCCGGGGACGCGCCGCTCGTAAGCACGACCGCATCGGCGCGACGCAGCGCCGTCAGCGGCTCACGCAGTCTTCCCGTCGGAAGCAGCCGGTCGCGAGCATCTTCGGGGGTGACCAGCACGATATCGAAATCGCGGGCAAGGGAGCGGTGCTGGAAGCCATCGTCGAGCAGGTGAAGTTGCGGTCCAAACTTCTGCTCGGCGAAGACGCCGGCGGCGTAGCGGGACTCTCCCAGGATGACCGGAACATTCAGCCGCCGGGCCAGCAACAGCGGCTCATCGCCGAAATCGTGCGGCGAGCCGGCGGGGTCCACCAGGGCGACGCCGCGGGATTTGCGTCCGTAACCGCGGGAGAGGACGTCGAATTTCAATCCCCGCGCTTTCAGCAATTCTCCCAGCAGCAACACAAAAGGCGTTTTGCCGGATCCGCCGACGGAGAGGTTTCCGACGCTTATCACCGGGCCGGCGAGCATCTGGGACCGGACCAGGCCGCGGTCGTAGAGTGCATTGCGCGCGCGAACTCCGAGCCCGAAGAGAGCGCTGAGCGGATTCATGGTTTCAGTTCCACGACGGACTGTGTGGGGACGGGGCTCTGCTCCTTCCAGGCCGTGGCGAAGCCGCGGCTACATTTGCGCGCCCTCGAAAGCACGCATCACAAACCTCTGCCATGGCGGTCAGAGACCCGCCCCCACGCTGTCTGAGGCGGAGTCCAGTAGTATTTCCAAGGCGGCGACTGTTCTGTCTGTGGCCCCCATTTGTGATTGCAATGTTTCGGCAGCGCGACGGCCCAGCGCGACTCGCTCTCCTTCATTCGACAAGAGGTCCATGAGAACCAGGGGAAATTCCGCAGGGCCGACCACGCGAACCGCCTCCTGCCTCTGAAACAGGGCGATGATATCGCGGAAGTTCTCGGTGTGGTTGCCGACCATGATGGCTACGCCATGCTGCGCCGGTTCGATGATGTTGTGTCCGCCGCGAGGCACCAGGCTTCCGCCCACGAAGGCCACGTCGGCCAGCGCATAGAGAGACGCCAGTTCGCCGATGGTGTCGACCAGAAAAACGCCGCCAGAGACAGTGTCGCCGCTCCAGAGGGAGCGCCGCCAGAAGCGGATGCCAAGCTGTTGCAGCAGTTGCGCCACCTCATTGAACCGCTCAGGACGCCGCGGCGCCAGGATCATCACCGCCCGGGGATGGCTGGCGAGCACGTTCTCGAAGGCGCGCAACAGCAGCCCTTCTTCGCCCTCCGCCGTGCTGCCGCAAACCACCACCGGCCCGGCGCCGCCCTGTTGAAAATTCGATCGCAGGCTGGCGACAATCGCTGGAGGATGCGGCGCGCTCACATCAAACTTCAGATTGCCGCTGACCTGCACCCGGTCGCCGGGCGCGCCGATGTTGCGCAGTCGGGCGGCGTCCTCGTCGGTTTGTGCCAGAAACAGGTCAACGTTCAGGAGAACTCGCTTCAGAATGCCTCGGAAGCGGCGGTATCCGGGCCAGGAGCGATCGGAAATGCGCGCGTTCACCACCGCCACCTGCGCTCCGCCGGCCTGCGCCAGGCGCAGGAAATTCGGCCAGAACTCGGTCTCCGCGAGGACGATCAACCGGGGCCGCAGTAACGACAGATAGGGTCGAATGGCGAATGCGAAGTCCAGGGGGAAATAGAAGACGCTGTCCTGCCCAAAATGCTTGCTGGCCAGTTTTTGACCGGTGGCAGTCGTGGTCGAAACAGCCACTCGATATTTTGGGAAGCGCCGCCGCAGCTCTTTCACCAGCTCGCTCACCGCCAATACCTCGCCGACCGAAACCGCGTGCACCCAGATTGCAGGCGTGGATTGGGATTGCAGCCGCGGCGGGACCTTTCCCAGGCGCTCGCCCAGACCTTCGCGGTATTTGCCGTGACGCCGCCTGGCGAATATCCAATAGGGCAGGCTGGCCAACAGGCCCGCTGCCAGCAGCGCGCTGTAAAGCAAGTACATGAAGGAAGAGACATTCTAACCGCAAGCCGCACCGGGCAAGGCACCAGTACGCGGGCCGGCCGCATCCTATAATCAAACATCATGGCAAGACGGGCTTTGCGGATTCTGCTGTTTCCGGCGGCGGCGATTGCCGCTCTCGCCATGATTCCTGCGTTGTGCCTGGCGGCAAAGGAATTTGTCATGCCTCAAGCCGCAGCCGCCAAGACCTACCCGGCGCACGATCAGCATGCCATGGAGTCGGTCACGGTCGCGGTGGACCCCTACGATCTGGCGGAAAAGACAACCATCTTCTCCGTTCATTACAGCGAGCTCGGGTTCCTGCCCATTTTCGTGATCGTCACGAACGACGGCAGCCAGCCGCTGGAGTTGTCCGGCATGAAGGCCCAACTGGTGACGGTGAACCGCGCTAAACTCTCTCCCGCGGGTCCGGACGACATCGCGCGGCGCCTTACGCGCCCGTCGGCCAACACCAACCGCTACCCGATTCCGTTTCCCACCAAAAAAGTGAAGGGCGGACTGAGCAAGCAGGCCCTGGAAGAAATAGATAATGCCCAGTTTGCCGCCAAGGCGGTCGAGCCGCACAGCACGCAGGCAGGATTCCTGTTCTTCGATGTCTCGGATATATCGGTTCCCCTGGCGGGCGCGCACTTTTACCTCACTGGCGTGCGCGACGGCAAAGGCAACGAGCTGATGTATTTCGAAATCCCGCTGGAAAAATATCTGAGCTCACCCAGCCATTAGTGCTCCCCGTGTGGGGCGGATGCCCTCGCCCGCCGCTCTTGACTTGGACTCATTCGGAACTGTACGTCCTCTCCCAGCAATTACAAACAAAACCAAACTTCAAAAGGCGGCGGGCGAGGGCGCCCGCCCCACACATGAGAGTGCATTTATAATGGCAGATTATGGTTGCCACGCCTGACGTCTCCGTAGCTGCGGGATCGAAGTACGAACCCGTGATCGGGTTGGAAGTACACGTCCAGCTCCTGACCGCAACCAAGATTTTCTGCTCCTGCTCGACTCATTTCGGCGATCCGCCCAACACCAACGTTTGTCCAGTGTGCCTGGGCCTGCCGGGAGCATTGCCCGTGCTGAACCGCAAAGCTGTGGAGTTCGCGGTGCTCGCGGCCATGGCACTGAACTGCCGCATCAACGAGACTTCGATCTTTGCGCGCAAGAATTACTTTTATCCCGATCTGCCCAAGGGCTACCAGATTTCGCAGTACGACAAGCCGCTGTCCGAGCATGGCTTCATCGAGATCAAGACCGCCGGCGGCGCCAAGAAGATCGGCATCACCCGCCTCCATCTGGAAGAAGATGCCGGCAAGAGCCTGCACGAAGGCTTTGCCAATTCCTCCGAAACCACGGGGATCGATTTGAATCGCAGCGGGATGCCGCTGATCGAAATCGTCAGCGAGCCGGACATCGCCTCTCCCGAGGAAGCCTACGAATATCTCACGCGCCTGAAAGAGATCATCCTCTACACCGGAGTCAGCGACTGCAACATGGAGGAAGGTTCCCTGCGCTGCGATGGCAACATCAGCGTGCGCCCGAGCGGACAGAAGGAATTCGGCACGAAGACGGAAGTGAAGAACGTCAATTCGTTCCGCTTCATCCGCGAAGCCCTGGAGTACGAGATCGAGCGGCAAATCGGGGTGATCGAGTCCGGCGGGAAAATCACGCAGGAAACGCGGCTTTACAACTCCGCGGAAGGCAAGACCTACGGCATGCGCTCCAAGGAGCAGGCCCACGACTATCGCTATTTTCCTGAACCCGACCTGCTTCCGCTGGTGGTAGACGCGAAATGGCAGAAGGAGATTCGCGACACGCTGCCTGAGCTTCCCGAAGCCCGGCGCAAGCGCCTGGTTGCGGACTACGGCATCACCGAGCAGGACGCGCAGGTGCTGACGCTCACCAAATCTCTGGCCGACCAGTTCGAATCGGCCGCCAAGGCGGCCAAGAGTCCGAAACGGGTAGCCAACCTGGTGCAGAGCGAGCTGATGGGACGCCTGAAAGCCAAGGGCCTCGAAATCGAGCAATCGCCGATCTCGATGCAGGGCGTTGCCGCATCGGCCGACCTGGTGGAGAGCGGCGCGATCTCGGGCAAGATGCTCAAAGATCTCTACGATCTGGCCTTTGAGCGCGGAAAAGATTTCTCCGTCGTCTACGAAGAAGAGGGCCGTCCGGAACAGTCCCGCGACAGCTCGGCGCTGGAGAAGATCATCGATGAGATCATTGCCGCCAATCCCAAGCAGGTCGAACAGTATCGCGCCGGCAAGAAGACGGTCGCTGGATTCTTTGTCGGCCAGGTCATGAAGGCTTCGAAGGGCCAGGCCAATCCCCAGCTGGTAAATGAGTTGCTGGCCAGGAAGCTGGGCTGAGCCTGTGTGGGACCGGGTCTCCGACCCGGTCAGGCGGCGTGAAAGGCCGCGACGCTTCTTGCAGCTAGAGAACCGGAACAGTACGTCTCCACAGCCAGCATTCTCACCTCGACCAACCTCTCCCGCGCCGGATGCTGGCAGATGTAATCAGTGTGCTTCAGCTGCATCACCAGCGGCCCTCTGGGCCGCATGACCGGGTCGGAGACCCGGTCCCACAGAGCCAGGCCCCACATGGCCAGGGATAACCGCAGGCAAATCCACGCGGTCAGTACCTTCCGTTACGTCAGGCTTTCGCCTGGACCTCGGTAACATGTTGATACCGGCGCCGAGGTTCGCGTATGAAGAAATGGAAACTTGATCGCATTATCAGCGTGGCCACTCTGGTGACCTCGCTGCTCGCTCTCGTCCTGGTTCTGAAGAAGCCGGCGCCGGTGGCGCAACCACAGCCGGCTGCGACGGCCGCGGTCAATGCGCAGTCTTTCCAGGAAAAAGTGCAGCAGTTGGACCAGCCCAAGCAGCCGGGGCAGCCTCCAGCCGAAGTTCGCATCAATTCTGACGAAGTGAGCGCGGCCCTGGCCCAGGCCGCCGGACAAATTCCCCTGGCGGCAGCCGCACAGGCAGTGCCCGGCCTCGGCTCTCCGGAAGCGGCGCTGGCGCCCGGACAGCCTGATGTCAAAGACTACCAGGTGAGTTTCGACGGGGACGTCGCGCATGGCCAGTTTCTTACCCAGATTGCGGGCAAGGATGTGTGGGTCACGCTTTCGGGTCATCTCGGGTCGAAGGACGGCTACGCGACCTTCGATCCCACGGAATTTAAAGTTGGCGACCTGAATGTTCCCGTGTCCCTGGTAAACGACGCTTTGCAGAAGAAGCTCAACGAACAACGCGACCGGCTGAAACTTCCGGATAACGTCGGCGGCATGAGAGTTGAGAACGGCGAACTGGTGATGACCCAGAAATAAAAAGACGGGCGCGACGCCCGTCCTTCAATCTTCCTACGGACCTGGCGTTCCCTGGAATAGCGGCCAGAGTTGGTCGCCGATCACACGATACAGAACAAACGCACTGCCCGCATCCGAAACCTGGCGGAAGAGCAGCTCACCCCGGCCGTCGCCATCGGCGTCAACGGCGTCAATCAGTTCCAGCTTGGACAGCACGTCGAAATGATTGGTGTCCGTAACGCTGGCCAGGACCTTGTGCAGCTCCCCGTAGATATCTTCGCGGGCAACCAGCGTGATGATGTATTGCAGATTGGACTCGGCGTTAGCACGGACCGGCATCCGCGCTTTCGCGCTCAGCACCAGCACCGGCTCGTTACTGTTGGAGAGATCAAAGGTGCGGAGCTGTACGTCCTCGAAGCTGGGCTCGGGCGGCTTCGCCACGCGTCCCGGCCGGGACGCGTGGGCTGCGGGTTTCGATCCGGGCGATTCCGGCTGCGCCGCCCACGCCCGCACCTCATTCGCGGCCAGCAATAGCATCTTCCTGCGCAGCTTCTGTTCTTCTTCCGGC
>Ga0187821_10000427_pt1 | contig 10849 bp, 12 predicted proteins | sample NC_wetland_sal_i_20_FD_132442 | JGI IMG/M metagenome (GOLD analysis project Ga0187821, IMG submission 132442) | Wetland sediment microbial communities from Neuse River Estuary, North Carolina, USA - SourceSoil_1 | ecosystem: Environmental > Aquatic > Freshwater > Wetlands > Sediment | place...
ACCTCTGCAAGGAAGTCACAGTCGCTTAGACGCCGAGGCGCTTGGACGCACAGGAAGACGCCAAGCCGCTGAGCCGCCGAGTGGACGCCAAGGACTAGGGTGTCAGGTGCGACCTGGCGTCCGATCGAATCGGTAACACCACGCTTCCCCCTCGAGAACGGTCTCCCCTGTCTGACGGGTCACGCGCACGCGCAGCTGGCACACCGGCTTCGTTGCGTGAACGCTCAGCACTTCGGCCTCTGCCGTGATTGTGTCTCCGATGTAGACGGGCCCCGTGAACTTCCAGTTCTGACTCAGAAAGACGGTGCCGGGACCGGGAAGATCCGTGGCGACCAAGGCGTGCAAGAGGCCCGTTGTAAGTCCCCCCTGAACGATCAAATCGGTGAGTTTGCCGGTCGCCAGGGCGAAATCCCTGTCGAAGTGAAGAGGGTTGCGGTCGCCGGAAATCTCGGCGTACTGCTCGACGTGGTGAGGCGTCATCGTGAGGGAACGTTGCGCTCGCTGGCCCACCGCTAGCTGCATAGTCATCCTCAAAGATTCTCCTGATCCCTCACCCCTCGAACCCACTCGGCGGCTCTGCGGCTCGGCGTCTTCCTCGGCGTCTGCGGACTATGGCGTCTGGTCAGTGAGGGGTCGTATCCAGATGTTCCGGTACCTGACCGGAACGCCGTGATCCTGCAGCGCCAACGGCAGCGTGTCCGGGTGCAGAACGTACGGCGGCCGTTCCTGGTGTGCCGTCGGTCCCGACAGCTCGAAATTGTCCTGCACCAGCACGCCATTGTGGAAGACGGTGACACGCGCCGGCTTCGTCACGCGCCCTCTCGCGTCGAAGCGCGGCCGGTGGAACACGATGTCGTAGCTCTGCCATTCACCGGGTGGCCGGGCCGCGTTCACGAGGGGAGGAGATTGGCCGTACACCGCCGCGGCCTGGCCGTCGGGGTACGTCTTGTTGTCGTAGGAGTCGAGCACCTGCACTTCGTAGCGCCCCATCAGAAAGACGCCGCTGTTGCCGCGCTCCTGGCCCTCGCCTTGCGGCGGCAGCGGCGCCTCCCACTCGATGTGCAGCTGGCAGTCGCCGAACCCACGCCGCGTATGAATGAAGCCGCTGCCCGGCACGACCTCGACGTACCCGTTGTCCACCTTCCAGGGCGCGGCCTGGCCCGAATCGCCCGCCCACTGCGACAGGTCGTCGCCGTCGAACAACACGACGGCATCGGTCGGGGGAGCATCGGGACGGTCCGCCGTCGCGGGGCCCACAATACGCGGCTGCGGCCGGTCCAGCGCGTGTTGCGGCCACCGTGTCGACACCTGAGCGGTCGCGGCGGTGGTGGCGCAGAGGGTCAGCAGTCCGGCCAGACGGGCGGTCGACGTCATCGGTGCATCGCCTCAGTTCTGCGGCGTCGTCGGCTGCTTTGCCGGGCGGCGCTTCTTCTTGGGTCTCGTCTTGCCGTAGGTGCCGCGAAAGATTTTTCCGCGGCGGCTGCGCTGATCACCTTTACCCATGCTGGTGCTCCTGGTCGCTGGTCCCCGGCGCGGGTGCTACTGGCGCGTGGCGGCCGGTGCGCCACGCACGAATGCGATATAGTCGGTCGCCATCGGCACACTGCCGCCCCTGCGCAGCGCCCACGCGATCTGTCCTCGATGATACGAACCGTGCAGCGCGATGTGCCGCAGCACGTCCTCGATGCTCGACGTGAACTCACGGCCGGCGCTGTTCACATACGTGACGCCGTGCGACAGGCTCTCCGGGGTCAGGGCATCCACGTAACCCGCGAGCGCGCGTTGGTTCGCCTGGACGAGCGCCGCGCACTGTTCCAGCGACAGGTCGGGCCACACCGCATGCGTCGGCGTCTCTCCCTTCAATCGGGCCAGCCACACGTGCTCGGCAGCGAGTACGTGCGCGAACAGCTCGCGGCAGGAGGGGTCGGGGCTCGTGGCGCTGCGCAACGACGCCAGCACACGATCGTCGGCCCAGGCGAGGTGCGCGATGAGGCGGGACACATAGCTGTCAGCCATCAGCTATCAGTCGTTGCGCGACATGGCGCCGGCGCTCGCGGCGAGCAGGGCGGTCGCGGACCGGCACGGCGGACGGGGTCTGAAGCATGGCGTCTAAGGGAGCGTCTTTCGCGCCGTCCGGCAAGCCGGGTAGGTTTGGGGCAACCAGGAGGAGTTACGGCCGTCGCCCCCGCTGCACCGCAAGCGCCCCCCGTCTCGCCCACGATCCCCACGAACGGCAATCTGCCGTCGAGTGAATTCGGGCTTGCCCTGGGCTTCGTGATCGGGCACCACTTTCTCCGCATGCAGGATCTGCACTACGGGTATTGGCCCGCCGGGCTGGCCCCCGAGCCGCAGAACCTGGCGCAGGCGCAGTCGAACTACACCGACTTTCTGATGTCGCATATCCCGGCCGGCGTGCGCTCGGTGCTGGACGTGGGTTGCGGGGCGGGGAACACGGCCCGCAAGCTGCTCGACCGCGGATTCACCGTCGACTGCGTCTCTCCCAATGGCGTGCTCACGGATGTCGCCAAACAGGTGCTGCGCGGCCGCGGCGACATCTTCGCAACGCGGTTTCAGGACCTCCAGACCGACCGCCGCTACGACCTCATTCTCTTCAGCGAGAGCCTGCTCTTCATCCCGCTCGAGGAGGCGTTCACCAAGGCGCTCGCGCTGCTCAACCCGGGCGGCTACATCCTGATTACGGACATTTTCCGCGTCCCCGCGGAGGGGAAGAGCCCGATCGGCGGCGGGCACGAGCTGCCCCGCTTCCGCGACACCGTCGCCCGCTTTCCGCTCGGCTCGATGAAGGACCTCGACATGACCGACGGCATCGCACCGACGTTCGACCTGCTCGACGCCGCCTACCGCGACGCGATCCAGCCGGCCTACCAGCTGATCCTCTCGCGGCTCGAGGCGAAATATCCGTGGGTGATGAAATTCGTGAAGTGGAAATTCAAGAAGAGCATGAAGCGCTACGAGGATAAGCACTTCAGCGGTCGGCGCAACGGCGAGAACTTCAAGAAGTACAAATCCTACCGGCTGCTGCTTTACCGCAGCACGCCGCCGTCGAGCGGCACCGCCTGACCGGTGACGAACGCTGCTTCGTCGCTGAGCAGGTAGAGCACCAGCGCCGCGACTTCCACGGGCTTCCCCATCCGTCCCATCGGCTGGTAGGCCGACAGCTTGGCGAACATCTCGGCCTCCCGGCCGGGATAATTGCGCGCCAGGAAGCCGTCCACGAATGGAGTATGTATGCGGGACGGGCAGACGCAATTGCAGCGGATGCCGCGCTTCACGTAGTCCACCGCCACCGATTTCGTCATCGCGAGCACGGCGCCCTTCGACATGCCGTAGGCGAAGCGCTCTTCTTCTCCGATGAGCGACGCGAGCGCGCCCATGTTGACGATCGCCCCGCCGCCGCCGGCGATCATGTGCTTGATCGCCGCCTGGAGGCAATGGAACATGCCGCGCACGTTCACGCGATACAGGCGGTCGAGCGTCTCGGACGTCGTCGATTCGACGGTCCCGACATGGGTGACGCCGGCGTTGTTGACGAGCAGATGGATGCCGCCGTGGTCGGCGGCGATCGCATCGAACGTGCGGCGCACCTGCGCCTCGTCGGTGACGTCGCAGACGAACGCGTGCGCCGCGCCCCCCGACGCGCGAATCCCCGCCGCGGCTTCTTCCGCCGGTCCGCCGTCCAGGTCGAGCACCATCACCTTGGCGCAATGCTCGGCCAGGATCCACGCAATGCTGCGCCCGATGCCGAGCCCGGCGCCGGTGACGATGGCGGTCTTGCCTTCGAGACTGAATCGCAGCGGCCGTCTGCTTCCTTCGCCGAGCTCGACGAGTCGCGGTTGGACTACCGGTCCGCTGCGCGACCGGCGCGGCGCCGGAGTCGTCGGAGCGGGAGCATCGGACTGGCGGACGTCTTCCATGTTCGGAAATCTGCCTGCGGGCGCGCGAGAGTCTAGCTCTCCCTCCCCTGACAGGTGTTGCGTGCAATCCTCAGTCGTAGTTGCATCCGAAACACGACTCGATCGCCGTGCCAGGTCACGAATCCGGCGCGCGGTCCGCGATCAGCCGGTGCTCGAGGGCGAACCGGGTCAGCTCGGCGACCGTGTGGATGCCGAGTTTGCGCATCAGGCTGTCCCGGTGCGTCTCCACCGTGCGCACGCTGATCCCCAGGGCGGCGGCGGTCTCCCGGTTGGTGCGACCGCTGGCCACCCCGATCAGCACATCCCGTTCCCGGGCGGTGAGGGCGGCGAGGCTCCCGGCGGGACGCTCGCTTCCGTCCTGGACCGCCGCGGCCAGGTGGCGCGCGACGGGGGGGCTGAAGAAGGAATCGCCGGCACAGACGGCGTGAATCGCCTGGCGGATCTCGGCGGGGCTCGAATCCTTGCGGAGATAGCCATGGGCGCCGGCGCGCACGCTCTCGAGCACATATTCCCGGTCGTCGTGCACGCTGAGGATCAACACCCGCGCGTCGGGGGCGCGGTCGCGCAGCGTGCGGACCACGGCGAGGCCACTGCCGCCGGGACCCGGCATCGTGAGGTCGAGCAGCACGACATCCGGCTTTTCCCGGACCGCGCGCTCGACCGCCTCGGCGCCGTTCGCCGCCTCCGCCACGACGCGCAGGTCTCCACCGGAACCTTCCTCGAGCACGCGGCGCAATCCCTCGCGCACGACGGAGTGATCGTCCACCACGAGGACCTTGAGTGGTGCTTTCACGTGAGACCCGGGCGCGGGACGGGAATCGTCACGCGCAACAGGACGCCGGCGCCGGGAGCGCCGCTGATGCGCGTCGTTCCTCCCAGCGCGCCGATGCGCTCACGGATGCCGGCGAGCCCCAGATGGCCGTCGCGCGCCGCATCGAAGCCCGCGGGAAGCCCGCGGCCGTCGTCCGACACCTCGAGACTGAGCCCGCCGTTCCCGTTCGCGAGGCGCACGACGACGGCGCGGGCCGCGGCGTGGCGCGCGACGTTCGCCAGGCCCTCCTGCGCCGCGCGAAACAGCGCCAGCTCGACGTCCTGCGCAAGCGGCGGCAGATCCTCGGGGGCGTCGAACGTGACGGCGAGCGCGGCGCGATCTGCGAACGCATCAGTGAGGGACCGCAGCGCGGGGACGAGGCCCAAGTCGTCGAGCAGCGACGGCCGCAGCTGCTCGGTGACCTTGCGCACGCCCTGGATGCCGGAGTCGATCAGCTCCATCGTCTGCGCGACGCGCGCGGCGAGGGCGGGTTCCAGCTGCTCGGCGAGCAGGCCGAGCTGCAGCCGCACCGCGGCGAGCACCTGTGCCGTTTCATCGTGCAGCTCGAGCGAGAGGCGGCGCCGTTCGGCTTCCTGTTGCTCGACGATGCCGGCCGAGACGCGCGCCAGCTCGGCGGTGCGCGCCGCGAGACGCCGGTAGAGATCGGCGTGCTCCAGGGCCGCGCCGATCTGGCTGCCGAGCGCCCGCAGGAACGTTTCGTCGAGCGCGGTGAAAGGATCGCGGGCATCGCCGACCAGCAGCAGGGCGGCAGTCACGCGCTCGCCCCGCCATACCGGGAGCAGGACGGCGTAGGGGAAGCCACGCCGTGCATCGCGCGGATCGGGCCAGTCGCGCACCACGGCGGGATGGCCCGACGCGATGGCGTCACGGGCGGCGCGGGCAGCGCGCGGCGGCAGCGGCGCCGTTTCCCACCCGGCGCAGGCGCCGGCTCCCGCGAGGCAGCGCAGCGTGTCGCCGTCGGGCGCGATCATGGCGCTGCCGCGAACCGCGGGGAGTGCGAGCGGACGGGCGAGCAGGGTGCCCAGTCCGTCGTGCGCGTCCCCGCGCGGCTGCAGATCTCCCGAGAGCGCCGAGAGCGCCGCGACGCCGCGGCGCAGCTCATCCTGCACCAGCACGAGGATTCCGCAGCCGGTTGCGAAAAGGAACAGGCTGTCGAGATAGTAGCCCCACGGACTCCAGGCGCCGCGCGCGCGGAGGAACGGATAGTCGAGGTGGTGGAGACCCCACAGCAGGAAGGCGCCGGACAACAGTGCCGCCCCTGTGGCACGAATGCGACGGTAATACCGGAAAAAGGCCCAACCGGTCCACAGCGTGACGAGACTGAGAAACAGGACCGCCAGTCCCGAGGCCAGCAGGAAGTTGTCGAGTTGATAAATTGCGACGTACGACCAGACCGGCGGGAACAGCAGCACCAGCGCGTAGCGGGGACGCCACTCGAGTTGATAGGAGAACACGAGCGCGGCCCACAGCAGCGCGAGCGTGACCCAGCCGGTCAACACCTGATGCCAGTACAGCCAGGACCATTGGTGCGTGGCGAGGAAGCTCGCGATCGCACCGACGCGCAGGAGATACAGGACCCAGGCGACTGCCCACCATCCGAGATATGGCTTGCGGTAGCGGGTATAAAGCAATCCGCAGACGAGTGCGAGCCCCAGCGTGATCGCCGCCAGCAGTACTGCGGCGTGCAGCTCGGTGGTGGGAGGAAACGCCGTCTGTTGCACAATAGATGAGTGTAGCGTCCGCGAATACCAACGTAAGGGGGAAGCGATGCGACGTGCAGCAATCGCGGGTCTCTGCGCGATCGGGATGACGCTGGGCGCGGTCCGGCAGGCTTCAGCCCAAGCCTTCGCCGGGACCGCGCATTACACGATTCACGACGAGAACGGCAAGACGAACAACATGACGATCGCGACGAAACCGGGTCACTACGCCGTTCAGTTCACGGGCGAGAACGGCAAGGCCGGCCAGTTGATCGTCGATTCGGCGGCGGGGACCACGACCTTCGTCAGCAGCGAAGACAAGAGCTACTTCGTGATCACCAAGGAAATGATGCAGGGCATGGCGGGCATGATGTCGGGCATGGCGAGCATGATGAAGCGCCATGGGGCCGATTCGAGTGCGGGCGATGCCAACGAGCCGAAACCCACGATCACCCCGGCGGGCTCCTCGGTCGTCGCCGGCATTTCCTGCCAGATGTTTCACTACGTCGGGAACGACGACAAACACACGTCGGGCGACGTGTGTCTCGCGAAAGGCGTGGGGATGGGGTTGCTCAACATGAACCCGTTCGGCGGGATGATGGGCGGGATGCGGCAGCAGGAGCGCCGGGGGATTCAGGACCGGCTCGGCCGCATGGGGCTGGTGGGGCAGATGCTCCAGCAAGGCTACGGGATCCTCAAAGCCACGAGCTTCGAAGACGGCAAGCCCAAGGGCTCGATCGAAGTCACCGCGGTGGAACGGGGCATGCCGCCGGCCGCGGCGTTCGCGCCGCCGCCCGGCTACACCGAGAAGAACATGGGCGACATGATGAGAGGCGGGCGCCGCCCGTAAGGGCTGCAGCGCCGTGAAAACGAAGCCGGGTCGCGTCGCAGTGACGTGACCCGGCTTTTCGTCGAGTTACGGTGCCTTTCCCGCGTCGAGCGCCGCCTTGATCCCCGCCAACACATCCGCCGGGGTGCCGTCAGCCCAGAAATGGATGAAGTAAACGGGCGGGTTCTCACTTTGCAGGTGATTGTGCACCGCCGTCGCCGTGATGCCGTGCTCCGTCAGCGCGCTGATGACCGGTTGGACGCGATCCTGATAGACCGCGAAATCTCCCGTCGCCACGTAGTGGTCGGCGGCGATCGCCTGGACGGTGACGGGGCTCCCCGCCGCAAGCGCCGGCGGGATCGTGTCGCCGCGCATCACCACGTTCCCCTTGATCAACACGAACCCGAGCTGCGCCACGGCTCCGCTTGCCGTACCCTTCGCGCCGAGCGTCGAAAAGACCTGAGCCGTGTCGATCGTCACGGGGGCCGTGGCGGGTCCCGCCACACCGCGCGGCGTCGCCGTTTTCGCGAGCACGCGATCGAGCCGGCGCGCCAGGTCGACGGCGGGCCCGGTGCCGTGGAAATGGACGTACATGATCGTCGGCGACTCGCCCGTGAGATGATTGTGGACGCCGAGGATCGCGAGATGCTGCGAGTCGATCGCCGCCTCGACCGGGAGCAGCTCGGCGAGCGTCACGACGAGGTCGCCCATGACCATCGCCTGCTTTCCATTGCCCGTGAACCCCGCCCAGGCCCCGAGCGCCAGCCGCGACACGGTATTGTCACCCATCTTCAGCGTCAAATCGCGCCGCGGGAAATTGAAACGCACGTAGCCCGCAGCAGGCGCGGGCGAGGATTGCAGGACCCGTCCGACCGAATCCCAGACCGCCTGCCGTGCCGGCAATCCGGCCGGCAGCAGGAGCACCGTTACCGCAGTGATCGCCACTTTCATGTTGCCTCCACCTCACGGGCCACCGCCTGCATCCGCTGCCATAACGCCGCCACGTGCGTGCGCTCGGTCGTGACCGCGCCGATCGACACGCGCACCGTCCAGCGTCCTCCCAGGACCGTAGCGTTGAGGAATGCGTCACCCGACCGGTTGAGCCGCTCCAGCCAGGCGAGGGTATGCCGGTCGAGCGCCTCGCCTTCGAGGCCTTTGGGATGATGCCGGACGCACACGGTTTGGAGCGGCACGGGCGCGATACGTTCCCACTCGCCGGCGGCATCGACCTGTGCGGCGAGCCACCGCGCGTTCTCGAGATCGCGGCGCAGCCGGCTCTGCAATCCCGACACGCCCTCGGACCGGATCAACGCCCACAGCTTGAGCGCGCGAAAGCGGCGGCCGAGCGGGATGTTCCAATCCCGCAGATTCACCGCCGTCTCGTCGGCCGAGGTGCGCAGGAAGCTCGGGTTCGTCGACATGACGCGCACGAGGTGCTCGACATCCCGTACATAGTAGAGGGAGGAGTCGAACACCGCGCCCAGCCACTTGTGCGGGTTCAGCACGATCGAGTCGGCGCGCTCGACTCCCGCCCACATCCAGCGGCACTCCGGCAGGATCATCGCCGAACCCGCCAGCGCCGCGTCGAGGTGCAGCCAGCACCCGTACTCTCCCGCGAGCTCGGCCATCGCAGCGACCGGATCGAGCGCCGTCGAGCTGGTCGTCCCCGTCGTGGCGACGAGGGCGCAGGGGACGAGACCCTGCGCGGTATCTGCGGCCAGCGACGTGCGCAGCGCCAGCGCGTCGAGCGCGAACGTCTCGTCGACGGGGATCGCGCGCACGCGCTCGCGTCCGAATCCCGCGAGCAGTGCGGCCTTGAGGACCGAGCTGTGGCTCTCCGCGGATGTATAGACGACGAGGGGATGCGGCTCCCCCTGGAGCCCGCCGCGCTGCATGCTGAACGACGTCGTCCGTTCGCGCGCACACAACAGGGCCACGAGCGTCGCCGTCGAGGCCGTGTCGTGGATCGCGCCGCTCCAGCGCGGGGACAGGCCCGTCATCTGCCGCATCCAATCCGCCATCAACAGCTCGAGCTCCGTGAGCGCGGGGCTTGCCTGCCAGTTGAGCCCGATGACGCCGAGTCCGGTGGAGAGAAAGTCCCCGATCGTGCTCGCCAGCGTCGCGTTGGCGGGGAAGTAGGCGTGGAACGCGGGATGTTGCCAGTGCGTGAGGCCCGGCAGGATGGTCTCGTCCATGTCGCGCAGCAGCGCGTCGAGCGATTCTCCCGCTTCGGGCGGTGATGCGGGCAGCCTGTTGCGCACGTCACCGGGTGCGGCGCGCGACAGCACCGGCCGCTGGCCCAGGGTCGCGCGATAATCGGCGATCCAGTCGACGACCCGGTGGCCGATGCGGCGGAACTCCTCCGGGGTCATTACCGGGCGCGCCAGAGGCGCTTCAACAGCTGGATCTGTCCTGTGTGATAGACTTCGTGCGCTGCGATTCCGACGACCGTCTCGCCGGTCGTCCAGCGCCCCGTCAGGCGGCGATTCCAGCGTGACGCCGTCACGCGCCGCACCACCTGGACCAGCGCCGCGTGCTCGCGCGCGAGCAGCGCCCGATCCAGCGCCCAGGCGCGCGCGTCGGGCCGCTCGGGGAGCGCGGGCCAGTTTGCGGGGGAGCGCGGGAAGTCGCGGGCCGAGCCGGGATCGAGGCGGCGGCGCACCGCGTAGTCCCAGTAGGCGATGTGCAACGCCAGCTCCCAGATGCTGTGGCGGCGGCGCGCGGGCACCCAGCGCGCCTGAGCCGCCGAGACGCCGCGCAGCGCCAGCAGCGGGGTCGGGCCGCCGTGCCAGGCGGCGCCCCGCTTCGGGTCGAGTGTGGCCAGCAGCGCCTCCAGCATGAATCCCAACCTGACGGCGTTCTCCTTGGGGAGCAAGAGGTTAGCGAGCCGTTGACATCTGCTATTGATATGATATCATATTGCTAGTGCCGGTCCAGCGGGCGCGTCAGCTCACTCATCGGGAGCAGGGACCGAACGAGTTGGAACGGCACGAGTCTCTTCCTTTTTGGAGGTGCGGCGGTGATTCGCGAGGTGAAGGGTCGGGTCTGGCCGGGTGGGCTGATGATCGTGGTGCTGCTGATGCTGTCGGGGCTCGCATTGTGGCAGCTCGTATCGGCCATCGGCGCCGCGCAAGCGGCGCTGGTCGTGCTGTGGGCGCTCGGCGTCGTGTTCGTGGGGTTCCTGTGGGCCGGGTTCTTCGTCGTCCAACCGAACCACGGCAAGGTGCTGCAGCTCTTCGGCCGGTACGCGGGAACCGCCAGGGACGCGGGGTTGTGGTGGGCCAACCCGTTGTACACGAAGCGGCGCGTATCGCTGCGGGTTCGCAATTTCGAGACGGCGCACCTCAAGGTGAACGATCACACGTCGAACCCGATCGAAATCGGGGCGGTGGTGGTCTGGCAGGTCGTCGATACCGCCGAGTCGGTGTTCGAGGTGGACGACTACGAGAATTACGTTCACGTGCAGAGCGAGGCGGCGTTGCGCGGGCTCGCCAATCAATATCCATACGACGCCCACGAAGAGGGGCAGATGGCGCTCGCCACTCACACTGCG
>Ga0187821_10000429_pt1 | contig 10816 bp, 6 predicted proteins | sample NC_wetland_sal_i_20_FD_132442 | JGI IMG/M metagenome (GOLD analysis project Ga0187821, IMG submission 132442) | Wetland sediment microbial communities from Neuse River Estuary, North Carolina, USA - SourceSoil_1 | ecosystem: Environmental > Aquatic > Freshwater > Wetlands > Sediment | place...
CCCCGCCCCATCGCATGGATCGGATTCGGCGCGCCGAAGTCCGACCAGCTGTGCCCGCCTGGCCCGGTGATGGTGATTTCCACGCGGCGAGACGCCAAAGCGGCCGTGGTCACATATTCGGTGGCCGAGCCATCCAGGGCCAGAACGTACTTCAAGTGTTTTTTGTAAGACTCCACGAGCGCGCGCATCCCGCGAAGATTTCCCTCGCCTTCCTCGCCTACGTCCGCCACGAATAAAATTGTTTTGGTGGTTTTAATTTTTGCTTCGCGGAACGCTTTTGAAAGCGCGACGAGCGCCGCCAGCCCCGTGCCGTTATCCGAGATTCCCGGAGCGAGCAGCCTGCCGCCTTCGCGCTTGACGTGCACATCGGTGCCCGCGGGAAACACGGTGTCGAGATGCGCCGTCACCATCACGATATCCGCTGACGAGCCGGGCCATTCACCGATGACATTTCCAGTGTCGTCCATCTCCGCGCGCAGGCCCGTGGAAGCGAGCACCTTCTTCATGTAGGCGGCGCGCACGCTTTCCTGGAACGGCGGCGCGGGAATTTCCGTAATGCGGATTTGTTCTTCGGTCGTCGCATTCGCGCTGCCGCGGAGAATTTCCAAAATGCGCGTGATGCGGGGATCGGTCGGGGTGTCCGACGCGGCCGCTTTTCGAGAAAAATTCTGAATAAACGAAGTCACTGCCACTCCCGCCGTAAGTAGTATGAGGAAACGTTTCACGGCTTACTCGGCCGCGCGGGCATCTGCCCTCATCTCGGAGGGATGGTTCGCACTCGCCTTACCGCCGCAACGGTTGAATATCATGAGACCTCTTCAGGGCATGTGGCCGGAAATCTCGTCGTGTTCCAACTAGTGGGTCAAGTCAATTTCGGCCTGCGCGCTCAATGCCGCCTTGTGGGTCGGACCTTCAGGTCCGACAGTAAGGAACTTCAACTGGGGCCTTCAGGCCCTGAGGTTTCAGGGGCTAAAGCCCAATCCGAGTAGCACTGGATGTCGCAGCTAAAGCCGCGACCCACAAACCTACCCCTGAAAAGAACCACTAATAGCGCAACGTATAGCTGTGAGGCATTTGCTTCGGGTCGGGCTTGTAGAGCGTTTTGCAAAATTCGCAGCGGTAAATTTCCGCGTCCTTCCCGATCTTGGCCTGCACTTCCTTTGGATAGTCGTACCACCGTTTAAGATGCCCGGCGCAAAGTTTTCCCTTGGCATCTTTCTCATCGCAAGAGCGCTGCCTGGGCTTGCGCACTTTGATCTTTTGTTCCGGCGGCGCGGTTTCCGCGGCGGCGGGAGCGGGAGCCGCAGCCGCAGCGGGCGGAGTTGCGGGAGGCGCCGGGGGCGGTGCTGCCGGTGATGCGCCTTGCGGTGTGGTCTCCTCGGCCATTCGTCGTTTCCCCTCTCTGGTCAGGATGCGCGTTCAGGATCGATTCCTGCGTTTCTCTTTTGTATCTTACTCGAACCCTTCCACCGAAACCAAGTGGGACTTTGGTGGCACGGACTTCAGTGTTTGGCATTTGATTTTGGTGCACTTTAAAAATTGCCTGCAGGCTGAACAGGTTGCGAAAAAAGTCAACGAGGGACCGCTCTTCGTAGCACAGCCACTCTTGGCTGTGTGCCTTCGTAGCGCGATGGAAAAACCACACAGCCAAGAGTGGCTGTGCTACTTAATGCTCATCGCTCGTAGCCAGCGAATTCGCGGGGTCGGGATACTCCACACTTTCGAGGCAAAGTCCCTGCGGCGGCATGGTCGGGCCGGATTTCGAGCGATCGCGCAGCGCGATCAATTCCGGCAAATCGCCCGGCACGAGTTTCCCGCGCCCGACCTCGACCAGCGTTCCGAGCATTTTCCTCACCATGTGGCGCATGAATGATTTTCCGCGAACAACGTAAACCCATTCCTCCGTTCCAGCGCGAGGATCGCCGTTCGGCACCCGCAGCAATTCCGAGCGATAGATCGTCCGGATGGTTGTCCGCTCGCGGTCGTCTTCTTCCGAACCCGTCGAGGCCGCGAACGAGGTGAAGTCGTGCTCGCCGATAAAATGGTGAGCCGCTTCGGCCATCGCGGCAAAATCCAGCTCGCGCCCATCGTGCTGCACATATCTCCAAAGGAACGGCGGTACGACGGCGCCGCGAAAAATCCGGTACCGGTACGTCTTTGCCAGCGCGTCCCAGCGCGAGTGGAAGTCCGGACCAACTTCCTCCGCTGCGTTCACACGGATGGAAGGAGGCAGCAAAGAATTGAAGGCGTGCTGAAGTTCTCCCGTAGTCAAAGGCGATTGAGTTCTGAAATTCACGACCTGCCCTGCCGCGTGCACGCCGGCATCCGTGCGTCCCGCGGCATAGATCGTCAACTGCCGTTGCGTCAGCTTTTCCAGAACCTCCGTCAGCACACCCTGAACCGTGGTCTGCCCGGGCTGAGCCTGCCAGCCGCTAAAATCGGTCCCGTCGTACGCAATCGTGAATTTGATATTTCGCATGAAATCCGAGACCAATGGAACCACCCGCCGCGGCGGGCACACAGATGAACACGGTTAAGAAAAAACCGATAAATAGGAAGCAAATGATGAGACGAGACTGGATTAAGAAGTGATTGGAGTCGACTGACGTAATTCGTATTTCTTTGTTTTCTTTTACTTTGATTTTTCCTTTCTTTTATCCGTGTTCATCCGTGGTTCCTATCACGCGCCCGTGCGGGCATAGCGGCTGCCGGGTTTTACGGCCACGCCGCCGCTGCGGCAAAGAGGACATTCGGAAGCGTCGTAACTCTCCATTTTGAGGTCGACCAAGGCTTCCGTGCGCACCGGCAACTCGATTCTCCCACCGCTGCGATCGATTAACGCGCCGGCGGCGACCACGCGCGCGCCCGCCTCTTCCAGCACGCGAATCGTTTCGCAAGTCGAACCGCCCGTGGTCCACACGTCTTCCACGACCAGCACATGTTCGTCGGGTTCGACCCGAAATCCGCGGCGCAACGTCAAGGTTCCCAGGGAGTCCCGTTCCACAAAAATCGCGCGAATCGGCTTGCCATCCGCGCGCGGCGGAATCGCTCGCGCCACCTCGTGGCCGATGATCACTCCGCCCAAGGCGGGAGACGCGACGCAGTCCACGCGCAAATCCATGAACTCCGCAGCAAGCGCTCGCCCTAATTGTTCCGCATATTTCGGATACTGAAGCACGAGCGCGCACTGCACGTAGGTGCCGCTATGCAGCCCCGAAGTCAGCTCGAAGTGCCCGTGGCGGATGGCGCCCACTTCCTCGAAGATTCGAATAGCGGCTTCAGGTCTCATCGCGCGCCAAGACTATCGGCCTCTTGCGCCCTTGTCAAGATACTGGCCAGAAAGAGTGAAAAAGGCCCTCCCGGGTATCGACATCGGGCCTTGACCTAACGCGCTTTCTCGCGTCCAATACTTCGGGCCTTTAAGAGTCTGTGTCAGAACTCGTTTTTGGTTCATGTAGCGCCCGCCTTCAGGCGGGCATTTTGAAGCCAGGAAGATGCCCGCCTGAAGGCGGGCGCTAAAGAAATGTGTGGACCTTGAGTTCGCAAATAAAATTTTAAAGCCGGGGCCCGGCGGCCCTTTGGCGAATAGAGATGACGGGCGTCGAGAGATCCTGGAACGGAGTGTCTTCTTTATTGCGCTGAATGCCCGGGCCTTTACGGGACTCAGAGTTCGCTCAAAAATGCGGCTGCAAGTTCAGCAAGCACCGGAAATATAGTTGAAACATATCCATCCCGGCGGACGTTTAAAATACTTAGCTCCCGCAAACGGTTTTGAACGCCGGAGGAAGAAAAGCGGAACACTGTTCGGAGAGGATAACTCAAAATGATTGGAAGGTTTTGCCGTGTCTCTTTTGCTTTATTTTTGGCCGTGCTGATAGCTTTGGCGCCCACCGCGCCTGTTTTTGCGCAACAGCCGGGAGAAGCCACGCCGCCCGCTCAGCCTCAGCCGTCAAGTCTAACAATTCAGGTGTCAGATCAGAACTACACCTACGGCAACAGATGGTTCCCTCACATCACGGCGCCCTATACCCAGGCGTCGGTGCCTGAGCCTGTCTTGACGAATGCGCCACGCATCGAGCAGATGGTCAAGGACGGCAAGCTGAGCGTCAGCCTGCAGGACGCCGTGGAACTCGCACTGCAGAACAATCTGGCGATAGTAATCTCGCGGTATACTCCTTGGCTCGCCGAAGCCAGCATTCTTCATACCTTGAGTGGCGGCGCCCCTACTTCGGGGCCGGTTGGCGCTCTCGGGACTATCCCCGCGCTGAGTTTCGATCCTCTACTTACTTCGACCTTTAGCTTGGATCAGAGGACGATTCCCGTGAATAACCCGCTCACTGCCGGGACCGGCGGAGCCGCCTCTTTTGGGACGTTTGCCCTATTGAATACTCACACCACGATTGGCAACGTGCAATATAGTCAAGGGTTTCACACGGGGACCTCTTTTTCAGCGTCCTTCGATAACACCCGAGGATCTTCATCGAGCACTGCTACCTTTTTTGATCCGTTCGTGCAATCCAATTTTGTCTTCCTCGCCAGCCAGCAGTTGCTGAACGGTTTCGGGCTGCTCGCAAATGAGCATTACATTCGAATTGCGAAGGTAAACAAGAGCATCGCCGATCAGACCCTCCTGCAGCAGGTAATTACCTCCATCACCGCGGTCGGCAATGCGTATTGGGAACTCGTCTTTGCTCGCGGCAACGTGGATGTGGCACGGCAGGCAATCGCACTGGCGGATAAAACATACAGCGACAATAAAAAGCAGGTGGACGTTGGAACTCTGGCCCCGTTGGAAATCGTTCAGGCCGAAGCGCAAGTCGCGACAGCCCAGCAGGCTTTAATCGTTGCTCAAACCACCGTCCTTCAGGATCAACTCACACTCTTGAACTTGATCGCCAAGGACCCGAATTCTCCTGTCTTACGAACGGTCGAAATTATTCCCACGGACACAGCGGATGTGGCGCCCCCGGAAGTGGAGAAGATCCCATTGGAGGACTTAATCAAGGAAGCCACCACAAAGCGCCCTGACGTGTTGCAGGCGGGACTCCAAATCAAGGGAGATGACATCAACGTCCGCGCTACAAAGAACGCGCTGCTCCCCGTTCTGACTCTGTCCGGTGAATATGCTACAGAAGGACTTGCGGGCAACAGCCGGCTGCAGACTACTTGCGTGCCCGTGCCTCCTGCGACGACATGCACTCCTCCCCCCCAGATTTTCACGGGACTGGCAACCTCCCTGAACCAGCAATTCACCGGCGTCTATCCCGAATACAACGCGGCGATCAATCTTACGATTCCGATTCGCAATCGCGCGGCGCAAGCGAACAACATCATCGCCACATTGGCTGCGCGCTCGGACCAAGCCAACTACCAGCAAATCGTGAATAACGCCGCCATCGACGTTCACAACGCGCAAATTACCCTGGAGCAAGCCCGCATCACCCTGGCCGCTGCGAGCAAGACGCGTGACCTCGATCAGCAAACCCTGGATGCCGAACAAAAAAAGTATCAGGTGGGCGCATCTACGCTTTTCAATATCGTGTCCGATCAGAACACTTTGGCTGCGGCGGAATCCGCGGAGGTCCGCGCGCGCGTCAACCTTGTCGAAGGCAAAGTGAACTTTGACCGCGCCATGGCCCGTACGCTCGAGGTCTACAACATCACAATTTCCGACGCCATGTCCGGCCATCCCGCAAAGGACACGATGATCCCGGGCACTTCGGCCACCGGCCAATTGTTCGTCGATCCCGTCAAGCAGTCCGGCACGAGTTCAGCGGCATCGACCCGCCCTTCCGGCGTTGGCAGCGGGCAGTAGTCTCGTTCGGCCGTCGGCAGCAAGTGGCGCAGGCTTCAGCCTGCGGAGGTTGGTATTTGCAAGGACCAAAGGCCACAGGCTGAAGCCCGCGCCACCAAAACGAGAACCTGCAATCAGGTGACGGATTGATGCGTCAAGCCGGTGTTTCCTTCTATTTGTTTCTAAATTCGTGAGAAACTCGGGCTAGAATTACCCTGCGCTCAGGCATGTATTTTTTCGGCCCGAGATTGGCCGCCTGGCACGCTCACTCATGCCATCCGATCAACAATCGACACCGCGTCGCGCTACGGGCGAGAAATCATCCGAGCGCGCTTCCGAATTCACGACCGTTTCAGGATACCCAATTCGCAAGCTCTACTCCCCCAACGATCTTTCCGGTTGGAATGCGGACCGCGGCCTGGGCATGCCGGGAGCGCCTCCCTACACGCGCGGAATTCACCCGGCGATGTACCGCAGCCGTCTTTGGACCATGCGCCAGTTCGCCGGCTTCGGTTCGGCGAAAGATACCAACGAACGATTCCGCTACCTGCTTTCGCAAGGACAAGCGGGCCTTTCCGTCGCATTCGATCTCCCGACCCTCATGGGCTATGACTCTGACCATTCCCTTGCCGAGGGCGAGGTCGGCAAATGCGGCGTGGCGATCAGTTCGCTTGCGGACATGGAAGCTCTCTTCGATCAGATTCCTCTTGGAAACGTTTCCACGTCGATGACCATCAATTCTCCCGCCGCGATCCTCTGGGCCATGTATTTGGCCGTCGCTGAAAAGCAAGGCGTCGATTGGAAACATCTCACAGGGACTTTGCAAAACGACATTCTCAAGGAATACATCGCGCAGAAGGAATACATCTATCCGCCCAAGCCGTCGATGCGCCTGGTGATCGACACGTTTGAATTCGGCGTGCGCCACACGCCGAAATTCAATCCGATTTCCATCAGCGGCTACCACATTCGCGAAGCCGGCTCGACGGCAATTCAGGAATTGGCATTTACCTTGCGCGATGGAATCGAGTACGTGGATTGGGGCATCCGCCGGGGCCTGGCCGTCGATGACTTCGCGCCCGCCTTGTCTTTTTTCTTTAACGCGCATAACGATTTCTTTGAAGAGATCGCCAAATATCGCGCCGCGCGGCGCATCTGGTACAAGACGATGACCGAGCGCTTCGGAGCAAAACTGGCGCGTTCCTCGGCGCTCCGTTTCCACGCCCAAACGGCCGGCTGCTCGCTCACCGCGCAGCAGCCTTACAACAATGTTGTCCGGACCGCCTTGCAGGCTCTTGCGGCCGTGATGGGCGGGGCGCAGTCTTTGCATACCAATTCACTTGACGAAGCCTGGGCGCTGCCGACTGAATTTGCGGCAACGCTCGCGCTGCGAACTCAACAGATTCTTGCCTATGAGACAGGCGTCGCGAACACCGTCGATCCTCTCGGCGGCTCGTATTTCGTTGAGACGCTCACCAATGAAATGGAGGATGCCGCCTGGAAATATATTCGCAAGATCGACGACATGGGCGGGATGATTCCGGCCATCGAACGCGGCTACCCGCAGCGGGAAATTGCCGACGCATCGTATCGCTACCAGGTGTCGGTAGATCGCAAAGAGAAAATCATCGTCGGCGTGAATGACTTTACGGGCGAAGAGACTCCCATTGAAATCCTGCGCATCGATGAATCGGTGCGCGCGCAACAGTCCAAGCAGCTGCGGAAATTGCGCTCCGAGCGGTCGAGCGACGAAGTCGCGCGCCACCTCATAGCCCTGCGCAAAGCGGCGCAAGGAATCGAAAACCTGATGCCCCACATCTATGCAGCCGTGAAGGCGTACGCAACGCTCGGAGAAATCTGCGACTCCCTGCGCGACGTTTTCGGCACGCACGAAGAGGCGTCGATCACTTAGAACCGCGGCCATCTTGGAGGCGCATGCCTGAAAAGAGAATCCGAGTGCTGATTGCAAAACCCGGGCTCGATGGCCATGACCGGGGAGCGAAGATTATTGCCCGCGCCTTGCGCGATGCCGGAATGGAAGTGATTTATACCGGATTGCGGCAGACGCCGGAGATGATCGCCTCCGCCGCCGTTCAGGAAGACGTCGATGTGATCGGCCTGTCGATTCTTTCCGGCGCGCACAACACGCTCGTTCCGCAGTTGCTCGATCTGCTCAAACAAAAAGGAATGAGCGATGTCACCGTGCTCCTCGGCGGAACGATTCCGGAAGCCGATATTGAGGGGCTGAAAAAGGCGGGCGTGGCGGAAATTTTCCTTCCCGGCACATCGACGCAAAACATTGTGGACTTCGTTCGACAACGCGCCACTCGGAAGATTTAGTAGCACAGACTTCAGTCTGTGGGGTTCCACTTGATCTTGGCTCGCATGTCGATTTCGTCGAGGATGTTGATTTTCGTTTTCGCTGGCGGCCCGGGAGCGTTGACGGAAACCCACAGGCTGAAGCCTGTGCTACTTAAGAACCTTACTTCACTACGTTGCCGTCAGCATCCCGAATTTCAATAGCGCCAAGGTCAAGCTTCAACAGCTCCGGCTCGATTTTGGCGCGATCGCCGACACAAACCAAAATCATCTGGTCGGGGTGCAGATATTTCTTCGCGACGGCCTCGGCGCCCTCCGCAGTAACGGCATTCAGCTTTTCCGGCAACGTAGAGAAATAGTCGCGGGCCAGGTTGTACATAAAAATTTCGGAGAGCGCGCCTGCTTCCCCGCTATTCGTTTCAAAGATTCCCGGCAAAGAACGCGATTGGGAATCTTTGGCCAGGCTCAGCTCTTCAGGCTTCATCGGCGAGTCAATCATCCGATGAATTTCCTTCAAGATTTCCGTGACCGCGGGCGCGGTCGCGTCGGTTCGGATGCCCCCGCCGGCGCCAAAATATCCGAGCGCCCGCCGGTAAACGAAAAAGGAAGCTGCACCATACGTATAGCCATGCTCCTCGCGAAGGTTCAGATTAATGCGGCTTGAGAAGAGGCCGCCGAGCTCCGAATTCATTACTTCCAGAGCGGGATAATCGGGCGTCGAGCGGGGAACTCCGAGTTGCAACAAACGCACCATGGTCTGCTGCGCGCCGGGCCGGTCCACAATGACGATTTTCGCTTTCGTGGTTTCCGGCGCCCCGATCGGCGGCGCCGAAAGCTCGCCGCTCTTCCATGCGCCAAATTTGCTCTCGGCCAATGCTTTCAAGTCGTCGGCAGGAATATTCCCGGACACGACCAGCGCCGCGTTGTTCGGCACATAGTTGGCCTTCCAGAAATTCATCATGTCTTCGCGCGTCATCGCCTTGATCGACGGTTCGGTGCCCGAATTGTCGTACCCGAAAGGATTGTGCGGACCAAAGAGCGCGGACACTCCGGTGCGGGCGACGATCGTCTCCGGGTCGGAACGCTCATCCGTAAACGCAGCAAGACGCGATGCGCGCCGACGCTCCACTTCGTCCGGCGGAAACGTCGGATGCAAGACGATGTCCGACATTAAATCGAGCACTCCAGAAAAATTCTTCGTCAGCGAACTCGCGCCGACGCTGGACGAATCCATGTTCGCGCCGGACGAAAGCCCCGTGCCAAGCAGCGCGGCTTCGTCTGCAATCTGTATGGCGTTCCGCGTTTGAGTTCCCTGCTGCAGCATATTCGCCGTGAAACTCGCGAGGCCCGGCTTGTCGACGGGATTCGCTCCGCTCCCTGTATTGAAAACCAGATTCGCCGCCGCAACGGGAAGTCCAGCCCGGTAGTGGTAATAGACAGTCAGCCCATTTGAAAGCTTGAAAATATCGGGGACGGGAAGATTCAGCGCGTGCATGGCGCCGGGCTTTGGAGGATTCTCGCGCCACGCCGCGTCGGCATTGACCGATTCCCCGCCCGTGCTCTGGCCCTTCTGCTGATTTTTCGGCGTGGGCACATCCGGACCGAGATCCGGCTTGCCGGGAATTCCGTATACAACGACGCGCGCAGCCGGCTTCAGTTGCGTCTCCGCGAACGCGCGGATCGAATCCGTTGTAGCCGATTGGTAGCGGCGCACGTCCTGCGGGAAATAGCCGGGATTTCCGAGAAAATGATTGTATTCATTCAAGCGGTCGGCGACGCCTCCGAATCCGCCCAGCCGCTCGAGTCCTTGAATCATTTCTGTTTCAATTCCGTTTCGCGCGCGCTCGAGCTCGACGGCCGTGGGTCCATTCTTCCGGAAGGCGGCCAGCTCTTCGTCAACTGCTTTCTCCATTTCATCGGCGGTGTGCCCGGGCCGCGCCGTGACGACAACTTCAAAGACCGACCCGAGAATCAGCGATTGCTGCGACGCGCTAACGTCCAACGCTATCTGCTTTTCGTAGACCAGCTTTTTGTACAGGAGGCTCGACTTGCCTCCGCCGAGAATTTCAGACGCGAGGTCGGCGTCCGCATCACCCGGCTTGAATATGGGAGACGTCAACCACGCCATGTAGACGCGCGGCAGTTCCACCTGATCGTGGATCACGGCGCGGCGCTCGGAAGTGATGGGCGGAGTTACAGCGGTAATCTTCGGCACCGGCGCGCCGCGCTTCAGCGGTCCAAAATATTTTTCGACAAACTGCTTGGCCTGCGCCGGATCAAAATCGCCGACAATGGCCAGGCTCGCATTATTCGGCGCGTAGTAGAGCTTAAAAAAATTGCGCACGTCCTCGAGTTTCGCCGCCTGGATGTCCGCGTGCGAGCCCATCACATCGGCATGATAAGGATGGCTCTTCGGGAAGAGCAGGTGATACACGCCTTCTTCCACGATCCCGTACGGGCTGTTCTCAATGTTCTGGCGGCGCTCGTTGCGCACAACGTCCTGCTGATTCGTCAGGCTGGCCTGGTCCAGTTTGTCTGGTAGATAGCCCATGCGATCGGATTCAAGCCACAACGCGAGCTCAAGCTGGTTGGAGGGAAGCGTTTCGAAATAATTCGTGCGGTCAAAATCGGTGGTGCCGTTGAGGTCAGAAGCCCCGGCCGCCTCCAGAAACCGAATGTGGGAATTGCCCGGAACATGTTTCG
>Ga0187821_10000430_pt1 | contig 10802 bp, 9 predicted proteins | sample NC_wetland_sal_i_20_FD_132442 | JGI IMG/M metagenome (GOLD analysis project Ga0187821, IMG submission 132442) | Wetland sediment microbial communities from Neuse River Estuary, North Carolina, USA - SourceSoil_1 | ecosystem: Environmental > Aquatic > Freshwater > Wetlands > Sediment | place...
CGCGTTACCACAGCGCTCACCGATCCCGTTGATCGTGCCTTGCACTTGTACGACACCGGTTTCAATGGCCACTAATGAATTGGCTACGGCCATCTCGCAGTCGTTGTGCGCATGGATCCCGAGAGGCACGGAACATTCTTTCCGAACTTCGTCACAAATCTTTTTCACTTCCCACGGCATCGTCCCACCGTTGGTATCGCAGAGAATCACGCGTTCGGCCCCCGCCGAGATCGCCTTGCGAATCGTGTTGAGTGCGTACTCCGGATTAGTCTTGTAGCCGTCAAAAAAATGTTCGGCATCATAGAACACACGTCGATTCTTGGATCGCACATAGGCAATGGAATCGCCGATCAGTTCGAGATTCTTGGCTAGCGAAATGCCCAAGGCGTCAGTGACGTGCAGCGACCACGTCTTTCCAAAGAGGGTGATGATCTTGGTTTCAGCATCCAGGAGCGCCTGGAGATTGGGATCATGGTGAACGGAATGGCTGGCTTTTCTCGTTGACCCAAACGCGATCACGGTCGCCTGATGAAGCGGAACAGCCTTGATCATCCTGAAAAATTCGATGTCCTTGGGATTGGCTCCCGGCCACCCGCCTTCGATGAAATGAACCCCGAGTTCGTCCAGCCGCTGCGCAACTCGTACCTTGTCTTCTGCAGAGAAGGACACATCTTCGGCCTGCGCGCCGTCACGCAACGTCGTGTCATAGATCTCCAAGGCAGCCGGTTGACCTGACCGAACCCGGGCCTCTGGGGACGCAGGCCGTGGACGTCGAGGTGATCGCTGTTTGGTAACTTTCTTGGCCATGAGAGGAGCAGGGTAACAGGAGAAGGGAGGGCCTGTCGAGACTCTCTTCGGCAGGGGGCTAGCGTTTCCCGGATGAGTCCCGGTCGAGCCCAAACGCCGAATGGAGTGAGCGCATGGCCAGCTCCAGGTATTTCTCGTCGATCACACAGGAAATTTTTATCTCCGACGTGCTGATCATCATGATGTTGATCCCTTCCCGCGACAAGACTTCAAACATCTTCGCCGCAACACCGGAATGCGACCGCATGCCAACTCCCACCAAGGACACCTTCGCGATGGCTTCGGTCACCGAGACAGACTTCGCGTCGATCTCCTTGGCCACAGACTGGATCAACGGGACCGCTTTTTTCAAGTCAGCCCGTGGAATCGTAAACGAGATGTCCGTCATCGCAGCTTGGCTGACGTTCTGAATGATCATATCGACGAGAATGTTCGCCTGCGCCACCGATCCAAAGATCCGTGCGGCGATTCCAGGTTTGTCCGGAACCCCGACGATCGTCACCTTGGCCTGGTTCCGATCACCGGTCACACCCGAAACAGCGACATCTTCCATCCCCACATCTTCACGTGTCACGAGCGTCCCCCTTCCTTCCTTAAAACTGGAGTTGACCTCGACTGGCACGTTGAATTTCGCCGCAAATTCCACTGATCGGCTCTGTAGCACCTTTGCGCCCAAGCTTGCCATCTCCAGCATCTCTTCATACGAGATTTTATCGATCCGGCCGGCCGCCGGTACAACGTTCGGGTCGGAGGTATAAACTCCGTCCACATCGGTGTAAATGATGCATCGATCGGCCTTGAGTGCGGCAGCCAGTGCGACGGCGGTCAGATCTGACCCGCCTCGTCCCAATGTTGTCACGTCTGATTCTTCGTTGATCCCCTGAAAGCCCGCCACAATCGGGATAGTGCCCTTGGTCAACGCCTCACGAATCCGATCGGCTTTCACCCGCGTAATGCGTGCCTTGGTATGAGCACTGTCGGTCATGATCCCAACCTGGCGCCCGGTATAGGAGCGGGCGTGCAGCCCTCGCCCCCGCAACTCCATCGCCAATAGGGCAATCGTGACTCGTTCACCGGTTGAGAGCAACATGTCGAGTTCTCGATCGTCGGGCAACGACGTCACCTCGTGAGCCAATCTGAGCAGTCGATCTGTCTCCCCGCTCATGGCAGAGAGGACGACAACGACGAGATGCCCGTCTTTGTGCGCCTTCTCTACACAATCAGCCACGCGGCGAATGCGCTCGATCGTGCCCACCGATGTTCCGCCATACTTCTGAACGATTAATGCCATGACAATCAGGACCCTTTAGCAAAGAGTCGGGCAACAAACTTAGTGGCATCCTTGGGAGACGCTCCTAACGCTTGGACATCAACTTCGGTCAATCGCTTCCCACCTCCTGATGCCCCCTTTAGCGCCGAATCCCAATAGACGAACACTCCAGGTTCGTTCGCGACCCGGCCCGCGTCAACACTTCCATGATCACAGAATACGAGAAGACGAGCAGGGCCGATTTTTTCCAGCCCTCCGATCAGGGGCCCGATCAGGTCACGATCGACCGCTTCAATCCCTTGGATCTTCGCTGTGAGATCCGACCCATAGACCACTGCATCCGACAACTCGACATGGACATATGCAAAATCGTGCTTGGCCAGCTCTTCAAGCGATACCGTCGCTTGTGTCCTGAGATCGGCCTGAGCCAACCTGGTCGAGTCGACCGCTGCGAGCCCCGCGCAAAGGCCAAGTCCGCGATGCACATCGCTCGATGACACCACCACGCCAGAAATCTGAAACCGTTCCGTCAAGCTCGGCCAGGAAACGGCCTTCCCTTCTCCCCAGAGCCACAGACAGTTCGCCGGCTTCCGCCCCGCTTGCCTCCGTTCGTCATTGACCGGGTGGTCACGGAAGATGTGCAGGGAGGCCTCCATGAGCTTCCGCAAAATATCGGCTCCATCTCCTGATGGGAGGCCCTCGGCAATCGGGTGACCAACCAGCGTCTGAGGATCGGTACAGATCGCCCTTGGCTTACCGTTGACCCAGACCATGACATGGCGATGTCCCGATCCTGGATAGAACTGGATCGTCTCCGATCCCAATTGCTCATTGGCGGCATCGATCAGTTCTCGCGCTTCTTCCGTGCTGATGAGTCCGGCGGTCGCATCATCCATGATCACCTGAGGCCCGAGTTTTTTGATATCGGTCGAGGCTCCCTTGGCTCCTGGCTCAGGCTTGAGTGTGACCATCGTGCAACGGTACACCACATCGTACTCGGTGACGTTAACCTCCAGACTGGCAGCTTCGAATGGCCCAGGACCTTGATAGTATTTCTTGGGATCGTACCCGAGAATGGCTGTACCCGTGAGCCCAGATCCATGGCGGCCACTGCCGTTCGAAAACGATAGGAGCCCCACTTCTCCACCTTTCACCACACGATCCAGATGGGGAGTCGCCGCTACTTGGAGAGGAGTCTTTCCACCCAGTTCCTGCCGAGGGCGGTCGGCGAGTCCATCGGCATGGAGGATCACATACTTCATCGACAGAGCGCTCGCATCAATACCTAGACTTTCAGCAGACGGGCGACATCCTCCCGCGTCGCCTTCACGGTTTTCGGTTGGACGGATACACTGATGGCCGTATCAGCATCCTTCAACCCATGGCCGGTCAACGTACACACGACTGTCTCTCCTTCACGAAGTGCGCCGGCTTTATTCAACTTCGTCACTCCCGCGACTGATGCTGCCGATGCCGGTTCGCAGAAGATCCCTTCGGTCGCTGCCACGGTCGCATAGGCCTGCAAAATTTCTTCGTCCGTGACCATGTCGATCGCACCGGACGACTCTTTCACAGCATTCAGCGCCAATTGCCAACTGGCCGGATTGCCGATCCGGATGGCCGTCGCCACGGTTTGTGGATTGTCCACCACGTGTCCAAGCACGATCGGTGCCGCTCCAGCCGCTTGAAACCCCATCATCCTTGGCACCTTGGTGATCTGATTTGCGGCGCGATATTCCTGATAGCCCTTCCAGTAGGCCGTGATGTTCCCGGCATTGCCAACCGGAAGCACATGGACGCTCGGCGCGTTGCCCAGTTGATCGCAGACCTCCATGGCTGCGGTCTTCTGGCCTTCGATTCGAAAGGGATTGATCGAATTGACCAGCTCGATGTGCTGCGTCGCAGAGAGATCTTTGACGATCGAGAGCGCTTGATCGAAATTACCTTCAATTTGGATCACCGTTGCGCGATGCATCATGGCCTGGGAGAGCTTTCCCATCGCAATCTTGCCTGCGGGAATCAAGACGTACACGGCCAGCCCGGCCCGAGCTCCATAGGCGGCAGCAGACGCCGACGTATTCCCTGTCGACGCGCACATCACAGCCCGCGCTCCGCCTTCAACCGCTTTCGAGATCGCCATCGTCATGCCGCGGTCTTTGAAAGACCCGGTCGGATTTGCGCCCTCGAACTTGAGATAGAGATCGACGCCTGGAGCAATCTGTTTGGCTAATCGTGTGGCTCTGATAAGGGGCGTGTTGCCTTCGCCTAACGTAATGATGGGCGTATGCTCCGAAACCGGAAGAAACTTCCGATACTCTTCGATCACCCCACGCCAGAGATTCATTGCGTTATTCGTCCTTGCCTTCAACCCTGATCAGAATAGCAGGTGCGGAGATAAAGGTCATGCGATTGATCTCCCGTAGCGCTGTCTGGACATCCCGTTCCTTGGCCATGTGAGTTTTGATGACAATCGAGACCGTTTGCCCGGCGCTTCGCCCCTGTTGTAGCATGGATGAAATGCTGATACCGAACTGGCCAAGCACTCCCGCAATCTGCGCCAAGACCCCCGGACGATCCACAACCATGAACCGGAGATAGTAGAGGGAGCTAATTTCGTCCATGGGACGCATTCTTAATGGACGCCGCTGATTCTGCTGAAACGACGCAGGTGGAATGCGCCCGACAGCACCCTTCAGGAGATTGCGCGCGAGGCTGATGACATCGCTCACGACTGCACTTCCGGCGGGCAGATCGCCGGCGCCTCTGCCGTACAACATCACGTCGCCGACCACGTCGCCAACAAGCTGAATCGCGTTGTAAACCCCTTCCACTTTGGCAATCGGCAACGACGAGGCGATCATGGTCGGATGGACACGTGCTTCGACCTCGCCGTCGACCAACTTTGCGATGCCTAGGAGTTTAATCGTATACCCGAGTTCCCAAGCATAGGCGATGTCATGTTGTGTGATGTGTGTGATCCCTTCGGTATAGAGATCTTTGAAGTTGATCGGAGTGCCGAATGCCAGGTTGGCCAGGATAGCCAGCTTATGTGCCGAATCGATACCTGCGACATCGAAGGTCGGATCGGCCTCCGCATAGCCGGCCCGTTGCGCCTCTGCCAAGACAGCCTCAAATCCCTGCTTCTCGTTGGTCATGCGAGAAAGAATGTAGTTCGATGTCCCGTTGATGATTCCGTAAATAGACTGAATCGCATTGGCCGCCAGCCCCTCAGTCAGCGCATGGATGACGGGAATCCCTCCCCCGACACTGGCTTCAAAGCCGAGGTCCACCCCGTAGCGGATTGCTGCCGCGAAGATGTCCTCTCCATGGAGCGCAAGCAATGCCTTGTTCGCCGTCACTACTTGCTTCCCCGCGGCCATGGCCTCCAGAATTATCCGCTTGGCTGCGTCATAGCCGCCGATTAATTCGATCACGATATCGATGGCAGGATCGGTGAGGATCTGTTTCGCATCGGTGGTCAATATTCCGTCTGGTAGACGAACTCCTCGATCACGAGTAATATTCAGATCCGCAATCCGGAGGAGCTGCACAGGCACACCGACGCGACGTTGAATAATCCCGGCATTCTCCAACAGAATCTTGGCGACGCCACTTCCAACCGTGCCAAACCCGATGAGCCCAACGCCTATGCTTGACTTCATTCGTCGATCCCTTCGAGCTTGAGAGATTTGCGAATCCCACGGACCGCCTGCCTGGTGCGGTGTTCATTCTCGACCAGTGCAAACCGCACATACTCATCGCCTCCCTCACCGAACCCGATGCCAGGTGAGACGGCCACTTTCGCCTCGCGCAATAACAATTTAGAAAACTCCAGCGACCCCATGTGACGATAGGGAAGCGGAATCCTGGCCCACACGAACATTGTCGCCAGCGGTTTCGCAACATGCCACCCGATTCGGTTCAAGCCGCTGACCAACACATCTCGTCGTTTTTGATACCGGAGAACGGTTTCTTTGACACAATCCTGCGGCCCATTCAGTGCAATAACGCTGGCGATCTGCAGCGGTTGAAAAATGCCGTAATCCAGGTAGCTCTTAATCTTCGCCAGCGCGCCAACCACCTCCCGGTTCCCGACACAGAATCCCACACGCCACCCCGGCATATTGTAAGCCTTGGAGAGGGTATAGAACTCCACGCCGATGTCCTTGGCCCCAGGAATCTGCAGAAAGCTTGGCGCCCTATATCCGTCGAACACAATATCCGCATAAGCCAGGTCGTGGATTACGATCACCTGATGTTCTTTGGCAAATGCGACGATCTTCTTGAAAAATTCCAGATCGACGACCGCGGTGGTCGGATTGTGCGGGAAATTGATGACCAGAATCTTGGGCCGGGGGAATGTCTGCCGATAGACACGCTGGAGATCATCAAAGAAGTCACTATCCGGGCGCAGCTCAATGCCGCGGACCTCCCCTCCTGCAATGATAAAACTATACATGTGGATGGGATACGTGGGCGTAGGAGTCAAGACGACATCGCCGGGCCCGATCATGGCCAATGATAGGTGCGCCAACCCCTCCTTGGAGCCGATTGTCACGATGGTTTCGGTCTCGGGATCGAGGTCAACGTCGTAGTTTCGTTTGTACCATCCCGCGATCGCGTGCCGAAGTTTGGTGATCCCGCGGGAGGCCGAGTAGCGGTGATTTTTGCCCTTTCGCGCCGCCTCGATCATCTTGTCGACGATGTGGGTGGGTGTCGGTTGATCGGGATTCCCCATCCCGAAATCAATGATGTCTTCGCCGCGATGTCGGGCATCGAGTTTGAGGCTCTGCACCTGAGCGAAAACATACGGCGGCAGCCGCTTAATTCGGTAAAACCCGTCTCCGATTCCCATCGTTGTCGCGTACCCCGCCCGATCGGGATCTGACAGTAAGAAACACCCGTTCTTCTACAGCGGCATATTCTAATTGCGTAGAACCGGTTGAGTCAAATTATGTTGTGATTCTGTGGGGTTCCGCACACAGCCCAATCTGTAGTCCGTTCCTTGATTTGATGCCTGTGACCTATCCTCTCCGGTCCTTGCCGACCCAGAATATTTCTGTTACAACAGCATCGCCTTTCACGTTTCTCATTCACGTCAGTATCTCCTGGGTTTGCACTCCTCAGAAGGAGGCTCCGTGCCACGGCTTGGCGTCAACATCGATCATGTCGCGACCTTGCGGCAAGCCCGAGGTGGAAACGACCCGGACCCCCTGGCGGCAGCGGTGCTGGTGGAATTGGCCGGCGCCGATGGGATTGTGGTCCATCTGCGAGAAGACCGTCGTCACATCCAGGACAAAGATCTCCAACTTCTTCGCGAGTTAATTCGAACCAAGCTCGACCTGGAAATGGCTGCCGACGAAGCGATGGCGAAAATCGCGCTGATGGTCAAACCGGACATGGTCACACTTGTCCCTGAACACCGTCAGGAACTCACGACCGAAGGTGGGCTGGACGTATCCGGTCACAAAGATCGCATTAGCCAGGTCGTAAGAATGCTTCACGACGGCGGCATTCCAGTCAGTCTTTTCATCGAACCAGATCTTGCGCAGATCAAGGCGGCCCATAAGATATCCGCCGATTTCGTCGAGTTGCACACCGGTCGCTATGCTAATGCGAAACGGTCTAAAGAGGCTGATGCCGAATTCGAGGCCATTAGCCAATCGTCGAAGTTGGCGTATAAATTGGGCATCGGAGTGAACGCTGGACATGGCTTGAACTACCGGAACATCAAGCGGTTAACGATGATCCCCGAAATCGTGGAGTACAACATCGGCCACAGCATTATCGCGAGAGCCGTGCTCGTCGGTCTCGATCAAGCCGTCCGTGAAATGAAGACGCTGATCGGCTGAGTTTTGCAGTAACGAGGCGCCACCGTTTGATCCGAACACCAGTCAGTCGTCCTGCCATGCCACGACTGTGTATGAAGGATTTCTTTCTCTTCTCCTCATCAACTCAATGCACGACGCCATTTCCGTACAGGATGATGAGCCGCTCATGAAACTCGTCACTGCGGCACAGATGCAGACCCTCGATCGTCGAACGATCACAGAAGCCCATGTGCCAAGTTCTACTCTGATGGAACGGGCCGGCGAAGGAGTCGTGACCCATCTCGAAGAACAGTACGGACCCTCTCGCGGGAAAACCGTCACGATTTTCTGCGGCAAGGGTAACAACGGAGGCGATGGACTCGTTGTTGCGCGTCTGCTGCGCCGCCGGCATGCACTGGTGCATGTCTTCATGCTGGCCCCCCTTGCCGATCTGAGCCGTGACGCGGCTGTCATGTATCGTCGATTCGTCCGGACAGCAGGGCGCTCGGCTGCAAAACCATTTCGCTCTGCGGACCAGGTTCGCGACTTAGTGGCCTCCAGCGACTTCGTCATCGACGCCCTTCTCGGAACTGGAATTACCTCAGAGGTAACAGGGCCTTATCGCGAAACCATCGACCTCATCAACGACGCCCGTCGACCAGTCATTGCCGTCGACATTCCGTCCGGCATCCATGCCGATAATGGGACGGTCATGGGGCGAGCCGTTCGCGCCTCGATGACCGTCACATTCGGCCTGCCGAAGCTCGGTCTGGTTGTAGGCTCCGGTATTGACCACGCTGGGATCGTTCAGGTCGTCGACATTGGCATTCCGCCAGCCTATACGGAAGCGATCGATAGCAGGATTATGTTAATCAGCCGCAAGCTGGTGATGGCCACCCTTCCGCCGCGTAGACCGTCCTCGCACAAAGGCACATATGGCCATGCCGGAATTATCGCTGGATCTGTCGGGAAGACCGGCGCAGCCGCACTCGCCGCACAGGCCGCTTTGCGCGTCGGAGCTGGTCTCGTTACGGTTGCTACACCAAGCAGCGTCAACGACGTCCTTGAGGCCAAGCTCCTGGAGGTGATGACGGTACCGCTGCCGGAAACCAACGCACGCACGCTGGCTTACTCAAGCCTGGATCATGTCGTCACCTTTATGCAGGCTCGAACGGCGGTCGCCATCGGTCCCGGTCTTTCGACACATCCAGAAACCGTCGAACTGGTCCAGTCCTTGATGAAACATCTTGAGAGACCGACCGTCCTGGATGCCGATGCGTTGAATGCCTTGACCGGCCGCACCGCACTTCTTGCCGAATGTAAGATCCCGCCGATCTTAACCCCTCATCCTGGTGAGATGGCCCGGCTCGAAGTCGACGCAACGACACAAACGGTGAATGCGGATCGAATCGGCACAGCCCGACGGTTCTCTCGTGAACGAGGGGTATTCGTTGTGTTAAAAGGAGCTCGAACGGTCATCGCCCGACCGGACGGGCTTGTGGCCGTATGCCCTACCGGTAATCCAGGAATGGCGACAGCGGGAACCGGGGACGTCTTAACGGGCATGGTCGTCGGATTGCTCGCGCAAGGGTTATCCTCTTGGGATGCAGCTTGTACGGCCACCTACATCCATGGATACGCCGGCGATCTCGCGTCGAATCGGCTAGGACAGGCCGGTATGTTGGCAAGTGATCTTATCGCTCAGATTCCTTATGCGCTCCAACAGCTCCAGACGGCATGAAACCAAAAGCAGGGCTAACATTTCTCGATCATCAATTCGCCCAGCCCGTGTACCAGCACCATGGCCACTCGTCTCTTCATCGCAGCAAGATACCCACGGATTAGGCCAAGCCATTGGCCGAAATCTTCGAGGAGGAGAAACCATCGCACTCTATGGTCCCCTCGGAGCAGGGAAGACAGCGCTGGTACGCGGAATTGCCCAGGGTCTGGGCGCAGAGTCGTCCGCCGTCAGCAGCCCGACGTTTGTCATCATCCATGAGTATCAAGGACGCCTCCCTCTTGCTCACGTCGATCTCTACCGGGTGCGTTCCTCTCGCGAGCTGGACTCGACCGGACTGCTCGATTATTTTTCCGGTGCAACCGTGACCGCAGTGGAATGGGCGGACAAAGGCGCTACAGTGCTTCCTTCTGATCGTCTCGACATCGTGCTGAGTCACAGAGCTCCCCGCATCCGAGTGATTCGACTCCGGGCAACGGGACCATTGTCTGCCAGGCTCTTAACTCACGCCAAGTCATGCTATGAGGGGAAACGGGCGAAGCAGACCACAACACGGCCTCGCGCTCCCGCGAGGAAGGGACGCGCTCGGTTATGATCAGGCTCATACTCGTCGGTACCCTTCTGCTGCTGTGCTTGGCCTTCTTTCTTCAGAACCAGGAGCAGGAAGTTACGCTCCGCTATTTCTTCGGGTTGTTTGAAGCCTCGACACCGATCTACAAACCTATACTTGCAGGATTCGCCGTGGGACTGCTCGTCTCTGGTATCTTGCTTTTTCCGCCGTGGGTCCGAGGACGAATTGAGCTGCGACGAAAGACCAAAGCTCTTCAAGAAGCCGATGTCGATCTGGAACGGCTCCGCCAGTCACTCGAAAAGGTGACCGGCCGCTCCGCGGCATCCATTCCTCGTGACCCACCACACCTGGACTCTCACGATGAGTGACACCGATCTCTCGCCGCTCATGCGGCAATATCGCGAGATCAAGCGCGGCTATCCCGACGCCATTCTGTTATTCCGCGTCGGCGACTTTTATGAAATGTTTTATGAGGATGCCAGGGAAGCGTCCACGCTCCTTGCCATTGCGTTGACTTCTCGTGACAAGTCGAGTACCGACCCCGTTCCGCTGTGCGGGGTGCCGTATCACGCCGCGCAGGGATACATTGCCAAGCTTCTCAAGGCC
>Ga0187821_10000431_pt1 | contig 10801 bp, 8 predicted proteins | sample NC_wetland_sal_i_20_FD_132442 | JGI IMG/M metagenome (GOLD analysis project Ga0187821, IMG submission 132442) | Wetland sediment microbial communities from Neuse River Estuary, North Carolina, USA - SourceSoil_1 | ecosystem: Environmental > Aquatic > Freshwater > Wetlands > Sediment | place...
GCTGCCGCGATGCCGAGGTATTGCAGCTTCGAAGAGTGCAATTCATGCGAGATATCCTGAATATCGCTGCAAATTTCAGAAGCGCGCTCGCCGATTTCATGAATTCGGCGACGAGCTTCCGCAGCCGAATCCGGGAGATCATTCTCCACGCCTCCCATATCGTTCACCAGAAGTGCCAGGCGCTGACTGATATCGTCGTGCAGGTCTCTTGCGATCCTGCTACGTTCCTGTTCTTGGGCCTCAAGCAATCTGCCACTCACACCCGAAAGCTCCTTTTCTGTTTGCTTGCGATCGGTTATATCCTGAGCTGTGCCACGTAACCGAACAATGCGACCGGTATTATCGCGCTGCGCCTCACCACGAGATCTGACCCATCGTGGGGAGCCATCCGGGCGGACCATCTCGAGATCGAGTTCGTAAGGTGTTCCAGAGCGCCAAGCTTCTTCGACGGCACGGCTCAGTTTGCCCCAACTTTCAGCAGTGAACAGTTTAGAGTGCTCCTTGTAGGTGGGCGCTCGCAAGGCGGGGTCGCGGCCGGCAATGCGGTAAAGTTCTTCCGACCAGGTCACCGTGTCACTACCGATATGCCATTGCCAGCTTCCAACTCCGGCCAAACGCTGCGATTCTACAAGGTCCAACTCTTTCTGACGTAACGCCTCCTCCATCCGTTTGACTCCGGTCATCTCCACGCAGGATCCAATGTACCCGGCAAATGTATGATCAGCGTTGAATCGAGGTTCGCCTTTTTCGAATATCCAACGATATTCGCCGTCATGTCTTCGGAGGCGATACTCTCTCTTGTACCCTTCATGACGATCAAATGCCTGCTTGTAAGTATCCAAGCATCTTTGAAGATCATCAGGGTGGACACCCTGCGTCCAACCGTCCCCCTTTTCCTGCTCCATGGATCGCCCGGTAAAGTCGAGCCATGTTTCGTTGAATTGAGTAAAGAGCCCATCAGTTCCCGACATCCAGATCATCATGGAAGCGAAATCGGCCGCCAACTGAAAGCGCGCTTCACCTTCATAGATTTCGCGCAGAGCACTTTCCGATTCCTTCAATTCTTTCACCCGATGGAAAGCGGTCGCGTCGCGAACCGCAATGATTACGTAAGTGTCTGCTACGGTGGCTATGGAGCTGAGATTGATCTCCACGGGAAAGGCGGTCCCATCACTTTTTTGCGCAAAAAGCTCCAGTCGGGTTCCCGGGGGTTGCACCTGTTGATTGCGGAAGTATTGTTCGAGATCCAGGCCCCGACCAGCGCCCAATTGTGGATCGAGCAGCCATTCGATAGGCCTTCCAATCAATTTCTCGTGGCTGTATCCGAAAATCTTCTCCGCTTTTGCGTTAGCAACAACAGTCCTTCCTGTCCGGTTAACCATTAGGATAGCTTCGGGCAAAGCGTTAAACAATGCTTGAATATTCGCGTCAGTCCATATCAGCGGCAATTCTCGCGACGGGCGGGCGGATCCCACGATACACCTCCAAAGCGAACAAGGTAGGGATGGCCATTTCCATTACTGGCCCAAAAATATTTGAGCCCTTTAATTGGACTGCCCGGACTGGGAGACATTTTATTGCTTTTCTCTGAACCGACCTGCGACGAGTTGGGCCTTGCCCGATGACGTCAGAAACTTCGTACGCAATGAAAAGCTCGTTGACCAAAATAAAGACAATCGCTCAAACTAAATAAAGGCGCGGTCAATACTTATGCGTCCACTGGCTATGAAATCCGCAGTGCATGTGGGCGCACAGGCTATCCTCATGCCGACACCTGAAAGAACGACTCTCGGACTCCATTCCGCATTGCCCGAATAACAGCCAGCTCAACGTCAGTCGGGTGCAAAGGAGCGCAGATCACTTCATATTCCCCCAACTGCAACGCTTCCGTGTATTCCAACGATTCCCTGGAATGGACAATCACTACGATGTGAGGCCGGCCAATCCACACTTGGCTTGCCCGTAACAATTCGCGAAAGGATCCGTCCGGAAGATACTCGTCACAGAAGACAAGTTCAATCTTCCGGGATGAGAGTACTTCCATAGCTTGGCTCAATGTGGAACACGAAAAAACGCCGACCGACATGCCTTCAAGCATGCGGATCAAAGCGCTTCGATTTCCCAGCTCTGCACAGGCAACCAGAACATCCCATCGTTTCAACATATGTGCTCCTCCGTTGTCTCTAGGAGTGAATTTGAGATGTTTTTGATGACGTTGAGGGAGAAACTAACGATTCGACCGGAGAAACCATTTGGTCTGCACCTATCTCCCGCGAAATATTTACAGAGAACTTCCCAATTTGTGCACTCGGCAATTGAAAGCGCCGACTGACACGCCTGACAGAACATTGCGAAAACAAGCTGTACTTACACCATGTGCGCTTCGCGATGTTCGCGGGCGGCAAGCGTGATCATCAAGCGAGTGATGCCGTTAATTAGCATGCTGATGCCGACAAGCCCCGCAATTGCCAGCGGGGAACTTGAAGGCCATTGTATCCAGATCAACAAGCCCAAGATTAAATTCCCGATTCCATCCAATAAAATCCAACTCGACCCAATCGATCGGCGTGCCCTCAAATAGCCAAGAATATCCACTAGGCCTTTGGCGATGAAAAATATCCCAATGACGAAATTCAGTCTGGATATTCCGAGAAGCTGGTGAGTAAGAAAATATGCGCCAGCGCCCATATATAGAAGTGCTATGGCTAGCTTGCATGGAATGCTGGTGCTGCCCCTATGCTGAAAGGCATGGAGAACCTGAATGACGCTACTCAAAATGAAGAGCCACCCGATGAATAGAACGCCACTGGAAGAAATCGCAAGTGGCAATCCGATCGCAAGTAGAGCAAATAAGATTAGTAATAACGGCCATACGACCGACCATGCAGGAATTCGATTTGCGATGGCGGCGAATGTTTGGGTGATGCTGGCTCTTAGTGCGCCCGTGTCTATCAGATGAGCAAAATCATCACCCCGGTATGCGCGAACATCGTATCGTCTTGCTCCGTACATAAGTTCCGGGATCGTCATGTTCAAGTCATCCTCACAGATTTCCTGATTCTATTTGAACTGTCAGTTTTGTCAGTATTCGGTGTCATCGCACTTTTATAGGATTCCATCGTTAAGAAACCATTTGCGAGTGTGCGGCGCTGGATCCTGCTCCCAGCCGCCTGAAGTCGCGATGGCGGCAATCGCCAGAATTCAAGGCAATATGACTCGTGTCCAGAAAATGGCACGTTTTCTCTTGAGTGTTCTTCTCATCGTGGCGACGATGCCCGTTGGCGTGGAGGCGGAATCACAGTATGCATCTCCTTCGGGAAATCAAAACGACTATGCCCCTCTCGCTCCGGAGGAGCACGATAATCTCGTCGCCCCCATCGCCCTTTACCCAGATGCCCTGGTGGCACCTGGGCGCCTGTAGGTACCTTGGCCCAAAATTGATATGCCGGAGAATGTCCGCCCATCAGAACTCCGCGCTCACATCTGTAGTCCAAAATTAACAACGCCGCCCCAATAGGAAGCCAGACTCAAACTTCTCAAGTCCCGTAGATCTTTCGTCGGGGCCAAGCTCTCAATGAGAAAAAACAGGAGAACGAATATGGAGCGGATCAAGAAAATCAATCAATATGAAATATTGCCCGTCGTCATGCTCGTAGCGGCTCTCCTCGCATTGCCGGCCAACGCGCAAAACCGTGGTATGAGTGGAGTCGCTACGGGCGCCCGCCCGGGGAATCCGGGCGGTCTCGGGCAACGAAGAGGATTTGCCCATACGGGCCAGCGCAACTTTTTTGCTGGTTCCACGTTTCTGCCATTTGGTTGCTTCGATCCCGACTACGATCAAGACGACGATCCGGAATCGCGAGAGGGATCGCCGCCCGTTCAAGTTTTCGTCGAGCCGCCCGCTCAACCGCCTGTCCCACCCCCGCCCCCGGCAGATTCATTGCTACTCGAATTTCAAGACGGTCAATATGTCCGGATCCCGACTGGTGGTCATTTGCCGAATCCTCCGGAATTAAAGCCGGCAGGTGCTTCGCAAACACCCGGTATGCGACCGGGCGGGGCAAGCCAGAAGGAGGCAGCGCAGGCTTCCCCCGTATTACCCCGTGCGGTCCTCTTGTTTCGTGATGGACACAAGGAAGAAATTGAAAGGTATGTGATCCACAATGATGTCATCTACGCGGGCTCGGACTATTGGAGGACTGGATCGTGGACCAGAAAAATCCCCATTGCTGAATTGGATGTTCCAGCGACTCTGAAACTAAATCAGCAGCGGGGTGGGAAATTTAGTCTGCCAGGGCCTGGGGAAATCGCAGTCCGTTTTTGACGCGACTTCCAAATTGATTTGCCCGGGACTTGTGCCGAGAATTCTGGTCCACGTTCAAAAAGGAGAAGTGTCTATCATGCGTCTTTCGAACGTTTGCAGGATTCAACGGCACACACAAATGCAATCGTTCGGGTCTCCCCCGAACTTGCTCTACGGATTTCCTGGATAATTGTTAGGAACTTTTCGTGTCAACTTCCGGATGAGAAATTCTTGAAGGAGATTTGTCGCCGCAGATATGCCGATCTTGAATCCCGCAGTTTCAAATGTTAATTCCACTGCATTTCGACTTCTTGACGGGTAATAAAGGTTTGACATCCCGCCCGCAGCGATGCTTCCTAGGATATTTGAATAATTTCCCTGCCAGCGTCCATTGTCCCCCTTGCAAATAAATGAATTGGCGATCGCATACAGAATTCGTGATCGCGTAGTTCCACTTCCCTTGTAGAAGTAACGTGGATCTTGCTTCAGCAATGATGGGAGTATGGCGCCACCCACGAGCGTGCTGGTCGTGAGGTCCGCATAGGAGGCGGCAAAACGCTTTCCATAACCTACCGCGCCTTGCCCATACTCGCTGAAATCATTGCGGGCCTGGAGGCCTCCTGCAATAGCCGCGGAAAATGCGAAAGTGACTGGATCCAAAGTCGTCTTCCAGGCAAGCTGAAACTTTTGCTTCGACGTTATCGGAACCGTATGTGGAACATAGGTGACATAAAAATTGGGAATGAAGCCGAGGATGCGCTGCTTCTCTTCCTGCTTCACTTGCTCTTCCGCCACTTCGAACTGTGGGATTGCGACCTGCACTTCAATGGATTTACTGGCAAGCACCAACGCGATTGGCGGGGCATTGAAGGCCTCCTTCGAATGCAAAATCCCGGAGAATTCTTGCGTCGCGAAGCCCTCCGCCGTAATTGTGAATTGGAATGCCCCTGGAGAGATGTTGCCAAAAGAGAACTGTCCGTCATCGTCTGATAGTACCTCTTGGTTTTCGGATGGATCTTCAGTTGAAAGTTTCACTCGGGCTCCGGCGACGGCGGCTCCACTTGGATCAACGATAGTTCCAACTATGCTTCCTGATTGTGGATGTGCGGGCGACTCTTGACTCGAGGATGCTTGTATCCCCGGCAGGGACATCTGAGATTGGGCCAGACCCGTAGATGGCAAGCCCCAAAGCAGGATACAGAGCCCTAGCCGAACTAATCTCCCAGTGCCATGACCTATTCCTGAAATAAACCCTTCCTCTTTATGATCTCCTGGGATTTGAGTCCATTCGGGGCCCATCGGAAGAGCTCGCTAGCAATGTTTGGGGATGCAAGCGCGGTGGCCTCTTCCGATGGGGATTATTGAAACCTTATAGTCGATTCGGAAAAAGCACGACATTGGCAAAACTACCAGTTTGATCGCAACGGGTGGCTCTTTATGGCCTGCTCTGCCTGTCCTCGGAACCAGTAAGCGCACATTGCGTCGCAATTAGATTGTGGCTGGGTGCTATTCCGCCCCGTTGACCCGCTCAGCTGTCATTTCTGCGAGTTCTGTGTCCGCCCCTCTTGGATTAGCCTCGGGCTGACGAATGTCAGACCGATGAGCGGGACTATTTTTAATGCTGCCCGCATGCTTCGTTTTTGTGGATGTTGCATCCCTTCGACGTGTGGAAGAAAGGGCTTCTTCTTGAATCCACGTGAATCGGTCCTGTTGTGTGTCTCTCTGTTACAGAAGCGAGTAGCGTGTCTACGTATCGGCGCATCCTTGCTTTTTTTTGGGTTTCTGCTTTGTCTCCCAACTTGGGCTCAACTTCACAAACCCGTTTCCGAGCCTGTACCGGCTCAGCCCGAGGCTCCCAAGGACCCTCTTGGCCGCACCACGCCGAGAGGTGCTGTGTTAGGTTTCTTGACTTCCGCGCGTGACGGACAGGACGAACTCGCAGCGCAATATCTCAATACCGGTCTTCGTGGAAATGCTGCCGCGGTTCTGGCCCACCAGCTCTTCATTGTCCTCGATCGCCGTCTTCCAGCGAGACTCAATCAGCTTAGTAATGAGCCTGAGGGTTCTCTCTCCGATCCGCTAAATCCTAACCAACAGCTTGTCGGAAGCATCAGCATCGAGAACCACACCGTGAACATATTTGTCGAACGATTTGACCGCGGAAAGGCTGGGTACCTTTGGCTATTCCCCAGCAAGACCCTCGACTCTATTCCGGACTTGTACGACGAAATTAATGTTGTTTCTGTCGATCAATTTCTTCCTCAATTCCTGATTACTACTCGACTCGGAAGTATCGCTCTTTTTGAATGGCTCGCCGTCCTCGTGGGCATGCCACTCCTTTATTTCCTCACGGTTTTGCTGAGCCGCTTATTCAATCGCCTCATCGGCTTATTACGCCGGCGCCTCTACCGGAAGCCGCACCTGCCGAATCCCGAATTGGTGCCCCGGCCGGTTCGCCTTTTGCTTTTGGCCTTCGTCATTCAATGGGCAAATTCCAAGGTCAGTCTTCCGCTTTTGGCTCGTCAATTCTGGTCCAGCACTTCCACAGTCCTTACAATCGCGGCCAGTGTCTGGCTGCTGATTCTTTTCACCAGTTGGGGCGAAGAATACGCGCGCCGGCTACTTCGAAACCGCAATCTCACGGGAGCTACCTCGACACTGCATCTCATGCGATGGGTGGTCGACTTGCTGATCATCTTCGCGGGGGTATTCGTAACCCTGCACTACTTCGGTGTAAACCCGACCGCGGCATTGGCCGGCCTCGGCGTTGGCGGCCTTGCCGTTGCCTTTGCCGCACAGAAGACACTGGAAAATGTAATAGGCGGGGTTTCTCTTATCTTCGACCAGGCGGTTCGCGTCGGAGATTTTTTAAAGGTGGGCGAAACTTCGGGCACAGTTAAAGATATAGGGCTTCGTTCAATTCGAATCCGAACTCTCGATCGAACCGTGGTCAGCGTTCCCAACGGCCAGATCGCTAACATGACACTCGAGAATTTCTCCTCACGCGACAAGTTTTGGTTTCACCCAGTGGTAGCTCTACGCTACGGGACAACATCGCAGCAAATGTCCGCTGTCCTGGAGGGTATCCGCAGCCTTCTGGAAGAAAGTCGGCAACTGGAACCCGCTTCGATTCGGGTACGTTTCCTTCGGCTCGGCCCTACTTCTCTCGATGTCGAGATTTTCGCTTACGTCTTGGCTGCTGACTGGAATCAATTCCTCAAGATCCAGGAAAGCATGCTCCTCCGCATCATGGACTTAATCGAGTCGAGTGGAGTTCAGCTCGCAATTCCATCGCAGTCATTGTTGGTCATCTCTCCGGCATCCCATGGCGATGTGGACCAGGCGTTGTTCAATGCCAACAAGCCTGACGAGAAACCCGCTGGCCGTGCGGCGATAGCTAAGTCGGCATAGACAAAAAGGAGTTCACGATGACACAAGAGGAATTCCGCTCACAGGAAGCACGTAGAGGCACATCGAATTGGAGAAAGTGGGGGCCCTACCTTAGCGAGCGCCAATGGGGAACGGTTCGTGAAGACTACAGTAAGGATGGAAATGCCTGGGACTACTTCTCCCATGACCAAGCCCGCTCTCGGGCTTATCACTGGGGTGAGGATGGTCTTGCCGGTATCAGTGATGACAAGCAGTTGCTTTGCTTTAGCGTAGCGTTGTGGAATGGCCGCGACCCAATCCTCAAAGAGCGTCTCTTCGGATTGACGAACAGCGAGGGCAACCACGGCGAGGACGTCAAGGAATACTACTTCTACCTGGACAGTACGCCAACTCATTCTTACATGAAATATCTGTATAAATACCCCCAGGCCGCATTTCCTTACAATGACTTGATCTCTAACAGCAAACGCCGCAACCGCGGCGACTTGGAATATGAGCTGCTGGATACGGGCGTCTTCAACGGTGATCGGTACTTCGATGTGTTTGTGGAATACGCCAAGCAGACACCAGATGACCTGCTTGTCCAGATCAGCGTGTGTAATCGGGGGCCTGAGCCAGCCACAATCCATGTGTTGCCCACACTCTGGTTCCGCAACACCTGGACCTTCTGGTCAGACACACCCAAGCCCTCCTTGAGAGAGGAAGAGAGTAAGAATGGCTTCGCATTGGTGGCAGCATCGCACTCCAAACTAGGTGAGCGCTATCTGTACTGCGAGGGAAATGCCGCGCTGATGTTCACGGAGAATGAGACGAACAACGAGCGGCTTTTCGGCGGACACAACGTCAGTCCCTACGTCAAAGATGGAATCAACAACTGCGTAGTTGAGGGAAAACGACATGCAGTCAACCCGGAGCACAAGGGAACAAAGGCTGCCGCAGATTATCACTTAAATGTCGGTGCAGGAGAAACCGCCACGATCCGGCTCCGGCTGAGTGACTTGGCGCCTGCTGCCATGGGTGATCCATTCAAGAGCTTTGCCCAAATCATGCAGGCTCGTCAGCGCGAGGCGGATGAGTTCTATCGAGACATCGCGCCGGAGCGTTTGAGCAAAGATGAGGCCCTCGTCATGCGACAGGCTCTGGCGGGGATGCTGTGGAGCAAACAGTACTTTGGCTTCGACTTGGACAAATGGCTTGAGGAGCATGGCGTCGATCAAATGCAGCCGGGCCAGCGTGTGATTCGCAACAGCGAGTGGTTCCACATGGTGAATGAGCACATCATTTCGATGCCGGACAAGTGGGAATATCCGTGGTTTGCCGCCTGGGACTTAGCGTTTCACGCCATCGCGCTTTCTTCGGTCGATGTGGATTTCGCGAAGGAACAGCTCGACCTCATGCTCGGGGAATTCTTCCTGCATCCGACCGGTCAAATCCCCGCCTACGAGTGGAACTTCAGCGATGTAAACCCGCCCGTACATGCCTGGGCGACGATCTTCTTGTACCGGACGGAGCAAGCGCTGAAGGGCAACGGCGATTTGGAATTCCTCAAGAGGTCTTTTGAAAAACTGATGCTGAATTTCAGCTGGTGGGTGAACCGCAAGGATCGCTTTGGCAAGAATCTGTTTGAAGGCGGATTTCTTGGGCTTGACAATATCGGGGTGTTTGATCGAAGTGCACAACTGCCAACTGGTGGCCATCTCGAGCAAGCTGACGGCACCGCGTGGATGGCATTGTTCTGCCAGAACATGTTAGAGATTAGCGTCGAGATCGCAGCCAACGACCCCTTCTTCGAACCCATGGCAGTCAAGTTTGCAGACCATTTCCTTTGGATCGCGCACGCCATGAATCAGGTGGGATCAGGTGGCATGTGGGACGAAGAGGATGGGTTCTACTACGACGTCCTGCGGCTTCCCGATGGCAGCGCCACTCGACTCAAGGTTCGCTCCATGGTGGGCTTGTTACCGATTTGTGCCACGACTGTAATCGAGCCTTGGCAACGCGACCTGGTACCCGGTGTCACGAACATTTTGCGGGAGCGATTGCGACGCATGCCCGAGCTGCGCGAGAGCATTCATCCAACCGGGCGAGGTCATCTGGGCTATGCGGAGCGAGGCATAGCCGCCCTGGTGAATCCGGAACGATTACGTCGAATTCTGTCACGCATGCTCGACGAGAACGAATTCCTGAGCCCTTTTGGCATTCGATCCCTCTCCCGCTACCATGCCAAGCATCCATACATTTTCAATACGGGTGGCCAAGACTACCGGGTGAATTATCTCCCGGCAGAATCTGACACTGGAATGTTCGGAGGCAACTCCAACTGGCGGGGACCAGTCTGGATGCCAGTGAACGCACTGCTGATCCGCGCTCTGATGTCGTTCTACCTCTATTACGGCGACAGCTTCAAAATCGAGTTTCCAACTGGCTCTGGCCGAATGATGAATCTATTTGAAGTATCACGAGAAATCGCAAATCGATTGACGCGGATATTCCTGCGCGATAAGTCTGGCCGGCGGCCGGTATTCGGAGGCACGGAGAAATTCCAGACCGACTCGCACTGGAAAGACTACGTTCTGTTCTACGAGTACTTTCACGGGGACAACGGCGCAGGCCTTGGAGCTAGCCACCAGACCGGTTGGACTGGTCTTATATCGAAGCTGATCGAGATCTTCGGCCGCATCGACGAAAAGGAATTCCTCGCGGCAGGAAAGAGGGGCGCATTCGCCAAAGCGGCAACGAGCAGGGGATGACTATATCCAAGTGGCCCTGGATATCCCATAACTTATTAATAAATCAATGCGTGGGTTTGGCTTTCCGATCCCAGCCAAAAGTAGGGATCAATCGCTGACTTGAACTGTCTGCCTTCGGCTGATAGGGACACGGTCGCCAAATTCGATTTCGATTGTGTATGGCTGTTAGGAGTTTGGGAACTTAGTCCATCGAGCATCCCGATTGCCTATCAGAATGAAATCCCGCTGAGTGAACTCCGCCCACAGCTTCCAGACTATCGTCCGAAACACAATGTACGACCGCTGTATTGAGCTCTGAACGAAGATTCTCCGCGCTGTCACTTCTGCCAGTACCCATCGTCCGCCGTCTTGGGAACAA
>Ga0187821_10000433_pt1 | contig 10795 bp, 11 predicted proteins | sample NC_wetland_sal_i_20_FD_132442 | JGI IMG/M metagenome (GOLD analysis project Ga0187821, IMG submission 132442) | Wetland sediment microbial communities from Neuse River Estuary, North Carolina, USA - SourceSoil_1 | ecosystem: Environmental > Aquatic > Freshwater > Wetlands > Sediment | place...
AGGTAGGGGACGACGAAGTCATTGCGTGCCTAGAGACGGTTCACACGACGATTCCTCGCAAGGAAAGGTTTCCAGCATGAGAATTCTTTGCGCCATCGATGGATCGCGGCATTCCCAGGGGGCGATAGACAGGACACGTCGCTTAGGCTCTCCACAGCACGATTCGTTGTTGCTGGCCCACGGAGTTGACATGACCCAGTTCAAGTCTCTGCCTAGGCTCGCTACGGAGGGCCCTTACCACTGTCCGGTAAACTGTATTGGTACTACTTCAAGCTTGATGCGCTGGATGTCACGCTGAATCTGAAGCCCTGCGCGACTAAAGTTCAAGTCTTGGAGGCGTGCAAGTATCGCGTCTCGGCAGAGGCGCAACTTATGGGCCGCTTCGCCCGCTAGACGTTTCGTGTTGTCCAGGTTCGCATAGGCAAAGGCGATGAGAGTGAGAGCGGTGGAGCTCTGGTGAAAAGAGCGACCAGGCGCGGTCGTAGCAGCCATCCAGATTGCCCATCGCACTGGGTAAGGAGGCGTATTTAGTGCTAGGTGCCGAAACCAAGAGGGATTACTACGAAGTGTTAGGGGTGGATCGGGCTGCGACCCGCGACCAGATCAAGCATGCCTATCGGCAGTTGGCGCTCAAATACCATCCGGACAAGAACAAGGATCCTGGGGCAGCGGCGAAGTTCCGCGAACTCGCGGAAGCGTATGTCGTTCTATCCGACGACACAAAGCGAAAAGAGTACGACACGACGGGCCACGCCGGCGTGAGCGAACGATGGTCGCCGGACGACCTCATGCGGGATTTCCAGTTCGGGGATTTCTTCGGTGGCCGCTTCGGCGATCTGTCGGGAATGTTCGGCGATCTGTTTGGCCGGCGGACGAGGCCGGGAGCGGGTGCGGCGAGAGGGGTGGATCTTCGATACGATCTGGAGCTGACTCTGGAGGAGGCAGCTCGCGGAGGAGAGCGGGAGATCCACGTCACGCGATCGGAGAAATGTGGGCCTTGTGGAGGGAGTGGGGCGAAGGCTGGGACCAAGCCACAGTCCTGTCCTGAATGTGCAGGAACCGGGCAGAAGCAAGACGTGAAGACGAAGAAAGACATGCGGCTTGTGACCCTGACCACCTGTGTGCGTTGTCAGGGCCGCGGCCAGATTGTCGAATTTCCATGTGCCCTCTGTCATGGAAGCGGCTTTCAATTTCTCCCGCACACGTTGAAGGTCCGGATTCCGCCGGGAGTCGATGAGGGCATGATGATTCGTTTGTCAGGCCAGGGAGAGGCGAATGCGAATGGTGGGCCACCTGGGGATCTCTTAATCCGTCCTCATCTCCGACGCCATGCCACTTTCGAGCGCCACGGTGACGACCTCTATATGGTTCACTCGGTGACATTTCCTGATGCGGCGTTAGGCAGAAAATTGCGCGTTCGAGGGTTGGGCGGGGAGACACTCCAAGTTATGATCCCGGCTGGAACCCAAAGTGGTACCGCGCTTCGGTTGAATGGGAAAGGAATGCCAAAGGTGGGAGGAAGAGGGAAAGGAGATCTCTATGTGGTGGTTGAGGTGCGGACACCGACCGATGTGACGGAACGCGAGCGAGCACTATTACAGGAACTTGCGAAGTTGCAGCGATCACAGTCACGCGAAGACGTTTCCTAAGACAAGAAACGTGGCCTGTATGGGGTTTGAGGAAGTTGCCTGCATGACGCGTTTCTTTGTTGCTCAAGCAGTTCCGCCTGCAACAGGGCCTCTCGCAGCCCTTACCGCAGAATCCCGCTCACGATCATCTCGACCGCCTGCTCTGGACTGAGCCCACGGGCCATCAGCGTTTCCAATTCTTTCTTGTCCACGCTCCCGATGGCTGCTTCGTGGGTAACTTTCGCCTCCGGGTGAAAAACTCGCACGATAGGGATCGCGCTGGCGTGGGCCTGGCCCTGCACGATCTCCATGCAATCGACATGACCTCGCGCCCCCTTCGCATGGGCTTCGGTGACGCCGGTAATCTCGGCTCGCGCCTGGCCTTCGAGGACGACGCGGGTCTTGATGAGACCGCGTGACCGTTCCCCTCGAAGGATTACCGCTTCCTTCAGCATGATCTGATCGGTCTTGTGGGCGAAGATTTTCGCGGCAAGTTCGGCAAGGCCTTCCTCTTCCACTTCGACCAGATAGTCGATGTCGAGTTGTCCCACTGATCCGGATAAGAGCGAGAAGTCTGAAAAATAGCGGGCGCCTTTTCCGATTCTGATCGTGGCATGGGGTAGGACCTGCATGCCGCCGTGGGGGCCGTGATAATGCCCCTCTGTGTAAGTCAGCGACGCACCGGCGGCGAGTTCCATGACGGCCTGCATTCGGTGCTCCGCAGCCTTGGCAAGAGGGAAGAGGCAATGGGACAGCACGCGCGCACTGGCCCCGTCTTCCACCTTCACGTTGATCTTAATCTGCTGTACCCCCGTCGGGTGAGCCAGACCGAAGCACATGTGGATCGGCTGGGCGATGGTCACTCCGGCTTCGATCACCATCTTTCCGACGATGGCGTCTTGGGTTTCTTCCAGATCCAGGCGAAGTCCGGGCACCGTACGCCGACTCAGGATCCGATGACCATGCCCGACGACATGGGCGATCCGCGTGTCATCGAGGACGGCCGGTTCTGCCCCCACCATCGGCAAGGTACGTCGTAGCGTATCAAGCTCAGTACCCACAGACTGCTCCGTCGCAGCGGACGCAGATCCGTCCGCGGAAATGATCGACCACCTCTCGAGGCGATCCGGCGAAGATGATACGCCCTCCGCAGAGTTGCGACGCTCGATCGGCTATCAGGGCGACCTCCTCCTGGTGGGTGATTAATACGATAGAACCTCCAGCCTCTTTCAACGTCCGAATAATCTGAATAATGTGATTGATCGAGAGCATATCAATGCCTGCGGCTGGCTCATCCAGAATGGCGAGTCTCGGCTTCATCGTCAGGACCGAGGCCAATTCGATTCGATGACGTTCCCCACCGCTCAAGGACTTGTCTACGCGACGATGGAGATAGCGGTCCGGCGCCAGACCGACCTGGGCGAGAGCCGATTCAGGGGCGCGATCTTGCCTGCCAAGGGTGAGATACTCCCGCACGGTGATGCCTTCAAACCGCGCTGGCTCCTGCCAGGCGAGTGTGACTCCTCGCTGTGCCCGTTCATGCATCTTGAGGGGAAAAAGATCGATGCCCTCGAAGAGGATTGTGCCCGCCGTTGGCACATAGCCGTCGCACCCCATGAGCAGATAGGCAAGAGTTGTCTTGCCGGACCCATTCGCTCCGAGAAGCGCATGAATCTCATGCGGATCGATCGTGAGGTCGAGCCGGTCAAGAATAGTCTGGCGCCCGATCTCGAAGGTCAAGTTGCGGATTTCTAACAGGGGAGCGGGCATCGGTGCGCACCAGGGCACCCGGTTTCGTTACGCTAATACGGCGCGAGCTTTGATGGCTCGTGATGAAACGCCGCGACCTTGGGACGGACCAGCCCGGAAAAATCTTTGTACCGGAGCTTCATCGCTCCGACATAGGTCCCGGCCTCAAAGACGATCGATTCGTCCTCCGTCAGGAGTTGATCGACGTAGACTTCCACCCCATAGAGATTGCCGAATGGCGGCATTGTCCCCACGTCACAATCTGGGAACAAATCGGCACACTCCCGTTCCGTCGCGAGTCGGACCTCGCGAGCCTCCAGCACGTCTCTCAGTCGTTTGAGATCAACCCGCCATGTCGAGGGGAGCACTGCCATCACGAAGCGCTCATCGGCTTTCACCATCACGACCTTGGCAAACACATTACCCGAGACGTGGAGCGTCTCGGCGACGTCGTGCGCGGTGTAGGCCGTGGGGTGGCTCACCACTTCGTAGGGAATTTTGTGGTTGTCCAGGTAACTCTGCAACCGTTTAAGAATAGGCATGGGAACCTCCTGAAAGATGGGACGCCGATTTATGAATCGGGCGTTCAAAGATGATGTGAGCAAAGGGAGTGCCATCACGTGACGGTTGATGGGTAGCGAATAAACGTGAGAAAGGAAGCGTAGTTAGCGCTGGCAAGAAAGAAGTGCCGGGAAGATGCTGGATCAGTCTCGTAGCAGAATGGGGCAATGCTGATGAATCGAACTGTCCTGAAACGCATCTGTGCGCCATTTCAATCACATGCTCGCGGGCTCGGGATGCTCATGAATCCCACAATGCGTCAGGGGTAGGGGCATTACTCCACAGGCCTTCTCCAACTGCTGTCGCAGATTGGAACAGGCCCAGAAGAGCGAGCGAGCGGTAAAGATCGAGTGGCGTATGAGTGCTCGATGAAGCGTTTTGCTAACGTGCTGGCTCTGTTAGTCAATGTTGAGAGCACCGTGAAAACGGAAGTTGCCGAGGAGATCTGTTTTGGCCGAAACCAGCGGGCATCGGTGTTGCACTTTCCCAGAGGTAACAAGTGATCAAGGTTTGGCAAACAACTGGCGGTCGGGCCATGAGGAATGCGCCTTGATGAGAACACAGATCGTTCACTTCAACCACAGGAGGGTGTTATGAGAAGCTCGGTCGACAATTTTCGCGCATTAATGATTCCGATAGCCGTAGGAGCAATCGCTCTTGCGGGAGTCGGTGTCGGCATCCCATCGACCGTTCAGGCTGAGGACGAGATGAAGGTCGAGATCACGATTACAGACAAGGGATATGATGTGAAGGGTCATACCACGCCTGGTGCGTTGACCAGGATCGTCGTCCGTAACGAGGGCTCGATGACTCATGGGATCACCTCGCCAATGTTCAAGGAAGGAGTCCTCAAGAAAGAGGGCGACGGAGTGGAGATCAGGGGCCCGAAGGGCAAAGGGATCAGGGCCTATCATCTCGACGCAGGGAAGACCATGACCTTGACTTTCAAGAAGGAGTCCCGTCCAGATCCTGCGACCGGAATCAGCGAGACAAGCCAGGTTCCCTTCTGGTGTGATATCCATACCCACATGAAGGGAGAATTCCTGGTCGTCGAGACGAAGGGCGAAGTGGGTGGTGGCTGATTGTTCATCAGGATGTGAGATCAGTCGGAGTGAGTCGTTGGGACAACACGGGTCGTGCGATCTGGGAAAGTCGCACGGCCCGTTCTTGTTTCTGACTTCAAGAGTGCCGACTGAATCAGAGTGAACGATGGCGAGACGCATCGCGATCATCCAGGGCCATCCGGATGCCCAGGCGCGCCATTTCGGCCATGCGTTGGCCGATGAGTATGCGAAGGGTGCTGAGGATGGCGGCCATGAAGTGAAACGGATTGAAGTCGCCACGCTCGACTTTCCTTTTCTACGGACGAAGGAAGAGTTTGAACATGGGATACTGCCGGATTCGATCAAGCAAGCTCAGGATACCATCAAGTGGGCGGACCATCTCGTGATCATCTATCCTCTCTGGCTCGGATCGGTGCCCGCACTCCTGGAAGCGTTTTTCGAACAGGTCTTTCGCCCCGGATTTGCGTTCGAGTACCAGAAATCCGGGGGGATGCCGAAGAAGCTCCTCGCAGGAAAGTCCGCCCGCATCGTTGTCACGATGGGAATGCCGGCCTTCATCTACCGCTGGGTCTTTTTTGCACATAGCCTGAAGAGTCTGGCGCGCAACATTCTCGGGTTCTCCGGCATCGGGCCGATCAGATCGAGTCTCATCGGTTCCATCGATGGCATGAACGAGAGGCAACGAATGGAACGGCTGGATGAGATGAGAGGTCTGGGGCAATTGGGAAGATAGTGCAGCTGACGAACGGTGCATGACTCGGTCGCGCCGTAACGCGTTGCTCAGTGACGCCGAACTGTCTCTCTACTTTTGGCCGTATGCGACTCTAAAGCTGTGATGAAACGTCGCAATGCCGGCACATTTCGGCATGGTTTCGGCTACCTACTTGGCAGCGCCCGCTAGAGCGTGAGGCGTACCGCGCATCCGTTCCATCCCCTGTGTTGGAGGGAAGAGACGAGGCGAGCAAGCTTGGAGGGAACATGTCCGGAAGAACCAGTGATGTTCATTTGTCGACTCACTAAAAGGAGGGGGCTATGTCTCGACTCAGAGAATTGAAGGCGTCGATCAATAAGAAACTGGATGCTTTAGAGCATCAGGCGCTGGCGTTGGAGGCACAGTTGACGCAGACGAAGGACCAGGCGCTGCAGCGGCTGGAACAGCGCAAGCATCAGCTGCAGGAGATACTGAAACAGGTCCAGACGGAAATGCAAAAATCGAAAGGAGTGGCAGGGCAGGCGAAGACGGAGGTGCAAGCCAAGCTCGAACATCTTCAAGTACAATTGGCGCTGGGCAAAGCGGATGCGCGCGACTCTTTTGAGGAGCAGCGGACGAAAATCCTGAAGGCCCTGACTGAGTTCGAATCGATCGCAGATCAAAAACTGAAAGGGGCTGCGTTCGAATCGGGCAGGCTGTGGGAGGATCTCGTGGGCCGGGCAAGCGGTCTCGAGGCCGAGTTCGAGGCCCTGAAAAGCCGTTTTGAGAGTGAGAAGGTGAAGCAGCAGGCCGTGCTGGAGACGAGGAAAGAAGAACTGTTGGCGAAATTGCACCGGTACAAGGATGAGCTGAAGGAAAAGCGAGGACTCGTGCAGGCGAAAGCCGGTACCTTTGAACATGACCTCCGCGAAGGGCTAGACCAGATCAAGAAGGCGTTTAGGAGATTGTTCGACTGAAGGAACGTGGCTTGGTTCTCCTCCAGTTCGCGGAGCCCCCAGGGCGGACAGTGTCGATCGTGACATCATGCGATCAGACTGTACAGCGAGGCAAGTTGTACTCTAATGATGCTTGAACGCCGACCTGCGGCTGAAAGGTGGCATGTTCTGGAATCTGAGAAGGTTGCCCAACGACTTGGCTCTGACCTCACAGCCGGACTGAGCGGGACTGAAGCGGCCGGCCGGTTGATCACTCACGGGAGGAATGAATTACCGGAAACGCCACCTCCCTCCCCATTCCGCATCTTCTTCTCCCAATTTTCGAGTCTCATCATCTGGGTCCTAATCGGTGCGGCGGTAGTGTCTGGTGTGCTGCAAGAGTGGTTGGATGCCGGAGCCATCGTCGCGATCGTGGTGCTGAATGCGCTGCTGGGGTTCATCCAAGAGTACAAGGCTGAACGGTCACTGGCTGCGTTGAAGCGCCTGTCGATCGTGATGTCTCGCGTGGTGCGTGACGGTGTGGTCCAGATGATATCCGCCTATGAACTCGTTCCCGGCGATCTGATTCTTGTGGAGGCCGGCGATCACGTCCCGGCGGACGCGCGGATCGTCTCCGTCGCGCGCCTGCGAACGCAGGAAGCGACGCTGACAGGAGAGTCCACTGCGGTTGAGAAGTCCTCCGCACTCCTGTCCGATCCCGACCTTCCGATTGCCGATCGGTCCAACATGCTGTTCCTCGGGACAGACGTGGTGGCTGGAAAGGCGAGCGCTCTGGTGGTGGCGACTGGTCGCGGGACCGAGTTGGGGCATATCGCGTCCATGCTTCAGCAGGCCGACCGTGAGCCGACTCCTTTGCAACGACGCCTCGCGCAGCTCGGACATGTGTTGATCTATCTCTCGCTGGCGATCGTCGCGCTGGTCTTCGGACTGGGTGTCCTGCGAGGAGAACCTCTCGTCGGCATGTTTTTGACGGCGGTGAGTCTTGCCGTCGCCGCGATTCCCGAAGGACTTCCCGCCATCGTGACCATCACGTTGGCGTTGGGCGTCACGCGCATGGCCGAACGGCACGCCTTGATCCGCCGACTGCCGGCGGTTGAAACCTTGGGGGCGACGACGGTCATCTGCACGGACAAGACCGGCACGTTGACGAAGAACGAAATGACCGTGACGCGATTGTATGTGGATGGGCGAACGATCGAAGTGTCGGGCGAGGGCTATGTTCCCGAAGGGGTGTTCGTTGAGGCTGTCCAAACTCTGTATCGCCTGTCGCCGGGGCTTCAGGCGCTTCTCGAAACAGTCGTGCTATGCAACGGGGCCACCTTGCAACAGCAGCAAGAAGGTACCTGGTCCGTACTCGGCGATCCTACGGAAGGGGCCTTGCTCGTGGCAGCGGCGAAGCAGCACCTTCATAAGAGTCAGCTTGAGGTAACGCACCCGTTGGCCGCCGAGATCCCGTTTGAGCCGGACCGCAAGATGATGACTGTGATTCGACAGGCTCCCGGTGGTCCAGTCGCCTACGTGAAGGGCGCAGCAGATGTCCTTTTGAGTCGGTGCGGGGATGTGATAACCACCGACGGGGCGGTCAAGCCGCTGATGGGACCGGACCGGCAACAGATCGTCGCGGCGAATTCCGCCTTTGCCCGTGACGCGCTGCGGGTCTTGGGGGTGGCACGACGGAATCTTGGCACCACACGGCTCGACGCGCCCGCAGGCGACGTCGAACGGGACTTGGTCTTTCTCGGCTTAGTGGCGATGAAGGACCCATTGAGGTCGGAGGCCAAGCAGGCTGTCCACCAGTGCCGTGAGGCCGGCATCCGAACGGTAATGATCACTGGTGACCATAAGGACACGGCCGTAGCGATCGCGAAGGAATTGGGTCTTGCTGACGGAGCTGGATCGGCTTTCACCGGGACGGATATCAACAATGTGACCGATGATCAGTTGGCCCAATGTGTCGAACGGGTGGCCGTCTATGCCCGGGTGTCGGCCGAGCACAAACTGGGAATCGTGCGCGCTTGGAAAAAGAGAGGGGCGATTGTTGCCATGACGGGTGACGGAGTCAACGATGCGCCGGCCGTCAAGGCCGCCGACATCGGGGTGGCCATGGGACTCACCGGGACCGATGTCACGAAAGAAGCGGCCGATATGGTCGTGACCGATGACAACTTTGCCTCCATTGTTTCCGCCGTCGAGGAAGGGCGGACGATCTACGCCAATATTCTCAAGGCGGTGCATTTTCTGTTGTCATGCAATCTCAGCGAGATCCTGGTCATGCTTGTAGCCACGCTCGTCGGGTCCCCCCTTCCGCTTCTGCCGATTCAGATTCTCTGGATCAACCTCGTGACCGATGGCCTGCCGGCTCTGGCCCTGGCGGTCGATCCGCCCGAGCCGGACGTGATGCGGCGCCCGCCGCTCGATCCGCGGGCACCTGTGTTGGAGAAGGGTCGGCTAGCGTTGATGGGGGGGCAAGGACTGCTGCTCGCCGCTGTCGCGGTGTTCGCCTTCGCGCTGAGTTTTTATGTGCGAGGGGAGAGCCTCGAGCAGGCCCGTACACTCACGTTTGTTGTGATGGTGCTGGCCCAGTTGTTTCATGCCTTTGCCTGTCGCAGCACGCAACATTCGATCTTTACGCTGGGCTTTCTGACGAACCCGACACTCGTGGCGGCTGTCATCCTGTCTGCCCTGTTGCAATGGCTTCTCGTTCAACTGGCTTGGAGCGAGGACATTTTCAAAGTCGTTCCGCTCAATGCGGAAGAATGGCTGCTCGCTATAGGCCTGGCGCTTACTCCCTTGATCCTGGGCGAGGTGCGGAAGGCATTCACGCTCTGGAGTTCGACGAGGGGGCGTCAGGGGGAGGCCGTCGGTTAATCAATGGTGTCAGACCACGAATTCCTCGTGGACGCCGAGCGCGGTCGTCATTGTCTTGAAATCATGAACACTCGCAGCTCAGCTATCTGTTAGGAGATCACTCGATGAATACCCAAATTCGGCCGTTCCTATTTCTGACGTGTTTTGCAGTGCTCTGGCTCGCGCTCTTGCCGGAGAGCCAGGGATCCGTCGAGGTGCTGCCGGAGGCATCGATGACCGTCGATGGTCGGGTGGTGGCGGATCACGGTGCGGCCGCAAAGCATCCGATGCTGAGAGAGATTCTGGCGGCGTTCGGGCGGGCGGAAACAGCCGTGCAGGCGCGAGACCTCGATGGGCTGATGAACTTCTATGCGAAGGCATACAACTATCATGGGTTGAAATCGACAGACGTGCGTCGGGTCTGGGATGAGGTGTTTGCCCATTATCGGGACTTGTCCTCCACCCATCTGTTTTCAGGGATAAAAGTATTTCGGTCGGGATCTCAACTGCGAGCGGAAATCACCTGTACCGGAGGGTTATACGGCACGGAAATAGAGGGAGGCCGGAAGATCACGTTGGACAGCTGGTTTCGTGAAGTCCACTATCTCGTCCATGAGGACGGCGCGTGGAGATTTTTAGGAAATGCCGGCGAGGCGCCCGGCACTGCGCCAGCCACCTCCGCTCCTCATCACCCGCTCTTTTGACCGGTTCTGCCTGATGCCGCATGCAGAAGGGACAAGATCGGGGATGAAATACCACGTGACGCATTTCACACGGATAGCGTCATGCGTTCCGCGTCACGGTATAGAAGCGTCGTTTTACCACTTCGGCCGTGATCACATACCCGATCAGGATGGCTGCCAACAAGAGAAGAAACAGAGGAGGCAGCGGGGTCAAGCCCAAGGGTCGCGCGATCGGCAGAAAGGGGATCAGCAAGGTCACCGCAGCAATTGCCACGGTGGCCAACACCAGATAGTGTCCCGGTCGGCTGGTGAAGAAGGGACGTCTCGTTCGAATCACCAGGACGATGGCAGAGGCTGAGATGACCGATTCTACGAACCAGCCGGTGCGAAATTCCTCGGTCGAGGCCTGGAGAATCCAGAGCAGTGCGCCAAATGTCAGATAATCGAAGATGGAACTGACAAGGCCAAAAGCTATCATGAACCTGCGAATGAAGGCGATGTCCCAGCGCCGCGGCTGATCGATGAGTTCATGATCGACGCGGTCGGTCGCGATCGTCATTTCCGGAATGTCGGTCAGAAGGTTCGTGAGCAGAATCTGTTTCGGCAGGAGCGGAAG
>Ga0187821_10000434_pt1 | contig 10781 bp, 8 predicted proteins | sample NC_wetland_sal_i_20_FD_132442 | JGI IMG/M metagenome (GOLD analysis project Ga0187821, IMG submission 132442) | Wetland sediment microbial communities from Neuse River Estuary, North Carolina, USA - SourceSoil_1 | ecosystem: Environmental > Aquatic > Freshwater > Wetlands > Sediment | place...
GATTCACAACAAGATGGTCAGCCGCCATCCGCATGTTTTTGGCGAGGTGAAGGCCGCTACTTCCGCGCAGGTGCTGAAGAATTGGGAGCAAATCAAAGCTGAAGAGCGCGCCGCAAAAAAAGATTCTGCCGAAGCCCAGGCCGAAGTGGCGAAACCGGCGTCGGTGCTCGATGGCGTGCCGCGGACACTTCCTGCCTTGCTCGAAGCGCACCAACTGACCCGCCGGGCAGCCAATGTGGGCTTCGACTGGAAGGACATCGAAGGTATATTCGACAAGCTCGCCGAGGAGACCGGTGAATTGCGCGAGTCATTGGCGGCGAAAGACCGCGTTCGCTACGAAGAAGAGGTCGGCGACCTGCTCTTTGTCGGCGTGAATCTGGCGCGATTCCTGGGGCTGGACGCTGAAATTGCGCTGAAGCGCGCGAATCGCAAGTTTAGCCAGCGATTCCGAGACATGGAGCGAACGGCCGCCGCACAAGGCAAGCAGCTTTCCGCGCTTTCGGCTGACGAGTTGGAATCGCTGTGGAACGAAGCCAAGGCGCGCGAGTCCGCAGCGCCAAGCTCCGCGCCTCTGCGCGAAGGCGTCGGTACCGGGAAGAAGTGAAGCGCTCCGCCAACGTCTTGAGCCGACCAGCTACTTCCGCGTCGTCCTCAGCTGGCGAAATTGTTGTGCGCCACTGCCACGGGTTAGCCGAATTTGCGGCGTGCATAGAAGTAGAAAGGTCCGTCTGGCGCAGTTCTGAGATTGACGTGGTGCCGCTGCCGCTCTTTGTGATTGCTACGGAAATCGGCGGGCAGGTTCTGGGCGCATTCGAAGGCGATCGCATGGTTGGCTTCACGCTGGCGCTCCCGGGAGTGCGACGGCGGCGCACGTTCCTCCATTCGCATATGACCGGCGTGCTGGCCGCGTATCGGAACCGCGGGATCGCTCGCCGCCTGAAGCTTTTCCAGCGCGACGACGCTCTCGCGCACAAGATCGAACACGTCGAATGGACCTTCGATCCGCTGCAGGTGAAGAACGCCTATTTCAACTTGGTCCGGCTAGGCGCTATTGTGCGCCGCTATCTGCCGAACCTGTACGGCACGACGACCAGTCCCCTGCACGGCGGCTTGCCAACGGACCGTTTGCTCGCCGAGTGGCCGCTGCGTTCGGCACGAGTGCGCCGTGCTATCTCCGCCAGCCAGGCAAAGCGCGGGACGACGGCTTCGCCGCGGGGCAGAGAAGTGATTCGCATCCGCGTGCCTGCGGGGTTCGAGCAACTCGCCGCCAATAAGCCCGACGACGCGGTGCGCGTCCAAGCCGAGATTCGGCAGGACTTTGAACACTGGTTGGGGCGAGGCTATGCGGCAGTTTCCGTCGAGCTTGACGCTGACGGATGCGCCTACATCCTGCAGCCCTGGCCCAAGGACAAAGCATGAATCCGTGCGGAGCGTGTCCAAGCACCGAGGCGGAGCCTGCGTAAATGCGCTTGCGATCCGTCACGCTTCGCGAGATTCACATGCCGCTGGTCACGCCCTTCGAGACCAGCTTTGGCCGCACGACTCTGCGCCGAATTCTACTGGTCGAGGCCGATGTGGACGGCGTCATCGGGTGGGGCGAGTGCGTTGCTGGGGAGGGCCCGTTTTATGCGCCAGAGACGGTCGAAACCGCCTGGCACATCCTCTCGGCTTTTCTCTGGCCTGCGTTGCGGGAACGGGAGTTTGCCTCGGCTGCTGAGGTTTGGGAACTTCTGAGCCATGTGCGAGGCCACAACATGGCCAAGGCCAGTATCGAAGCCGCTATCTGGGACGCTGAAGCCAAGCAGAAGGGCTTGCCCCTGTGGAAACTGCTCGGCGGAACGCGCCGGGAGATCGCCTGCGGCGTTTCCATCGGCATCAAGGAGACCGACGACGAACTTGAACGCACGGTCGAACGAGAACTGGCGGCCGGGTATCAGCGGATCAAGGTCAAGATCAAGCCGGGCCGCGACGTCGAGCCTGTCGCCCGCCTGCGGCAGCGATTCCCGCGAATCCTCCTGATGGTCGACGCCAACTCCGCGTATCGGCCTGAAGATACGCCGCTGCTGCAGCAGCTCGATCCCTACTACCTGATGATGATTGAACAGCCGCTTGGCTGGGACGACATCTACAGCCATGCCGACCTGCAGCGCAAGCTCCAGACGCCGATCTGCCTGGACGAGTGCATTCATACCGAAGAGCACGCCCGCGCCGCGATCGAGTTGGGCGCCTGCAAGATCATCAACATGAAGCTGGGGCGAGTCGGCGGCTATATCCCGGCGCGAAGGATTCACGACCTCTGCCAGGAGCACCAAATCCCGGTGTGGTGCGGAGGCATGCTCGAGTCCGGCATCGGCCGGGCGCACAATATTGCACTCTCGACGCTACCGAACTTCACGTTGCCCGGTGATGTTACCGCCAGCCGACGCTACTGGACCGAAGACGTGATCGAACCTGAAGTAATAGTTACGACGTCCGGCACAATTAAAGTTCTAGATGAGCCTGGGATTGGGTATCTGCCGCGAGTTGAACGGATAGAGCAATTAGCGGTACGCAAGGCACTTCTCGAATAATCTCAAGTTTATTCTTAGACATCTGACTTGGGCCTTGCCACCCATTAAATCTAAACCATCAGCTTAACTTTAGGTTCCGAAGGCCAGAAGTGCGCCGAGAAGGAATCCGCCTATGTGCGCCCACCAGGCCACACCCGATTGGTCGATGTCGCCGAGCGCGGAGAAACCACTTAAGAACTGGATGAGGAACCAATAACCGAGGAACAGGATGGCCGGGAGTCGAACTGTAAAGAAGAAGATGATGATTGGCACGAGCGTCAGAATTTTCGAGCGGGGGAACAGGACGATGTATGCGCCCATCACTCCCGAGATCGCACCGCTCGCGCCGATGGAGGGCACGGTCGAGCCCCAGTTCGCCAAGATGTGTGCTGCGCCAGCGCCAAGTCCACATATTAAGTAAAACATTAGATATGAGAAATGGCCCATGTGGTCTTCAACGCTTGCGCCAAACACCCACAGGAAGAGCATGTTGCCGAGTAAATGCAAGAGGCCGCCGTGCAGGAACATGCTCGTGAACAGCGTGGTGACTACGGCTACTATCCCGGAGTTAGCTACAGTTGAGCGTGGTTCTCTTTTCGCTGCTGGAGACGGTGAGACGATCTGCTGAGCGCGGGCTGGGACGACGCCGAAGTTGTCAATCAGCCGCTCCGCGGCGCGACGGGGCAGTGACACCTGGTAGATGAAGACGGCGATGTTCATCGCGATGAGCAGCAGATTGACTACGGCAAAGGTCCGGCGTGGATTCTCGGCGCGAAGAGGGATCATTGGCCGTGTACAGGGAGTGTCGCTAGCGGGTCTGACTCGCCGCTACCATCTTGGATCGCTCGCGCAGCTCCGCATCATCGTAGGCGCGAGGATTCCGCGCCCCATTTTCGATTAGTGCCGCGATCTCCGGAAGCGGCCGGATCCCTCCACGGGCGCCGAGTGCAGTGCAATTTAGTCCGGCAGCGGCACAGCTGAACTCTAGGGAATCGGGCAAAGTACGTCCCTGCAGTAGGCAGTACGCGAAGCCGGCGTGAAAAATGTCGCCGGCACCGGTGGTGTCAACTGTCTCCATTCGGAACGCCGGGCTGTAGTGGAACTGGCGGCCATCCCAGGCCAGAGCTCCTTCTTGTCCCAGGGTCACTCCAGCGACTCGGCAGCCGAAACGCCGGACGATCTCGGGCAATGATTCGAGAGGATCGGCGATTCCAAGCACACGTTCGGGAAATTCGCGCGCAGCGATCAGAAAATCCACCTGTTCAAGTAATGCTTCAACGCCAGGATAAAAATTGTCGAGATCCGCGAGGACCATCACTCCGGCTTCTCTTGCCCATCGTGCGGCAAGCGCCGACGGGGCACAGGGGTGTCCATCGACGTGAAGAAGCCGCGCATTCGTGATCCACTCTGGCCGGAGCTCGTCTAGGAGGAAATCGAGACGCGGGTCGCGCTTCCATAGGATAGTCCTCTCGCCGCTGGACTGATCGACCAGGATAAAAGCCACCTGGCTCTCGCAGCCGGGCACCTCGATGAGGTGGAGCTCCATATGTTCACGTTCCAGGCTCTCGCGCTGCAAACGCCCGGCATAGTCATCGCCGATTTTGCCGATATAGCGGGTGGAGAGGCCCCAGCGGTGGCAGGCGACAGACGCGGTGGCTACCTGTCCTCCCGGCAGAAGCTGGGTTGAAATCACTTCGGTCTTGGAATCGAAGCTGGGAAAGCGCGGCAGACGGATCAGGGTGTCGAGTGAATTGATGCCTGCGCCCACGAAATCGACCTTCGGCGGCGCCACCTGTTCATCCATGGACAAGATCCATGGCGTGAAACTCTAAGCGAACGGCGCGGATTTGCAAGTGCCGCTTCGCACAAAACCGGAGAAGGAAATCATAGTGGTTGTGTCGAGAGTTTCTTCGAAGTGCAGAGCGATTGCGTTTGCGCGCACTGCCTTGCTGTGATAATTATTTTCGTCTTGAGTCACGGCGCGATCCTTCGAAGAGTCGGCGCGCCGACATGTCGATGCCGGCTCGTGAATCCGAGGCCATTGTTTTACGGACGTATCCGCTGGGCGAAGGCGATCTGCTCGTTAGTTTTTTGAGCCGCGCCCAGGGCCGCATGCGTGGCGTTGCTTCCGGCGTGCGCAAGCCGAAGAGCCGTTTCGGATCGACACTCGAGCCGCTCTCCTACGTTCGCATCTGGTTCTTCGAACGCGAGACGCGCGATTTAGTGCGCATCAATCAGTGCGATCTGATCGAGTCGTTTCTCGACGCGCAGCGCGACTATTCCAGCAGCCTGGCCCTGGCGCTTGCGAGTGAAGTGACGGAGGCCGTCCTGGGCGAGAAGGAAGTGGCCGAGCCGAATTTTCGGCTGCTTCTGCTCGTGTCTCGCGCGGTTAAGTCGGGAACGAAGTTGCCGCTCGCGCTTTCGTATTTCGCGCTGTGGACGGTTCGCCTCGGCGGCTGGCTTCCGCAACTGGATCGCTGCGGCCGATGCGGGGCCGAGTTAACGCAGAATGCTTTCGCAAGTGAAGGTCAAGGTTTAGTTTGTGAGGCGTGCCACTTAGCAGGTCAACCAAGACTTTCGAAAGACACGCTGGCAACTGCAAAATCCATGACTCATGAAAAACTTGAAGTGTTGGAGAAGCGGGCGATACCGAATGGCGTTCTGATGGAACTTGCCGATTACATGTTGAACGTCATAGAAGGGCACATCGAGAAGCGCCTGCAATCACGCCGGCTTCTTCAGGAAAGTTTTGAGCCACTACGTTGAAAGCTAAAGCAAAAACTAAAGAACTAACCAAGGGTCCGACATTTCAGGACCTTATCCTGCAACTTGAGAAATTCTGGGCGGACCGCGATTGCGTTCTTCAACAACCATATGATGTTGAGGTCGGTGCCGGGACGATGCACCCGGAAACATTTCTCCGCGTGCTCGGGCCGGATCCGTATCGCGTCGCTTACATTCAGCCGAGCCGGCGCCCTGCCGATGGCCGATATGGAGAGAATCCCAACCGACTCTACAAGCACCATCAACTTCAAGTGATTTTGAAGCCTTCGCCCGCCGATATTCAGAATCTGTATCTTGAGAGTCTTCGGGCAATCGGGATTAGCCTTGCGGATCACGATATTCGCTTCGAGGAAGACAACTGGGAAGCTCCTACGCTCGGCGCGTGGGGAATCGGGTGGCAAGTTCTTCTTGATGGTCTGGAGATCACACAGTTCACCTACTTCCAGCAGTGTGGTGGGATCAACCTTGATCCAGTTCCTGCAGAGCTCACTTACGGTTTGGATCGAATTGCCGCCTACCTTCAAGGTATGGATAACGTCTATGACGTGCGCTGGTCTCGGAACCGGCTTTATGGTGAAGTAAGACTTGCAGAGGAGCAGCAATTCTCAGCGTATAGCTTTGACTATGCGGACCCGGTTGCGACGCGAAAATTGTTCGACCTTCACGAGAAGGAAGCGCTCGCGCTCCTAGACGCGTATGCTCAAGTCAAAGATGAAGACAGGAAGCGCTTCCCGGTTCTTGGCGCCTACGACCAATGCTTGAAGTGCTCGCACCTATTTAATGTTTTGGATGCAAGGGGCGTAATTTCCGTGACTGAAAGAGCTACTTTAATTGGCCGCATAAGACAAATTGCCTGCCGCATTGCCTCAGCATATTTAGACCAACGGCTCTCGACTTCTATTGCAGCTTCAACTGTGGTGGTAGGGGAGGCGGTATGAAGGCGAAGTCCGCTAGTGCCGCCACGGCTGAGTTTTTGCTTGAGGTGGGATGCGAAGAGATACCGGCAGGAATGATTCTTTCGGCCACGAATGAACTTCAAGTAATACTTAGCAAATATTTGGGCGCTGAGAATCTGCTTGATGGCAAGACGGTCGAGACTTTCGGCGCCCCGCGAAGATTAGTTGCTACTTGTTCGGCCCTGCGGGTCCGCCAGGACGACGTCACACGCGAGGTGACCGGTCCGCCCAAGTCTGTGGCGTTTTCTCCCGAAGGGCACCCGACGCGCGCTGCGGAGAGTTTTGCCAGTAAGCAGGGTGTGGAGGTTGCGGCGCTTTACACCGTCAGCACGCCGCGCGGGGAATATGTGGCCACGAAGCAAGTCATCGTGGGTCGGCCTGCCATTGAGCGCCTTAAAGAAATACTTCCACGAGCTGTAGCCGAAATTCCTTGGCCCAAGACGATGTATTGGACTGGCGCGACCGGGTTGCGCTTTATCCGTCCGATTCGCTGGGTGGTGGCGCTGTTAGGAAAAGAAGTTGTTCGCTTCGATTTGGCTGACGTGAAGTCTGGCGCGGCCACAACAGGGCATCGTTTTCTCGGCAAGGCACAGGTTCCTGTCACCGGGGCGAAAGATTATGTCGAGAAGCTGCGCAAAAACTTTGTGTTGGCGCGGCCGGAGGAGCGGCGGCTGAAAGTCGAGCGCGAACTGGCGCGTTTGGCGACGAAGAAGAGCCTGCGTGTGAACCAAGACCTGCCGCTGGTCGACATGGTGACGTATCTCAACGAATATCCGACCGTGATCATGGGCGATTTCGATGAGTCCTATCTAGCGTTGCCCGAAGAGATCTTGATCACGGTGATGCGCGGCCATCAGAAATACTTCGCTCTTCGCAAGCGCGATGGCAGATTGGCGCCGCATTTCCTCGCGGTGATCAATTTGGATCGAGATCGCGGTGGGCTGATTCAGGGTGGACATGAGCGGGTGCTGCGCGCGCGTTTTGCGGACGCGCGTTTCTTCTGGCAAGAGGACCAGAAATGTCGGCTCGCCGACTATCTGCCGGAACTTTCACGCGTAACGTTTCAAGTGAAGCTTGGCAGCTACGGCGAAAAAGTGGAACGTGTACGCGCTCTCGCGCGATGGCTCGCCGAGCAGTGGTTCGCTCGAGGAATTCACGAAGCACGAGTGGCGGACGCGGATCGCGCCGCGGAACTTGCGAAGTGCGATTTGGTCACAAAAATGGTCGGCGAGTTCCCGGAACTTCAAGGGGTTGTTGGCGGTCTTTACGCAGAAGCTCAAGAAGAATCTGAGGAAGTTGCGCATGCTGTATACGATCATTATCGGCCCGTGGGGCTCGATGATCCCATTCCTCGCAATCTGACCGGTTCGATTGTTGCACTCGCCGACAAGATGGATACGCTCGTCGGCTGTTTCACGGTCGGACTGACGCCAACGGGTTCGAGCGATCCTTTCGCGCTTCGCCGCGCTGCCCTTGGCATCGTGAAGATCGTGCTGGAGCGGAAGTTGCCGCTCTCGCTGGGGGAGTTCATCGCTGCGGCTGGCCGCGGATTGCTGACTTATCCGCCGAAGTTGCGTGTTGCCGGCGAAGTCGAGCGCCAGATCACGGAATTCCTGCTCGATCGGACGCGGTACATTTTGAAAGAGCGCCACAGCTTTGCCTATGACGAGATTAATGCCGCACTTGCAGCGGGTGCTGATGATCTGGTGGACGCCGTCGAGCGGATCTCCGCATTGCGAGACATCCGCAAGACGAAGAACTTCGAGCCGCTAGCCGTCTCTTTCAAGCGCATCCGAAACATCTTGGAAAAGGCGGGGCCACGTGACAGCTGGATTCTCCCCACGGTGCGGACCGAGCTGTTTCAGGAGGACGCCGAAAGGCGGCTGCACTCCGCGTCGCGTCGCATCGGGAGTGAAGCCGAAGCGCACCGCCGTGCAGGGAAATACCGCGAAGCCCTGCAGCGGATTTCGACGCTGCGGCCCGAGGTGGACGATTTCTTCGATTCGGTGATGGTCATGGTGGAGCAGGAAGAAGTTCGCAAAAATCGCTTGACGCTTCTTTCTGAACTATTACGTGAAGTATCGACGATCGCGGATTTCTCGGAGCTTGTGCCGACTGCGAGTTGATTCGCTCGTGAAGTATTACTTGCGATGGTTCGCGAGTGAGCACTCGCTTTCGAACGTAAGGTAACGCAAGAAGTCCTGTCGGCGCGTCGACACAGTCGACAGATTCGGTGTCGACGTGAAAAATCTAGAATTCCGAAAGCATTCTGAAATTGGAAGTAATTCGTGAGCGGTTCAAAATCCGAAATAGGTGAGGCAAATCGTGAAATACGTCTACTTTTTTGGAGCGGGCAAGGCAGAGGGCGATGGCCAGATGAAAGAGGTCCTCGGAGGCAAAGGGGCCGGCCTGGCCGAAATGACTCGAGTAAAACTTCCGGTTCCCGCTGGCTTCACCATTACGACCGAGTGCTGCGACTATTACCTAAAGCACGACCAGAAGTATCCGTCCGAACTGCGCAGCCAGGTCGCGAAGAATGTGGCGCAACTTGAGCGAGTCACGAAAAAGAAACTCGGCGACTCGAAGGATCCTTTGTTGGTGAGCGTTCGTTCGGGATCGGCGCGATCGATGCCCGGGATGATGGAAACGATTCTGAATCTCGGTCTCAATGATCGCTCCGTGGAGGGGCTTGCCAAGAGTACGAATAATCCGCGCTTTGCGTGGGATGCCTACAGACGCTTCGTTCAGATGTATTCGTCCGTGGTGATTGGCCTCCCGAAGGAGGACCTTGAGGTGAAGCTGCGCGCGATGAAAGCGCGGCTAAGCGTCAAAGACGATACATCTGTTCCTGCCGAGGGTTGGAAGGAGCTGGTCGGAGAGTATAAGTCTTACTTTAAAGAGAAAACCGGCAGCGCGTTTCCAGAAGATCCAACGGAGCAGCTTTGGGGAGCAATCGGCGCGGTCTTTAATTCATGGATGGCCGAAAAGGCTGTTACGTATCGCCGCGTCGAGCGGATTAGCGGCTTGCTCGGAACGGCTGTGAACGTGGTGCAAATGGTTTTCGGCAACCGCGGAGAGAATTCGGGCACGGGCGTTTGTTTCACGCGCGACCCTTCCACGGGCGAGAAGAGCTTCTACGGTGACTTCCTCATTAACGCGCAAGGCGAAGACGTCGTCGCCGGCATCCGTACCCCGATGCACCTCGACAAAATGGCCAAGCTGATGCCGAAAGTTTACAAGCAGCTGGAACGAGCGCGCGTATTGCTCGAGACGCATTACCGGGACATGCAGGACATGGAATTTACCGTCGAGGAAGGCACTCTTTATATGCTTCAGACGCGCAATGGCAAGCGCACGCCGACGGCAACCTTCCGGATTGCTACGGATATGGTGAAGGAGAGGTTGATTACGAAGGAAGAGGCCCTGGCGCGTCTCACTGCGGAAGACATCGAGCGATTGTTCTACCCGGTCATCGATCCGTCGGTGTCGCGTTCGGATCTGAGCAAGCGCAAACTCGCGGAAGGAATCAACGCGGTGCCTGGCGCTGCGGTAGGCAAGGTAGTCTTCAGCGCCCATCATGCGGAGGACTGGGCCGCGAAGGGGGAGAAAGTCATCCTCGTGCGGCGCGAAACCAGTCCCGAGGACGTGGGCGGCATGGCGGTGGCGCAAGGAATTCTGACAGCGACCGGTGGCAAGACGAGTCACGCCGCCGTGGTCGCACGCGGTTGGGGCAAGTGCTGTATCGTGGGCTGCGAGAAGCTCGATATCGATTATGAGGGCAAGAAGATGTCGGTCGGCACCCGCACGGTGCGGGAAGGCGAGTGGATCACGCTCGACGGCAATGATGGGTCAGTCTTTGAAGGACAAGTTGAACTTACCGCGCCGGAGATGCCTAAGAGCTACCACGTCATGATGAAGTGGGCGGATCAGATGCGGCGGTTGAATGTGCGCGCCAATGCGGACACGGCTCATGATGCGCGCAAGGCCCGCGAGATGGGCGCGGAGGGCATTGGGCTCTGCCGCACCGAGCACATGTTCTTTAAGGATTTCGAGCAGCCTGAGAAGAGCGCTGAACGCCAACTGGCGATTCAGGAAATGATCATCGCGGAGACCTCCGAGGCGCGCCGGAAGGCTCTGGCTAAACTCCGTCCGTTCCAGAAGCGGGACTTCGCCGGCATCTTCGAAGCGATGGATGGGTTTCCGGTGACGATCCGCCTGATCGATCCGCCGCTGCACGAGTTTGTGCCCCACGATCCGGAACAGCAGAAGGAGCTAGCGGATAAGATTGGCGTCGACCCGCAGGTAGTGGCGCGCCGGGTGGAGCAGCTTCACGAAGCGAATCCGATGTTGGGGCACCGGGGCTGCCGATTGTGCATTACCTATCCCGAGATTTTGGAGATGCAGGTCGGGGCTATTATCGACGCGGCGATCGAATGCCAGAAGAATGGAATTAAAGTGTTACCCGAGATAATGCATCCATTGACCATGGAGC
>Ga0187821_10000435_pt1 | contig 10776 bp, 9 predicted proteins | sample NC_wetland_sal_i_20_FD_132442 | JGI IMG/M metagenome (GOLD analysis project Ga0187821, IMG submission 132442) | Wetland sediment microbial communities from Neuse River Estuary, North Carolina, USA - SourceSoil_1 | ecosystem: Environmental > Aquatic > Freshwater > Wetlands > Sediment | place...
CGTGACGTGGTAGGCGCCGATGTGCTGGGTGATGCCCCCGGCTTCGCCGGCCACGACGTTCGCCTTGCGGATGTAGTCGAGCAACGACGTTTTGCCGTGGTCGACGTGGCCCATGACGGTGACGATCGGCGGCCGCGGTTTCAACGTCTCGGCCTGATCGACCGGCTGCTCAGGCGCCGCGACCGCGTATTCCTCCTCCTTCGTCGCCTGGAAGCCGAACGCCGAGGCGATCAGCTCGATCAAATCGAAGTCGAGCCGCTGGTTGATCGTGACCATCTGCCCCAGCTCCTTGAAGGCGAACGTCACGATCTGCGTGGGCGGCACTTTGAGGATGTTGGCGAGCTCGCTGACGGTGATGAACTCGGTCACCCGCACCAGCGTCTTCTCGCGCTCCTTCTCGGCGGCGCGGCGCTCTTCCTGGATGTCGCGGAAGCTCGGGCCCTCGTCGCGCGGCCGGGCGCCCTTCTTGGCGACCGGGCCTTTGATCGACGCCAGGGTGCGCGAGATGTTCTGCGCCACCGCTTCCTGATCGACGAGCGACTTGCGGCCTTTCTTGCGCTTTTTTCCGGCCTTGTCGCGGCGCCGCTCTTCGAGCGCGCCCGCGCCGGGGGCGGCCGAGGCGACGGGCCGCGGCGGCACGCTGCCGCCCGGCATCCCGCTCGCGACCGGCTTGGGCCGCACGGGTGTGGGAATCACGGGGCGCGGCGGCGGCGGACCGGTGTGAACCGAAGGCGGTGGCGGTGCAGCGGGCGGCGCCGAGAAACTGGCCGTGGCCGGCGCGGCTGGTTCCTGCGCCGACTGCTCGACGGCGGGAAGCTCGCGGAACAGCGCCGCGGCGCGCTCCTCGAGCGAGATGGTGGCCTTCTCTTCTTCCTGCACGCGCACCGCTTCGAGCGCCGCGCGAGTCCGCAATTCCTGCTCGGCCGCGACCTTCGCGGCCTCGGCCTGCGCTTCGGCCTCGGCGGCTGCGACTTCCGCGGCGGTGCGGCGGCGGCGCTTGGGACGGTCTTCCACCGGCTCGGGCGCAGGCTCGGCCGCTTTCGCCACGCGGCGCCGCTTGGTGCTCGCCGCCGGCGGCTCTTTCTGCCGCCGCTTCTCGCGCTCCCAGCGGGCGCGCATCATCGCCACCTGCTCGTCCTTGAGCGGGGTGAGATGACTGCGCACGAAGATGTCCATCTCCTTGAGCATGTTCATCACCTGCTCGCTGGAGATGCCGAACTCCGCCGCCAGATCATGAATCCGTGTCGCCACTCACTCCTCCGAAAGCCGCATCAATCCGCGCGCCAGGGCGCGGTCTCCTGTTCCTACCGTCTGCACCGGCGGCCGCCCGAGCTGCGCGCCCAGCCGCTCCGCCGCCGGGCCCGCGAGCACCGGAATGCCGCGCGCCCGCGCCAGCCGTTCGACCTTGTCCCGCGTCCGCGGGCTCGCATCCGCGGCCATCACCACCACCGCGAGCTTCCCCTGCTGCAGCCGCGCCCGCACCCCCGACACTCCGATCACGACGTTGCCCGCGCGCATGCCCAGTCCCAACAGGCCGGCGAGACGGTCGGTCACGCCGCCGGCGTGGGATTCGGTGGCGGCGCGTCGGGTCCTGGAGCCGGCTCCTCACCGCCCTCTTCGGTCAGCTCGTTGAGGAACGCCATGAGTCGCTCGGCCAGGTCAGGCGTCATGGCCTCCAGCTTGTCGATGTCCTCACGCTCCAGGTCGAGGATGTCCTGCAGCGTCTTCTTGCCGTTCTGCTCGAGTACGGCGACCAGCTCCGGCGACAGCCCCTTGAGCTCTCCCAGCGGCACTTTCACCGCCTGCTCCTCTTCGGGAGGCAGCGGCGCGAACAGCGGCCCTTCGCCGCCGCGCTCCAGCCACTCACGGCTCGAGTAGAGGTCGATCTTCCAGCCGGTGAGCTCGGAGGCGAGGCGCACGTTCTGACCGTTGCGCCCGATCGCGAGCGACAACTGGTCTTCGTCGACGATCGCCTGGATGGTGCGGCTCTCGGGATCCGAGAAGACGCGTGCCACCCGGGCGGGGGCCAGGGCCAGCTTGGCGAACCGTTCCGGGTCCGGCGACCACGGCACGATGTCGATGCGCTCGCCGTTCAGCTCGTTCACCACCGCCTGGACGCGCGAGCCTTTGAGGCCGACGCAGGCGCCCACCGGATCGATGGCGTCGTCGCGTGAGATCACCGCGATCTTGGTGCGGCTCCCCGCCTCGCGCGCGGTGGCCCGGATCTCCACGATCTGCTGCTGGATCTCGGGGACCTCGATCTTGAACAGCGCCTTCACGAACAGCGGGTCGGCACGCGAGAGGATGAGGCGCGGTCCCTTGGGCGTCTCCTCGATGCGCTTCAGCACCGCGCGGATCGAATCGCCCTGGTGGTAGTGCTCGCGATGGTTCTGCTCGCGGTAGGGGATGATCGCCTCCGCCTCGCGAAACTTGGCGAGCATGATGACGATCTTGCCGCGCTCGATCTGCTGCACTTCACCCGGGAGCAGCTCTCCGACCTTCCCGGTGAACTCGTCGCGGATGCGGCTGCGCTCCCCCTCGCGCACGCGCTGGATGATGCGCTGTTTCGCCGCCTGCACCGCCGTGCGGCCGAATTCCTGGAACGGCACCTCTTCTTCGAGCACGTCCCCCGGCTGGAAATCGGCGTCCTCGTAGCGGGCTTCCTCGAGCGAGATCTGCGTCCCGGCGTCCTCGACCGCCTCGACGACGGTCTTCAGCACGACGATGCGGATCGTGCCCTTGAGCTCGTCGATCGAAATCTCGGCCCGCACGTTCGGGCCGTAGCGCTTCACCAGCGCCGCGTGCAGCCCGTCCTTCAACAGCTCGATCATTTCGCCGCGCTCGAGCTGCTTGGAGGTCGTCAGCTCGCGGATCGCGGAAACGACGTCGGTTGCGTTGGCCATTCGTGAAATCCGTTATCTGGTATCAGGCATCGGTTTTGTCGGTTACCAATCCACTGTCAAACGGGCCTCCCGGGCCTGCTCGAGCGGCAGTGTGACGGGCTCGCGGCCCTCGGGGTGCAGCACGACCGTCGCCTCGTCCGGCACGGCGACGATCCGGGCGCGGACCCGCCCCAGCCCTTCCAGCTTCACCAGCACTTCGCGCCCGATGAACCGGACCCAGTGCCGGTGCCAGCGCACCGGCCGGTCGAGCCCCGGACTCGAGACCTCGAGCTGGTAGCGGGGACCCAGCGGCCCACCGCTGTCCAGCCACGCTTCCAGAGTCCGGCTGGCCAGGGCGCAGTCGTCCACGGTCACGCGCCGTTCCGGATCCGCCGGCGGCCAATCGATGCGCACTTGAACGAGCGGACGGTTCGGCGTGCCGCCCAGGCGAAGGTCGGCCAGATCGAGTCCCAATGTCTCCAGCCGGGACCGAACGGCCTCCACTAGGCTGTCGGTGAGCATAAAAAAAAGCGCGGGCCTGACTTCGCCCGCTTCGAAGGGGGAATGTATCCCCACCCCCCGGCCTGTCAAGTCGCGGCGAGCGGTATCCCCAGGTACGCCACCATTCTACCATCGCTGCCGCGGGAGGCACGGTGCGAGTAGAACTGATCGTTGTGGTGCGCGGTGCAAAACGCCGAGATGCTGACATCGGCGAGGCCGAGGGCCGCGCCACGTCCGGCGAGCAAACCGCGCAGGTCGACGAATGTCGGGGAGGTGCTCGGCGGGCGACCCGTCACGCGCTCGGAGACTTCATAACCTACTTCATAGCAGTTGCCGCAAATCCCTACGCCACAATGCATTACAAAATCTCTGCAAGTCGCCCCCGTCGCGGCCGTCAATTCGCCGAGAGCCCGCTCGAGGATCCCGCCCGCCACGCCACGCCACCCCGCGTGCAGCAGCGCCACGATCCCCCGTTGCGGTGCGACGAGATAGACCGGGATGCAGTCGGCGACGGTGATGGCGAGCAGGACGCCACGGTTCCCGGTGGCGTGGCCATCGACGCCGTCCAGTACTGTCCATCCCGGGGACAGGTTCGCGTGCCACTTGATGTCGGTGCCGTGCACCTGGTGGCTCATGACGACGGTGGGGAACCCCGGCTCGAACGCCCGGCGGAAGGCGCGCCAGCGCGTCATCACCTGCCCCACGGGCTCCTCGCTCCACAGACCGAGGGAGTAGCCACCGGCGCGCGTCGTAATGCCTGCCACCACGCCGTGGCGTGCCGCCCACTCCGACAACTCGAGCCGCGGCACCGCCGCGTCGCCCGCCGGAACTTCGACCACGATGGTCGCCGCTGGGATGGTCGTCGGCATGTGGCGATCGGCCGGTCAGCGGCCATCCTCGCGCCGTTCGATCATCGCGCCCAGCGCCCGCAGGCGCTCGTCGATCCGCTCGTAGCCCCGCTCGATCTGCCCCACGTTGCGGATCACCGACTCGCCTTCGGCCGCCAGCGCCGCGAGCAGCATCGCCATGCCCGCCCGGATGTCGGGGCTCTCGACCTCTCCACCCCGCAGCGCCGAGGGGCCCGCGATGACGGCGCGATGCGGATCGCAGAGCACGATGCGTGCGCCCATGCCGATCAGCTTGTCCACGAAGAAGAGGCGCGATTCGAACATCTTCTCGAACACGAGAATCGGGCCCTCGCACTGCGTCGCGACCACGATCGCGATCGACATCAGGTCGGCGGGGAACGCCGGCCAGGGACCGTCCTCGAGCTTCGGGATGTGGCCCCCGAGATCGGGCCGGATGCGGCGCTCCTGGTCTTTCGCGACGATCAGCGCATCGCCGTCGACCCGCGGCCGCACGCCGAGCCGGTCGAAGGCGAAGAGCGTGGCGCGCAGGTCCTCGGTGCGCACCCCCTCGATGCGCACCGCCCCGTTGGTGACCGCGGCCAGGCCGATGAACGAGCCCACCTCGATGTGATCGGGGCCGATGTGAAACGGCTCGGCGGGAGTCCCGAGCGGCCCGCCGCCATGGACGTGCAGCACATTGGTCCCGATGCCGTCGATGCGGGCGCCCAGACTCGTCAGGAAGCGGACCAGGTCCTGCACGTGCGGCTCGCTCGCGGCGTTGCGCAGCACGACGTCGCCCTTGGCCCGCACGGCGGCCATGAGCGCGTTCTCGGTCCCGGTGACGCTCGGCTCGTCGAGAAAGACGTCCGCGGCGGTGAGGGTTTTCGCTTCGAGCTGGTAGCGCTTCCCCACCTCGACGTCGGCGCCGAGCGCTTCGAGCGCCAGGAAATGCGTGTCGACGCGGCGCCGCCCGATGACGTCGCCGCCCGGCGGCGGCAGCGACACCCGCCCGAACCGCGCGACCATCGGTCCCGCCAGGAGAATCGACGCGCGCACTCTGGCGCACAACGCCGGATCGAGATCGCGCGGCTGCGCGTTGCGCGTGTCGACTTCGAGGGCATTGGCACCCGTCCATGTCACGCTCGCGCCCAGGTGCTGCAGCAGCGCGAGCATCGTCTCGACGTCCCGGATGTGCGGCACGTTCTCGATGCGGCAGGGGCCGTCGGCGAGGAGCGTCGCGGCCAGAATGGGAAGGGCGGCGTTCTTGTTCCCGGCGGGGCGAATCGTGCCTTCGAGCGCGCGGGCGCCGGACACGCAAAACGTCGGCGGCATGGGGGCCAACCTACCGGAACGCTTGCGCGGGCGTCAAGCGAGGGCGAACGTATCGCGCGTGTTTCCGCTGCCGCCGCTCGCCGCCGCGGCGTTGATCGCGCTCGCGGCACTGCTCGTTACGTATCTCCCTCGCCCGCCCTGGCTCGACGCCGTCTTCGCGGGTGCGCGCCGGGCTCCACCGATCGGGTGGCTGCTGGTCGGCGTGGTGCTGGGGCCGTTGCTCGGTGTGCTCGATGGTGCAGTGCTTGAAGGACTGACGCCGGTCGTCGCCTGCGCGATCGCGTGGATCGCCGCGGCCGCGGCGGCCAAGCTCACGGCGCCGGAATCCCCGATCCCGGAGCCGTGGACGACGGGAGACGTCGCCGGACTGGTCGCCGCCTTCGTGCTTCCCGCAGCGCTGTTGTACGGCGCGATGCGGTTCCTGCCTCCCACCGTCGCTCCCGTCTGGAAGCCTGTCTGGCCGGTGATCGCGGTGTTGTCGGCGTCCGTGGCCCTCGCCGCCGCGCCGCGGGCTGGGGCAGCCACCGCGGTGTCCTTGCTCGTCGCAGCGGGAGCGCTGCTCGCCCTCTTCCCGCACGCGCACAAGAGCGACCTGCCCCCCATCGCCATGTGGCTGGGGTTCGCCCTCGGGGGGACGTTCGTGTGCGTGCTGGTCGCCACCCGGCTGGGACGGCAGCCGAAGACGCGTGCGGCGGCGACGATCACGGCGCTCTGCCTCGCCGCCGGAATCGGCAGCGCGTCGGGAGCGTCCCCGTATCTCGTGGCCGGGCTGCTCGGTCTGGCGCTCGCGAAGTGGGGCCCCGGTTACGAGCGTCTCGCCGACGAGCTGGCCCCGACCGCGTCCACGGTCGCCGCGCTGCTGTGGTTCGCGGCCGGCGCGCTCGCCGGCGGCCACTTCCCGCAGGTCCTCATCGCGGCGGGGTTGCTCGCGCTCTGGCCTGCCGCGCGCCGCCGATTCATGGCCGCTGTTCCCGCGTCGCGACAGACCCTGGGGCTCGCGCTCGCCCTCTCCTACGCGCTGACGGCGGAGCGCACGCTCAGCCCCGTGGAGCGCAGCGCACTCGTGACCGCCGCAGCACTTGCGCTGCTGGTCATCTCCCTCGTCCCGGCGCGCCACGCGGCCGCTGCCCCGTTGACTTCCCCCACGCCGCGGGCAGAGGTTACAGCATGATCCCCACGTGGGCCGCGGTGGTGGGCGCACTCAGCCTCGCCGTCATCGCCGTCGCGGCACTGGCCTCGGGTCTGGCCATCCTCGCAGCGGCGTTCGGCGTACGCTCGTTCCTCCAAGCCATCCGACACTCGGCGGAGCCGGTCGTGCAGGACGTGCGGCAGCTCATCGGCACGATCCGCAGCGAAGCGGACGGCCTCGCCGAGACATCGCGCGACATGCGCCAGCGCATCGTGCACGCCGCCGACGCCGCCGAAGCGCGGCTGGCGGAGCTGGGCGACACTCTGGGCGAAGCCGAGCGGGAGATCGGGGAAACGGCGAAGGACGTCGCCGCCACGGCGCGGACGGTGCGCCGCGGCGTCTCGGTGTGGCGGCTGGGGCGGGCGCTGCGCAGGCGCCCCAACGAGGGAGACGCGGACTGAGGCGCGCCCTCGCGCTGGTCGGTGTCGCGCTGGCCGCGCTGGTCGTGTTCCCGGGCGTGGCGCATGCGTGGACCCCCGCCACGCACATCTATCTCGGGGAGTCGGTGCTGGCGAATCTCTCCGCCCTCCCCGCCGCCGTCGCCGACCTGCTACGCGCCTTCCCCTTCGATTTTCTCTACGGCAACATCGCCGCCGACACCTCGATGGCGAAGAAGTACGCACCGGTGGGCCGCCACTGCCACGCCTGGCACGTGGGGCGCGAGATCTTCGAGCTGGCCCATACCGACGGGTTACGCGCCTTCGGTCTCGGGTACCTGTCGCACCTCGCCGCCGACACGGTGGCGCACAACTACTACGTCCCGCATCAGCTCGTGCTCACGAGCAGCACCGCGGCCCTGGGCCACAGCTACTGGGAGAGCCGGCTCGAGACGCACCTCGGCGAGCGTTATCCGCGCACCGCGAAATCCGTCATCCTGCAGGACCACGGGGTGAGCGACGCCCATCTCGATGCCATCCTGTCTCCCACGCTGTTCAGCATGCGCACCAACCGGCGCCTGTTCCGCGGCATGGTGCATCTCACCGAAAACCAGAGCTGGCAGTGGGTGTTCCAGCTGATCGCGGAGAACAGCCGCTGGGACCTGCCTCCCGACGATGTCGAGCGCCACATGGCGGTCGCGTTCGAGTACGTGATGGCGGGATTGTCGGACGATGACGCGCCGCCACACCGGCTCGATCCGGCAGGCGACAAGGCGCTCGGGCTCGCCAAACTGATGCGCCGGCGGGCGCTGCAGGAGGGTGGCCGGACCGATCCGGAGCGGATCCGCGCGACGGCGGAGGAGCACTTCGGCCTGCCGGATGCGATGCTCGATTTCTGGCGCGCCGCACGCGCCGCAAAGCCGTGGCGCGAGGAAGCGGTCAGCCGCCCAAGCGCTCCTTGACGAGCGTGGGGACGCGGGTCGGATCGGCCTTCCCCTTCGACAGTTTCATCACCTGACCCACGAAGAACGGCAGCAGTTTGGTCTCGCCTTTGCGGTAGCGTGCCACCTCCGCCGGATGCCCGGCGATCACTTCTTCCACCCACCCCGTGAGGGCGCCGGCGTCCGCGACCTGGATCAGGCCGAGCCGCTCGGCCACGGCGCGCGGGTCGCCGTGCCCGTTGGCGGCCATTGCGCTGAACACCTGCTTCGCCGCCGGATTGGACACCGTCCCATCCTTCACCAGCTCGATCAGCCGGGCCAGCCGCTCCGGCGTCACGCGCAGCGTCCCGGCGCGGTCCTTGGCGTCGGCGAGCACCTCGCCCATCACCCAGTTGGCGGCCGGCTTGGCCTCCGCCCCGGCTGCGACCGTCGCTTCGAAGTAGTCGGCGATGGTGCGCGACTGCACCAGCACCGCGGCGTCCTGGGCCGGAATACCGTACTGCGTCGCGAACCGCTCGCGCCGGGCGGCGGGCAGCTCGGGAAGCGTGGCCCGCTCCTCGGCGAGCCACTGCTCCGGAACGACGAGCGGCGGGAGATCGGGCTCGGGAAAGTAGCGGTAATCCTTGCTTTCCTCCTTGCTGCGCTGCGGGCGCACGGTATTCGCCCTGGCGTCGAACAGCATCGTCTGCTGCTCGATCCGGCCCCCCGCCTCGAGCGTCGCGATCTGGCGGTCGCGCTCCAGTGTCAGCGCCTTCTCGACGTAGGCGAACGAGTTGATGTTCTTCACTTCGGTCTTCGTGCCGAGCGCCGTCTCCCCCATCTGCCGCACCGACACGTTGGCGTCGACCCGCAGGCTTCCCTTTTCCAGGTCGCAGTCGGAGACGTCGGCATACTCGAGGACCTCCTTCAACGCGAGGAGGTAGGCGCGGGCTTCCTGGGGTGAGCGAAAGTCGGGACCAGTGACGATCTCGGCGAGGGGGACGCCCGAGCGGTTGAGATCGATCGCGGTGCTCTTCGGCACCCGGTCATGCAGCGACTTGCCGGCATCCTCTTCCACGTGCAGCCGCTCGATCGTCGCCGCGACCGCTCCCCGCACGGGACTGGCATAGGTGAGCTGGCCGTCGGTCGCCAGCGGCTCCTCGTACTGCGAGATCTGGTACCCTTTGGGCAGGTCGGGATAGAAATAGTTCTTGCGCGCGAAGATGCTGCGCAGGTGGACGTCACAGCGCAGCGCCAGCGCCGCGCGCACCGCCAGCTGGATGGCGAACCCGTTCACCGTCGGCAGCGCTCCCGGCAGTCCCAGGCAGACGGGGCAGACGTTGGTGTTGGGCGGCGCCCCGAAAGCAGCCGAGCAGCCGCAGAACATCTTGGAGCGCGTCCGCAGCTGCACGTGCGTTTCGAGTCCGATCACCGTTTCCCAGCTCATACGTCGTCCGTGCCGGGCACCGCCCGCTCCAAGGTGAAGGCCGCCTCGAGCATCTCGTCCTCGAGGAACAGCGGGGCGAGCAGCTGGCCGCCGACCGGGAGGCCGTCGACCCGGCCGATCGGCACGGTGATCCCCGGAATGCCGGCGAGGTTGGCGGTCACGGTGAAGATGTCGGCCAGATACATCGCGACCGGATCGTCCATCTTCTCTCCGGCCTGGAACGCCGGCGTCGGGGTGGAGGGAGTGAAGAGCAGGTCGACGCCGCGATCGAAGACGTTGCGGAAGTCCTGCGCGATCAGCGCGCGCATGCGTTGTGCGCGGCGATAGTACGCGTCGTAGTATCCGGCCGAGAGCACGTACGTCCCCACGAGGATGCGGCGCCGCACTTCGGGGCCGAATCCCCTGCCGCGGGTGCTCTGGTACAGGGCGCGCACGTCCGGCACCCCGTTGAAGCGCGGCCCGTAGCGCACGCCATCGTAGCGCGCCAGGTTCGACGACGCCTCGGCCGGGGCGATGATGTAGTAGGTCGGAATCGCGTACGCCGTGTGCGGCAACGAGACGTCCCGCACCCCCGCGCCGAGATCCTTGAGCACCTTGATGACGCGTTCGCAGGCGCGGCGCACGCCGGGATCGAGATCGGGCGGGAAATACTCCTTCGGGATTCCGATCACGAAGCCCTGCAGGTTCTCGGGCGGCGACGGCAGCTGGAACGGGTCGCGGTCCTCGCACGTCGCATCCATCGGATCGCGCCCGCTGATCGCGGCGAGGACGCGGGCGGCATCGGAGACGGTGCGGCCGCACACCCCGATCTGATCGAGCGAGCTGCCGAAGGCGACGAGCCCGTAGCGGGAGACCCGGCCGTAGGTCGGCTTGATCCCCACGACGCCGCAGAACGACGCCGGTTGCCGCACCGAGCCGCCGGTTTCCGACCCGAGCGCGGCCGGCACGGCGCCCGCTGCCACGAGCGCCGCGGAGCCGCCGGAGGAACCGCCCGGGACACGCGACGGATCGAGCGGGTGCAGGGCGCGGCCGAATGCCGAATGCTCGGTCGACGACCCCATGGCGAATTCGTCGCAGTTGGTTTTGCCGGCGATCAGCGCTCCCGCCGCCTTGAGCCGCGTGATCGCCGTGGCTTCAAACGGCGAGCGGTACCCTTCGAGAATGCGCGAGCCGCAGCTCGTCGTGTATTCGAGGGTGCAGATGTTGTCCTTCACTGCCACCGGCATCCCCGCGAGGGGACTGGCCGGCGCGCGCTCGGCCTGGCGCGTGAGGGAGGCTTC
>Ga0187821_10000436_pt1 | contig 10772 bp, 7 predicted proteins | sample NC_wetland_sal_i_20_FD_132442 | JGI IMG/M metagenome (GOLD analysis project Ga0187821, IMG submission 132442) | Wetland sediment microbial communities from Neuse River Estuary, North Carolina, USA - SourceSoil_1 | ecosystem: Environmental > Aquatic > Freshwater > Wetlands > Sediment | place...
TTAAACACCGGCTTCCCCGGAGCCGAATCCGGATCCGCGCAAAAATAGCCAAGCCGCTCGAACTGATACCGCGTTCCCGGTGTCACATTCGCCAGCGAAGGCTCCATCTTCGCATCGCGCACCACCTCGAGCGAATTCGGATTCAGGTTCGAAACGAAATCCTTCCCCTCCTCCGCATCGTCGGGATTCTCCTTGGTGAACAGGTTGTCATACACTCGCACCTCCGCCTGCACCGCGTGCGCCGCCGAGACCCAGTGGATCGTCGACTTCACCTTGCGTCCATCGGGAGTATTCCCGCCCCGCGTCGCCGGATCATAGCTGCAGTGCACCTCGACCACCTCGCCGTTGTCGTTCTTCACCACGCTAGTGCAGGTGACCAGGTACCCATACCGCAAACGCACCTCGCGCCCCGGCGATAGCCGGTAATATCCCTTCGGAGGATTCTCGCGAAAGTCATCCTGCTCGATATAGAGCACCTTCGAGAACGGCACCTTCCGCTTACCCGCGCTCTCGTCCTCGGGGTTATTGATCGCCTCCATCTCCTCCACCTGATTTTCGGGATAGTTGTCGATCACAACCTTCAAAGGCCGCAGCACCGCCATCACCCGCGGAGCCCGCTTGTTCAAGTCCTCGCGCACGTAATGCTCGAGCATCGCCAGTTCCACGATCCCATTGGTCCGCGAAACTCCCGCAGCGCTGACAAAATTCCGGATGGCCTCCGGGGTATACCCGCGCCGCCGCATCCCGCTCAGCGTCGGCATCCGCGGATCGTTCCACCCCTCCACACGCCCTTCCTCCACCAGCCGCCGCAGCTTGCGCTTGCTCATGATGGTGTAGGTCAGGCTTAGCCGGTCGAATTCAATTTGCTGGGAAGGGAAGATGCCCAACTCGCGGATGAACCAGTTGTAGAGCGGCTGGTGATCGGCGAACTCCAGCGAACACATCGAGTAGGTGATCTTCTCGATCGAATCCGACTGGCCATGCGCAAAGTCATACATCGGGTAGATGCACCACTTGTCCCCGGTCCGATGATGCTCGGCATGCAGGATGCGGTACATCACCGGGTCGCGCATGTTCAGGTTGGGCGACGCCATGTCGATCTTCGCCCGCAGCACCCGCGAGCCGTCGGGAAACTCTCCGGCTTTCATGCGCTCAAACAGGCTCAGATTCTCTTCCACGCTGCGGTCGCGATACGGACTATTCTTCCCCGGCTGCGTCAAAGTACCGCGATACTTGCGGATCTCATCGGCCGAGAGATCATCGACATACGCCTTGCCATCCCTGATCAGCTTGATCGCCCACTGGTAAATCTGCTCGAAGTAGTCCGAGGCGTAGAACAGCCCATCCCAGTGATAGCCCAGCCACTTCACGTCCTCCATGATGGAGTCGACGTATTCGACGTCTTCTTTCTCGGGGTTCGTATCGTCGAAGCGGAGATTCGTGTGCCCGCCAAACTCGTCCGCCAGCCCGAAGTCCAGGCAGATCGCCTTCGCGTGCCCGATGTGCAGGTAGCCGTTGGGCTCGGGAGGAAAGCGTGTCTGCACACGTCCCTGGTATTTGTTCGTCTTCAGGTCTTCGAGAATCCGGTCGCGGATGAAATTAGAGGGACGAGGCTCGATGGGAGCGTCAGCCTTGGCTGGAGCGGAGGAGTCAGTGGGAGTCATGCATATTCATTTTATAACTTAAGGCTGATTTGCCTTTAGCGCGCCTCGATTTCTCTTCGCGTTCTCGGCACTTACAATTTGCGCGAAATGGTGAATAGGTTCACTGCAAAGCTTTTCGCCAGGTTGATCCCGTATAGCGAATTTCCTGCCTCCGTGTCGATTTTCCAGTCAGGGCAAACCTGTAGACCTCGGCAAACCACTGGCGCCTGGCGTGATGCGCCTTCACATACTCCTTTGGCAGAGCGGTTGCACCGTCCAGAGAGCGCCAGACCCAAGGAGGATTCTGTAGATCATGAGACCAACGAGATGCCTCGGTATCTCGTCGGCGCTGACAGGAAGTATCTGCTCCGGACCGATGAGATGGAGTACCACATCCGGCCCACGGACAAAAAGCATCCCGTCATTTTGCCGGTCGGCCAGGAGGGGGAGTTTAAGATCAAGAAAAACCTGATGTTCCTGAAAGTCCCTGACGGCGATCACAAGAAACGCACCTACCAGGTTGTAGCGATGAAGCCCATCGAAACGGGAGAAAGCACTGGCAGTGCCCAAGGCGCTTCCTATCGGTCACCCGACAAGCCGACTGTTTATCGAGCGCCGGATCAGCGAGCAGAGAAAGCGAATGGCAACACGCCAACTCCGAATCCGGTGCCGCCGCCGCGATGATTTGTGATTGCACCGTGCAATGATCCCCCGCTTGCATGGTGCCCCAGGTTAGCGCCCGCTCTTTGGGCGCTAACCTGGGGTCTTCAAAACTGTAGCGTCGGCGTCTCGCCGGCTGTCGTGAAGGCGTCCGCGGCCCTCACACCCTCACGCTCTCCCAATCGCCTGCTCGATCCGTGCCAGCGTCCGCTCTTTCCCCAACACTTCCAGAGTCTCAAACAGCGGAGGCGCATTCTTCCGCCCGCACACCGCTACCCGGATCGGCTGGAACATCTGCCCCGCCTTGATCCCCAACTCCTGCGCCGCCCCCCGCAAGGCCTGATCCAGCGGATCATGCTTGAACTCCACACCCGCCAGCACCGTCCGTGCCTTCTCCAGAACGCGCTTCGCCATCGCCGCATCGCCCTTCTGCGGAATCAGTTCCGCCGGATCATACGGCGCCAGCTGATCCACAAAAAAGAAATCCGCGGCCGTCAGTACATCCCGCAGCAGCTTGATGCGCTCCCGGATCAGTGGTGTGATCCGCAACATCTGTGCCGCATCGATCTTGAATCCGGCCCCCTGCACAATCGGCAACAGCCGCGCGCCCAATGCCTCTACCGGCAAAGCCCGGATATGCTCGGCGTTCAGCCACACCGCCTTGGGATCGAACATCTCCTCCGGCGTCGGCGCCGGCTCTTTGAAATTCACCACCGCGTTCGCCCGGTTGATGCCCTCCAGCGTAAACAGTTCCTGCAGCTCCGCCACCGACATCTGCTCGCGATCGTTCTTTGGCGACCATCCCAGCAGAACCAGAAAGTTGATGAACGCCTCGTGCAGAAATCCCGCGTCCCGGTACGTCGTCACACTCACCACCGGCCCATGCCGCCGTTTCGAGAGCTTCGTCCCATCCGGCGCCACCAGCAGCGGTAAATGCGCGAACCGTGGCGGCTCCGCCGCCAACGCCATAAAAATCAGCACATGCTTGAAGGTGTTGGTGAGGTGGTCCTGGCCCCGAATGATGTGCGTGATGCCCAGATCCACATCATCCGCACAAGAAGCCATGTGATACGTCGGCATCCCGTCCGATCGCAGCAGCGCGAAATCCTCAATATCGGCGGCCGCTTTCCGCTGCTCCCCGTACACTGCATCCGGAAACCGGATCTCATCCCCCGTCTCGCGGGGAACTCGGAAGCGCAGCGCAAACGGCTCTCCCGCGCTCGCCCTACGATCGCTCTCCTCCGCCGACAACTCGCGCATCCCGGGATTGAACAGCCACGTTCCCTGCGCCCCCGACTTCTCCGCATCCCCGGTATGCGCCGGCGTGAAGTCGCGATAGGCATACCCCCGCTCAAAGATCTTCCACGCTGCCTTCTGATGAAGTTCGAGACGCTCCGACTGCTTGTACTCTTCATCCCAGCCCAACCCCAGCCACTTCAATCCGTCAAAGATCGAATTGACCGAAGCCTCGGTATTCCTCTCCACGTCGGTGTCGTCCAGTCGCAGCACCATGGTCCCGCGGTTGTGTCGGGCATAGAGCCAGTTGAAGATGAAGGTACGCGCGCTGCCCACATGTAGGAACCCGGTGGGCGAGGGAGCAAAGCGGACCCGTGGCCCCGAAGCCGATAAGTCGCCTTTTTTGAGTGAGGTAGGGACGTCTGCCATGGAAGATGCCATGTTACGGGTAGCTCAAAAGAAGCGTCAAGCAGGCCAGCCTGCGTTCTTCTACAGAACTCACCGGGTCGACTGCATTTCCACACCCCCTGTACTGAAATCGTATTGAGTTTGTTCGCCTCGCTGTGAAACGATGACCACAACTGCAGAGGCTCCAGCCGTCCCTGTGGTGATTTTTCTGGAGCCGGATTGCGCGCCATGAACAGCCTTGCCAGTAACGTGGTCATCCTTCCGGGGATCGTGGCCCTGCTGCTGTTCTTCGTTTTCACTTACCTCTACGAGCAAAGCCGGCAACAGTATTTCCGTGCATGGCAGTTAGGCTGGGGCGCCTACTCGCTGCACTTCGCGCTCGACGCCTGGAACGCCTACCACAAGCCCTCCGCCACCGTTTATCTGGTGAGCTCCATCCTCATCGTTCTCATGGGCCTGTGCTTGTTCGTGTCCACCCGCCTCATGCGCGAACGCTTCCGCTTCTACTGGTACGACGGGGCAATCGCAGTGGCCGGCGTCGGCCTGGCCGTCTGGAGCACGATCAGCCACATGGTTGGCGGTGCTTTTGTCACCGACCTGCCAGTAGCCCCCCGCATCCGCCTGGAAGTTGGCATCGCCGCCCTGCTGCTCTATTGCTCGCTGCGTTTTTACCTCTACGCGCACCAGCGCAGCTCCATCGCCTTCCGCATGCTCGCGTTTGCCCTCGCCCTCTGGGGCGGACTGATGGCCGGAGGCCAACTGGTCAGCCCTTATTCCGAAGTCCTGGGCAACGCCGGCCACATGCTTGGACCTCTGCCGCAAACCCTCCTCGGCATCGCCATGGTGATGGTGCTTTTTGAAATCGAGCGTAACGCCGTTCAGGAAAACGCACTCGCCTTTTCCACCCTCGGCGTCGATCCCCGCCGACTGCTTACCGCCGAAGACCTCGTTCCCAGCATGATGGCGGTGCTCGACCGGCTCATCAGCCCGCTTCCCAGCCGCCGCGCGGTGATCTACATCGCCGAGCAATGGCGCGGAGTACTTCCCTCGGTGCAACGCGGCTTCTCCCCCGAATTCGTGCAGAAGCTCGAAAAATCCGGTGCCGGCGAGTATGTCTGCGAACTCGCCTACCGCCGAGGCGGATATTTCACCTTCCGCAACGTCGGCGAGATGTCCGAGCCCCTGCCCGCCCTGCCCGGTGGCCAGTTCTCCGAGTTCAAGCGTGTCATGAAGGAACAGGACATCCCTCACCTGACCGCCGTCAGCCTGCAAACGCGTGAGCATAATTTCGGGGTCATCCTGTTCCCCCACGCCGAACTCCGCGTTTTCGGCGCCTCGAACCTTCGCCTGCTCATCGGCCTCGCCCTGCAGATCGGGCTCACGCTGGAAAATTATGTCGTCATGCACGACGCCCAGCGCCGCACCAAGGAGTACGAACTGCTCACGCAAATCGGTCAGGCCATCAGTTCGCGCCTCGACCAGGACGAGGTTCTCCGCACCATTCAGAAAGAACTGGGCCAGATCTTCGACACCAGCGAGTTCTACATCGCGTTCCAGGAAGGTGACGAGATTCGTTTTGAGCTGGAAACCGAAAACAACAAGATCATGCCGAAGCGGTCGCGCAAAGTTGGCAATGGCCTCACCGAACTCATCATTCGCACCGGCCAGGCCCTGCTGATCCGCGCGGACCTCGAAAAAACTCGCGAGCGCCTGGGTACGGTCCAGATCGCTTCCGGAAAACCAGCCAAATCTTTCTGCGGCGCTCCCATCATGCTCGGCGGAAAGCCCGCTGGAGCCATGGTCGCCATGAATACCGAGCGCGAATACGCGTTCCAGCAGCGCGACCTCGAAGTGATGCAGACCGCCGCTGGGCAACTGTCGGTGGCTGTCGAAAATGCTCGCCTGTTTGCCGAAGAACTGCGCCGTTCTCGCCAGCTCAGCTTCCTCAACAGCATCTCCAAAACTGCCATTTCCAGCGAAGATGCCGAACAGATGCTGGCCGACATCGTGGCCGAGATTCAGAAGAACTTTCATTTCGACCATATCGGAATCGGCCTGCTCGACTACGTCGCCAAAGAAATCGAAATCAAGGCCGAAGCCGGAACCACCGCGCAAGCCAAAGGCAAAAGGATTCCGCTCGGCACCGGCATCGTGGGCCGCGTGGCCCGCACCAGCGAGCGCGCCCTGGTACAGAACGCGGGCGAAGGCCACTTGTTGGGTGTGCTTCCCGAATCGCGCGCCGTGCTCTGCATCCCCATCACCTACGGCGACTCCCTCATGGGCGTGCTCAACGTCGAAAGCCGCGAAGAAAACGCCTTCTCCCCGCAGGACGTGCTCATCATGAGCACGCTCGCGGACCTGCTCGCCACCGCCTTGCACAACGCGTTCGTCTTTCAGAAACTGCAACTGCAATCCATCACCGACGGCCTTACCGGCATCAAGACCCGCCGCTTCTTCTGGGAAGCGCTCTCCTCCGAGTGGAAGCGCGCCTCGCGCTCCAACCGCCCGTTCTCGGTTGTGCTCATCGACCTTGACAAATTCAAGGAGGTCAACGACACCTTCGGCCACCTCGAAGGCGATCTGGTCCTGGCCCGCGTCGGCCGCCTGCTCGAGCAGCGCTCCCGCCAATCCAACGTGGTCGCGCGCTACGGCGGTGACGAATTCATCATCCTCATGCCCGAAACTGGGGTCGAGCAAGCGCAGGCACTCGCCGAGCGTCTGCGGCAATGGCTCGCGCAAGACGCGATGCTGGTCGAGCACCACATCACCGGCAGCTTCGGCGTCGCCAGCTACCCCAGCCACGGCTTTTCTGCAGAAGACATCATCCGTGTCGCCGATGCAGGCATGTATGCCGCCAAGAAAAATGGGGGTAACCGCGTCTCGATCGTTCCCGATTTCGGCGAAGGCGAAGTCATGGCCGTACAGCGCCAGCAGATATCCACCTACATCGAGGGCTTTCTGCAGCGGGAGCAGACTGGCCCCGAAGACCTGGAAGAGCTGGTCTCCACGCTGCGTCGTCTCTGCGATGGCGAAGCTGAGTGCAACGTCCAGGTACTGAAAGAAGCCATCGAAGCCCTCAGCCGTGCCGCCGAGTCTCGCGAGTTCCATGCCAGCGGGCACGGCGAGATGGTCGCGCGCTATACCGAGCTGATCGCCCGCGCCCTCGCCATGCCCCCCGATGAAATCGCCGAGCTCGGTTACGCCGCCCGGGTGCATGATGTCGGCAAGATCTTCATCCCCGACCGCATCGTAGGCAAAACCGGCACCCTCACCGATGACGAATACGAACTCATGAAAACCCACGCCCGAGTCGGCGCCGAGATCGTAGAGACGATCCCGGGCAGCGTGCAGCTGCAGAAGGCCCTCGAACACCATCACGAGGCCTTCGACGGCAGTGGCTATCCCAACGGCTTGCGCGGCGAAGAAATCCCGCTGTGGGCCCGCATCCTGGGCCTCGCTGACGCCTTCGTGAACATGACCACCGACCGCTCTTTCGCCCCCGCCAAAACGCCCGAGCAGGCCATGACCGAAATCGAAAAAATGAGTGGAACCCGCTACGACGGCATGCTGGTCCGCGTCCTCATGCGCCAACTCAAGACCGGCAAAGCCTCCAGCCTGGGAGACTAGATCTTCGTCGCTGAGCCTTAGCGATTAGATTTCCTGTCGCCGGCAGAACGCAGGCGCCCACGCACCTGCCGACCTCTCATCGAACCACGTAGGGACAGGCGCCCTCGTGAGCCTGCCCTGAGGGAGTCGAAGGGTCCGGTCGGGCGAAGCCCGACAGCTCACCGTCTCCCACAGAGCGGGTGCCGCAGCCTTCCGCGCCTTTTGCGGATGCTGGGGGTTTCCTTCACTGGCCGGTTGATTCTCTACAGAATCGCGCCGAGTCTCGGGTCAGATATGTCCGTATGCACGATCGCCTCCCAATTTGCATCCATGCGCGAAAGGAGTTGCCAGATGGTCGCGAAGAATCGATGGGTCGCCAAAGTCAAAACAGATTCCACCCACCCGCCCGCGGGATTGTTCACCAAGGACGCCAGCACAATCGCCCGTACCTTGGCCTCGAAGAAAGTTTCTCCGAAGGGACCTGCCTCCGGAATGCGCATGCTCAACTATTTCATCAATCGAGGTGGCCGAGGACTGAGCGCCACACGCCGGAGGGAATTAGAGAGAGCGAAGGCGCTGCTCTCGCGCAGAATCAAGAGCCACAAAACATCCGCGAAGTAATCGGGGATGTTCACTCGGCGTCGAAAATCCCCGCTCCAGTCTCCGCCCATATCCTGGGCATTGGGGGACGGTTGGGACACCCCGCCGAAACCGGGAGGAATTCGTCGCATCTCTGTCTTAGGCACTTACCAGGGCAGGCCGTTTGCCGCGTTCCTTCACGTGCGCGGCGACCGCGCATCGAAAGCGATCCAGCACCCGCATCACGGTTTCCGGCTTCGCGTAATCCACCTGCAACTCAACCTCTCCGAAATCGAAAACCGCGAACCTGCTTTCGAAGTTGAAGCCGCACTCGATGACATTCGAAAAACACCCGGTGGGCTGAACATAGAGGTGGCCGTGGTTTTCACTCCTGTGGTTCACGATCAGTTCCAGTCCGGCCCCGGCGCTGTTGTAGGACGTGACGATGGTTTCAATCCATTCCAGGATCTTCTTCTGCGTATCGCGCATGCCAACTAGCATCCTAGGCCCAAGATGGCGCCGGCCGGGATGACCGCGATCACGGTTGCACGTGATGACCCCTGACCTGCCCACCTGATACCCTAAAACCATGCCCTTCGCTCTCTCCCTGGAAGGAAAAGTAGCTCTCATCACAGGCGGATCGCGCGGCATCGGCGCGGCCACAGTACGCGCCTTCGTCGCCGCGGGCTCCAGAGTTTTGTTCAATTACCAGCGCTCCAAAGCCGAGGCGGACGCGCTGGTAAAGGCGTGTGGCGAGGCGAACTGCGCCGCGGTAACCTGCGACCTCAACGGATTCGATACGGCAAAAAGCCTGGTCGACCAGACGATCGCCAAATACGGGCGCCTCGACATCCTCGTCGCCAATCACGGCATCTGGCCCCCGCAGGACGCGGGCGTCGACGTTATGACCGATGCGCAATGGCGCGGCACGATCTCCGTCAACCTCGACAGCGTCTTCTCCCTGATCCGGCATTCGGTTGCGCAGATGAAGAAGCAACGGACTCTCTCCACCGGAAAGGGCGGACATATCGTGCTCATCAGCTCCACCGCCGGACAGCGCGGTGAGGCCTTTCACGTCGACTACGCCGCCACCAAGGGTGCACTGATCAGCATGGTGAAAGGGCTCTCGACCGAGCTCGCACCCGACGGCATCTACGTGAACTGCGTGGCCCCAGGCTGGGTCGGAACCGACATGTCGCTTCCCGCGCTGAACGATCCCAAAACCGGTGACGTGATTTTGTCCACCATCCCGATCGGACGCGTCGGCACCCCGGAAGAAATTGCCGCTCCCATCCTGTTCCTCTGTACCGAACAGGCAGGATTTATCACCGGGGAGATTTTGAACGTGAACGGAGGCGCAGTACTGGTAGGCTAAGCTCAGATACAGCCGCTTCGATGAATTCCGGCGTCTAATTTGCAAATGCGCATCTTCTTTGCAGTCCTGATTCTGGCCATCCTCTCCTCCGCGCAGGCGACTGCTCCGTCGCAAAGCACCTCGCCATCTACCCAGGGCGCCCCTGCCGAGCAAGACAACTCCGCAAAAGCGCGTGCCATTCTCAACCAGGCAATTCAAACGCTCGGTGGTCCCGCGTACCTTAATATCCAGGACATGTCGCAGACGGGCCGCACCTACAGCTTCCATCGCGGAGAAGCCACCAGCGCCGGGACCTTGTTCTGGAGATTCGTGAAATACCCCGACCGCGAGCGCATCGAAGTCACCAAGCAGCGCGACGTCGCCTACGTCTACAACGGCGACAAAGGTTACGAGATCACCTTCAAGGGAACCACAGGTCTGGATGCGAAACTCCTCACCGAATACCTGCGCCGCCGCGATCATTCCCTGGAGAAAGTGTTGCGCCAATGGATCAACGAGCCCGGTGTCGCGCTCTTTGATGAAGGTCCCGCGGTGGCCGCCGATAAGCCCGCCGAACAGATCACCATCATGAATTCCAAGAACGACAGCGTCACCCTCTATATCGACACCAACCTGCATCTTCCCGTGAAGAAGGTCTTCACCTGGCGCGACCCCGAGGACAATCTCCGCAACACCGAGGAAGAAGTCTACGACGCCTACCGTCCGACCCAGGGCATCATGACCCCCTACAGCATCTCGCGTTTCTACAACGGCGAGATGTCAAACCAGCGTTTCCTCAATACCGTGACCTACAACAACGGCCTGGCCGACTCGATGTTCGAAGCCAAAACCACCTACGACCCCAGCACCCTTCCCCAAAAGAAGAAATGATGCTTACCAACAGGGATTGACCCTTCGGATTCGCCCCTGCTCGGCCATCTTAAGATCCCCCAAAGAATCAGCAGTATAGGGTTAGCCCCCAATGCCGTGTCGAGAATTTTAACCACGCACTGTGGCGAATTTGCCACAGACAAATTTTCCCCTCCGCCTGTAAGCTAAACACGCCCAAATACATCTAAGAATCATTGAAACAGGAACAAACAATTCGCGCCGCAGTCGAGTGCCAGGGCATTGGCCTCCATAGCCGCCCCCCGGTTCACCTCCGCATCCTCCCCGCCCCCTCGGGTACGGGCATCGTCTTTCGCCGCATCGACCTCGACGACTTCAACATCGAAGCCACTGGTAGGAACATCGCTCGCGTCAGCTACGCCACCAGCCTGATGAAA
>Ga0187821_10000437_pt1 | contig 10762 bp, 8 predicted proteins | sample NC_wetland_sal_i_20_FD_132442 | JGI IMG/M metagenome (GOLD analysis project Ga0187821, IMG submission 132442) | Wetland sediment microbial communities from Neuse River Estuary, North Carolina, USA - SourceSoil_1 | ecosystem: Environmental > Aquatic > Freshwater > Wetlands > Sediment | place...
CACGAAAGGGATGCCGCGTTCCTGGAGCGCTTCTACCAAATCGTCCCGGTGCGCGTGAATACGGTAGAGAACCGCAAAAGTGCGCCAGCGCTGGCCCGCATTGTGAAGGCGCTCGATTTCCGAGGCGACCCAGCGCGCCTCTTCCTGCGCCGACCCGAATTCAGCGATGCGAACCTTTTCGCCTTCGGGCTTGTGCGGCACCAATTCTTTCTTCGGGACGAGTGGCGAGTGTTCAATGAAACTCGCGACCTGACCAGAAATGCGCAGCACGCGCCCAGCGGAGCGGTAATTGTCCACGAGAGGTTGGATGAAAGGCGCCGCGGCGGAGCGATCCCCGCGCGGTATGCCGGCAAACCGCTCGAGAAAGATCGTGAAGCTGCCGAACGACGCGCCGCGAAAGCGGTAAATCGCCTGCGCGTTATCGCCTACCGCGACGATGTTCCGATGGCCGCCGGCAAGCCGCCAGAGCAGTTCGAGCTGCGCGACGTTCGTGTCCTGGAATTCGTCCACCAGGATGTACTGGTAGCGTTCGCGCAAGCTTGCTGCCAGCGCCGGATCGTCATCGAGAGCGCGGACGGCGTCGAGCATTTGCATGCCGAACGTCAGCCGGTTGCCCTCGCGCAGCAAGCGGTCACTGGCGCGGTAGGCCCGGGCGATTTCCTGTTGCCGCGCGATCTCTTCCTCGCGGATGTGCTGTTCGTCTTCCAGCAGTTCGGCGTGTTCGCGCGCATATTGTTCCGCCAAGCCCGCCACATAGCGTTCGTAGTCGTCTGGCGCTACCAGTTCGTCCTGGCAGCGCGAGAAAAATTGCACGAAGTCACCCAAAAACTGCCCGGGCTCAGCCACGCGCCGGTAATGGTTGAGCGCGAGCGCGCGCATATTGCGGCGAAGCAGAATCCAATGGTCGACGTTCTCGAGCGTTTGCAAATTGGGATTGCGCTGGGTGAGCAACGCGTTACAGAACGCATGGAAAGTCCCGAGAAACACATCTTTGCCGCGCTTTCCTGCCGCCCGTGCGACGCGGTACTTCATCTCCGCGGCAGCTTTGTCTGTAAACGTCAGGCCAAGAATGGACTCGCCGGGCAAGTCGGGATTGGATTCGAGCAGATAGCGAATTCGTTCTGTGATGACGCGGGTTTTGCCGGTTCCGGCGCCCGCCACGACCAGCAGCGGTCCCTCCCCGTGCGCGACGGCCGCGCTCTGCTGGGCATTCAGCTTCTCAGCGGGTTCGGACCTTGCGGGAGGCGATAGCTCGAAGAGGTCGGCCACAAGCGCCATCCTAGCCGATTTGCGCAAGTGAAGCACGGACAGCACCGGCGACGCAAGAAACCGGAAGTTCGATCAGAATCGAAGGAGATTTAAAAAAAGTCAGTTAGTGCCGGGCATGGAGTGAGCAGCAGCCGTGGCTTCCAAACCTGGGACAGACTGGATCTGATAATCCTCGTACTTGATCGTGAGCGTTGCTTTGCCGCCGATGCGGATTGCGGAAGCCGACTGATTTTGCGCCGGCACCCAGAAATCGCCGATCTTCATGTAGGAGTGGTGAATTGCCGTGCTTTTGATCCAGAACGAAGGATTCTTCGCAGGCTCCGCTTCGATGCGGCAGATTGCAAAATCTTTCTCGTTCACCCAGATTTTGCCGCGGAACATGAACTTGTTTGGCGCTTTCGGTTCGACGCCCAGAACGTAGGAGCAGCCATCAGTGTCCTCGGCCGAGGAATCGAGCAATGTGAAATTGTAATTGTCCGGGCTAACCAAGGTCCGCTCGTGGTTCCCGGGCTGAAGGGATTCTTGTTCCGTTTGCATCATCGGCTTGATGGCTCGATTGATGATCAGCTTCGATCCGCTCTCGGAGACTTCGGTGAACTCGACCGTGGAAGGCGCGCTGTAGCTCACCAAGACGGTTTCTTCCGCGTGCAAATCGTGGCCGAAGCCCTTGTAATCGATGATGTACTCGCGCTTGCCCTGGTAGTGGCCTAATTCCTTGGCGCGCTGGTCATTGCTCTTGGTCAGGTTGGCAACGACTTCCGATAGAGACAGGCGAGCCGGCCGCATTGTGGCGCTTGCCGCGAAATCCTGCGCTCTGCTCGCTACGGGAGAAAACAAGGGGACCGTGGTGAAAATGCAGACGGCGAGGAGCTGTGGAACCCGTTGGTGAGCCATAGAAGGCCTGATCTCCTGCGGCGAAGTACTAGTCGGTACTCGGTAAGAATAACATGGCGCTTCGAGCGCCGTGCAAGCTTTCGTCAGTTGGTTGCGACACTCAGAACGGGCTGGTCAGCTGACGACGGAGACAACAGGTAACGCTGGTACGTCTCGTACATCCCCTCAAAAATACCATCCCAGTTCGTGGTCAGAGTCTGCCGCCGCGCGGCGATGCGCATTTTCGCGAGCAGGTCCGGCTGGGTCATAAGCGCCGCCGTGTAGGAGACAAACTCCTCGAATGTTTGCGCTACATAGCCGCTGCGCCCATGCCGCACAATAAATTTCGGCCCACCCTTCGCGGTGACCACCGCCGGAACGCCTGAAGCCAGCGCTTCCAGCACCACGAGGCCGAAAGTTTCGGTCTCAGACGGAAAAGCCAAAACGTCCAGATTCGCAAATGCTTCGGCCAACTCCAGGCCGCTCAAGGAACCTGTGAATTCGGCCTGGCGCAAGTTATCTCGCAGCCATCTTTCTTGTTTTCCCTGCCCGATCACGACGATTTGAAAGTCATTATGACCGGCGGCGAGCAGAGCCTGTTCCAGGCGTGCCAGCACCGCCACATTTTTCTCTGCGCTTAGGCGTCCAACGAAGCCGATCCGGAACGATCCGCCATTGCGGGTTCGGAAGCGAGGGTTAAAAGCTTCCGTATCGGCGGCGTGATCCATCAGAAAGCAAGGCTTGCCGGTGGTCTTCCGGAGCATCTCAATAATTTCAGAATTGGGCGCGAACAGGAGCTGAGGAATCTTGTAGAAACGCAAGAAGCCGCGCAGGCCGATCTTTTCCACCGCTTGGCTGAATGCGGAAGTCAGCGGCTGTGGAAGAAACGAGGTGAGCGCTGCCACACGAATCCGCGCGTATTGACTCAAGTTGGTCTGCCATGTGGCGGCCAGTGGGATCCCCAGATTGTGCGCGATCAGCGCGCCCATCATGCCCACATCGCTGGGGCCGGTGATTTGCAGGACGTCCGGCCGAAAGTCGCGCACCAGTTGCGTCGCTTTGCGCAGCCATCGAAAAAAAATCCAATCGTAATCGTGCGCGTGATCGACAGAAAAGCCGATTCGACTGCGCCGCAGTTGCACACGCGTGACCGAACCAGAAGTGGACGTCGCATTCTTCGGCCCGCCATGGACTAGGAGAAACGGCAAATCACGACGCCGCGCAAAGTCCTCGAACTCCTGGCTCGTCCTGGCTACGCCATCCAGTTCCAGATATGCATCCGGGAAATAAGCCACCCTCGGCGGGCGCTCCTTCACGAGGCGGCCTCGGTTGAACTCTCAAAGGGAACGGCAACGGGAGTCGATCCCATGAACAGCATTCGCCAAGCGCGCTGAATAGAGTCGTTTTCCAGCAGTCGAATGCCGGAGAAAATGTGCTCGATGAATCCCGGCGGCGCTGTCCATAGTTCGGCAATCGGCCGGATTTGACCCGTCTTAGGATCAGGGTGAAAAACACGTTGGTCCCAGCGCCTCGATGCCTCTGGAAACTCCGGGTAATCGCGGATCACGTCAAGCAAGGTCCTGGCCATGCGCAAGCCATGCGGTGCGTTGTACTGGCTCATGACCATAATGTGGCTGCGCTGGTCCTCGCGGATCTCGCCGATGAACTCGGCGATGCTCTGCGCCCGCGTGATGTTCAGCGCGCCACTCGCTTCGCATCCATGCCGGTCTCCGCCGCTAACCAGAGGCAGTTTCCAGGTCGAGGCGATTTCCTTGGCAGATCTGTTCTCCCAGGGCCGCCGGGTTGCGTTGAACTCGATGGCGTGCAGAAACTGTGCATAGCCCTTCAAAAAGTTATCCAGTACCCGTCCGTCGCGCTTCCCGCCAACATCATCCTGATTCCACATTGGATGATTGAACACCACCAGCGCGTCAGGTATTTCGTCGAGCATGCCCATCAATTCCGCGAGGCGCGCGTCATTTGGGTTTCGTGTGTAAGCGTTGAGATCGTCGACGATCGCTTGTGCCCGGGCCGGCGGCAGATTGTGAACCCCAACGTGGAAAATCGTGCTGTGGTACGGCACGCTCCACTCCAGCGACAGCGGTATGTCCGCCGTTTCCGGGACCGCGCGCAGCAGGCAGGGCGCCTCGATGCTGTCGTGATCGGTCAGCGATACCAGGCTTCCCAGCCCAAGGGTCGTCTCGATCTGCCCCTTCTCGAGCTCGTACGCCATCTTCGGATTCAGCGGCGGCGTCCAGTAGGCGCGTTTGAAATCGACGCCGTTCTTCGCCTGGGCGCACTTCTTCTCCAGCGCCGTGGCCGCCATCGGCAACTTCTTCGCGAGCTGTGGAACGAAGTAGAGGCTTTCCTTCGAACGATTCGTGTGACCGTGCAGGCAGACGCCGGTCAGGGCGTCACGCCCGAGTTGCGGATCCTGCCAGAAGCACGAAAGTTTGGTATCAGCCATCCTCACCAGTCCGCAGGTGTGCGAATGCACCCGCCATTAACGATTCCGAACGGCTCAGGAGCGAGCGATCATGTTTTAAAACGGGAATGCCTGGTCGAACTTATCCGAAATTTCCTCCCGGAGATTTCGGGCCTGATAGACGTTCGACTCACGAAAAGATGCAGTAACTTCTTATTACAGACATTTATGGCCTGTCAATGTACAAAAAGAGTTGCGCTCCGCGAGATGTACACGCACATTGGAACCGGGCAAGCTGCCAAAAGGTTGCAGGGTGCCGGAATTCATCGCCGCGTTCTTAAGATGCTCGCTTCTATTTTTTCTTGCCCGCCGGGCCCGCAATGATGTCGAAATAAGCCTGCGCCTCCGATGGCACGCACATCTGCTCATCGACTTCGCCCTTCGGATTCCACTTGAAAACTTGCTTCGTGTCGAACGGCTTCACGTACGCGACCGGATCGTCGATGTGAACGATCAGTTCGAGATCATCGTGGTCCGCGCGCCGATAGCGCTCTTCTGTTTTCAGCTGAACGCTGTGCGGATCGCCCAGCGCGTCCAGCCAGGTCCGCTCGTCCATGCCCACCGTATCCGCGACGAACGTGGTGTCATCGGCCCAGTGTCCGATGGAGTATCCATACCAACGCGGATCGGGTGCGTTGACATCGCTGCCCCCCACGTTTTTCGGCAATTGCCGCCCGTCCATCCAAATCTCACGCCAAATCTTCTGATACTGAAACAGCTCCAGCATCTTCTTCGGTAGCGGATCGAACTCGATGCCGCGCGTCTCGAAAAACACGGAGCGCGGGAATCCCATCGGGTCGCATTTCACGAAGGGATCGTTCGACTGCTCCACCGGCACGATATTTTTCGCTGCGCCGTTGAACGGCTTGTTGGCGGCATAGCGCTGCTTGCCCCAGTCCGTCAGTTCTCCGCGTGTTTTGAGCGTGTTTCCGGCGGTGCCTTCCCAGGCACCGGTGATGTCGTGCTTGTCGACCGGCAGGTTCGCCGTCTTCGATTTCGCCGCGGACTGCGCGGGAACCTGCTGCGCGTTCAACGCCGGCGCGAACGACGCCGCCAGCACAAGTCCGAATCCCAAGATCCAATTGCCCTTTCGATTTCGCATAGAAGCACCCCGGTCCCAATGAATTCGGTGAAAAGTCCCGGTTTTGCCCTCCGGTGGCGAAACTATACACTCCGCATTCCGCCCAACGCAATCCGCGCCGCCGCGCGCAAGGTTTTAGTAGCACAGGAACTCTTGCCTGTGCGCCTTTCGCCGCAAAAGGTTCGGCGACCAAGCCCATACTCGCTCAAACCGCCAAATTGACCGTTTTTGAACTCGACACCTATACTTCGTTCAAGAAGGCCAGTGCCGCCAGTCGTCGGCCTTTGTCCTTAGAGGAGTATCCCGAATGCCAGAAACCGCCACATCCCACGCCGTAATCCTAAGTGCCGTCCGCACTCCAGTCGGAAAATTTCAAGGCGGCCTGGCGTCGTTTTCCGCGCCGCAGCTTGGCGCCAAAGTTGTCGCGGAAGCCGTGCGCCGGGCCGGCATTGAGCCGCAACCCGTCGACGAAGTCATCATGGGCAACGTGATTCAGGCCGGCCTCGGCCAGAATCCGGCGCGCCAGGCCGCGCTAGGCGGCGGCCTGGACGTCCGCGTTGCCGCGATGACCATCAACAAAGTCTGCGGCTCGGGTTTGAAGTCGGTGGCGCTGGCCGCCCAGGCGGCGCGTCTCGGCGAGAGCGAAATGGTCGTGGCCGGCGGCATGGAATCGATGTCGAACTGCCCCTACCTGCTACCGGGCGCGCGCAACGGCTACCGCATCGGCAACGCGGAAATCGTCGATTCCATGATTCACGACGGCTTATGGGAGATTTACGAAAACTTCCACATGGGCGTCGCCGCCGAACTCGTGGCCGAGAAGTACAAGATTTCGCGCGAGGAGCAGGACCGTTTCGCGCTAGAAAGCCACCAGCGTGCCGCGCGCGCCATGAACTCCTGCTATATCGAATCGCAAATCCTTCCGATCGAAGTGCCGCAGAAAAAGGGCGAGCCAATCGTGATCCGCCGCGACGAATCACCTCGGCCGGATGCCTCGGTGGAGGCGCTCGCGAAATTGCGCCCGGCGTTTAAGAAGGACGGCACCGTCACCGCAGGAAACGCGCCGGGCACGAACGACGGCGCCGCCGCCGTCGTCGTGACCAGCGAGCGCACCACTGCGCGGCTCGGCAAAACCCCGATCGCGCGAATCGTCGCGCAATCGGTCTCCGGCATCGAGCCGAAGTGGCTGCTGATGGCGCCGGTCGAAGCGGTCGAGAAAATCCTCAAGAAGACCGGCTGGGACCGCGACCGAGACGTAGACCTCTACGAGCTGAACGAGGCGTTCGCGGTACAAGCGCTAGCGACCATGCGCGAGCTGCGCCTCGATCCCGCGAAAGTGAATGTTAACGGCGGCGCCGTCGCAATCGGCCACCCGATTGGCGCGAGCGGCGCGCGCATCCTCGTCACGCTACTCTACGAGCTGCTGCGCCGCAACGCACATCGCGGCATAGCCGCGCTGTGCCTAGGCGGCGGCAACGCCGTAGCACTCGCGGTGGAACGATAGAACCTGCTGGTAGCTCGGGTCTTCCCGGAATGCGCTCTCGCGCATTCCGAGGGACCCGAGGATTTTGCGTGTATCGAACCTCGCCCCAGAGCCGATAGGCACTTCACGGTAGAATAAAGTTATGGCGTTTGCGTTTCTTCTGATAGCGCTTCCCGGCGCGGCGCTGGGGGTCTATCTCATAGTCAGGCCTGAAGCGTACAAAGATGAGACGGCCGGCCTCGGGCATCTGTTCGGAACTTTCCCGGTGTGGTCAATTCGAATTCTCGGGCTCTTTCTGCTTGTTTTCGTTGCGGGCATGTCTTACATGTTTTTCTTACAACCGCGATGAACTACGATAGAGGACACATTTCATTGCCGCGCCGTTCAGGTTCGCGGTAAGATTTTTGCGGCGATGGAGTTCGCCGCACTCGCCCCTCGGGCTGATAACTCCTACCAATCCAAATCTGGAGAACTCCATCGTGGCTTACTTGTGGATTGCTCTAGGTGCAGTTGTAGGCGCCAGTCTCCGCTACTTCGTCGGCGCCTACGTCGCTCGTATCGTTCCCGCAACGTTTCCTTACGGCACGCTGCTCATCAATCTCACCGGCAGCTTCATCCTTGGATTCTTCCTCATCTGGATTGGCGAGCGAGTCCTCGTCGATCCCCATTGGCGGCTACTGATCGCCGTCGGCTTCTGCGGCTCGTACACCACGTTTTCAAGCTATGCCTTCGAGACCTTCGCGCTGGGCGAGCAGGGACAGTGGGTGCTCGCAGGCCTAAATATCGTGGCCAGCAACGCGATCTGTTTGGCTGCGGTGCTGGCAGGTGCGGCGCTCGCGAGGAGGTTATAGAATGGCCCCCGCCATGGCCGTACAAGTGACGATGTACCTCACCGAGGGCGACTCCTGGCAGCACGGGCCGCTGCACCTGGCCATTCTCCGCTACCTGCGCGAAGAAAATGTAGCTGGCGCGGTTGTGCTGCATTCCGTCGCAGGCTTTCTCGGCCGCAGCGCCGTGCGCAGCGCGCACCTGGTCGAGGGCGGCGGTGATCTCCCCGTCATCGTGACCTTCGTGGACACCGACGAGCACGTGTCTCGCGTCTTGCCGAAACTCCGCGAGATGGCCGTGCACCGCCTGATCGTGCGCGAAAACGTAGTCATCGAGCAGGGCAGCCTCGACTGAGCCCACACGCCGTCGTTGCGTGTGTGTTTTTTAGGGGGTCGGAGCTTTAGCTCCGACATTCGAACTGGGGGTCGGTGGGCCTTTAGGCCCTGAAGAACACATCATTCGTTTGCGTTTGTGGCAAAAGTTTGTTGGTGGGGAGCGGAACCGATAAATGACGACACTGGGAGTGGAAGCGGTGCGCACCGTCGCCGTGCTCGGCGGCGGCACCATGGGCAACGGCATCGCGCACGTCTTTGCGCGTTCCGGCTACACAGTAATCCTCCGCGACGTCCAGCAGTCATTCCTAGATCGAGCCCTCGGAACAATCTCGAAGAACCTCGACCGCGAGATCAAGAAGGGCTCAGTCGCAGCAGCCGACAAACCAGCCATCCTCGGGCGCATCAAGCCAGTCACGGATTTAGCCGCCATCGCAGCCGCGGATTTCGTAGTCGAGGCCGTGCCCGAGCGTCTGGAACTGAAGCGCGAAGTCCTCTCGGAAGCCGACCGCGTCATGCGCCCGGAAGCCATCCTCGCGACCAACACCTCCTCGATTTCGATCACGCTGCTAGCGGCTGCAACGAAGCATCCGGAGCGCTTCCTGGGCATGCATTTCATGAACCCCGTCCCAGTGATGGCTCTCGTGGAAGTAATTCGTGCGTTGCAGACGGGCGATTCGGCCTTCGCCGCCACGTTGCAGCTCTGCGAAAAGATCGGCAAGAAGCCGGTCGCAGTGAATGACGCTCCTGGCTTCGTCTCGAATCGCGTCCTGATGCCGCTGATCAACGAAGCAGCCTTTTGCGTCATGGAAGGCGTAGCCACAGCCGAAGCAGTCGACGCCGTAATGAAAACGGGCATGAATCACCCGATGGGCCCGCTAGAGCTAGCCGATTTCATAGGCCTAGATGTTTGCGTAGATGTAATGGACGTACTCTTCGAAGGCTTCCGCGACACAAAGTTCCGCGCCTGTCCTCTGCTCCGAAAGATGGTCGCCGCAGGCTGGCACGGCCGCAAATCCGGCCGCGGCTTCTACACCTATTCGCAGCGATAGGCATGCGCTCGCCAGTAAGCCGGCCGACGGCGGTTTCCCTGGTAGCACAGGCATTCTTGCCTGTGCGTCTCTTTGCCCGCGAAGTGACACCCACACCAAATCTACGTAGGAGGCGTCGCGCCACTCTGCTGTAGCTCGGGTCTTCGCGACGCGCGCGTCTGCGCGCCGCCTGTCGCGGGACCCGAGGCCTTCCCTCGCCGCACAGCACGAAGCAAGCTGGTGTGGGCGGTTTCCCGGTGGCACAGGTACTCTTGCCTGTGCGGTTTTCGCCCGCGAAGTGAAGCCTCACGCCACAATTCATGCAAATCCTCCCGCGACGTCATCCCGAAGTCGGCCCCGATGAATTTAGTCGGGGACGGCGGTGAGGTATCCGCTTTTCTGCTGTGCACCCGATGCCCTACCGCCCCATCGAGTAACCAACCACCACTCCGTCATCCTGAGCGCATTTGAGCGCGAGGCTCCCGGCAAGGGGCGCTCGCGCGGTAAGAAAGTGGCGGCCTGTTTCGTCTTTGCGTTTCGTACTTCGAAACGCGGCCGCCACGCAGTCGAAGGATCTCCTGCTTTTTCTCTGGCACGTAGTCATCTCCCGTCCGACCCGCCGTTGACGCCAGAAAGCCCTCAGCGTATCGTTGCGCAAATTCAGGGAGGCGTCGCATGCCCAACAACTCTAACGAAAAGCGCGCGTTCGCAATCGTGATCGGATTTTGTTGCCTGCTCCTCTCAATCGCCATGCCGAACGCCCGCGCGCAGTCCGTACCGAAGTATCAAGTCGACGGCCTCTGGCCAAAGACGTTACCCAACAACTGGATCCTGACAAACACAACGGGCCTAGCTGTCGACAAGCAAGACCACGTCTGGGTGCTGAACCGCCCGCGCATGACCAGCGCCGACGATTCCGCCGCCGCGCAAACGCCTCCAATCGGTGAGTGCTGCGTACCGGCGCCGTCGCTGCTGCTCTTCGACGCGCAAGGCAACATGCTCAAGAGTTGGGGCGGCCCGAACTACGTGCCGGACTGGCCGATCCTCGAGCACGGCCTGGTCCTCGACAAGAACGGCAACTTCTGGATTGGCGGCAACTACTTCACTTCGCGCTTCGGCCTTTTGACCGCGCCTCCGAAGCCCAAAGAATCACCTCTAGAAGACCGTCACATCCTGAAATTCTCCCCGGACGGCAAGCAGTTGATGGAAATCGGCAAGCCTTCGAACGCCCCGGTAAATAATCAGGACACGACGCTCCTCGGTTCGCCGAGCGAATTCGAGCTGGACGAAGCCTCGCACGAGATTTTCATCGCCGACGGCTACATCAATTCGCGCATTGTCGTCTACGACTCCGAGACAGGCGCGTTCAAGCGAGGCTGG
>Ga0187821_10000438_pt1 | contig 10760 bp, 5 predicted proteins | sample NC_wetland_sal_i_20_FD_132442 | JGI IMG/M metagenome (GOLD analysis project Ga0187821, IMG submission 132442) | Wetland sediment microbial communities from Neuse River Estuary, North Carolina, USA - SourceSoil_1 | ecosystem: Environmental > Aquatic > Freshwater > Wetlands > Sediment | place...
GAAAAAGAACCGGTCATTAAACGCGAACCGGGTGTCAATGCGATGGCCCAGCGCGATGTGGCTGAGTTCGTGGGCCAGCGTCATGGCCAGGGAACCTTCATCGGGCAGGACGTCGAGCAGACCTCGGCTGATCACGATAGTGTGGCCTATGGTGAACGATTCCAGCGGCGAAGTCAGAAGCACCCGGCAGCGAACGTCGGGAATAATCTGAAGATTGTTGGTGATGATGAGGTTGTTGACCACAGTCTGCAAGATCTTGTCCACATCGCCCGGAGGCGCGAGCAGACCAACTTTCTGCAGGTGGTCGAGGGCATTGTCCTCGGCAGTGCGTTCCCACATGCGTTGCGCTTCCACCGGTCCGGCATCCTTCGCGGCGTCGGTCTGATCGGTGACCGTGTCCACCTGGATTTCGGCGAATTCCTGGTCATGTTTCAGCGGTTCCGGATCGTAGCTCCAGAGCCGGGTCTGCGCCTTGAAATGAAGTCCGGGAAGCAGCGGGCCGGCGTTCTTCAGATTCGATTCTTCGATGAAGACATATGCGGGCAGCCACAACCCAGCCTGAAGATTCAGGCGCCAGCTGTCGAAATGCAGGTAATAGCTGTAGCGGGAGTGAGGCGAATAGGTCCCATTGAAGCGGACGATATTGTAGTCGCGGTCTTCCACCCAGATCCTGCCCATAAACCGCCCGCCGTCGCCGTCCTTGGGCTGAACGTCGAGCACGATGCAGCGCACTTCTCCAAGAAATTCCTGGCGCACGAATTTGAAGTCGTAGTTCTTCTTCTGAAAATCGCGGTCGAGCATGACCATCTGGGCGAAGCCCAGGGGCAGAAACTTGCGGGAAAATACGCTGGAGAACGGATTCAGGTCCTTGAGCTTGAGGCCGGTCTGCTTTTCGAAGAGCCGGTCTTCCACGCCGTCGCTCAGGTCGAGGCGTCCAATGAAATATTGATCGCTGGTGGGCGCGACGATGGAGTCCTTGTCGGTTTTCAGGTTCTGGATATAGGTTTCGGCAATGGGATGGCGGTGCTTCATCTGCGTGACGAAGGCGCGCTCGCGCTCAATCACGCGGTCCACCACTTCATTGATCGAGACCCGCGGCATCACCGCCAGCGACTCGCTCTTGGTGACTCCGTAGTTGCCGTAAATGGTGACCGAGGTCGCGGTGGCCACCTTTACCGGAAAGCTGGCGCTGGTCGCGCCCGCCGGGACCGTCACGCTGGCCGGCAGCTGCGCCGAACCGGCGGGATCAACCGCCAGCGACACGGTCGCGCCGGTTACAGGCGCGGCCATATTCAGAGTAACCGTGGCCTCGACCGAACGGCCTTCGGTGACGCTCGCCGAACTCAGGTTGATCGACGATAAGAGCAAGGGAGAATCCTGAGCGGAGACGGAGCTGACCACGCTCAGACTCGCCAACAGTGCAAGAATGATGGTTCCAATTACGCGCATAAGATGATTTGACCTCGCTGCCTCGTTGCTTTTCGCCAGCATGTGAATAATCGCCGAGATGCTTCCGATACCAGGAAAGGGCATGTTACCGGCCTGCCTTTCGACCCAACAGATTCCAGTTAAAGGAGAAGTTAGTGAACACCGAGACCCCGCCCGCCGATTGGCCGGACTGGAAGCGAGTCTCGTGCAGATACGCCGCGCCGATTTCGGTGTAGACCTGGCCCGACGACAGCACGGCTTTCACTCCGCCGCCGACCGTGGCCTTGTTGTCCCAATCGAAACCCTTGCTGTCCTTGAACACCGTGGCTTCGAGATACGGCACCAGGGTGGCCCGGCTGAATCGTTTCGCCACCACTCCCTGCGTGATATAGCCCAGGCCGAGAATGTTTCCCTTCTCCACCGGCGACAGGTTTCCGGCTTCGATCCAGGTCGAGCCGGGGAAGCGGCTCGATTTCTCCGCCACCGACTGCCAGCCAAACCAGTCCTGCACGAAAAGCGTCAAAGCGCTGCTATCGAAGCTCTTGAAACGGTCTTCGTAAGAGTAGGCTGAGCCCACGCTGATCACGCCCTTGGCGAAATACTTGTTCACTTTCACGCCCAGGCGGGGCTGCACTTTGTTGTTCCATTCGTAGCCTTTGGTGTCGAGTGTCATGCCCAATCCAACGAAGGGGGTGACGGTGAATGATCCCGAGTAGGTGGAAAACACCGCGGCGCCCTGCTCCACGTAGGATTGCAGGTAAAAATTGTTGTGTTCGATCGGGCTCTGATTGCCGATCGAAGTCCATCCCTGCCCCGGCAAACCGACGGAATCGGCCAGGCTGCCCTGCAGCGCGGACACAGCGCCATCCTGAGCGGCGGAAAATGTCGCCAGTACCAGAACGGCGAGCAACGCGAATAACGACTTGATTTTCATAACTCCACTTTTCTTGTCAGTACCGCTTGACCGCAAACCAGCCTCTGACCTGTTTCTTCCGAACCACCACTTTCCAGAAGCTGTACAGGAAAACCGAGCAGTCCACGAAGCGCAACAAGGAATACATCGGCGAATAAAGGAAAACGTCAACCCGGCGATCGCAAACCGCGCAAATCATCGACAGGATGACAAGGACCGCCATGTCCATCCCGACTCCGTAGAAGGCAAGGCGGGGGTAAATGAGCAGCCAGAGCGGGAGCAAAAGGAATATGGTGGCGAAAATGACGCCTTCGCCCATCAGGAGCTTGTATTCCAGGTCGATCTTCGACAGCCCGGTCAGCATGCCGTATTTGCGCCCTACCTGCCAGGCGCCGGTATGCCAGCGATACATCTGCTTGATGTAGTCGCGAAGGGTCCTGGGGTCCTGGGTGGAAACCACGGCGTGCTTCTGGTAAACGATCCGGCCCAGCTTTTTGCGATGCACCTGGATGGTGCAGTCCATGTCTTCGACGATGGTGTCGTTGCTCCAGTCGAGTTGGGCGAACGCGTCCGAGCGGAAAGCCGCGGCGCAACCGGGCGTCACCGTAATCACGCCCATGTTGCTTTGTCCGTCCTTGTAAATGGCGTGCGAAATCCAGTACGCCAGGCAGCGGTAGGCGGTAAGCCAGTTGTGCGGAGTGCTCTTGGCCCGGCCGCACACCACCGCCACTTCGGGTTGTACAAAGCTTTCTCGGATCGACTGAAAATAATTTTCGGAAACCTGGGTATCGGCGTCCATCAAGCAGACGTAGTCGTATCGCCGCACCAGGTCGCAAGCGGAAGCCAGCCGGGCCAGGCTGTGCGCCTTTCCGATATTTTTTTCGTTTCTGGCCACGTTGACGTTAAACGAGCGGGCGATATTCCCGGTGCCGTCGCTGGAGCCGTCGTCGATGACGTAAACATCAGCGGGCAAAAGGCCGGCGCGGAGAATGCTCTGCAACGTTCTCCCGATGCCCACCGCTTCGTCTTTCGCGGGCAACATGACGCAAAGCCTTTTCACAATTCGCCTTTCACGATCAACTCCGATGAATCGAAGACCACTGGGTAAGACCCGTCCCTGTTCCGGCGCAACTCGTGTCCCGCCTGAAAGAGTCGTGCGTGGTTCGGACCCTCCACCGCGACCTTGAGCACAACTCCACGCCGGAACGGCGTTGGCACCTGCCAGGTGAACTTCTTTTCCGCGCCTGCCGGCTGGGGCTGCGCTGCCTCCAGGATTTTCTGGGCCCGGAAGTAGGCGGCAACTTCTCCGAACGGCGCTACCCAGAGTCCGCGGGGTTCGGCGGCTTTCAGGTCGTCCAGAAATTCGACAAACGTGTTGCTCGGGATCGGCTCAAATCCGGTCGAAGGATCGCCGATGCCATGGATCTGAAGAATCGTCCAGGCATGCAGCGCCAGGTCTTTGTCGATCCAGCCCTCGTAGGTGGCAGCGTCATAGCGGGTGTAGCTGGGCTGGCTGGGCAGATCGTACCAATCGGGCTGGCTGTCGGACTTGATGTAAAGCTGACTGCTGTCTCCACGTCCGCCGCGGGCGGCGAAAGCGTAACGCCGCACCCAGTACTGCAGGCCGGGCGAGACTTCGGTGTAGGGATAAGCGAATGTGCTGATGTCGGACTTGAAATTACTGTCCAGAAATTTCTTGGCGTCCTCCACCTGAAGCTCTTCGCTGGCCTTGTTCAGATCGGTCGCGTGCTCGTGCGAGATGGAGTGATTGCCGATTTCGTGGCCTTGCGACTGGACTCTCCGCCAGTCGTCCAGCCGCGTGGTCTTGGAAACGATAAGAAAGAAAGTGGCGCGCAAATGGCGCTGGTTGAGTTCGGGAACCGCGACATCCAGATGCACGGCGCGCGAGTCGTCAAAGGTCAGCGACAGCGCGGCCTCGTGATTGTTCCAGGGCAGGACCTTGAACGTGGGAGTTTGCGCGGAGCAGCAGCCGGCCAGCAAACTTCCGATCACGATGAGATGGACAAATTTTGTCATGGCGCGATTCGAGGAACTTTCATGCATACACAAAGCAACCGCGATGCCAACGCGCGGAAGTTACCCACCCGGCCCGCGCGCGGCCTGGTTCGCGATCGATGGATGGCGCGCAATCGCCGCCAGGGTTTGCAGTTAGCGGGTTCGTCCGCCTGGAAAGCCGCGCCTGTCAAGGCATCCGGGTCACGCGTTTTTTCGGCGCGGAGATTACCCGAACGCGTTACCAAAGTAATCGCGGCGCCCGATCTGCGCGGAATAACATTCATCCGCAGAGGAAAACATCTTCCACTTCGCAGACGGCGCGTGCCGGCCCGCAGACCAGAAAATGAAATGCAGTTCATCTTTGACGGGACGCGAAATTGACCGCAGCACGAAGCCGGCGAGAGAAGCGGTTCGATGGAGACGTGTTTCACCGTGACCTCCCCGGCTCCGTTGCTTCGGAGCCTGCGGGAAATAGTTTGTCCGTAGCGCGCCGGAGCAACTGTCCCGGGGAAGGACAAAGATTTACCGGTTGTGCTTGGGTACCGTGGGCCGAGGAGGAGGTCGGGGATTTAAGTTACGAGGGCCGAGGAGGAGGCTTGGGGTCTAAAAGCCAAGAGCCGAGGGGAACCGGGTCTCATGAACAGGGTCAGGGGGTCAATTAACGGAAAGCTAAAACTAATCTTCTGCCCGGTCAATGGCCCTTTAGTGGTGACTGTCCGAAGTGAGCCTCGAGATCCCAGCCGACTTGTTCTCACAGGGCCGCGGTCGAGCAAACGAGCTCAACGTTCTGCCTCCGCGGATGACGCCGGCCGCGCGTACATGGAAATGATGCCCGTGCTCCAGGCCTTGACCAATCCGTAGCGCGCGCATAACCGGTTCAGGGGATTATCCCCTTGCAGAGTCTCTGTGTTGCCGATGAAGAGCACAAAATCCACATCCTCGATCGGACCCTCCGCCAGAAGGCGTTCCATGGAAAGAGGGCTTATTTCCGTGCCCAGGGGATTCAAGGGCGAAAGGCTGGAGGGCGCGACCTTGAGCGGCATGGTGCCGGTGTAGAGGAAGGGAGAATTCAGCAGCACAGCTTTCGAATGCCGGAAATAGTGGGCGCCCACCCAGCGGTAAGGGCCGAAGGCCAGGCCCGGCGGGAGAAACATGGAAGTGTCGTCCATCACAATCGCTCCCTTCGACCCGGCTCTCATCGCGGGCGCTCGATAAAGATCCACGGCGGCCTGGTAGTGCCGGCAAAACTGTATCTGGTAAACCAGGCTGGCAATGCTGATTACGATCGCGCCCGCGAGGATCGCGTCACGACAGCGGCCTCGTTCAAAGGCCGCGTTGCTGGCCAGGGCTGCGAGAGTGAAGAGCAGCGCGAAAATCGGAAAGCGCTGGTCGAAAGACGTGCCTCCGCTAAAAGCCGATGGGGCCACGATGTATAGCAGAGCGCAAGCCGCTCCCGAGACCAGCAGCGTGAGCTGCGCCTGCGACCACACCATCCGGCCACGCCAGGCCAGCACCAGGGCGCGGATGCCCACGGCGAACACAATAAGGCCCAGGGGAAGCGCGTAGTACCAGACCTGGAACGGAGAAATCGGACCAAACAAGATCAGCTTGCGGACTTTGACCAGGCATTCTGCCAGGGTCGAAAAGCTGGATTTGCCGGCGCCGGACACGAACAGAAGAACGTAGAACGCGGGCACGAACGCCAGGAGCAGCGCCACGATCGCGGTCCCGCACTGGCGGATTGCCGCCCATAGCCGCTGACTCCAGGCGCCAGTCTGCTTCTTTGCCGCGGTGATGACCAGCGCCAACAGATGCAGACCCATGACCAGGTACGCCATCAGCAGCGGAACCGGATGGGTCAGCAGCATCAAGACGACCAGCGCCAGAAACCAGCAGCGCCGCCAGCCCTTCAGCTGCATTGGATCACGCAGCCAATAAGCGCAAACGATCAGGGCCAGCGCAAGGCCCAACACGAAGTTGTAGAAGCCCAGATATAAAAACTTATTGAAGACGAAAGGAAATATCAGGACCGCCATCGCGGTCGAGCGCGGATTCAGTACACGCAGAAGGTAGCGGAAACCACCCGCCAGCAGGATCGTGTACAGACAGACAAACACGCGGTCGGCGGCCAGGGGAGTAAGGAATACGTCCAGCGCGATGAATAGATAATAGATAAGGGCGTAGGGCGGCAACCAATGCCTAACCGCGAAATAATGCCCGTAGGCATTTCCGCCGGTCATCAGGTCTTTCAAGACGTCGGCGTAGTACAGGTGCACCGGGGCGTCTTCGCTGGGAAAGACGCCCAGGCTCAGCAAAAACCCGACATAAGAGATCGCCAGGAGCCAGAACATTACCTCGGCCACACGGCCCCAGCGATCGTCTCCGGTCATTCGTTGATCAGCCCTTTCCGCGCGAAGGAGCCCAAACCCAACCACCCCGGTAATTCCCAAAGTGATACAGAGATGGGCTTCTGATGTCGCCGGGCGCCAGTATAGCAGTCGTCAAAATTGAGGGCGCCCCTCGCGCTAGAACGCAAGCCGGAAGAAATAGCACAAGCGTATGAATCGATGAGTTTTATGTGCATTTCTTTGCGCCTCGGAGAGCCCGGATTCAGTGCAAAAATCGGTTGACAAACCGTCCCAAATCGGAAAAACTATACGTGACCTAAGACCACCTACTTTAGTTTGGGTGGGCCCCCAAAGGTCAACCTCTCCCCAGGCAGCCGACTCCGGTCGTAGTGTGCCTCCCCCTTGTAGGCAAATTGCCGGTTGGTAAGGAAAGTAGGTCCGCCGTGTCCCGTCGTGCCTGTTTACATGTCGCTCAGACAACTTTGGTGCTGTGGTTAGCCCTGACAGCGGTTGTTCCTGGAGTGTGGGCCCAGGCGAGTGTTAAGGGGCAATGGAGCACGTTGAATTACCCGATGACCATCAATCCCATTCATGTGGCGTTGATGCACAACGGCAAGATTCTGGTCACTACGGGCTCAGGAAACTGTCCTCCCTCCCAATCGGGATGTCCATCTGGTCCGCCTTACGGTGGCGGAAATCATTCCGGCGCGGTGGTGCTGGATGTGGGCGGATCGTCGATCACTCAACTGTCCATCGGGTATGACATTTTCTGCAATGGCATGACGGCATTGCCCGACGGGCGAATACTCGTCGTGGGGGGCACCATAGCCTACGATCCCTTCGAGGGCAGCCAGCAGAGCACCATCTTCGACCCCGCCAGCAACAGTTTCAGCGGCCAGGCAAACATGGCCCATGGACGCTGGTATCCGACCGTGATCATGCTGGGGGATGGGCGGATCATGGCGTTTTCCGGAACCAACGAAAACGGTGGCACCAATAACGCGGTCGAATTCTTTACCGAGGGGTCGGGCTGGAGCGGGCAATACACGGCGCCCTGGACGCCGCCTCTCTATCCCCGACTGCATCTTCTGCCCAACGGCAAGGTATTCGCATCGGCTTCACAACCCAACTCTCATCTCTTCAACCCCGCGAATACCTCGTGGAACCTGAATATTGCCAGCACGAACTACGGCGGCACGCGGATGTATGGCAGCTCGGTTCTGCTCCCGCTGACTCCGGCCAACAACTACGACCCGGTGATCATGATCCTGGGAGGAAACAATCCTTCGACCGCCACCACGGAACTGATTGATATGGGTTCGTCTTCGCCATCCTGGCAGTGGGGCCCCGACATGTCGCAGCCGCGCATCGAGATGGATGCGGTCATCCTGCCCACGGGACAGGTCCTGGCGCTGGGAGGATCGGCCAGCGATGAGGATGCCACGACCGCCAGCCTGCATGCTGATCTGTACGATCCCTCGAGCAACAGCTTTTCGTCCGCCGGATCGAATGTTTACCCCCGCCTGTACCACACGGTCTCGTTGCTTCTGCCCGATGCCACGGTGTGGCTTGCCGGCAGCAACCCGTCGCGCGGAAACTATGAAACGCACATGGAGATCTACAAGCCGGCGTACCTGTTTAACTCGGACGGCAGTCTCGCCACCCGGCCCAGCATCTCCAGTGCGCCCGGCAACATCAGCTGGGGCGCGGGGTTCACGGTTTCTACTCCCGATGCCGGAAATATTTCTCAAGCCGTTCTGGTTCGCCCGGGTTCTTCCACCCACGGTTTTGATTTTGACCAGCGCCTGGTAGGCATGTCATTCACGGCGGGATCGGGGAGCTTGACGGTGACCGCTCCGCCCAACAGTAATATCGCGCCGCCGGGTTACTACATGCTGTTCCTGATCAACAATAATGGCGTGCCGTCGGTGGCAAGTTTTGTGCTGTTGAACGGATCGGGCGGGGGAAATCCCGCGCCCACGGTGAGCTCGGTGTCGCCCAGCTCGGGGCCGGCCGGCGGTGGAACCGGAGTGACCATTACGGGCGCGAATTTCCTGTCCGGAGCCACGGTGACCTTCGGCGGGTCGGCCGCGACCAACGTCTCGGTCGTAAGCAGCACTTCGATCACGGCGAAGACTCCCAGCCATGGCGGCGGCGCGGTGAATGTGGTGGTGAAAAACTCCGATGGCCAGACCGGCACGCTGAACAGCGGCTACAGTTACGCCAACCCGGCGCCGACCGTGACTTCCGTATCGCCCAGCTCAGGCTCTTCTGGCGGAGCTACCGGGGTCACGATCACAGGCACGAATTTCCTGTCTGGAGCCACGGTGAGTTTTGGCGGAAACGCGGCCACCAACGTTTCAGTCGTGAGCGGCACTTCGATCACGGCGAGGACTCCCACTCACGCCACCGGCGCGGTGAACGTCGTGGTCACCAACTCCGATGGCCAGAGCGGCACGTTGAGCAACGGCTACACCTATGTCAATACCGCGCCCACGGTGGCCTCGATTACGCCCGCCAGCGGTCCGATTGCGGGTGGAACCGCGGTGACCATCGCGGGAACCAACTTTGTCTCCGGAGCCACTGTGAGTTTTGGCGGAACGGCTGCGACAGGAGTGTCGGTGGTAAGCAGCACGTCAATCACCGCGACAGCTCCGGCCCATGCCGCGGGTGCGGTGGACCTGGTGGTAACCAATCCCAATGGGCAGAACGGCACCTTGTCTAACGGCTACAACTACAACGCGCCGGCAGATTTCACGATCGCGGCCACGGCCCTCTCGCCTTCGATGGTTGCACCCGGGGGATCGGCTACTTCCAACATTGCGGTCACCGCGATGAATGGTTTTTCGGGCACGGTGACTCTGTCCTGCAGCAGCATCTCGCCAGTGGTATCGCCGGCGCCGACCTGCACGTTCTCCCCGCCTTCGATCACGGGTTCCGGGAAGTCCACGCTCACGGTCCGCACGACGGCGGGAACGAAGGCATCGCTCGCGCCGGGATCAAAAGGCATCTTCTATGGGATGTGGCTGCCGATCATCGGCCTGGTGGGGCTGGGAGCGGGCCTTACCTCGCGCCAGAAGCGGTCGTGTCTGCTGGCCTGTTTCCTGTTTGTGGGCATGGCGTTGCTGACGTCCTGCGGCGGTGGCAGTTCGTCGTTCTCAAATAACGGCAACGGCCTTCCCGGCACGCCGGCCAACTCGTACACCGTCACCATTTCCGCCACCGGACCGGTGACCCATACCGCGTCGCTTTCGGTGACCGTGAACTAGGGTTGCGGATCAGGGGCCTCGAGAGTTCGACGCGGCTCAAAGCCGGCGATTTGGCGTACCCTCGCCCCCGGCCCCAACCCGCGCAGATGATACAATTCCGCCTGTCTGACCACTCAAAATGGAGGGCCCGGCGCATGCCTGCCTGCTCCGAAAAGAAGGCAGGACCCCGGCCTGTGCTTCACGCCTTTTGACTTGTCCGGACCAACGTCCGCGGCGAAATGCCGGCAGCGGGCTCCATCCGAAACGCATGTTGTCTGACCCGACCGACGTTCGATCACCGACCTTCAGCATCATCATTCCCGCATACAACGAGGCCGCGCGGGTCGGCGCCACGGTGCAGAAAGTGCTCGCCTACGCCGCCCAACGGGGCTGGGATGCCGAGATCATCGTGGTGAATGACGGCTCCAGCGACCGCACTGCGGAAATTGTCCGCGGCCTGGCGGAAAACCATCCCCAGCTGCGTCTGCTGGAAAATCCCGGCAACCGCGGCAAGGGTTACAGCGTCCGCAACGGGATGCTGCAGGGGCGCGGTGAACGGCTGCTGTTCAGCGATGCCGACCTTTCTTCTCCCATTCAGGAAGCGGAAAAGCTGTTTGCCGCCCTGGCCGGCGGGGCGGACGTGGCCATCGGCTCGCGCTGGTTGCGCCGCGAACTCCAGACCCAGCCACAACCGCTCTATCGCCAGATTTTCGGGCGCGTTTTCAACCTCCTGCTGCGCCTCACCCTCGGTTTAAGTTTCAAAGATACCCAGTGCGGCTTCAAGGCCTTCACCCGTCATGCCGCGCA
>Ga0187821_10000440_pt1 | contig 10752 bp, 10 predicted proteins | sample NC_wetland_sal_i_20_FD_132442 | JGI IMG/M metagenome (GOLD analysis project Ga0187821, IMG submission 132442) | Wetland sediment microbial communities from Neuse River Estuary, North Carolina, USA - SourceSoil_1 | ecosystem: Environmental > Aquatic > Freshwater > Wetlands > Sediment | place...
CGCAGCCGAGTGGTAGCCCTTATCGCGGCAAGCCGCGAGAGCGGCTTCGGCAATGGTCTTCGCTAAGCCAAGCGATAAGCTTCGCTGCATCACCACGCCTTGATTCGACGACGCGCCGCCAGTTCCCCGCGCGGTGGCCGATTCCTGCGCGTTCGCGCGAGCGCACAGCAGCGCCGCAACCCCTACGACCAGCATGATTCTCAGCGCAAGCGCTGAGAGACCCTTGGTTAGTTTTTTCATGTCGTTGCTCCTGTACAGGAAGCTCCGTTTTGGCCTGCCAGTGAGGGCATCGTACGCTTCTCATCTGCTGGACACAACGAATTTGCCGCGGGGGTAGTCGTTCAGTTTCCGATATGTGGAGGGATCTTCATCTTATCGGTCCAAGTCAATTCGAGTGGCGGGAATCGTGCCTTCTAGATGGATATGGGGCCGCTAGCGTCTTTCACCCAGTAGCTGATCCTTTTCTTGTGAACGCCAATTCTTCTGTGGGTCTGAGAACGTCTCTGCACAGGCGACCACCTCGTGCAGATTCGCCGCCTACCTCCGTTGATGAGCTCGGGAGTATCTTGGTGGAGGCCGATTTATTTTTGCGAGATTGGCACTCCCGTGGGAGCCTTGGCCTTCTGTTCCGCGGCAGCCTCGGCCTTGCGAGCCCCGGCCATGATGTTCACGGCGTCGTTATTGTCTTCGCTGCACGCGTATTCGAACAAAGGGCCAGGAACTGAGCTCAACGGAACGATGGCGGTCCAGGGTTTTGTCCAAGTCGAGGGGTCATCCACGGTGAACGAGTACTCAATCGTTTCCTTATCGACGCGCTTGAAGCGCTCGGTGATCTTCAAGGTCTTGGGATTGGCGTTCCGATAAACATTCTCGGTCCGGAAATTGGTGGTTTCGACGACTAGCGTGTCGCCTTCCCAATGCCCGCGCCCATCGCCATGCCACTGGTGAATACCGGATCCGGCATGCGGCATTCCGTCCAGCGGAATCACGCGATATTCGCTCCCAACCTCTTTTTCAATGGCGATCACGCCATGGCTCTGCACGATGTGAAAATTGCTGTTGTACCCCGTTGGCAGCATCGGCGGCCCTCCACCCTGGTTGACGCAAGAGGTGCCAAGCCCCAAATCCGCCGGAACATCCGCGTGCACCGCCCCTTGATAATTCTCGCCGGCTGCAGGGACGATGTAATAGTCGAAGTTGGCCCTTTGCCGCTGCCTAGCCTTGGCTTCCGGCGTCAACGGAGGAATCCTGCCATCCGGCGGGTCCACAACCAGGGACGTGCGATGGTTGGGGCGCATGCCGTTCTGCCAAGGGCTGAGCCCGTATGTTTTGAAGTCATAATCGGCCGACTCCGGGTCATTCTCCGCGTCGCCAGTGCCGCCGGCGCCGTCAAACTCATGCTGTATACCCGCATTGAAGGCGTCCTGAGTTTCTTTCTCCGACAAGAACTCCCGGTTTCCGTATTTGGCAGGGCGTTCCATGGGAGTAATGCTCAGGCTCGTCCAATATCCCTGCAGATCCGGCTGGCCGTCGGGCAAACGCGGCATGGTCCAGGCTTTGTTGCTGGCCGCTTTCGTATCCGACTTGGCCGCAACTTTTGCATCAATCTTCGTCGTGCCCGACGATTGGGCGGCAAGGAAAGACGGCGCGGAAAATGAGTCCGCCATTAGCAGCGCCAGAGCGCTGGATGAAAGCAGAACACGATTCATCTGACCCTCCTCGGGTGAATTGTCGTCCTTAGCCCGGAGTTTGCCTTTAGTTGAACCATAGCTGTGCGGCCGAGTCAAGTAGCCGTTGTTGCTCCCGATATAGCCCGGAGCTGGGACTCCGTAGCAGCGGCGTCGGTGCGCCAATCTCAAGTCCCGATAACGGTGCGGGCGGAATGTGGCTCTCCGCCGGGAATTTTGGACCGAAAAGCGGGCTTTTGAGTTCGCCGGATTGGCGCTCTGGTTCTCAATTGCATCGAATGGACATGAGCGCCCGCTACTGCGCGCGCGTCGATCAAATGGGAGATCAGGATGAAAACTATCAGTAAGGTCGCCGGATTCTTAGCACTCTCTATATCGTTTTCGCTTTGTGTGTGCGCTCAGCAGCGCGGCGGGGAAAATCGCGGCGACGAAAATAGGGGCGCCAATGAACGCGGTGGCCAAAATAACCGCGCAGGCGCCGCGCCGGCTCGCACGGAGGCGCCTCCGCGCGCCGAAGTGGGCCATGGACACATCCCTGCACGTGGCCCCGCGCCTTCGAGTGGTAACGCACGCGGAGCCGCCCCCGCAGCGCCGGTGCAAGGGGAACGCGGAGCGGGTACTCCTAGTCGCACTCCAGAACGTGCTCCCGAAGCGGGCCGCGGCGGTGGTCCTGAAAACGGCCGCGGCAACGCTCCGCCGCGCAATTATTCTGAGGCTCCGGGCCACCCTAACGCTCCTCACGTAGACGCAAAGAACGACCGCTGGGTCGGCCACGAACATGGGGAGGCCTATCACCTCGACCGTCCCTGGGAACATGGCCATTTCCCCGCTGAAATTGGTGCCCGTCACGTGTACCGCCTCGAAGGAGGACGCCCAGACCGCTTCCGATTCGACGGATATTTCTTCATGGTCGCCCCCGCCGACATCGGCTATTGCAACGACTGGCTTTGGGATAGCGACGATGTCGTTCTTTACGCCGATCCCGACGATGCGGGCTGGTATCTGGCCTATAACGTCAGGCTCGGCACCTACGTCCACGTCGAATTTCTCGGGACCTAAACACAACACAGGATTCCAACCAGTGTAAGCGCGGGCCGGACGGTGCTTGGGCTGTCGACAGCAGAGAATCTTTGTCCGCGTAGCGAATCGACTGCAGCTAAGTTAGGGAAATAAAACTGAACCGCCCGCCGAAAGCGGCGCAGCGGCACTTTAGATCTCTCAACTCCCGAAAAACGGGAATCGGACCCGACCGATCGGGGGAGATCGTGGCAGCCCCTTGTTCCGTGTCAGTCATCTAATGTGCATTGAAGCACCGGAAATCCAGATCGAGTGCGTGGCCTCTTCCCTACCCCCGCCCCAGGCACCGGCCCCGCGTACTGCTCGTGGTCATCGTCGCAGCGACCTTGCTATCGCTTGGAGCTTCGGCGGGACGCGCCTATTCCGTTCTTGCCCATGAAGCCATCATTGATTCAGCGTGGGAGAAAATCCGGTCACTGCTCGTTGCGCGCTTCCCGAATGCTACGCCGGATGAATTACGCGCAGCGCACGGCTATGCTTATGGCGGGTCGCTGATCCAGGACCTTGGCTATTACCCGCACGGCAGCCACTACTTTAGCGATTTGACGCACTACGTGCGCAGCGGAGAGTTCGTACGAGCGCTGATTCGGGATTCACAAGACGTGAATGAGTACGCTTTCGCCCTGGGAGCCCTGGCACATTATGCGGCTGACGATGAAGGGCACCGAGCGGTGAATCGGGCCGTCCCGTTGCTCTATCCGAAACTGGGCAAGAAATATGGCAGCGTGGTGACGTACGAAGACGATCCGGTTGCCCATTTGAAGACGGAGTTTGGATTCGACGTTCTGGAAGTGGCCAAGGGCCAGTATGCTCCGGACGCCTATCGCGACTTCATCGGCTTTGAAGTAGCCAAGCCGCTTCTCGAGCGTGCTTTCCAGGATACTTATTCGATCCCGCTGAACTCAGTTTTCGGAGATTTGGACAAAGCGATCGGCTCGTATCGGTACACAGTGCACTCTACAATTCCCAAGGCCGTGCGCGTTGCCTGGGTGCTCAAGAAGGACGAGATCCAGAAGGCTACTCCCGGAATAACGCGGAAAAAGTTCCTCTACAACATGTCACGCGCCAGTTATCGTAAGAGCTGGGGGAAAAATTACCAGAATCCGGGACGAGGGACACGAGTGGTTGCGCACATTATTGCCATAATCCCCAAGGTCGGCCCGCTCAAGGCGCTAAGTTTGCGAATGCCGACACCTCAAACGGAAGCCATGTTCAGGGATAGCTTCAATAAGGCGCTCGATCAATACCAGCACCTGCTGGACGACCAAAAGGCGGGGCATCTGGACCTGCGCAACCGCAACTTCGATACGGGCGCTCTAACCAAGGCGGGCGCCTACTTCATGGCTGATAAAGCGTACGCGCGGCTGGTCGACGATCTGGCCAAGGACCACTTCAAGGTGATTTCGTTCGACGCAAAGTCAGATATTCTTGCGTATTATCAGGATCCCAAGGCGCCCATCGTCACAAAAAAGGACGCCAAGGCCTGGGGCCGGTTGAACCGTGAATTAGACGAACTAAAATCGGTCGGGCCATCGGAATCGGTGAATTCGGAACTCCCCGCCGCGAAATAAATTCTCCACGACTAGCAGCTTTTCGCGTCCGCCAAAGCCAGGCTTCGGGCTCCGGTGTGAATTCAGGCGCGGCTGTAAGCCAGCGGCTGGCGTACACGTTCGAGCATGCGGTGCCGCAGTTTACCCAGATTGCGGTTCAAGAAATTGCCGCGCTCGAGAAACGGCAAGACCGGGGAGGATCGTCTTCCCAACCTGCCACGCATGCGCGTGATGCGTTTATCCGCTTCGCAGTACCTCATCGCGGTATCCAGGGTTTGTATGGCATTGTCGCGGCGCCCCGCGGAGACATACACCTCGGCCAGGTTTAGATATAGCTGCACGTCATTGCGTTTCAAACTGACAGCCGACTTGCAAAGTTCCACGGCCGAGGCCCATTGGCCTTGGGCACGGGCCATGCACACTCCCAGAAAAGAGATGTAAAACGGATTTTGTTGTTTCAATTCGGCAGCGCACCGAAAAAATTCAAGAGCTTTGGTTGGGTGACCATTTCGCAAGAGCTCGATTCCCTTTTTGAATTCGGCAAGACCAGCGTCGTCCGGCATTGTCCCCCTTCCCTTTTCCCGGTTGGGATCGCAAAGAACTAGAGTAAGCGTCTGACGCCAATTTACGCCTCGTGTAACGTAAAGCTACTGATCTGGAGGACAGTTCAGAGACAGCAGACCTTGCCAAGAACGACCAGGGACCAACAAAAAGGGCGCTCTCGTGACCGATCAAGATCGGCCACGGAGCGCCGTGGCTTGCAGGATTATTTGGAGGCGTCCGGGCCAATGCCGGAGGGCTTGGCCAGTGTGTCGCGATACTCGATACCTTCTGACGGTATGCAGAACGTCTCTTCGAACTCCTGATCTTTCATCCAGTAATAATTCGCTTTCAGGAAGACCCAGGGCTTCGTATAGAACTTCGGGTCGTCGAGCGTGGCGGTGAGGTTCAGATTGTACTGGTCCGCGCGGGTGTAACGTTCCTCGATGTGGGCGTTCTTGCTGCGCGGATGGCCATTCTCATCAAGCCAGGCTCTCTCGTCGAAGCCGGTGGTATCGATCACGAAGGTGGTGTCGCCATCCCAGTGGCCCACCGAATATCCGTAATATCGCGAATCCGGTGCCCCCTTCGCGTCTACATCCTTGGGAAGCGCCCGGCCGTCCATCCAGATCTCGCGCCAGACGCGCTGCTGCTCAAACATAATGAACATGCGGTTCTGTCCGGGCTGGAAGATCATTCCTCCGCGGCTGCTTACGGCGTGGTTCAAAAGATCACGCGGAAAGCCGAGCGGATCGCAGGTGATGAAGGGGTCGTTGGACGCCAACGTTTTGACGTCTTCCTCCCTGGCGCCACCCGCCACGTACGGCTTATTTTGCTTGAATCGCGCTTGGCCCGCGGGCGTCATCGCAGGCATGGGATCGCGGGAAACGTTCTGGGGGCCAACCCACGCGCCCGTGAAGTCGTGCTTGGGAGCCGGGCCGGGCGGATTCGGCATCTTGGGGACGCCCTCGGCCACGTAGCCAGGCTGCACCTGGCGTCGCGGCCGGGCCGCTTCCTGCTGGGCCATTCCAGCCGACGAAAGCGCCAGCACGGCCAAAGAGGCTGCGAGTATTTCGGCCACCGGATTTCGCATGTAACGCTCCTTTTTTATGCGGAAAAAGCCGCGTAAGCTTTCGTAACGCGCCCTTTCCGCTCGACAACGCGGATGCCGCGTTGCTCACTGCTGCGGCAAAAGCCGCCTGCCAAAACGTCGCGCCTACTTCTTCTTCTCGTTCGAATAGTCGTCGGGACGATAATCGCTCTTGTTGCCGGCGTCGCCGCCAAGCTGAGTGTCATGCAAGGTGGTGCCATCGGAAAGCACGATCTTATTCAGGCGGCCGGCGGGATTGCCGTTTTTAGCGACGTACATGAAGACGGTAATCATGTCGCCCGGCCCTATGGAACTCTTGCTCCAACCGATCAGCTTGAGCGCTTCGGGGCTGGCCGTCTCGCAGACCCAGTGCTCGACAACGCCCTTTTCATTCTTCACATCGAAATCGATCAGGCTGTGCGGATTGGACCACAGAAATTTCGTCACCGTGGCTTGCTTGAACTCAACAACCTTGTTGTCGTAGGCCACATTGCCGTGATGCGCGACCGCAGAACCGCAAACAACTAAAAGAGCGGCACCCAAGACAAGCGCCAAGACCAGCTTACTTTTCATTCAGCACCTCTAAGAGGACTTCGCAGTTTGAACCAAGACAAAGACGCATTTAAGCCTCGCTTGGTTTCGAAAAACGCCACGATCATACACTATCCCCTGCTCGGTTGGAAAAGAGTCCGCGGGCCGTTTAGTCACCATTGTTTAGGAATGCCGCGTTGGCTCGAAGACAGAGCACGACGTGCGAGCATAGTTCCCTACGGTGATCCAAACTTGCCCAACAAGCCGGATATTGTTGTGGATGTCGCACTTACAACTGGTCAAATTTACGCGCTGCCGATGACTTTTTTCGTAGAGTAACACTAGGCCGCGATTGAGCCTTCACGGGTATTCTCCAAGCGCAAGCGAAGAAGGAAAATCAACGCGTTCGCCTGCTACCTCTCCTGGACGTTGAACGGGCTAAGTCCCCCGCCCGTGCTTCGCTCCCAGCCCGGAGTTCCTCAAACACACTGCACAAGGGGAGGAACAGGGCATGACGGATAATGAGTTACCGCAATGGCAAAAGCTATATCAAAAAGCGATATTGGAGCGCGATCCAGAGGTATTGCCGGAGGCTATAGCCCGAGCTGAATCGGCAATCCATGCGCGATTGAATCGCCTCTCAAAGCATGCGAAGGATGAAACCGAACGACAAACTCTAACCGAAGCACTGAGCGCATTACGCGTGCTGAAGGAGCAGCACTTCCCGGATTGGAATAGGAGATCGGCAAAACGGAGAGGCGCTTAGAGATGCGCCTCTCACCATATTCGGATCAGCAATTTCTCGGGATTTAGTCTCGCGAAGAGCGGGCTGTTTACACCAGCACAGGTTCTTTGGCCATTCTCACGTGGCCACTGGTGTAGTTCTTTCCGCACGAATCGCAGAAGAGCGCGCGGTACGTTGTGCCGTCTTTCGCGGTGGCGTCGGGCGTCAGATTCCAACCCTTGGCCTTGCTGAGCTTGCCACTCTGCGATATCCCCTGAAACAGGTGCTCGCAGATATACTCCATTCCATCCGCCTGCGGCTTTTGTGCGTCGCTGAGCTTGTGAATCCAGATTGTTTGCGCCATGTGGATCCTCCAGGTTCAAGTTCCACTCTGGCATATGCGCACACGCACAAACACCTGACCGGAGGGACAGATGTGCTCGGCAGGCAACCTGGGCTCGGCGCACTTAGTTGCTAAGGTCGGCGGTACTCGCGACGGCGGAACATGAGGTAAGCTTGGGGCCCCGTGAGCGAATCTTCGTGAGTGAAACTCCCGACATCGGCGTTGTAATTAGCCCGGACTACCCCGGCGCAGGGGTGGCTGTAAACAATCCGGGCCAGGTGCTGTTTGCCAGCCTGATCGGTACGACCATCGAGTTTTTTGACTTTTACATCTATGCGACCGCGGCAGTCCTCGTCTTCCCCCGATTGTTCTTCCCTGCATTTGATCCAGCCTCCGCCACGCTCGCCTCTCTCGCGACGTTTGGGATTGCGTTCTTCGCACGGCCCGTTGGCTCGGCGCTTTTTGGTCACTTTGGCGATCGCGTCGGCCGGAAGGCGACGTTGGTCGCGGCGCTGCTCACCATGGGAGTCTCCACTGTGGCGATTGGCGCGCTGCCAACTTACAGTACGATCGGCGTAGCCGCTCCGCTGCTGCTGGCCCTCTGCCGCTTCGGTCAAGGTTTGGGGTTAGGCGGCGAATGGGGCGGCGCCGTGCTGCTCGCGGTGGAGAATGCGCCGCCCGGAAAGCGCGCCTGGTACGGCATGTTTCCGCAACTCGGCGCGCCGGCCGGTTTCCTCTTCTCTGGTGGCGTATTTCTGGTGCTCTCCAAGTGGCTCACCGATGAACAGTTCTTCGCTTTCGGCTGGCGAATTCCGTTTCTGGCGAGCGCTGCGCTTGTGCTTGTCGGCCTTTACGTGCGGCTGACGATTACCGAAACTCCCGTGTTTCGCGAGGCCCTCAGCCGGCGAGAGCGCGTGAAGATACCGATGCTGGCGGTATTCCGTAACTACTCTCGGGCGCTGCTGGTGGGTACGCTCGTGTCGCTCGCGACATTCGTGCTGTTTTACCTGATGACGGTTTTCGCGCTCTCCTGGGGCACAACTGCGCTTGGGTATAGCCGCGAGAAGTTTCTGGTGATGCAGTTGTCGGGTATCGTTTTGTTCGCGCTCACCATTCCGATCAGCGCAGTGCTGGCCGAACGAGGGCGGCGTCGCACACTCCTGTGGGTGACTCTCGCAATCGGTGTTTTCGGTCTGATGATGGCGCCGATGTTTCTCGGCGGAACGTTCGGGGCGGTGATGACGATGGCGGTAGGCCTCTCTTTGATGGGCTTCAGCTACGGTCCGCTCGGCACAGTCCTATCCGAGCTTTTCCCTACGTCGGTGCGTTACACCGGTAGTTCGCTGACGTTCAATTTCGCCGGAATTTTGGGCGCTTCGCTGGCGCCATACATCGCCACGTGGTTGGCTAAAAATTATGGGCTGCAGTATGTGGGTTATTACCTCTCGCTTGCAGCGGGATTAACCCTGGTCGGTATTCTCGCGACGCGGGAAACGAAAGACGATGCGCTCTGAACTAGATCGAGAGCTGCGGAAATGGCGCAGTCACTTCGCGGGGCCGAGGATTATGGCTTTGTTGCCTGGCACCGTGCTCGGTGTTTCGGCGCGGCCAATCAAGAGCATGGCCAGAGCTGCCGCCGCTGACAGCACCATCAGCGGCAGGAGCGCCAGCGAAAATCTCCCGGTCAGATCCTTGATTAGTCCCATCAGGTAGGTCGTGCCGAAACCAGCGAGATTACTCAGGGCGTTTATTTGCGCCAGCCCGGCCGCCGCTGTGCTTGCTGAAAGCCACTCAGTCGATACTGCCCAGACAGGTCCTTTGCCGGCATAGATTCCGATCACGGCGAGACAGAGGATCACGAGAATTGAGAAGAGCGAGTCAAGCAGGAGCGCTGCGGCAAGACTGAATGCCGTGAGCATGAGCGGCAACGCGGAGTGCCAAATGCGCTCGCCGCTTTGGTCCGATCGCCTTCCCCACCAGACCATAATCACCGAAGCCAGAGCAAAAGGGATCGAATTGAGCAGCCCAGTCTGCAAATTGGTGAGGCCGTAGGATTGGATAATCTGCGGCTGCCAGAGCTGGAGCCCGCTGCTTACGGCCGTGCTCCCCGCCAAGACGACGCTCAGCGCGAGGACATGTTTATTCCACAATAATCGCCAAAGATTCAGAGGCCCTACGCGCGACCCCGCACTTTTTTCGGTATCCAGCCTAGCCGTCAGCCAGTTTCGCTGATCGGCGGCAAGCCATTTCGCATCGGCCGGCCGGTCGCTGAGCACGATCAGGCACGCGAACCCCAATAGAACGGCGGGAACGCCTTCCAGGATGAACATCCATTGCCATCCACGGAGCCCGAGCCATCCATCGATTCCGAGCAATGCCGCCGAGATCGGCGATCCCAGGAAACTCGAAACAGGAATGGCGACCGTAAAGAGTCCGATGATCCGCGCCCGATAGCTGGCCGGAAACCAGTAGGTCAGATACAGAATCACTCCCGGAAAAAACCCCGCCTCGGCCGCGCCCAGCAGCAGACGCATGGCGTAGAACGAATGCGGGCCTTTCACCAGGGCCATCCCGCCAGCAAGAAATCCCCAGGTGATCATAATGCGTGCGATCCAGCGACGCGCGCCGACTTTTTGCAAGAGCAAGTTGCTGGGCACTTCGCATAAGAAATACGACACGAAGAACAGCCCGCCGCCAAGGCCAAATACTCTGGCTGAGAAATGCAGGTCGTTGACCATCTGCAGCGCCGCAAAACCAAGATTGACTCGGTCCACAAAGGAGATGAAATAGCAGATCATCAAGAAGGGCACGATTCGCAGGACCACCTGCCGGATGGTCTGTCTTTCGAGCGCGTCATCGTTGGCTGTGTTTGTCATTCGCGAGAGCATTGACGGCGGTCAACGCGGGATTCTACATTCTTTTTCCGCGATTAGCCCGCGAGGAGGTTAAGTGGAAACTTGCGCGCCGCCTGATCCACATACGAAAGTTCCGCGATTCAAGATGCCTCGATTGGCGTGCGACGCGCACTGTCATGTGTTCGGTCCTGCGGCGAAATTCCCTTACGCTGCCGACCGTGCCTATACGCCTCCCGACGCGCCGAAGGAACGCCTGGCCGCCCTGCACAAAACGCTCGGTATCGAGCGAGCTGTGATTGTTCAAGCGAGCTGTCATGGAACGGACAATCGCGCGATGCTCGATGCCATTGCTAC
>Ga0187821_10000441_pt1 | contig 10752 bp, 8 predicted proteins | sample NC_wetland_sal_i_20_FD_132442 | JGI IMG/M metagenome (GOLD analysis project Ga0187821, IMG submission 132442) | Wetland sediment microbial communities from Neuse River Estuary, North Carolina, USA - SourceSoil_1 | ecosystem: Environmental > Aquatic > Freshwater > Wetlands > Sediment | place...
GTCCGGCGATTTGTCCAGAATCGTGCGCCATTCGATCGAGGATTTTCAGTTGGACTTGCCTGGTCCGTCCTGGTTGGTCGGACTCGTCGTCTCACGGGACGCGATCGAAGGATCCATCCGAGCCGGCCTTGCTGATCTTGCCATCGAGATCAGCAAGCGACTGCGCCTCAGCGCCATCGGGCTTTTCACGGACCAGGTTCAGACGACGGACCCCGAACTTAGTGCCAGGCTGGCCGCCATGGCCACGCTGACGCTGGAGCGTCTTCGATACCCGGTGGTGGCCCATCAAGGAGGAGCAAACAGCGGCCACCGAGCAATTGCCGGTGATGTGTGCCTGGGTTTTTCCCAGATTCTCCAACGGGAAGAACCTCGGTAAACCTCGGAAGGGACTGCAAGCGGTTCAAGAAAAAAGAAGCCTGATCGAGAAGCACAGCGCGCTTATCCATTCTACTCTTGCTGGCGTAGAGCTCGGCGCGACTTTCAGGAGGATCCGGCTATCTTGACGCTCTTGATTGCAGATGGTAGCCTGCCGATCCGGTTGGCACTGAAGCACCCTGAAGTGTCCGCTTCGATGAACCAGTTGGTATAACCGGCATGCCCAGTCTCCAATCCGTCCGACGGACGATGGCCGAAACTATACTATATATAATGTGTTCTCCTAGACGCTTCCCACCCGTCAAAATATAGCCACAGGGTCGGACAAACGAGGATATTGCACAATATATCTGAACTGTTTGTTTAAGATCTGAAACTCAGGAGCCCGCTAATGGACCACCACTTGATAGGAACCCAATCCCCTGCCACCAAACCTTGCCATTGGCTCATACATCGTCGGAACATCACCTCCATCGTCGCATTGGTCTGGTCATGCGTGATCTTCGCTGGAGCCATAGCTGCAGCGGCAGAGCTACCATCGGCCGATCAGGTCATGAAGGAGTTGCAGCTCTCGAACAGTGACCAAGCAAAAGTCAGGGAGGGAGACATTGTCGATTGGTCCCCGAGTGAAGGATCGGATCGTGAACTGGCCCTTGGCATGGTCTTTCTGGTGAAGGCCAAAAAAGAAGATCTCTTTGAAACCTATCGAAAGGCCATGGTGCTTCGGGAGGTATCGGTGATCACAGCCCATGGCACCATCACGGGGGAAGGTACCATGGCGGAGCTGGCCGGGGTGGCGTTGCAGCCGAATGCAGAAAAGGAAGCCAAACGGTATCTGAACGCAGAACCAGGCGACGAACTTAATCTAGATGCAAAAGAAATGGCTGCCTTTCGGGCTCTCAAATCAGCCGGCAAGGACGGGGCGGTACCAGTGAAAAAGGTTGAGGAGCATATACGTCAGGGGTTGTTGGCCCGATACCAGAGTTACCATAAACAGGGCCTCGCAGGTATCGCGCCTTACGAGCGTGGAGATGGAAAGCAACGGCGTGCGGGGGATGAGCTGCTCCTGTCTACCAAGCAGCTGAGCGGAGTGGCCAAACATCTCCCAGCCTTCCACAACTTTCTGCTTAACTATCCGAACGGCTTGCCCAAGGACGAGGCCAAGAACCTGGAGGAATTCTTCTACTGGCTCAATATCGACGTATTCGGACGCCCAACCTACGTCCTGGTTCACCGAATGCTGTATCATGTGGGCGACGCCGCTTTCGCAGTTGAGCGCCAGTATTATGCGAGTCACGACTACAACAGCATGCTGCAGGGTATCGCCGTGCTCCCGACCAAGGAAGGCATGTTTTTGTTTTACATCGGTCGGGTCTCAACCGATCAAGTTGCAGGATTTTCGTCGGCAGCGCTTCATCCCGTGTCCCGCGCCATCACTGCCCCCTATATTAAAGACATGTTCAAGAAACTTCAGGAAAAAGGGAAAAAGCCGTAATGGGCCTGGACTCGCCACCGAGATCGTCCTTCTAACGGAAGAAGACAGTACCCCTGCAGCCTGTAAAACACTCCGCCCATTTCGATGAATGGGTGGAAAACGTCTTATATCTTTGGAGCCAGCGAAGGACAGTTGGGTTACTCAGAACTCGCCTCCTATCAATCTGAGCATGCCTGGAATGACTGATTCATGGCATCGTTCGAATGGCTGAGAGCTCACAGGACAGTGTGGAACAACCGCAATGAATTAATTGGTCGATTTGCCCCTGGCCTTCGGCAACTGCTGGACTACCGGCGTGAATGGCTGCGCCTCGATCTGGTGGCCGGCGTCTCGGTCGCTGCCGTGGCGGTCCCCACCGCGATCGCTTACGCGCAACTCATCGGCTTCGATCCGATCGTCGGGCTGTATGCGGCCATTCTTCCACTGGTGGCTTACGCACTGTTCGGCACTTCGCGCCAGCTTATCGTCAATCCGGACGCGGCCACGTGCGCCATCTTTGCCGCCACTGTGCTGCCGCTCGCCGGCGGCGACCCCAACACCCTCCGGTCACTCTCCGTGGCGCTGGCGGTGTTGACCGGTTTGATTTGCATTGCTGCAGGGCTCTTCCGACTCGGCTTTGTCGCCGACTTTCTCGCGAAGCCCATTCTGGTCGGTTATCTCAACGGCGTGGCCATCAGCATCTTTGTCGGCCAGGTCGGCAAAGTGGTCGGCTTCGCCATGCACTCACGCGGTATGATCCCGATGTTCATCGAGCTTGCTGGGAAGCTGCAACAAACCCATCTGCCGACGCTTGCCGTGGGATTGACGACCCTCGCGATATTTATGGGGAGCAAACGCTTGTCGCCTCGCGCACCGGCGCCGTTGTTGGCCACCGTCGCGGCTGTGGCGCTCGTCTATGGTCTCGGTCTGGAAGATAGAGGTGTAGCGGTTGTGGGAGCGTTGCCGGCGGGACTCCCCAGCCTGAGCTGGCCGCAATTCGACCCGGAGTTCCTGAAACCCCTCCTTGGCGGAGCGTTGGGTGTCGCCTTGGTGAGCTTCAGCAGCGGTATGGTGACGGCCAGGAGTTTTGCCGCACGGAACCGCTACGACATCGACGTCGACCAGGAGTTCATCGCACTGGGTACCTGTCAGATCGCTTCCGGCTTGTCTCAGGGCTTTGCCGTAACGGGGGCCGATTCGCGAACCGCGGTCAACGACGCCATGGGCGGCAAAACTCAGATGGTTGGGCTGATCGCGGCAGCGACGATGACGGCGGTGCTCTTCTTCCTGACCGAGCCGCTGCGTTATCTGCCTGTGGCGGCGTTGGGCGCAGTGCTGATTGTTGCTGCGATCGGACTATTCGATGTTGCGGCGCTGGGCAAGATGTGGCGTGTGAACCGAGCGGAGTGCGTCTTGTCTCTGTTCACGACGCTCGGGGTTATCTGGTTGGATTTGCTGCACGGCATTCTCCTGGCGGTGGGGTGCGCGTTGCTCCTGCTGATCAAGCGCGCCTCGCGACCGCCAGATGCTGTGCTGGGCCGTGTGCCGGGAATGAAGGGATGGCACGAGTTAACTCACCACCCAGAGGCCACGACGCATCCCGGCCTGATGGTCTATCGATTCAGCGCCGCGATCGTGTTCTTCAATGCGGGATACTTCAAGAAACGGGTGTTGGAGCTTGTCGCGGGTCACCCCAATATCGAATGGTTCATTGTGGACGGAAGCACAATTAATCTGGTGGACATCACCAGCGCGGAAATGCTCGAAACCCTGGCCGAAGAACTGGCCGCACGAGGCATCCGCTTCGGCCTTGCCAATGTACGCCGTGAGGTACGCAACCAACTCGCACGCGCCGGTGCAATGGAACGCATCGGTCCCGATTCCGTCTTCCCAACACTCAACACCGCGAGCGACGCCTTCCTCGCGCGCACGCGGACGTGAGAAGATCCCACCGAGCTGGAAGAAAAAGTGGACGCTCTACCCTTCTCCAAATCTCTCAGGCTCGTTCAGACCGCTCGAAGCAAGCTGGGGCGTTTCGGGGCAGGGACGTATGGTAAGACCGTAACTAACTTCCACGGCTTTGCCTGCCTGGACAATCGAGTCAAAGAGGGTTGGGCACTGGATTTCCTTGAATCTTCCGTCCAAATCGTTCAGTCAGAATCGGCCCGACCGTTGCGGTCAGAACCATCAGCACGATGATGGCATTCACGACCCCCTCCCCGATCAATCGTTCGCCGGCTGCATTCATTGATTCATGCGCCGTCACCGTCGCGGCTAACGTGGCAGCGAGTTGCGGCAGCGATAACGCCCACATCGACAATCGTTCGGGTCGATCGTACCCGTAGATCCAGGCTGTGAGGGATGCCGCGGCGAATTTGCCGATGCATAACACACCGATCATGCCGAGCACGAAGGGTAGCCCCTCTAACAGACTTCGCATGAAGGCGGGCAGATTCAACTGCGCTCCGACGATAATCAGAAAGGCTGGAATGAAGAGGCTCCTTCCCAGAAACTCCACCTTTTCCCTCGCCGGTCCGTGCCGGAGCACCTGATTAATCGCGATGCCGCAGAGAAAGGCTCCGACGATGTCCTCCAAGCCGATCAATTTCGCTCCGACGGCACAGATGACGATGACTGCGAGGATAAACTGGAACTGGGCCGTGTCATCCTCGTGACGGAGCCGGAGATAGATCGCGCCGAACCAGGGAATTGCGCCCATCACGAAAACACAATAGACTGCGAGCATGCCAATCAATGCAGCCAGCATCTGCCAAGACAGGATCCCGCTCTCGTGAACGGAGAGGCACACGGCCAGGACCAAGAGTGACGCGATATCGGTAAAGATGGTTGCGCCGATCGTCGTCAGCGCGAAGGGCATACGCACCAGTCCCAGCTTCTCGAGAATCGGAAAGCCCAGCAAGGTGTGAGACGCGAGGAGGGAGCCGATGAGCACTGAAGCGTTGGTACTGTACCCGAACGACTGACCGAGCACGAACCCCCCGATCATGGGTCCTGCAAAGGTGGCAACACCAAACAGGGTGGAGGGTCTGGCATAGCGGCGAAAATCATCCAAGCTGATCTCGAGTCCTGCCATAAACATGAGAAACACGCGGCCCATCTCGCTGAAGAAGTGGCCGACCGGTCCGACCTCCTTAGTCAGGGCTATGCCATTCGGTCCGAGCACCACCCCGCCAAGAATCAATCCCAGCATGCCCGGCAACCCCACCCGCTCAAACAGCCGAGGCAAGATGACCAGTGCGATCAGAAATAGTGCGAACCGGTCGAACGGCCGTCCCTGGCGAAAGTATTCCAGGACCAACCCTCGCTGCCACTCGACGATAAACGCCACCACGGCAATGACGACCGAGATGATGATCAGGATTTGCCAGACTGTCAGCCGCGCGAGCACATTTCTCAGCCTGCTCGCCGTCGTCGTGGATCCAGGCGTGTTGGAATCTGAAAGAGGATCGTGAGCACCGCCTCTGGGTTGAGGCTTTTCAGCAGCTCCGCTGTCGGTCTGTCTTTCTTCCATACGGGGGATTCCTGAATATGTCGACCGTTTACTTCATACTGTCCAGAAGATCGATCAACCCCTGGTCGGCGAAGTCGAGCCGAATGAGGCCGAAGCGCGGGTAGTCGAGATCGAAGATCATATAGATGGTGAGTGTCACAACGACCGCAAACGCGACTATGTAGAGTCGTACTTTGCGTGTCTCGATGCCGGCCAATACATACCCCGCCAGCAATGAACAGACCAGCCCAAGGATCAGCAGGACGGCAAAAACTACTTTCGGGGTGTGCGTCATCGCCGCAATCGCGCGAGACGTGGGGACGTTGATCATTTCATTCAGCGCCGGGATTACCACGATCGTGGCCTGAGGTGGCGCCTCTTTTAACGCGGCGATAATTCCTGTCCAGATGTCCTTCTGCACCGCCGCGGCAATCGCCGCCTGCGCAGCCGACATCTCGACGTCGGGCAACACTCGGTAGACAGCGATTCGGGCTGTCACATAGCGGCGGAACTGTTCCCGCAGCGCCGGCTGGGACGCAGCCGGCAGCAAGTCGAGCCGCAGATAGGCAGTCCCAATCGTATTCGCCTCGTCCACCACAAGCTGCCGGCGAAGCTCGTACCGCTGTGCAGCTCCAGAAAAGGTAAACGCGATCATCAAGCCCATGAGGCCGAAGATGGCGGCCTCGACTCCAGTCAAACGTGCGCGGGCCGCATCCGGCTGCTCTGCGAGGCTTCGCCGTCCCAGGCGCTGCCCGAGTGCCAGCATCGACAGCATACCGAGGAATAGACCCAAGATGAGTAAGAAGGCGATGGAATTATAATTGATGTCCATCTCTCCTCTTATGTGTCTCCCCTCGGCCAGACTTGGTCATTACACTAAATCCGGTTCGCCCTCAGCATGCATGGCTCCAGGCACCTTTTCAGAATTATGAAATTCCGAATTCGCCGTTATTCCCGGTCACGGTCTGACCACGCTGGCGATCAACTCCGCAGCGCCGTTCCACAGCACCTGGATGCCGATGCAGAACAGCAGGAACGCGGACAGGCGCACGATGATGGTGGTGCCAGTCGGCCCTACGACCTGCGAAACCCGGTCCGCATTGCGGTACAGTCCGTAGATCATCAGGCTCAGCACGGCGGTGACGAGCGTAGCGGCCAACAGAAACACTGCCAGACTCGCGACCTTGTCCGGGCGGTTGGTGCCCAGTGCCACCGCCACCGAAATGGTGCCCGGGCCGGTGGTGATCGGCATGGTGAGCGGATAGAAGGCGATACGGCTGGCCTCGCGTGTGGTTATCGCGTCAACCGCGGTCTGGTCCTGGCTCTCGTCGCCGGAGTTGAGCAGATTCCAGCCGGCCATGGCGATCACCAGCCCGCCGGCTACCCGCAGCACCGGCAGCGAGATCCCGAAGAACTCCAGCACATACGCGCCGATATAGATTGACGCGTTGAGAATGATGAAGCTGTGAATTGCGACCCAGCGCGCCAGGTTCGAGCGCATGTCGTGCGACAGGCGCTTGGTGACGCCGAGGAATATGAACGCCCCGCTCAACGGGTTGATGATCGACAACAGGGCGGGAAAAGCGAGCAAAAAGAATTTCATTGCGTCAACGACGAACGATACATTCCGATCACAAGAACAGCGCGAGATAGCCCCCAACGAGAATCAGAACGGCGCCGATGGCATAGGGCACCGAGTACCCCACTGCGGCGACAGCGCTGCCTGATTCCTCCTGCGCGGCGCGCAACGCAGGCGTGGAGAAGCGCGCGCCGCTCAGCGCGCCCATCAGAACGACGGCATTGAGCTTAAGTACCTTGAGTCCGACCACCCAGGCCACCAGCGGCGGCACCAGTGCGGCAGTGATGCCGATTCCGAGTATACCGAGCACGCCGCCGCTGGCGAAGGCGGCTGCCACATTGGGAGCGGCGTTGAGCGCTACCGCGGCGATGAACAGGTCTAGCCCCAAGTCCTGCAACAGACTGCGTGCCCCCTCGGACACAGGCCCGCCGAACAATGGGGAGCGCGAGCGCACAGTGCTGATGGCAATCCCGGCCAGCATGACCCCGGCTGGTGTGCCGAGACTGATGGGGATGGTGCCGACCATAATGTTCAGATACCCGATGATGTAGCCGATCGCCAGCCCGAGCGCCAGCGTGAGGATGTCGGACACTGTAGTGGCGCGCACCACCGCACCCACGTACTTGCCCATGTCGTCGATACGCGCTGTTGGCCCGAGCACTCGCACGATGTCGCCATGCTCGATCTTCGTTTGAGGGTAAGCCGGGAAGGGCTCGCCGGCGCGAATGAACGCGACAGGCTGGATCAGGCGCCCGACCCGTTCGGCTGCCGGGAACGTTGCGTGGCGCACGCGCTCGGTGGCCTCCTTCAACGGCAGGCCCACCAAAGTCTTGTTGATGACGACCAAGTCAGCCACCTCCAGGCCGACGTCGCGAGCCTGCACGTCGGCAACTTCCGGACCGATCACGTCTTGCGCTTTGGCCACCAAACGCTCGGCGTCCGCCACGAGTGTGACGATGTCGCCCTTCTCTACCAGCGGATCGGTTGACAGATCGACCCGCGCTCCGCTGCGCAGGAGCTGAAATACCGGCACGTCGGCCTTCGCGGCGAGCGCGAGGAGGCGCTTGCCGATTAAGGCCTCGTTTTCGACCCGATAGGCGCGCACATCCACCCCGAGCCTGGGCATTACGTGGGCCAAATCACTCCCCACGGCAGGCAGAGCGTTGGCACCGCCCCCGTAACTTTCCTCGGCGACGCGCGCCGCGGCCACCGGATCGATCCCCGAGAGACGAGGCAGATAGCGGACCATGAAGATGATGCCAATCAGCGAAAACAGATAGATGATCGCATAACCCGCCGCCACGTTGCCGATGACCGTTTCCGGAGTCACGTCCGGTGGAGGGCGATAGCTGCCGCTTTGCACCGCACCGGTTGCAGCACCGATGACCGCGGTGTCGGTCATGCTGCCGGCGATGATGCCGGTGGCGAAGCCAGGGGTCAGGTTCAGTAGCTTGGACCCGCCGAACGCGATGACAAAGTTCAGGCCGATCACGATCAACCCCACTGTCACAAGCTTGATCCCATCCAGCCGCACGCCGGCAAAGAATTGTGGGCCGACCTTCAGCCCCACGGCAAACATGAACAGATTCAGAGTAACGGTGGTGAGCAACCCCGGCAGCTGGTACTTGAGTTCATAACCGAGATAGGCCCAGAGGCTGATCAGAATGCCGACCAGCAGTGTACCGGCGGTGGACCCTAATGAGACGAAGCCGAGTTTGCGCCGCCCCACGAGGCTGCCCAGCGCCAGCGTGAGGAACAAGAGAACGAATGGCTGGGCACCGAAGAAGTGCAGCACCGCGCCAGCCGGGCCGAGATCCCAGCGTATCGCCGGGCCGGTTTCGCCGGCCAGTGCGCTGCTGCACAAGAGCACGGCGACCGTTGTTATGAACACGGTGCAGGCGCGACGCCAGGTCAATGCAATCTTCGATGCACGTAAAGAGACGATATTGAACCTGCTGATTGTGGATGCCGCGCCCTGCGATGGGGCAGTGAAAAACGGGGACATTCTACTTTTTCGGCGTCGCTCTGGTCCATCCCTATTAACGTGGGCCGCGCTCCCCGGTTTTCTCCGTATGTTGCGCCGGGTGTTTTGGATTCGATCCAAGCCGGTCAGTATGCCCTCAGGCCTTCCGCCGTGAATTGAGCGACGACGCGTTGAACCAGTTCATGAGAGGGAGGCTCTGTCTTTTCCAGCGTGTAGTTGAGACCGAGTTCCTTCCATTTGAATCGGCCCATCTGATGAAAAGGCAGGACGTCGACTCGCTCGAAATTCCCAAGATCCGCCACGAACTTGGCGATTTGGGAGATGTCATGCGGGTCGTCGGTTAATCCCGGCACCAGGACAAAGCGGAGCCAACATGGCCGTTTGCGGGCAGCCAGCCGGCGCGCGAATTCAAGTGTCGGGCCGACCTCTTTACCAGTAAGGTGTCGATGGCGCTCCTGGTCCCACGTCTTAATATCAAGCAACACGAGATCGATCTTTTTCAACTCATCGTCGCTGAGGCGAGCACCGAGGGAGCCATTGGTGTCCAACGCCGTATGGACGCCCATCTCCTTGGCGGCAGCAAAGAGTCTGATCGCAAACCGGTCCTGCATCAGCGGCTCGCCACCGCTCACGGTGAGGCCGCCAGACATCACTTTCAGGCCGTGACGATATTTGCGAAGCTCTTCGATCGCGCGTGGGAGCGGGACAGGTGTCCCATTTGTCAGGCTCCAGGTGTCCGGGTTATGGCAATACAGGCATCGCCACTGACAGGCCGACAGCCACGCGACGACACGCATTCCGGGTCCATCGACGGCAGATCCGGTCGTAAATGAATGAATGAAACCGATGTCTCCGGTATCAAGTGCTTGCTTGATGACAGACTCGGATACTTTGCTGCCTTTGTACACCCGGAGCTCAAACGGGCTTTTTCCCTCGAGCGACCCAGACTCTTTTATCTCTTCCGGTGGCATGGCTTGTTACCTCCCCGCCGTAGCAGTGATTTCAATCAGCTTCGACTCGGCGCACTCCGCGCAGAGCGCAATCAACTCCACGATGCCGATAGGCCATTGACGCATAGACTGTCTCATTTCTCTACCACGGTTTTAAACCAAGAGTCCCAGCTCTCGTTTTTGCCCGTCACCGTTACTGCGCACGCCCGTGTGACCCGTGGAACGTGCGATTGATGACATCGAGTTGTTGCTCCCGCGAGAGGCGCACGAAGTTGACGGCATAGCCCGAAACCCGAATCGTCAAAGACGGATATTTCTCGGGATGATCCATTGCATCAAGCAGAGTTTCACGGTTGAGTACATTCACGTTCATGTGGTACCCCGTAGCACCGAAATACGCGTCGAGTACGCCCCGCAGGTTGTTGATTCTATCCACTTCGATCCTGCCGAGGCCCTCCGGCAACAACGTTGTCGTGAGTGAAATGCCGTCGGCGGCGTCACGGTAGGGAATCTTGGCCACAGACGCAGCCGACGCATGAACGCCGTGCGTGTCACGTCCGTGCATCGGATTGGCGCCCGGGGCGAACGGCTGCCCCTTCCTCCGCCCATCCGGGGTGTTGCCGGTATTCTTTCCGTAGACAACGTTTGACGTGATGGTCAGAATCGATTGTGTGTGCAGGGCATGTCGATAGGTCGGATATTTCCTCAACTTCTTCATGAACGTGCTGACGACCCAGGTCGCCATCTGGTCGACGCGATTGTCGTTATTTCCAAACTGCGGGAACTCGCCTTCGGTTTGGTAGTCGGTAATGAGGCCCGTTTGATCGCGGATCACGCGGACCTTGGCATACCGGATGGCGGAGAGGCTGTCAGCAACCA
>Ga0187821_10000442_pt1 | contig 10733 bp, 7 predicted proteins | sample NC_wetland_sal_i_20_FD_132442 | JGI IMG/M metagenome (GOLD analysis project Ga0187821, IMG submission 132442) | Wetland sediment microbial communities from Neuse River Estuary, North Carolina, USA - SourceSoil_1 | ecosystem: Environmental > Aquatic > Freshwater > Wetlands > Sediment | place...
GTCATTCTCCATCTCCGGCGGGAGGAATTTCAGCGCGACGTGGCGTCGCAGCTTAAGGTCTTCGGCTTCGTAGACCACACCCATCCCGCCGCCGCCAAGCTGCGACAAAATGCGATAGTGCGAAATGGTTTTCCCGATCATGGCCGGCGAATCGAAAAGATAACCGCCATCAGCAGGCTTACTGTATCGTACCTTTAACTTTTTTGGTGAGCAGTTCCGTGGCGTGGGCCTCTGGTAGGACAGGCTTTCAGCCTGTCGGAGTGATCGCGCCGCAGCAAACGTTAACCCGACAGGCTGGAAGCCTGTCCTACTCCAAGTTTGTGCTGTCCGTTGCATAATTCTGCGACCGAAGTAAACTCATTTGCATCCAATCAGGCTGCACGCGCCGCGCCCGGTAGGTGCGTAGGATCCCCTGATGAATTGGGACAAACCATGGCGAAACCAATATTATTAAGCGTGGATGACGACGCGGATGTTTTGCGGGCGATTGAACGCGACCTGCGCTCGCAGTACGGCGCGGACTATCGCGTCCTCGGAAGCGGATCGCCCGAGAGCGCGCTCGACCTTTTGAAGCAGTTGAAACTGCGCAGCGACAGCGTGGCCTTGCTGCTCGCGGACCAGCGCATGCCGCGCATCGACGGCGTGCACTTCTTGCAGGAAGCCATGCGGATTTACCCGGAGGCCAAGCGCGCGCTGCTCACCGCTTACGCAGACACGACCGCAGCGATTGGCGCCATCAATCAGGCCAGCATCCACTATTTTTTCATGAAGCCGTGGGACCCGCCCACCGAGCACCTCTATCCGCAACTGGACGATTTGCTCGAGGACTGGCAAGCTTCCTACCACCCGGCCTATTCGGGAATTCGCGTGCTCGGCACGCGATGGTCGCCCCGGTCGTATGAATTACGAGATTTCCTGGCGCGCAATCACGTCCCCTATCAGTGGATCGACGCGGAAATTTCCGCGAGCGACCCGGAGACCAAACTTTTACTGGAAACACTCGGGCCGGAAGCCACAAATCTTCCCGTAGTTCTCTTTCCCGACGGAACCAAGCTCCTCGAAACTACCCCCGCTCAAGTCGCGCAGAAAGTCGGACTGCGTACGCGCGCGCAAACGAGTTTCTATGACTTGGCGATTATCGGCGGAGGGCCGGCAGGCCTCGCTGCCGCCGTGTACGGAGCGTCCGAAGGCTTGCACACGGTGATGGTGGAACGCGAAGCGCCGGGCGGCCAAGCGGGCATGAGCTCGCGCATCGAAAATTATCTTGGCTTTCCAGCGGGGCTCAGCGGCGGCGATCTGGCACGTCGCGCGGTGGTCCAGGCGCAGCGATTCGGCGTGGAAATTCTGGCGGCGGAAGCGTCCGAAGTCCGAACGGAAGGTCCTTACCGAATCATCAAGCTGGCCGATGGGAGCGAGTTTTCCTGCCACGCGTTGATGATTGCGACAGGAGTCCAATGGCGGCGTCTTGATGCCCCCGGGATCGACCGCTTGCAGGGCGCGGGTGTCTACTACGGCGGCGGCGCGACAGAAGCAATTTCCTGCGCGGGAGAAACGGTCTACGTGATTGGCGGCGCAAATTCGGCGGGGCAGGCGGCGATGAATTTCGCCAAACATGCGGAAAAGGTGTTCATTCTGGTGCGGGGAAGTTCATTGTCGAGCACGATGTCGCAATACCTGATCGACCAAATCAAGGAGACACCCAAAATTCAAGTGTGGGCGCACGCCAGCGTGGCCGAGGTGCACGGTGAGACGCACCTCGAGGAAATTTCCGTTCTGTGTTCGGACACGGGGAAGATCGAGCGCGTCCCGGGGAACGCCGTGTTCATTTTTATCGGCGCGCTGCCGCGAACCGACTGGCTGGCCGGCGTCGTCGAGCGCGACGATCGCGGTTTCCTCCTGACGGGTCCTGACCTGATCGTCAATGGGGAACGGCCAAAAGGTTGGACGCTCGAACGCGATCCCTACTTGCTGGAAACCAATGTTCCCGGCATTTTTGCCGTGGGCGATGTGCGGCACGGCTCGGTCAAGCGGGTGGCTTCGGGAGTCGGGGAAGGGTCCGTGGCCGTGCAGTTCATCCACCAATATTTGAGTAAGGTCCAATGAGAAGAAGTGGCGCAGGCTTCAGCCTGTGGAATTTTGTTGCGGCACGGATTGACGCTGCTGCGACCAACCCCCACAGGCTGAAGCCTGCGCCACAACACATTCACCAATACTTGAGCAAAGTCCAATGATGGAAAAAGCGGAACTGCTTCGAATTGCCGCCTTCACAGGCTTGCCGAATGACCAGATCGAATGGTTCATTAATCAGGCGGAGGAATTGAGCTTCAAGGCCGGCGACCCTCTGATGAACCCGGGCGACCCGGCCGACGCCATGTTTGTCCTTCTCGAAGGCCAGCTCCAGGCGCGCGGCGAATTCGCCGGTGAAACAATGATCATTACCGTCAACGCCGGCCAGGTGACCGGGCGGCTGCCCTTTTCAAGAATGAAAACGTTCACGTTCGGCGCACGCGCGCTCACCGACTGTCGGATTCTTCGATTTCCAGAATCGAAGTTTCACGACCTCGTGCAGAAAATGCCCGAGTTGACCGAGCGTCTCGTAGGCATGATGACCGACCGCGTCCGCGAGACGACGCGCAGGGAGCAGCAGCGCGACCGCCTGGCCGCGCTCGGAAAACTTTCCGCGGGCCTCGCCCACGAACTCAACAATCCCGCCTCCGCCGCCAGACGCGCCTCAAGCCAGTTGCGCGACATCCTGCAAAAAATTCGCGATGCCGCGCACGAACTTGGCCGCCGCGATCTTACTGCGACGCAGAAGGCGGAAATAGAGAAGTTGGAAGCGTGCATCATCCAGCACAAGGAGGCCCCTCCGGACACCCTGGCCATGTCCGACCTCGAAGAGCAATTGGATTCGCTTCTCCGCAGCCACGGGCAAAACGATTTGTGGCAGCTCGCGGCGGGCCTGGCGCAACGCAACATTCACCCGGATGTGCTCGAATCTCTTTTTGCGGAGTTCGATCCCGGGACCGCCCGTGCGGCGCTCGTCCGAATCGCGGCGGTGGCCGAGGTTTACGGACTGCTCGACGAAATCGAAAGCAGTGCCGCGCGCATTTCCGACCTGGTTCTTGCGATCAAGGAATACACGTACATGGACCAGTCGCCCGTGCAAAATGTGGACATCGTAAAAAGCCTGGAAACCACGCTGACAATCTTGAACCACAAACTCAAGCGCGGAGTGACCGTGCAGCGCGAGTACGAGCGCATCCCTTTGCTTGTGAATTCGTTTGGCAGCGAGCTCAACCAGGTGTGGACCAACCTCATCGACAACGCCATCGACGCGATGGGCGGCAAGGGCGAGCTTCGCGTCCGCACGCATCGCGATGACTCCTGCGTCGTCGTGGAAATCGGTGACAACGGTCCGGGAATTTCGCCCGAAGTACAGACGCACATCTTTGAGCCCTTCTTCACGACCAAGGGAGTAGGCGAGGGAACCGGACTCGGCCTCGACACGGTGCAGCGCATTGTGAAAAAGCATCGGGGCACCATTCAAGTGACCTCGAAGCCCGGCGACACGCTGTTTCAAGTGTGGTTGCCGCTGGCGGATGCGCCCGCCTAACCTGGGAACGCCATTCTCCTGAATGGCGTTTTGAAAATCGCCAATCGGGAGATTGGCGTTCCCGGGTTTCAATCCCCTCGCAGTCCAGCATTGAGTTTGCTCCCGATTCCCGATAGTCTCGCGGTGGCGAAAGGGCCGCCGAACAGACTCCGTGACCGATAAGCTTCTACAACTATTGCCGCCGGAAGGCGTCAAGATTCTCCTCACGCTCTTCTTGTGTTTCCTGATCGGCTTGGAACGCGAAGAGCACCGCGCCGCGGGCCAGCGGTACAGCTTCGGCGGAGTGCGCACATTTCCGCTGATCGGGCTGACAGGCTACGCGCTGGCGCTGTTGTCGGGAACGCAACTGCTTCCGTTGACATTTGGTTTTGGAGTCGTCGGTGCGTTTCTGTGGCTGTCCTACCGGCACAAACTGGAAACTTACGCCGAAGCCGGTGCGACCACGGAAGTTTCAGGGCTGGTCACATACGTAATCGGCGCGCTCGTGTCGCGCGATCAATTGTGGATTGCCACCACGATCGCCGTGGTCAGCATGCTGCTGCTCGAGTTGAAAGAATTTCTAGAGAACCTGACGACAAAAATCCCAGCCGTTGAGATACTGACGTTCACGAAGTTTCTTCTGCTGACCTTTGTAATTCTGCCGGTCGTGCCGAACAAGGATTACGGCCCGTTCGCTGTGAATCCGTTCAAATCGTGGCTGGTTGTCGTGGCGATCAGCGGCGTCTCTTACGGCAGTTACCTGCTGGAAAAACTGTCGAAAGGAAAAGGTGGAATAAGGCTCTCGGGACTGCTCGGAGGGCTATATTCCTCGACCTTCACAACCGTGGTCATGGCAAAAGAAGCGAAGACCGCTTCCGCTCCGCACACTTACGCAGGCGGCATTCTGATTGCTTCGGGCGTGATGTACTTCCGTTTTCTTGCCTTGATCGGTTTTTTCAATCTCCAGCTCATGGATCGCTTGCTGGTTCCTTTTCTCATCCTGGGAGCCATTGGCGTCGCGGTTGGATGGGCGTGGTCCAGCTTGTCCGACGTGCCCACGACGGAAACGAAACCTGCGTATTCCACAAGAAATCCGCTGGAACTGAGTTCCGCATTTTTGTTGGGGCTGGTGTTCCTGGTTGTGCTGGTGGCAACTAATTTTGCGCTGATCCATCTTGGCAGCGGCGGAATTTACGGGATGGCTGTGATTTCCGGCCTCGCGCCGGTGGACCCGTTCATCATGGGCCTCACGCAAACCGCGGGAAATATGACTTCGATGGGTCTCGCCGTGGCGGGAGTCATCATCGCGGCGGCGAGCAATAATTTTGCCAAGGCGTTTATCGCGCTGGTGCTCGCCGATCCCAAGACAGGCAGACAGAGCCTGATCCTGATGCTCGGGCTGACGGCGCTGGGCTTGCTGCCGTTGATTTGGAATGTCCGGTAGGTGCGAGAAATGGACGCAGCGGAAGCCACACCGGCGCATTCGGTTTTGGCGTCCGCGGTTGTTCGATTGACGGGCGCGTTGATATTGGCCGCGATGCTGCTTGCGCCGATCTGGATCGCCGCGTTTCCCCCTCTGCTCGATTATCCCAACCATCTGGCGCGCGCGTTTGTGCTTGCGCATCTGAACGATTCGCATTTTACGTTCCCGCAGTTCTACCGTTCCGATTGGGGAGCGTATCCCTATCTGGGGATGGACGCATCGCTCGCCGTGCTCGGGCGCATTTTTCCGATTGAGACCGCGGGGCGCGTGTTCCTCAGTCTTTGCGCCGTCGCACTTCCGGGCGCGGCATGGTTTTTTCTTCGCCAGGCGCAGCCGGAAGCGGAAGCAGCGTCGTTGTGGTCGCTGCTGATCGCATACAACGTTTTTTTTCTGGAAGGTTTTCTGAATTTCGATCTGAGCATCGCGATGGGATTTCTGGCGCTGGGGTTATGGCTGCGATGGCTCAGGAAGGAGGGAGCAGGGCGATGGATTGCGGCACTCGCGGCGTTCACGGCGCTGTATTTCACGCACCTCCTGGGCTTCGGAATTGCAGGGTTGATTATCGTGGCGTACCTCGCACTTTCGCGCAGGCCTCTTCGCGACTGGTTATGGAGCGGCGCACTCGCATTGCCCGGCTTGGCGTTCTATTTGCATTCTTCGCGCGTAGGGCTGAGCGCAGGCAAAATTGTTTTTCACGGATGGGAAGACAAAGTGGATTCGCTCGGCATGATCCTGCACGGGTATTGGCCCTGGCTCGATTGGATTTCGCTAGCGGCGCTGGCGATATGGTTTTTGGCGGCCTGGTGGCACAATCCCGAATTTCGCTGGGAAAAAAAATGGATAGCCATCGCCGCGTTTCTCTTCGCGCTGTTCTGGGTCATTCCTTGGATGTGGGGGGAAGGTTCGGACCTCGACATTCGCGTACTGCCTTTTCTATTTGTCGCGATCCTGGCCGCGGCGCGTGTGGGCCGGCGCGCAAATATCCTCGTCGCGATTCCGCTTTTGCTTTTCGCCGCGCGCACCTGGAGCGTCACGCAGCATTTCAGGGACGTGCAGCCTGTGCTGGCCGGCCTCGCGCGATCGTTCGATGCCGTGCCGCGCGGCGCTCTCGTGCTGCCCATCGTCGAGGGAGACGAGGACCCCATCGAGCGTCCCTTCACGCATTTCTGGGCTTATGGAGTGATCCGCCGGGGCTGGTTTTCCCCGTATCTAATGGACGCCCCGGGCGAGACGCCCATGCGCATCATCCACGAATCTTACACCCCCGACGGATTCTGGAACCTCGTGTACGAGGAGCCTCCGGATTGGCAGCAAGTCCGGAATGATTACGAATATGTCTGGGCGTACGATGTGCCCCGATTTTCCGCTTCCCTTGCGGGAATCGGCGAGCGAATCTACTCCTCAGGCGCACTCGAGGTTTACCGAATTCGGAAATTCGCGGAATCGAATGAGGCTCCGGACACGCTTCCCGCGCGCAAAAAATAGACGCCTTTCCACATGATGCCGCCGAGTTGCGGGCCTTGGGTCTCGGTGGCGCCGGCGTCCCGCCGGCGGTTTTGTGGCGCGCTGCGATCCTAGAAAAGCACCCGGCGAGACGCCGGCGCCACAAGTCATCAATCTGTAACAAAAGTTGAAGGTGAGAGGTGTAATCTTATCCTGGTGCTGTGCTGCTGAATGACGTTCCACCAGCACCATCTGGTGAGGCATGGCATGAGAATATTGGGAATTCGCGGAGTATTGTTTGCGATCGCGTTAGCCTATGCGCTTGGGCCTGGGCCGCAGACGGCGAGCGCGCAACAACCTGCCAACGAAACGTGGCACTTCCTGGCCTCGGGCGACTCCCGCAACTGCGGCGACGTCGTGATGCCCGGGATCGCGGAAACGGCGAAGAAGAATCAGGCCGCGTTTTACTGGCACTTGGGCGACCTGCGCCGGACCTCGGGTGTCGATGAAGATATTGCGCACCAGCCCGAGCGCATCGCCAAGCCGCTCGACGTCGCGGGATACGAAACCATCGAATGGCCCGACTACATCCAAAGCCAGATCAAGCCGTTCGGTTCCATCCCATTTTTCCTGGGCATCGGGAATCACGAGACCATTCCCCCCCTTAAGACCCGCGAGGATTTCCTGCTGCAATTTGCGGATTGGCTCGATTCGCCGGTCTTGCGCGCGCAGAGACTGAAGGACGATCCCAACGACTACCGCATGAAGACTTACTTCCACTGGATCGACCGCGGCGTCTCGTTCTACTACCTGGACAGCGCGACGGCCGATCAATTTGACGACGCGCAATTGAGCTGGTTCGAGCGGACGCTTTCCAAGGACCTCGCCGATCCGGCCATTACGACGATTGTGGCTGGAATGCATAAGGCGCTCCCTGAAAGCATTTCCGCGGGACACAGCATGAACGAGTCGCCAACAGGGACCGAGAGCGGGCGCCGCGTTTATGCCGATCTCTTGCGCGCGCGGGATGAAGCGCACAAGCATGTCTACGTGCTCGCGAGCCACTCGCACTATTACATGGACGGAATTTTCAATACGGAGTACTGGAAGCAGCATGGCGGCGTTCTGCCCGGATGGATCGTGGGCACGGCCGGGGCCGTGCGCTATGCGTTGCCGCCAAACACATCCGATGCGCACGGCGCTCTAGTCAACGTGTACGGCTCGCTGCTTGGAACCGTGCAGGCCAATGGCGAAATTAGCTTTGAATTCGAGCAGCTCCAGGAGAAAGATGTTCCTGAGTCCGTCACGAGTCGTTACGGCAAGGATTTCGTGCACTGGTGCTTCGCCGAAAATACGCAGGTGAAGTAGTAAGCAGCACGGGCTGTGGCTTTTCGTACTCACGACAATCAACCTCACAGGGTGAAGCCTGTGCCCCTAAGCCCTGAGATAATCTCCCTGCCAATCCTTCACCAATTGTTTGATGGCCTTGCGATTTTCAAGCTTTTCATCGAGGACTTTGCGCGCCAGGGCCGGAAGCTCCGCGTCGCTGGCAAAGCGCAAGGAAACCAATTGCCCGGGAGTGAATTCCAGAATGCGCGGCCGCAAATCCACCGGCAGGATTTCGGTAAGCCGCTGCCGCATTTCGAGGCGAATGACGCGATCCTGCACCGTCAGCGCGAAGACGCGCGCAAAAAATGCGAGGAAAAACAGCGCCAACGCCATCAGGACGCCCATAACAGACCCATACGAAATGCCTGCTCTTACCAAATGAATGATTGACCCTACTAGATTGATGAGGAACACCGGAAGGACGAACATGTGAAAAAGCGGCACAAAGCGGACATGATTCTGTAAATTTTGCGGTTTCTGGTTCGCCATACTGGTTCACCATCCTCTCGTCAGCGAATTGGAAGCTCAGCGCACGGGTAAGGGAAACGACGACATCGGCATGCCTCGGATTCTAGCAGAGCTATTGCGTAGCGCGTGGCGGAATTCTGCGGGTCCCCAGTAGGACAGGCTTCAGCCTGTCGGGTTTGTTGCCTGCCTGAGAAAGGCCAACCCGACAGGCTGAAGCCTGTCCTACTAAGGTCGCAACCCGCAATTTGATTCGGGGAGAAGCAGGCCAGGCTAACGCTTCTGAAATTCCGGTGAGCCGAGGACCAGGCCTGTAATCAGCCCCACGTTCACCTGCGTCACAGGATCGTCAAGCTTTGCGCCAAGGATTCGCGGCTCCACCATTTCCTTTTCGAGTGTCGCGCGGGTCGAATCCGATACCTGTCCTGCCAGGAACTCCGTTTCCACCCGGTTGAGCGCCAATTGAGGATTCGCTTCAACCTCCGCTCCCACCAGGGAATTAATGTCCACTTGCGCGCCGCGCACTTTGTTGCTGGTCAGAGCGACAGCAAAATTCACGCGATTCAAAAGCGCACCTGTGCTGACCCACGCGACAGCCTTGTCCGAATAGCCGTTGGGCGGCAGGCACTGGTAGAGCGGTTCGCCGATGCGCGCGACCCACTGCGCGAGCTGCAACGGCTGATCCACGTCCGCGCCAAGCGCCCGCGTCGTGGACGCCACGAGCTCGAACGGTGTCTTCACTTTGGCGCGGAACGCAGTCCGCGACCAGAACTCCGGCGAGTAAATCATCGTCGTCAGCACGGCTCGGATGTCGCCTTTGGATTTTTCAAACGTCTTGGCCATGCGCGCGACGAGCGCCGGTGGAGGGTCGTCCGACACAAAATGCTCCGCCAGCTGCAACGAAATATGGCGCGCCGTATGCGGATCTTTCGCCAATAGATCGAGGACTTGCTCGCCGTCCTTCAACCCGCCGGCTTTTATTTTTTTTCGGAGCACGTGTTTCGGATCGGGATCGTGAATTCTATCGTCAAAATAAAACATGGGATTTTCGCGCGGTGACTCGATCGTCCATCCCGTGAACGCGCGCGCGACTTCGATGACGTCTTCCTGCTTATACCCGCCATCCACGCCGAGCGTGTGCAACTCCATCAACTCGCGGCCGTAATTTTCGTTCAGGCCGCGTTTGGGCCCGAGCGGCGGCAGTTTTTCGCCTGGCCGCGCGCGCACCGGATTCCGCTTCAAACGGTCAAAAGCGTGCGGATCGGCGCTCGATGAATTATCGAGATACACCAGCATGGCCGGGCTTTTCGCGGTGGCTTCGAGCAGATCGCGGAATTTCCCAAGCACATGCGGGCGAATCGCGTCCCGCTCGTACGGGATCAGATACCAGCGGTCCGCGTCCTTGTAGACAAAAATGTTGAAATGGTTGAACCAGAAATCGGAAAGTTGCTCGGCGAGTTGCCGCTCGCTGTAAACCGCCCGGATCATTTTCGCTTCCATTAATTCATTTACGATTTCACTCTGGTCCTTGAAGGGAAGGGAATTCATGCCGCCCGGCTGTTTCGCCAAATCCCGCAAGTGTTTCTGGTATTCGTCTACTTTCATCCCCAGCCGCTTGGCTGCAATGTCCTGCGGCGGAAATTGTTCAAGCAGTTCCGCGGCGCTGAGCCTCAATGCTGGGAATTGCGCGAGGCGCGCATCCGTCACAGGGTCGCTGATAGTTTCCGGATGAAGCTGCGCCTGAATCCAGTTCTCGAGCCCCGTCTTTTCAATTTGTTCCACTTGGCCGGGGCGTGGCCCGAATCCAAGCCGGTTGAGGGCGTGCAGGATGGCTTCCTCTTCGTTCAACTCGCGAATCGGAAGCCTGCCGGCGAAGTTCGCGTCGCCGCTGCTCTTGTCACCGCCTCTCGAAGCCAAAGGCGAGGAATACAATTCTTCGCCGCCCCGGCGAGGACCCGCCGAGGCCAGCGTCACAAGAAAGGCCGCGGCAAATAGTGCCAAACCAACGATTTCAGCCCACCGCTTCATGGCTCGATCGCTAGACTGCCTGCAATGACATTTCGCGTTCGCGCGCGTTCCGCCATCCTCAATTTCATACGCCCAATCCCCACGTTTCTCAACCCCGAACCGATCAAAAAGTTCTGTTCGCCAGCGGGCGCATGCAACAGACGAATTTCAACGACTACGATTCGTAGGACAGCCACGCTTGGCTGTCCGCTGTTGACTTACGTTGACCGTGCGAGACAGCCAAACTGCACAGCAAAGAGTGGCCGTCCTACCGAAATCGATCACAAGCAATCGGCACCGCAACCGAGGTTGACACCGGAAATCAGTGGGTCTACCGTTTTGAATAGAAAAAAA
>Ga0187821_10000443_pt1 | contig 10728 bp, 11 predicted proteins | sample NC_wetland_sal_i_20_FD_132442 | JGI IMG/M metagenome (GOLD analysis project Ga0187821, IMG submission 132442) | Wetland sediment microbial communities from Neuse River Estuary, North Carolina, USA - SourceSoil_1 | ecosystem: Environmental > Aquatic > Freshwater > Wetlands > Sediment | place...
CGGCGCCCGTGCCTCCCGAAATCAAAATATTGAGCCGGGCTTTCACGCAACCTTGCATGAGTTCCAGCATCGGCGGGGTCAGGGTGTTATTTCGGATCAGGTCGGCGTCGGTCAATCGCTCGCGGCCGAAACGCCGAATCGACAAGCAGGGGCCGTCCACGGCCAGCGGTGGAATGATCGCGTTGACGCGGGAGCCATCGGCCAGCCGGGCGTCAACCATGGGCGAAGATTCATCCACCCGCCGTCCAATCGCCGCCACAATGCGGTCAATGATGCTCATGACGTGGGCGTCATCGCGAAACTGTATGGACGTTGCCTCTAAAATACCGCGGCGCTCCACGTAGACGTGATTGTAGGTATTCACCAGGATGTCCGAGACTGTGGGATCAGCCAGCAGGGGTTCCAGGGGGCCCAATCCGAAGACCTCGTCCAGAACTTCCAGAGCCAGCCGCTCGCGCTCTTGCAGGCTCATGGGAGTCGACTCGCCCACGACCAGCGATTCCAGAATCTGCCCCACTTCGCGACGAACGTCTTCGCGCTTGATTTCATTCAGCCGGGTGAGATTCAGCTTTTGAATCAGCTTGCGATGAATCGCGATCTTAACCGCTCCAAAATTGGTTCGAGCGCCCGGCATGGGTGCTGTCGTTGACATCTAAATCACCTCTTCGCAGGAAATAAGAATAAGCTGCTAAGGCCGCTTCGCTTCGCCGCAGGAGCGGGACCAAACCCGGTCAATAGCGAGGCAAACTGACGATAGTGGTTGGTCAGCGTATTATTGTGATTCTCGATCAGCGGCGTTCCCAGATTGACGGATGCGCTGGCTTTGCTGAAATCGTTGGGAAGAAATGCAAAAATGGGCCGCTTGATGGTTTTCTGCAGGCTGTTCAGGGTTTCCTGATCGCCCTTGTGCCAGCGATTGACGACAATCCGAACTTTTTCCGAGTTGATTCCCAAACCTTCCAACGCCGATAAACGGCGCTCGAGATTCCACAAAGCCGGCACATTGGTTTCCGTCACCAGCAGAATCATTCGAGCCGACTCCAGGACCGATGTCCAATCCGACCCGAACTGGGAGCCGATGTCGGCCAAGACCATGTCGAAGCTGGCCTGGGCCACATTGGCGACACGGCTCAGCAGTCTGGCCGGAATGGTTTGCCACTGCTCCGGGTGCAAAGCCCCGGCTAGAATTTGCAGTTTGGTCTTGTGCGCGGTCAGGAGGCCGTCGAAAAAGTGGCTGTCCAGCCGATCGATATTTTCGATGGCGTCGCGGATACCGAAACGCGGGTTCAAATCCAGCATCAGGTGGGCGTTTCCGAGCGGCCGCGCAAGGTCCAGCAGGACAACTTGTTTGCGGGCGAAAGTGGACAACTGAACGCCTAGATTCACGGCCACGGTCGTGGTTCCCACCCCGCCCTTTGAACCCATCAGTACAATCAGCTTTTCCACCGACTTCCGTTCCACGGCCTGGCCTTCTTGAATGAATCTGGCGAAAATTTCTCGCAGCGCCACGGGATCTACTGGCTTGGAAATGATGTCCTGGACACCGCAGCGCATGGCATCCAGCAACATCTGCTGATTCGGCGGGTTGATTGCGGAACATGCGATCAATCTCACCGTAGGGCGCAGCCTGCGCAAATGCGCCCCGAAGGCGAAGAAAGGTTCCGGATCGCGGCCCAGGTCAAGAAGGACCACGTCCGGAATATTTTCGCCGGTGTCAATGCGGTCCGTCGGAACCGTCCATTGCTTCAAGGACGTAACCAGCCCCGTCTGCTGCAAACTGGCCAGTAATTGAGCAGCCGTACTTGAATCGCTACTGGCAATTCCGGCGGTCAGCATAAGGTCCACGACTCCGTCATCCGATTGGATATGCGCATCATAAGTAAGGGCTACCCGAAATCCTCCTCTAGTTTGTTCCCGGACTCTTCGGTTGTTCCGGAGCACTAGGCTCCAGGAACGGTTTTGGGAAAGCTGGGCCGGCGGGCAGGTGAGCGCTGGTCACGGGTTGCACCAGGCGCGGCGTAACCAGCACCATCAATTCGTTGCGGCTCTTGTTCAGGGACCTGCTCTGAAATAGTTTTCCGAGCAACGGTACGTCCCCGAGTCCGGGGATTTTTTGTAGTTGTTCCGTCACGCGATTATCCACCAGGCCGGCAATCGCAAAGCTTTGCCCGTCCTGTAAGTCCATTTCCGATTCGACTCTGCGCGTGGAAAGAGCCGGAATCACGAATCCCTGAATGGTGAGCGCATTGGCGAAATCCAGCGAGCTGACTTCAGGCTTTACTTTCAAGTGGATGTTGCCATTGGCTTCTAGAGTTGGAGTAAAGCTCAGCCGGACGCCAAATTCCCTGAACTGAATCGTTATTGCGGCGGCGCCGCCGACAGAGCCTCCCTGCAGAACCGGGTAGGGGAACTCGCCGCCGGCCAGGAAGCTGGCGTCTTTACCCGAGGCCGTCAGCAAGTTGGGCTCCGCCAGGATCTGAAGCACATCTCTTGCCTGGAGCGCCTTGATGGTGGCAGCAAGATCGATGTCTGGCCGAAATATGAAGATATTCAGTAAATCGCTTAAGTTGAAAGTGCTGCTCACTCCGGGAGCACCGGTTTGTCCTGTAGTCGATGTACCTGTTGCAGTATTTACGCTTTGCAGGCTCTGCAGCTGAGCAGGGCTAAATTGCTGTGTACTGATCGACCCTAAGTTCTTTGCCCCCGGAAGACTAAGGAGGTTGATTCCGAGTTGGCTGAGCGCCGTTCGGTCCACCTCAGCAAATTTCACCTCGAGAAGAATGTCTCCCATCGGCGGGGCAGGAACCTCCATCAAGCTGGTCACCTTGGGCGTGGCATTTTTCACGAAATCGAGAATTCTTGCCGCTACCTCCGGCGAGGAAATCCTTCCCGAGATCATTACGACGCCGTGGGTCGCTTCGAGCTGCACTGGTTCGGTCGGGAACACTTGTCGAACTTTTTCGCTCAAGCTCAAGATATCGATATCCACGGTGACTTCGAAGATCTGACTCTGTTCATTCTCATCCCAAAGCAAAAGTGAGACTGTGCCGGGAGTTTTGCCGTTCAATACGACCTGAAGAGGACTTACGACAACCGCTTCGGCAACGGTATTATCCGCTAGCGACACTCGCTTGATCCGGGTCGGGGACGTGATCACCAGCGATCGACCCACGAGCAGATGCAGAGATTGTGGCCCTTCTGCTGCCTGGGCAGGCACATCCAGCGGTGCGGCTAGTGCCGCTCGCACAGTTTCCGCCGGGGCAGCCCCCTGGCCCTGAGTGCCGGGAGCAGGCATTTGTTTCGCAAAGGCGCCAGGCACGCATAGAGAAATCAGCGCCGCGAACATTGCCAACGTGCCCGCGCACTTCCTGTCAAATACACTGCCCTGGTCTGCCATTTTTTCTCCCGTGACCATTTCACTCATTTGGAAAACTCTTGTCTTCGCGCTTTCCCCCAACAATGATTTCGACCGTGTAGGGAAGCGGCACGACCACAGGCTTTTGTGCGACGATATGCCGGCTCGGCGGCTGCGCCGGTGGCGGTGGGGCACCAGAACCGAAGACCGAGGCCTGAAGCACGGGCACTGGATCCGGGGTCTGGGCGTCAATCGTGTTTCGGAGAGCAAGCTGGATTTTTCCCTCGGTGCTGGCCATTGCCAATGTGCCGGCATCCTTCGGAGTGACCAGTAGAGTTACGACCGGAACCGACGCGGGTTTTCCGTCCTTGTCCTGCTCGATCTTCTGACCGGCGGCGAGAACTCGGACGTTCTCCAGGATTGTTCGCGTGACGTACTGAGCTCCGCTTTGCGTAGCCCCGGGAATCTGTCCGGTGACCAGGACATCCACGCTGGTTCCGGGAGTAACAAATCCAGCCACGCCTACCACTTCGTTTACTGCGACCGAAATTGCCCTCATGCCTTCCGGAATCGTGGCTGGCAGTCCCCCGCCGGCTTCCTTCGGCGCAAGCTTGCTTTCGAGAATCATTTCATTCTGGGCAACGGGCGTAATCACCGCGCGGCCCTGGGCGGATTCCACGCTCGTGATCATTCCGGGTACAGGACTGTCTCCAGGCCAGGAAATCGTTCGAACATTGGTGGAATCCAAACGGGTTCCGAGGCCCAGCGGCGTCATTGCCACCACGATTTGTTCCGTTTTGGACGGTCGCACCGCAGTTGCCTGCTGGAACGCGCGATACACGTAAGCGCTCAGCAAAATCGCCACAACCACCGCCAAAAATAAGCCGATAACGACCCGATTTTTATTCATGGACCAAGTCTCCTAGTGTTTCCTGTTCACTGTGCCCACCGGCTGACAATGAAACAGATTAGCGTCGCCAGTGCCGCGGCTACGCCAAATGGCAACTTCAGCAACCCCGGATTGTCGATCGTGAATTTCGGATTACCGCGCCATCCGAAAACAAAAAAGCCCTTAATGAGCGTAGCGATGTTGCGCAAGGTGGTAAATATGCGTCCAGCCTGCATTATGGTCAACACGGCCATCACTCCCGATACCAGAACGCTCACGAAAAGGACCACCAGCATGGCCCACGGACCCAAAAGCGCTCCCAAAGCGCCCATCAACTTCCAATCACCGGCACCCAATGCGCGTAGCAAGACCACAGGAAGTAGCACCGCCAGAGCCAGCCCCGCGCCCTCGAGGCTGTTCAAAGCTCCGTGCCATCCCAAAAGTTCAAAACGCATGCCGGTTCCGAACGTAAATCCAGCCACGGTGAGCCAGTTTGGGATCTTGCGCGTGCGCCAATCCAGCAATCCCGCACAAAACGTGAAAGTCAGCGTGACTCCCCAAACCAGCAAGGCTGCGTTTATCGCGGTATCGAAGTGTTTGTAGATCATCGGTTCTGTATTCCAGATCGCGGGATCTAGTGACTTATGTTGTGGTTGAACTCATATTGCTCACTGCATTCGTAAAAGCGTTCGAAAGCAAACCAGACACGTTATTCAAGGCTGCAACCGCGGCCAAGGCAATTAATGCCGCCACCAACGCGTATTCCACCAGATCCTGTCCTTCTTCTTCCCGCCATAACCCTATTAATGTCGTTCCCATTCCCGCAACCCTTCGCCAACCCATCCTGCTTGCTGCACCGGTTACGTGGATCCCGGGGGCTCGACTCGTTGCTAAAGACGAGCGCCCCGGAAGCCCGTAAAGATGGTGCCCCGGTTTGTGAGCGCCATCAATCACGTGGCGGTTGTCAGGCTCGTCCCCAGATTCGTGAACTCTGTGTTGATCGCGGTTGCCAGTGAGTTCATCCCCACTGTCGCGGCCAACGCCACGAGGGCCACTAGGAGAGCGTATTCGATCAGATCCTGCCCGGTCTCCTCAACGCACAGCCTCTTGAGAACTTCTTTCATATCGTCCCTCCTTTCTTTTGGATTTGGGTGGTCGGATGGATCACCAGTCAATGGAGGGCTCTAGGCTGCTGAAGGTACCGAAGCCTTTCAGCAGCCAATAAGCCATTCGCATGCCATGGTCAATGCACCCAAGCCAATTAGGTGGCGGTGGTTAAGCTTGTTCCCAGGTTCGTGAACTCCGTGTTGATCTTGGTTGCCAGAGCATTCATCCCCACCGTTGCTGCCAACGCAACGAGGGCGACGAGGAGGGCGTATTCGATGAGATCTTGCCCCTCCTCTTCCTTCCAAAAACGAGTCAAGAGATTCATCATGTCAGTTTTTTCCTTTCGATTTAGTAGGCACTGCGACATGGACGGGTGCCGCCATCACTGAGATAAGCACTTGGGTAGCCATTGGATCTCGGCCCCCTCGGCTGGCTATGTCATTTGTTTAGTTCTATTTGGGAAGCATGCACTTCAAATCCAGCATAGTGTGGCGAGAACCCGCTGCAAATCGTTACCCTCTGTGCACACCCTATGGCCTCATTTATTTCGGTTTGGTGACGCCTTAAGCACAGAGGCAAATCGCGGAGGGCTAGCATTTCGCCGGATCTTCTCTTACTACGGTGGATTGCGAGTTCTGAAACGGACGCATGCGGGAGACTTTCACAAGGTGTTCGACGCCGTTAGGGCAGGCACATCTCGTCCGCTGATTGCGATGGCAAAAGCCGCAACCGGGACTGCGGCAATCAGGTCCACCAAATAGTGCTGTTCGAGAATTAGGATGGCCGGCACAAGGAGCATATCAAAGACGACCATGGTGGTCAGCATTCGCTTCCGCCTTCGCAGAAACCAGAGCGCTATCAGGGTCTGCACAAGATGCATGCTCGGCAGCGCGATATAATAATCTTCGCCAATTGCGCCGAATGACGGGCCACCACGAAATCTCTCCAGGGCCGAAAGAACGGATCGTTGGAGATGATAAGTAACCTGGCTTTTCGGAACCATTGAAAAATGGCCAAGACAGGAGGCGTACGGGCCTGTAGCAGGCCATAGATAGAAAAACACCAGAGCAACGTAAAACGCCATCATGATAGTGCCTACGTATTGCATGGCGCGTCGTCGCCCCTCGGTGAGAGCGAGGATCGATAGGCAGCCGCCAGTCTGGGCAAACATGCCAAAATACATAAGTTGCGACCAGGTGACGGCCTCGGGCCATCTTGCGATGAGTGCATGAGCAAGCTCCGAGACCGAATGGCCGCCTAACAGTAAGGCGTCCCATCGTTTCAGGACAAATTCAGCGGCACCGTCATATCGTAACGAGGCGATGACGTCGTTATATGCGAACGTCAGTACTCCGCCGACAAACAAGTAAGCCGCAGGCCAAAAGATGTCTGAGGCCATATTCGACCAACGGAGGTGATTCTCCTCGACCCGGTCCTTCACTTCGAGAGCCACGACCGTAGCGCCGGAAACCAGCAGCCCCACGTGAATTCCCAATGTCAGCATCAGGATCGGGACCATCGGAAGTATGAAGACAAACCGGAGTTTTTGCCGCCGATAACGCCGAATCAACGGACCGAAGGAATTGGCGGCCGGCACTGCTATGATGTACAGAATTATGCCCCCGAAGATGGACTCCCCGAGGAGGAAAACCCAATAGTCTCCGAAGTATGCCGCCCATGTAAATCTTAGCGGCAATCCGGTCATTCGCAATGCGGGTGCCAGCGCGGCCACCAATAGCAGAGTCGCCCAATAGTGGGCGCTTATCGTGCGGTGCGACTTTTGCGCCAGTACAGCAGGTGATGCCAGATCAGCCACGTTCCACCTCGGAAGCGCACTAAGAAATCATGGTTTCATTGGCAGATGCAACCCTTGCGTTAAGTCGGGGAAGCATGATTATGTCCCCGCTCCGGCGCCATCACGATTGCTTCTAGCGGCGGAAACTCCTGGCGTTTGCAACGGGTCAATTTGCCGCCGTACGAACAGCACCGCCCTGCCGTCCTCATATAATTTATGCCACTCTGGAAGCACGGCGAGAACCGTCGATAGGGCTTCGCCAGGTGTAAGTAGACAAGACTGAATATTGTATTTTTGGAGTATGGCCAGGGACCCAGGCTTTAGATTCACGAGTGCGATTTGGTCCTGAAATACGCCCATGCGCTCATACACTTCGGTTCTTCCGTCGATGAACACTTTATGTTCCGGCCCTCGTGCCCACAAGAGGTAGCCGCCGAATTCATAACTGTTATACATGGGGCCAGGGACGGAATGCGCGTTCAAATACTGGACCGCCGCGACCGGGAAATTCTGCTCCACCATGCGCGAGTAATCGCTCCTCGTGGGAAAATACCAAGCCATGGCCCCCGCCAGGCCCAAGATAATTGCGGCATTCAGGGCGTAAAATTCTTTAGCCCGATCATATTTTGGCACCCAAGTGGCCAAGATCACCGCAAATAGCGGGGAGAAAAAAGGCACGAATAGCGAAAGAAATCGCACGTGCATACATGCCATCACGGTGCCGAATAGAAAAAGGCATAGCTCTTGCAGGCGCCACTTAGGGCGTAATAGGGCCTGCACCAATAAAAATCCTATCAGCAAGGCAAGAAATAGTTTATCTCCCGGGAGGTTGAACGCCATCGACTGCCACTCTTGAACGTTGGCAACGCCTAACGGCGATGAACTTACTATGAAAGGAAACTTTGCGAGGCCCGCCCCATAGGGAGTGATTAGAGTTGCAATGGCCGACAGCAGGAACGCGAACGTCAAATGACGGCGCTCCAGCACGCTCCAGGATTTCATCTCCAGGCTTCCAAGATGGATGGTTATCAGGCCGCTTGCCAGATACACACCGATAGTTCCAAGGCCGATGATCCAGGAACCGTGCATGTTGACCCAAACCAGCATGAGCGGAGGCAGCAGCCAGACTACACCGCGCTGTCCCTGGCGGAACCGCTCCAAGACGATGAGGGTGAGAATCACACAAAGATAGCCAAGCATCTGTGGGCGCAGGTTAAACCCATTCACGAGATTGATAAGCAACGCAGTAGCCAGAAATGCCGCCTTCGGATTCCCGCACCGGATAGTGGTGTAATAATAGAGCGCCAGCGCAAATAGGCTTCCGAGAATGATCAATAGCGCGCCTAGCCCGCGCAGCCCGCCGGCCTGATAAGTCGCCGCCAGCAGGACATCACCTAGCCACTCGTAAGCCAGCCAATGTTGTCCCCCGGCGGTGAAAGAATATTGTTCGATCGTAGGCCAATGATGTGTCGACAGAATGCTTTGACCATATTTGATATGCCACCAGAGGTCGGGATCCACGTTGAAAGAGCGCAACACATAAAACACTCGTGCGACCAGACACATTCCGAGCATTGCTGCAAAAGAGAATAATCCGCGCGGAACAGATGTTTTCGCCAACACGCTCGCGGTGGAAGCAGTCGAGTCGTAAGGGCCTCCTTGGCGCGCAGCCTCGGCCGACATGGCGAGTGGCTTAGACATTGGCGGCTCGTCGCGTTATCAGGGCATATTGAGCGCCCGCTGGGCGCCAGGTCAATTGTGCCTCCAGGAGACGAAGCCGCGCCATCAGGCGCAGAAAGAACTCGATGAATTCTCGACGAACGATCTGCAGGCCCCTGTGCAAAATGTATTCAGCGAAGTACTCGCAGTTCTCTCCGGTTCCGCGAACGTTTTCGGTGTGAATATGTTGGCAGCTGTCTGCGAATTGATCGAAATTGCCCATAGGATCTCCCAAGGTTTTCCGCGCAGAGCGTCAGCGCCTGCCGGCAACCATTCTCTTTCTCGGCCGCAGGGCACCAGCCGCGTCACTTGCCTCAAATCCCAATCTTTCACGGACGACGTAGAGCGGACGGCGCTTGGATTCGCCATAAATTCGCCCAACATACTCGCCGATGATTCCCATACAAATGAGCTGGACGCCGCCGACAAACCAAATTGCGATCACCGTACTTGTCCAGCCGCGCACGAGTCCGTGAGTGAAGATTTTGTCGAACAGAGCGACACCGATTTCAACCAGCGCGATTCCAGATGCGGCAAATCCGACCCACGTGGCCATCCTGAGAGGCAGGATCGAAAATGAAACGATGCCATCCGTGGCGAAACGCATCATTTTGAAAAGGGAAAATTTGGTATCGCCTGCAAAGCGAGGGGCGCGCCGGTAGGGAATGGCAACCTGCGAGAAGCCTAGCCAGCTCACCATGCCGCGGACGAACCGGTCACGCTCCGGCATCGCGAGCAAAGCATCCACCACGCCGCGATCCATCAGACGAAAATCGCCCGTATCGAAGGGAATAGGCGTGTCGGACAAATGGCCGATGCACCGATAGAAAAGTTTGGCGGTCAAACGCTTAAAAGCGGTCTCACCGTCGCGCTTGGTGCGAACCCCGTAGGCCACGTCATGTCCGTCCAGCCATTTTTGAAAGAAAATTCGAATCACTTCCGGCGGGTCTTGAAGATCCGCGTCGATGATCACAACGGCATCCCCGCGGGCGTGCTCGAGACCCGCCGTAATCGCGAACTGATGCCCAAAATTCCTGGAAAATCGGATGGCGCGGACCCGGTTTTCGTGGAGCTGCATTTCACGCAAAAGATCCGGGGTGGAGTCGTTGCTGCCGTCGTCTACGTAGATGATTTCAAAGTTTGGCGTGAACCCCTGGAGCACGGCAATCAGGCGGATATTCGTTTCGCGCAGTACTTTCTCTTCGTTAAAGCACGGGACAACCACGGAAAGCATGGGGCGCTGAACATCGGGTAGCACAGAATCACGCATCAGAGTGCCTCGAGTGCAGGTTGGTGATTGCGCGTCCATGATTATTCCTTCCAGGTCACGCACTAGAAATGATGCAGAGCTACAAGGATCGAGCCTAAATCAGAGTCCGAAAACACATCAGAGTGCCGATCCTCGGTACTTCGCATCGCCATCCTACGGCGAGGCGGGTGCCGAAGAACTGCTTCGCCGGACAAACAGAACGCTCGTTGAATCTTCGTAAGTATTCTGCCAATCCGGTAGCACGGCCAACACGGTCGCCAGTGGCGAGCCCTGATTGATCAAACAGGATTGGAACCCATATTTCTGCAAGAGCGAGAGCGCATCGGGTCTGATATTCTCGATCTCCAAGTAATCTGCCAAAACACCACCCCGCTCGTACAACTCGCTTCGGCCATCCATGAAAACCTTGTGTCCCGGTCCGCGCGACCAGATCAGATACCCTCCAAAACCGTATGAGTTGTACATCGGACCGGGAACGGTATGGCGGTTGAGATATTCGACAGCGTCTACCGGGAAGTTTTTTCCAGCGCTGTGTCGCAGATCCGCCTGCGAGGGGAAATACCAGACGATGCTTGCGAGAATGGCGGCCATCA
>Ga0187821_10000444_pt1 | contig 10725 bp, 9 predicted proteins | sample NC_wetland_sal_i_20_FD_132442 | JGI IMG/M metagenome (GOLD analysis project Ga0187821, IMG submission 132442) | Wetland sediment microbial communities from Neuse River Estuary, North Carolina, USA - SourceSoil_1 | ecosystem: Environmental > Aquatic > Freshwater > Wetlands > Sediment | place...
CGCGGCCGCGCGATTATTCCCGCCAATATTAATCACAAATCGCTCGAACCGATGGGCATCGGCATAGCCTTCCGCTGCAAGATCAATGCCAATATCGGCAATTCGGCAGTTACTTCCGAGATCGCCCAGGAACTCGAAAAGCTGCATCGCGCCGTTCACTATGGCTCCGACACCGTGATGGATCTTTCGACTGGTGGCGATATTCCCTCAATCCGCCGGGCGATTATTGAAGCTTCGCCCGTTCCGGTCGGCACCGTTCCCATCTACGAAGCTCTCTCTCGCGTCAAGCGCACCGAAGATCTCACCGCCGACCTCATGCTGGAAGTCATCGAGGAGCAAGCCGAGCAGGGTGTCGACTACATGACCATTCACGCCGGCGTGATGCGCGAATTCCTGCCGCTGGTGCGCAATCGCATCACTGGAATCGTCAGCCGCGGCGGTGCGCTGATGGCGCAATGGATGGCTGCGCACAAACAAGAGAATTTCCTCTTCGAGCGTTTCGACGACATCTGCAAGATTTTCAAGAAGCACGACGTCAGCTTTTCGCTGGGCGACGGCCTGCGGCCCGGCTCCATTGGCGACGCCAGCGATGCGGCGCAGTTTGCCGAACTCAAAGTGCTGGGCGAATTGACGCAAAAAGCGTGGCAGCACGACGTGCAGGTGATGATCGAGGGTCCCGGGCACATTCCCATGGATCAGATCGAGCTCCAGGTGAAAAAGGAAGCGGAGCTGTGCTACGAGGCGCCCTTTTATACGCTTGGCCCTCTCGTGATCGATATCGCGCCAGGCTACGACCACATTACCAGCGCCATCGGCGCGGCTATGATCGGATGGTACGGCGCTTCCATGCTGTGTTACGTCACACCCAAAGAGCATCTAGGGCTGCCTAATGCCGAAGATGTGAAGCAAGGCGTGCTGGCCTATAAAATCGCCGCGCATGCCGCCGATGTCGCCCGCCATCGACCCGGAGCGCGTGATCGCGATGACGCCCTCTCTTATGCGCGTTTTCTCTTCGACTGGAATAAGCAGTTCGAGCTTTCTCTAGATCCCGAAACCGCCCGCACCATGCACGACGAAACTTTGCCGGACGACTTCTATAAAGAGGCCAAGTTCTGCTCCATGTGCGGTCCCAAATTCTGTTCCATGAACGTGACACAAGTTGCAGAAGCGATCGGCGGAATGGACCAGGCAGAGCGCGAACAGCGCTTCGTGCAACTGCTCGCCAAAGTCGAAAAATAGATCGCACCGGAACAACCACGCGGGCGCGCCATTGTTCTTCTCGCGCCCATCGGTACGAATCTCTCAAACAAGGAAGATAGAGGAGCGCTGCGACATGGCAATGAACCAGGCATTACTGGGCGAATTCGATCACGAGATGGCCAATACGCGGAAGAGTCTCGAGCGAGTGCCAGACGGAAAATTCGATTGGAAGCCACATACCAGGTCGATGACTATGGGGGCGCTAGCCACCCACATCGCCTTTATTCCTCACTGGGGCAAGCTGACGCTGGATACACCCAACTTTGACGTAAATCCCCCCGGCGGCCAGCAGGCGCGGCCACCCGAATTGAAGACCAAAGCAGAGGTTCTGGCATTTTTCGATAAGAATGTGCCTGAAGCTCGCGCCGCCATTGCAGCCGCCACCGACCAGTCGATGATGGCGCCTTGGAGTCTTCTCAACGGCGGGAAAACTATTTTCACTATGCCGCGCATTGGCGTCTTGCGCGCCATGATCATGAACCACATGATTCATCATCGCGCGCAACTCGGAGTCTACCTGCGTCTCAACGATGTCCCCGTGCCGTCCATCTATGGCCCTTCGGCCGATGAAGCCGGCATGTAGCCGCGCACCGAACATCCCGGAGAAAAACAATAACGAGCGGAGTAAAAGCTACCACGGATTCTCGAAGTCATTCCGAATCGCTTCGCCAGGAATTTAACCGCTGGGCGGAAGCGGGCCGCGGCGAAGGCATGGAGCAGGATCATCTGCCGATCGTGCTTCCGGTGCTCGACCGCATGCGCCTGTCCCCCGAAGATAATGTGTTGGATGTCGGCTGCGGCGCGGGTTGGCTTTCACGCCTGCTTGCCGAGCAAGTGCCTGAAGGTCGAGTTGTCGGGGTGGACATTTCGGACGAGATGATCCGGCGCGCTCGCCGCAACGGCGCCGATCTCGAAAACACTATGTTTGTCATCGGTGCGGCGGAAGAGATTCCTTGGGATGCGAACTTCTTCAATCATGCGATTTCCGTGGAAGCCGCCTATTACTGGCCCGATCCCCTCGTAGCTTTGCGCGAAATTCACCGTGTTCTGCGCGATGCTGGCAAGGTTTGGCTGCTCATCAACTACTACGGCGAAAACATGCACGCCCATCAGTGGAGCGAAATTCTAAGCATTCCGGCGCATCTGCGTTCCGCCACTGAATGGGTGGCGCTTTTCACCGCGGCCGGATTTTCCGAGGTGGAGCACGGCCGCGTGCCGGATCCCACGCCAGCGCCTGAAAAATACGAAGGCCGCTGGTTTCGGGATGCAGCCCAGCTCCGCGCTTTTCGCCAGGAAGGCGCGCTCCTGGTTTCGGGAGTTAAATCGGAAACGTAGGTTTGAGTTGATCGCCCGAGCGATCAATATGTGCAGATCTTATTTCTTTGGCTTAGGGGATCCAGGACTGCTGAGGGCTCGCAGAAGATTTTGTGCCTGTGTATTCGCCGGATCCAATTGCAGAGCTTTCTCCGCGTCGTTGCGGGCTGGCGCCGCCTGACCCTGCTTGTAATGAATTACAGCGCGGTTAGACCAGGCCCGTGCGTAACTTGGCGATTCCGCAATCTCCCGGTTCAGCACGTCCATGGCGCCGTCCAGATGATTGCCCTGCATTAACAACGCGGCATAGTTAACCGCCATGAAATCGTAGTTGGGATTGTCGCGATGGCTCATGTAATACGCGCGCTCCAACATGTGGCCGGCAGCTTGATCGTGCCCTCTCCACGCTTCTAGCAGGCCGTAAGCGGCAAGCACGTCGGGATAATCCGGATTGATGCGCAACGCTGTTTCATACTCGCTCGCCGCGAGATCCCACTGCACGGCGGCCTGGTATTCGCTTCCCAAGTTGCCGTGCATCTTTGCGCTTCCCGGCGAGACGCGGACTCCAGCCGAGTAGAGGCTCATATTGTCCTTCCAATCCAGGTTGCGAACCATCGTACGCATGCCACAGGCCGCGATAATAGCCGCCGCGGCCGCTACTGCCACCGTCCTCTGGCGACCCCGCAGCCAGTTCCAGCTGAGTGCCGCCAGCAGGCAAAAACCTGCGGACGGAAGATAGGCCAGTCGTTCGCCCATGATCGTTCCAGTAGGCATCAGGATGTTCGCCGTGACTGCAAAGCCTCCTAAGTAGATTCCGCCAGCCAGGATCAGCCCGGTGCGCCGCTTCCACACCGCCCATATCCATGCGCCGATCGCAGCCATCGCCGCCGCCAACGCCGGCAGCGTATGGCGCCAATCCATGTACATCGGAATCGTATTGAACGAATAGTCGCAGGAAAGTTTGGCCGGATAGAAATGCAGCTCCGCATACTTCCATGCCACGCGCAGGGCGTTCAGAATTCGCCATTGTGGAGCGATCACGGCAAGCGGGTTATCGAGCTGCGCGATAGTGACTTGGCCGAATCGTCCCCCCTGAACCTTCCAAAGAATTCCCAGGTAGAGCAGGGTTATGCCTGCAAACAGGGCGTACCTTAAGATCGGTTTCCATTTGCCGACCGCATAGTCGCCAACCAGCAGAAGCGGCAGAAAAACGACAGCCGATTCTTTTGAGAGCAGCGCCAGGACAAAACAGATTAACGCCGGAATTTGCTGATCGTCGAGGTGCAGGATCCATGCCGCAAAGAGGAATCCAGCGGCCAGCAATTCGGCGCGACCTGATATTGAGGCGACGGCCTCCGTATGCAGGGGATGCACGGCGAAAATCAAGGCTGCCGCAAACGCCACGATTTTGGCTTGGGGCGATGCCCCGAGCATCTCGTCCAGAAGCAGAAATAGAAGCCATGTGACGCAGGCGTGCAGGATCAGATTGAAAAGATGAAAGCCAAAAGGCCGTGCCCCGCCGAGTCGCCAGTTCAGTGCCAAAGTGGCGAAAGTTACCGGCCTGAATACGTTGCTGAACTTGTTCGGAGTGAAGAACTCCCGCACCGATGCTTGAGTCACCTGCGGATTGCGAAGGACGTAGATTCCGTCGTCCATCGTGAACTCGTTTCGCAGCGTGTTGCCGTATATCAGCGCCACCACTGCGAGCAGCAATCCGATGCGCAGAGAGTCCTTCATTTAAAGTGAACCAATAGGATTTGCCATGCCAGGATGTTGGTACCCACAACCCAAAATACCGCGAAAACGCAGTCGGAATGGCCGCGCTATTCGCCCGTGTTCCTAACTCGTTAATTTACAGCAGGGCAATCTTCCGTATGGTTTCTTGACGATAGAGGCAGATTTGCACGTCGCCACCGAGTTCTTACGAAGTACAGGACATCGTCCCTAGACTTGGCACAGGGACAACAACCGCACCTAGCCTCGGCTCTGATGCAGTGGGCGTCTTTCCACAATGGTGACGTCCCCAAGGGCACTTTAAAGGCGATCTACGGCATGTATTGTATTGTGCAGACATTGCCCCAAGCGTATCTATACGATAGCACCGCCGGGTCGCTGCCCACCGCCTCGCCGTTGCCTGAAGGCCCCGTGCTTCCAATAGCTAAAATTCTGGTTGCTGACGACCAGCCTCTTGTACGGCGAACTCTTCGCTCGCTGCTCGCCGAAAAATCTCATTGGAAAATCTACGAGGCCGAAAATGGCAAGGTAGCTCTCGAGTGCATCCAGAAAGAAAACCCACAAGTGGCCGTGCTGGATATTGTCATGCCCGAAATGGGCGGGATCGAAGCGGCATACGAGATACGCCGATCGGCGCCTGAAACGAAAATCATCCTTATGAGCAGCTACTACACCGCGGAAGAGGCGGCTCATTTAGCTCGTTTGTTCGGCGACGGTAATTTCATAGAAAAGTCCCAAACTGGCACCGAGTTGATCCCGGCAATCAACCGTCTTTTACCCGAAGAGAGTCAGGCGCATTGAAACGTCCCTCTGGTATAAAACATTAAGAAGGGATCCCTAAGAGGGATTCCGGGAGACAAGATTGCCGGCGCGAATACTGGTCGTTGACGATAACTCCGCCGCTCGCAGGGCCATCCGTTCGCTCCTGGACTTGAATTCGTTCAAGGTCTGCGGCGAGGCTCAGGACGGTGCCGAAGCTCTCGAAAAAGTCGGCGAGCTAAGGCCGGATATCGTCCTGCTCGACATCAATATGCCCGGAATGAATGGCGTTACGGCTGCTTCGCGGATCCGAAAGATGTACCAAACAAAAATTGTATTCCTGACAATCCACAAACTTCCGGGAACGGTCCTCGCTACGCGACAATGGTCGGATGGATTTGTGTCCAAATCGGCTGCTGCGACTGAATTGATCCCCACGCTGATTCAGGTCGCGCGAACCGTCGACGGATTTAAGAAGCGAGCGGGATCAAAACGCGGCCGCGCCTCTTAATTCGTAAAATAACTTCCTGAGACAATCACGGTTCGACGCCGGATACGGGCTGGGTCCAGTCGGTCGGTGGAAAAGCTACGCGCCAGAATTTTGGACTGGCCAAAATGAATTCGACGCCCACTTCGATGCAGTCGCCCTGACGCTGCCCTAGGTGGGCTACAACACACTCTGCTTTGTCCCCTGTGGCAACATTCAAGACCTCCAGCCGTTGTCCCTTGGTTACGGGTCTTGATAGTGGAATCGATGCCCCGTGTGCGTTGATCGCGAGAGTATAGGTTTCTTCGTCAAATCCAAAGCCAGGAGCGCCTTGAGACGAAACACGTACCCGAATCCGCATCAGAACTCGCTGTGTTCTTCGGCGATTCCTAGTCAGCCAGTCCCGCTCACGTGACGATCCAAGCCAGCTTTCCAACATCGGAAGCTGGTTCGACGGAATATTGGAAAATGCTAAACCCATGCCGCTTCCCGAGGAATACACAACTCTGGCTCGGGTGGAAAAAGACTCTCTGCCCTTCCTGATCAGGATCTTCGTTTCTGTTCCGAGGGGAAACGGCTCTTTTGTTTCGGCCTGACAGCCTCGCTCGCTGATATCAGCTATATTAGCTTCCACGTTTTTTCCCGATACCTGGTCGATAACCTCGGCAAGCGCCGTAAACCGATAACGCGGCTGAGTTCTGCGGTCGGCGCCGCGCTGCGCCGGCGGCCCCCCTGATGGTTTAGTCTCATCCATCGCAGATGTGATGACAAATATATGCTGCTAGCGTTACTGATGAAGTCAGCATAGAACATCACGGCGGAGAGGTGCCATTTTAAACTGATCTAGTATTGACTATCGCGGCATAGGTTCGCCTCGATCGGATATCCTTCTTTTGGAACAGCTTGAGTGCTATGAATATGTTTATGGCCAGTCAGGCTCGTTTGAACAGCGATTCCGTTCCAAGTAACTTCATTCAAAGAGCAATACGGCTGGCTGGTCGCATTTTCCTCTCGTTAGGCCTGATTGCGGTAACTACCTTTTTGTCTTTCCGTCTTTTGCCTGTCAATGAAATAACTGCAGGCTTTCTCTACCTGGTTGCCGTCCTTTTTATCGCCACGGTTGCCGGCATTGTTGAGTCCACCATAGCTTCGATTGCCGCCATGCTGTCCTTCAACTACTATTTCATTCCGCCGATTGGTACTCTGACAGTTTCAGATTCAAGGAATTGGGTGGCGCTTTTTGCCTTTCTGGCTACCTCTCTGACGGCCAGCCAGCTTTCTGCACGCGCAAAGCGCCGTACGCGCGAAGTCGTCGACCGCCAAAATGAAATCGAGCGGCTCTATTCCCTCAGCCGTGCTTTGCTGCTTACCGACGCAACACGTCCCATCGCGAAACAAATCGTGGAGCAAATCGCCCAGGCATTTGAATCCCCAGCCGTCGCTCTTTACAACCGCGGCACAGGTGAGATTTTTCGGGCTGGATTTGACGATCCGGACGCCATCGATACGGAATTAAAGGACGCCGCTGTTCGATCCGAGTTCCTTCGCGATGAGCATCGAGGGCTCACCGTCACCCCCATCCGTCTCGGCAGGCAGCCGATCGGCAGTCTGGCCGTTCGTGGCGCGTCCTTGTCCGATGCGGCGTTGCAATCCCTCGTGAACTTGGTCGCCATCTGGCTGGAACGGGCGCTCTCGCAAGAAACGCTCAACCGCGCGGAAATTGCCACGCGCAGTGAAGAGTTGAAGTCCACCCTTCTCGATGCTATCGCGCATGAGTTCAAGACACCGCTGACATCGATCAAAGCTGTTACTACGGATTTGCTCTCCGATTCGGCCGTTGGGCTCGAGCAGCATCAGCGCGAGTTGATCTCCATCGCGGACGAAGGCGCGGACCGCTTGTCCACGCTCGTTACGCAGGCCATCCAACTCGCACGAATCGAAGGAGGTAAATTTCAGCTAAATCGCGGAATCCACCTTCCGGGTTCGCTGATTTCATCGGCCATTCGGCAAATGAAGTCATTGACCGATGGCCGAGAAATAAAGGTTTGCGTTGCGGAAGAACTTCCTCTTGTGTCCGTGGATGCTGAGCTCGTGCAGATGGTGATTGCTCACCTGATCGATAATGCGTTGAAGTATTCGCCTCGGGGAACTCCCATTTCAATTGGGGCTCGAATGAGCGATGGCCATGCCATTATTTACGTGGCAGACCTGGGTGCGGGAATAAGCGCGGAAGAACAATCGCGAATTTTCGATAAGTTTTACCGTGGCCCAAGGGAACAACACCTGAAAGGCACAGGTATGGGTTTGGCCATCGCGCGCGAAATCATCCACGCACACGGCGAAGAGATCCGCGTCAGCAGCAAACCAGGCGAAGGCTCCGAGTTTTCTTTCTCACTCCCGCTCGCTCCTCGGGGCGGCGAATGAGCGCCGGCCGGATTCTTGTGGTCGACGACGATCCCCAGATTCGCCGCGCTATGCGAACGACTCTTACCGGGCGCGGCTATGAAGTCGCAGATGCGCGTACCGGGGAAGAGGCCCTCGAAGCGCTAAGGTCCGGCAACTACGATCTGGTGCTCTTGGATATGAACATGCCCGGAATGGGCGGCATCGAAACCTGCCGCTTGATTCGGTCGAGCTCGGAGGTCGCCATCATCATGCTCACGGTCAGCAATTCGGAAAAGGACAAGGTGGAGGCTCTCGACGCCGGCGCCGACGATTACATCACCAAGCCCTTCAGCACGCCGGAGCTGCTTGCGCGCATTCGCGCCACTCTGCGGCGCCTGCCCCACGCTCCCGACCATGGGGAATTGAAGGAGCTGGACCACCGCGGCGTCGAAATTGATCTGGCCTCGCGACAGGTGCATGTGCAGGGACGCGCCTCTCGCCTGACAGCAAAGGAATTTGACCTACTCTCCTACTTGCTCGCGCGCCCCAATAAAACAATCTCACATCGCGAACTCTTGCAGGCCGTTTGGGGCCCGGATTACGGCGACGAATTGGAGTACCTGCGCGTTTTTATCAATCGTCTGCGCAAAAAGATAGAACCCGATCCCTCCAAGCCGCAATTCTTGGTGACCGACGCCTGGGCCGGCTATCGTTTTCACCTTCCTCAGTAACCTCTCTCCAACGCTAGGTCGTTTGTCCTTCTCCATTGCTCCAGCCTGCTACGAGCGTGAGACAGCCTGAGACAGTAGGGGTGTCTACCTTGTTCAGTTTATGCCGTTCTTAGGGGGCGTTTATGTAACGTTTATTAGTTCGGGAGCAGGATTGGGATCGGACGCAAGACCAATGAGCAGCCGATACCATCAAACGACCACAAACTTTCCTCGGAAAGCGATAGCCCAAGAGAGCGCCCCGGGGTTTGCTGCGGGACCGCTCGAGGTGAACGTCATCTTCACTGATTGGCAAGAAACCGCCGCCGCTTTGAAGTTCGCGCAATCCTTTGCGCGGGGGCTGGGGGCACGAATCAGTCTCCGAGCAGCAATCGCCGTACCATTTCAACTGCCGATCGATCAGCCGGCAGTTTCTGTCCCTTTTCTCGAGCAGGTTATGCGGAAGCTCGTCGCGCAGCTGAGCAGGGAAGCGTTCGATCCAACAGTCCATTTGTATCTCTGTAGGGATCTTGTTTGGGCTCTTTCGCAGGTCCTCAAGCCGAATTCTCTGGTCGTGATCGGCGGACGAAAACGCTGGTGGCCCACTGCGGAAACGCGCATGGCTCGCGCGCTTCGGGACAAAGGTTATCGGGTTGTTTTCGTCGATTCGACAGCACGGCCGGTTTTCGGGCGCCCAGTTTCGGAACCGACGATCGTAGCGAGGTGATTATGCTGCTGGATATCTTCTACATCGGGATCGCCGTTGCATTTTTTGTCGCGCTCTGGGGTTTCACGAAAGCCGCCGAGCGTCTTTAGGAGGGTTCCATGGAATACGCCATTGCGGGAATCGTGGCGGCCGCTCTTTTTGTTTACTTGATGTATGCGCTACTTCGGCCGGAGAAGTTTTGAGGTGCTGAAATGACTTGGATCGGCATTGCACAGATTTTGCTCTACTTCCTGATTTTGCTGGCGCTCACGAAGCCGCTGGGCATGTACATGTATCGTGTGTTTGAGGGTGAAAAGACTTCGCTTCATTCCATCCTCCACCCCTTGGAACGGCTGATCTATCGTCTCGGCGGAGTCCGCGAGGGTGAAGAACAGTCGTGGATACAGTATGCCGGCTCCATGATTTCGCTGAGCCTTTTCAGCTTTGTGGTTGTGTACCTCTTACAACGGTGGCAGGGGCACCTGCCACTCAATCCCGCGCATTTATCCACGGCTCAGGCGCCCTCAAACGCTACGCCGATGACGCCGGACCTGGCCTTCAATACCGCCGTCAGCTTTATGACCAATACGAATTGGCAGGCCTATTCGCCGGAGACTACCGTCAGCTATTTCGTACAGATGGCTGCCTTGGCAGTTCAGAACTTTGTCTCCGCGGCGGCTGGCATGGCCGTCGCCGTTGCGTTGATCCGAGGATTCGCAAGGCACACCGCCAAGACCATAGGAAATTTCTGGGTGGATGTCACTCGCTGGACGCTCTACATCCTCCTTCCGGTTTGTGTTCTCGCCACTTTGTTTTTTGTTTCGCAGGGCTGCATTCAGAATTTTAAGCCGTATCAGACAATCCAGACTTTGGAAGGCTCGAGCCAAACGATCGCCCAGGGCCCTCTGGCTTCGCAGCTCGCGATTAAAATGCTGGGCACGAATGGCGGCGGTTTCTTCAACGCAAACTCGGCTCATCCCTACGAGAATCCCAACGCGCTCTCGAACATGATTCAGATGATCATGCTTCTTTGCGTTGGCGCTGCATTCACCTATATGTTTGGCAAGATGGTCCGCGATACACGTCAGGGCTGGGCCCTTTTTGGGGCTATGTCCGTGATGTTTATTGTCGGCGTTTTCGTCTGTTATTGGGCAGAGCAGCGTGGCAATCCGACCGTGGCGAGCGCGGGCCTCGAACGTACCTATACGGGTAGCCAGCCCGGCGGCAACATGGAGGGCAAGGAAGTCCGCTTCGGCATTGCCGACAGTGCGTTGTTCGTCACCACGACGACGGATGCATCGTGCGGTGCAGTGAACACCATGCACGACAGCCTGACGCCTCTCGGCGGTCTCGTCCCGATCGTCAACATTCAG
>Ga0187821_10000445_pt1 | contig 10724 bp, 8 predicted proteins | sample NC_wetland_sal_i_20_FD_132442 | JGI IMG/M metagenome (GOLD analysis project Ga0187821, IMG submission 132442) | Wetland sediment microbial communities from Neuse River Estuary, North Carolina, USA - SourceSoil_1 | ecosystem: Environmental > Aquatic > Freshwater > Wetlands > Sediment | place...
ATTTTCGGGAAAGAAGGCTCATTCGGAAGATTTGCCGGATCCAGCACGTGGAAGCGATCGTTTTGCTTGGTCTCGTTGAATTGTTGCGACATGGCGGAAGCATCCCGCTTTTTCATCAACTCATTGTAAGTATCGAGGACGGTCTGGTGATCGCGGGTCAGCAGCTTATACTCCTGCTCGACACCTGGACTGGCCGCCACCCGGGCCTGGTAGAGCGCGATTTGCTTCTTGATTTCATCCTGCTGGGCCGTTCGTTCCCTTATCACCTGTTCGTACTGATGAATTTGCGCCCGCAGTTGCAGGATTTGCGTCGGTTCGGCCGTTGGTACCGCGTTCTTGTCCGGCACTGTCACATTCTTCCGCTGCAGTTCGCTTTCCGCTATTTTTCTCTTGAGGACAGCGATATCGTTTTTGGCCTTAATGACATCCGGGTGATCGTCCGTATATTTCGATTGCAACTCGATGAGTTGCGCTTGCAGCGCCTGCAGTTGCTGTTCGGACGTTTCCGGAGCCGGGCCGGTCTGCGATGCCTTCCAGGAGGATAACTGCTGCGCGAGGATGGATTCGGCGAAGCTCTTATCCTGCTGCGCGCGGTTGACCGCCTGCGTTGCGGCTTCCAGCTGCGAAGTCTGTCCATTCAAAAGGTTCAGGTTTGTCTGGCTGTCTTCGGGAAGCGACCCGACGTAGCGGCGCTGGAACGCGGCGAGCTTCGCATCCTGTTCGTCGAGTTTAGCTTTGGCCTGATCGAGCTGGTCATTCAGGAATTTTGTGGTTCCGGCGTCCGTCGTCGTGGTGACCGCAATGTTTTCCTCGACGAACATGGACGTAATCATGGCGCAAATCTTTTGCGCAACCTGAGGATCGTCAAACGCCACGCTGATCGTAAATCCAGGGAGGTTCTGAGCGCGGGTCTCGGCCATGGGCGCGACCGGCGTGATCGTGATGGCCTGGCGCAAACGATCGACAATTTCTTCCATGGGCATGCGATTGATATCTTTTTCATACAGATTCAAATCGTGAATTACAGGCTCCAGGCGCGCCGTGCTCAAGATCTGCTGTTGCATGGTCGCCAATCGCTGGTTCACGTTGTCCGTGGAATTAGAGGTAACGGGAGTTACCGGCTGGGCCTCGGGCTGTTCGACAAGCACAAGCGTCTTGGAAATATACCGCTTAGGCAAAACACGCGCGGCCCCGAAGCCAGCCATCCCGCCAAACAGCGTAAGCAGAAAGATGAGCCAAAATCGCCGCCGGATGATAACGACCACGTCTTTCGCGCTAATTTCCTGATGCACCATCTATCGCACTCCTTGGGACAATGCGCAGCAGCGTTGGGCCGTAAGGGCCGGGAAACTGAGGCTGGCAGACAGAAGAGCCTCTACGGAATACAAAGCAATTCTATGGCCGGGGTCCAGACATCTCGTAAACCTATTTATTATCAGCCGGATACGAGCATTCTTCCCTCGGCTCTGCACTCATAAACGAGGGAAGTGGTAGTCCAAAGTTCCACTTTTTGGAAATTCGTTGGCTTTTCCCAGTTATCATCCTGAAACAAAGGATGTTAGATGACATTGGCAGTTGACCTCGTACGGGTGAAATCTAGGCGGAAACAACTTGCAGGATTAGCACGCTCCGCCCCCATTAAAAACGGCCTTAGGGGTGGCTAAAAGTATCTTTAAGTCCAGCCATAGCGACCAGGTGCGGCAATAACACAAGTCCAGGCGAACCATTTCGTCGAAGCGTGTCCGGTTGCGCCCGCTCACTTGCCACAAGCCGGTTACACCCGGTTTCACTTCCAGAACCCTTCGGCGGTGCCAGATATCGTAAACCTCGAACTCGTAGGGAACCGGCGGGCGAGGGCCGACAAGCGACATATCCCCGCACAACACATTCCAGAATTGGGGGAGTTCGTCCAGACTTGCCTTCCTTAGGAACGCTCCGATGAAAGTCACTCGCGGATCTTTGACCAGCTTATATACAGGTTTACCCGAACCCTCGGAATTGTTCAATCCATCCTTACCAGCGATAAATTGCCGGACATATTCTTGATGGATTTTGGGATCATTGTTTGTGTACATCGTGCGGAACTTCAGGCACTTGAAACGCGCGCCAAACTGGCCCAGGCGCTCCTGTTCAAAGATCACCGGACCTTTGGAGGTCAGCTTGATCAGGGCCACGATCACCGTGAGAATCGGGGAGAGTATCAACAGCAGCAGGCTGCTTCCAACGATATCCATTACGCGCTTGATGACCAGGGGCAGCCGCTTTCGGGAAACTTTCCTCTTGAGATCGGGGTAAAGCTTGGAATCCGCCACCCAGCCAGAGCTGTTCTTATCCCAGCTTTCGGGGAATACATGAAGGGAAATGGCGATTTTAGCAGCCCGGTCCCGGCCCAAATGCTTGACGAATGCCGTTTCCATTTTGGCACGGAGCGTCTCAGTGATGGGGAGATCCCCTTCTGTACTCACTTCCGCAAATATGATTCCCAGAATGGCGTCTTCTTTATACCAACCAACCAGATCTGTTTCCCGCTTGGACGCGATTACAATCCTTACCGCTTGGCTAAGTATTTCTTCCGCGGCGCCATTTTCCAAATTCGCATCCAGGAGCATCAGCACAAAAGGTCTGCGAGAACGCTCCGCCCGGTGCCGCTCCAGCGTCAGCATGGAATGAAAGACGTTCTCCACAAGGACATCTTCTTCATCAGGAGCACCATCAGAGCGGCGAGAATAATTTGATCCCGCAACTTTTAGATGAGACTCGCGCTGTCCTGGAAGTGAAATTCGGGAATAACTATTGCCCATTTTTACTCCTGCAAGGCTTGCATTGCCGGGGAGTTGCTGTCCACGGCCCTCAGGCGCATTGAGCCATATTCCAAAGCCGGTACAAAAACTCGGAAGTTACGTCACTTGTCTCGCAAAGCTGTGTTAAACCTATTATTTACAGATACTTAAAAAATTGCTTTGCCACGTATGATTTGCCGGCCAAGGAATACAACGAACATTCCCATAGCCAGCAGGAAATCACTAACCGGTTATTCGTTCGCAATCAGTCTGCCAGAGTCAAAATAGTCCCCAGACCGGGCTGCGCCCGCCGTACCCTTTCAACAGGCTGAAACTAAGGAGGTTAAATTTCGCAGGAATTCCCGGAAATCAAGGGTCAAAAGGCCACTTCCCGAATCGGGCATAGATAGTGAAAACTATTGCTGCGTTGTGCCAGTACCTTTCCGTATGCCTAGACTTGCGTTAACTAGGTGATCATGTCCGAATCCTAATTTGGGATTCACTTCCCACGTAGCCACTCGGATGGCGAAGCCGCCAATCCCACGCGGAGCGTATGATTGACTGCAAATCGGACACAGCAGGCTCCCAACTCAGAAACGCTTTCGCTTTAGAGGGATCGGCGATCAATCTAGCGGGATCGCCGGCTCGCGGAGATTCTATCTGCAAAGCAATGGCGCGCCCTGTGACTTGGCGCGCGCACTCGATGACTTCCAGAACCGAATAACCTCTGCCCGTTCCCAAATTGAGAAAATCGGATTGGCCTCCCGTGCGGAGATGATCGAGAGCGCTAATATGGGCGTCCGCGAGGTCGGCGACATGAATGTAGTCGCGGATGGGTGTGCCATCCGGCGTCGGATATTTGTTGCCGAACACACGGATAGCCTGCTGCTGTCCCAGTGCCGCGGCGAGGACATTGGGAATCAAATGCGACTCCGGCCTGTGGTCTTCTCCGCAATTTTCAGTCGCGCCGGCGGCGTTGAAGTAACGCAAAGCCACAAATTTCAATCCATAGGCGGTGTCATAGGCGTCCAGGAGTTGTTCCATGAACAGCTTGGACCAACCGTAGGGGTTCCGTGGCCATTTGCGGCTATTTTCCACAATAGGAATTTGCTCCGGGTCGCCGTAAACAGCGGCTGTGGAGGAAAATACGACTCGACGTACCCCCGCCTGAACGAGTTCGCCAATCAGCGCGAGTCCGTGGCCTACGTTATTCTCGAAATACCTGGCTGGATCAAGGACGGATTCCCCCACTTCAATCAGCGCCGCGAAATGTATGCAGGATTCCAGGGCATGCTCGCGGGCGATGCGGGCCACCAGTTCCCGGTCGCCGGTCTTGCCTTGATACAGCGGAAGGTCCGCAGGGAGAGCGGCCCGGTGGCCCCGCTCCAAATCGTCCAGCACCACGATCTGCTCACCTCGGGCCAGCAGACGTTCGACGGTGACGCTGCCGATGTAGCCGGCGCCGCCTGTGACAAGGATTGCCATGGATCCTCTCTCGGTTCCGTCATCGGGAAACCATTGAATCGCCCGGCGAAGGTCGAGTCTACCTCAACAAGGTCGTGAGGCCGGGCCGTTTTTCGGGCGGATGTTTCCTCGATACCTTGGCATTTCTCCGTATCCTCTAAGTTTTAGCCAATCTCGCGGTTTTCGCACGCAAAAGCTCAACACAGAGGACACTGAGAAAAGCGAGAACTCGGAGAGAAGGCCGCAAACATAGCGATAAACGATGAGGGGAATCCGAGCGGCAAGCCAACGCCGGCAGCTTGTGCGAATGGCATCTGGGCGCGCAAGAGCCGGTGCTGCGCGCCTTGTCTCATACCGTCGCGGACGGGCAAGAAGGCGATCCGCGCGATTGCGCCGACGGCGGAGTGTCTCACGGGAAACTATAAAAGAGGTTTCGACATAAGGATGAAGTGGACGGGAATTTTTGTGGGCGTGGGATCATCATAAACAGCGGTGCCCGCATCGGCGTATCCCCACCGGTGATAGAGGGTGTGCAGATCCGTCCGAACGTTGACGATCTTCAAGTCGCTGAATTTGCAACCTGCGTGCCGAAAATGTTTTTCCACAGCATCGACGAGTTGGTGGCCCACGCCCTTTCCCTGGCGCGATGGATCGATCGACAACATACCGAAGTAGCCGCGCGCACCGCGCAGCTCCATATAAATGCAGCCGACGAGATTCGGCGCTTCTTCCGCCAGCAGAAACTTTCCTGATTCCATCAAGCTGCGCACGGTAGCGGGATTGGTGCGATCCCGCTCGATGAAAAATTGCTCGACAAGGAATGCGGTGTTGACCAGCCGGGCGATGGCGCCGGCATCGCTCTGGGTTGCGGTTCGTATAGGAATCATGGGGCTCGCGTATCATACCAACTTCATGCGGCGGTTTCCTTCCTCGCGTAAGCGGCCTGAGACGACCACATTCCATCCATTCGTCTCCATCCTTTATTCGTGCATTCGTGCTGTGAAATCAGGCGGATTGTGGAACCTACCTGCCGTAGAGCGGGAAGACAGGAGAGGTGGGAGAAGGGAGAACGTCCCGGTGGTTGGGTTAACGTCATTTGTAAGGGAGGAATTGTCATATGAACTCGAGACGCAAATGCCTTTGGATTTTGACCGTATTGCTGGCCGTGCCGATGATGGCCGCGGGCGTACCGGCGGCGCCATATCAGGGAGGCGGATACGGAGGAGGGCAGGGTGGAGGCGGGCGGCGCGGGCCGATGTCGGCCGACGAGCAGTTGAAGCGAATGACCAAAGACTTCAATCTGACGGCTGACCAGCAGGCGAAGATCAAGCCGATTCTCGCGGACGAACAGAAAAAAATGGAGGATTTGAGAAACGAATCCGGCAGTGACCGGCAAACGATGCGCGGGAAAATGATGCAAATCCGCCAGGACACCAACGATCAAGTTCGCGCGCTACTCGACGACATGCAAAAGGAAAAATTCGACAAGCAGGAGCAGGAACGCGCGGATCGGATGAAAAACCGGCGGGGCGGGCCAGGCGGAGACAATCCGTCGCCGCCGCAGAATTAGAGGAGGGTTTGAAGTGAGTGGCGCATGCTTTAGTTTGCGGGGGTTCGTATTTGCACGGACCAAACCCCGCAAGCTAAAGCATGCGCCACGGGCAATTCAAAATCCGTAGAGCTTGGCGGGATTTTCCACCAGGATGGTCTTGCGTTCGGCCGAATTCGGAACCCATTGAGGGAGGAAATTCAGCACGCGGCCGTCGTCGATCTGAAAGAACGGCGTGATTTCGGATTTGCTGCGGCCGGGCACGGGGAGTCCGGGGTGCGGCCAGTCGCTGCCCCACAAAATTCGCTCCGGATTGGAGGCGACGAGGGCCCGGGCGAGCGGCGCGACATCGGGATAGTCCGGCGCCTCAATGGAGCTGCGATAGGGCGCGGAAATTTTCACATAGGCTTTGCCCGTTCGAACCAAAGTCATCAGGGATGCGAAACCGGGCTGGTCGGCGCCGAGCGCCGCTTGCATGCCTCCGAAATGATCGAAGACCACCGGCATCGGCGCCGACGCGACCAGATCCTTGATCCCTTCGATCACGGTTAGCCGCGCGTAAATCTGAATGTGCCATTTCCTGCCCTTGATTCTCTCCACCGCAGCCTGAAAACGCTTGCGGCCGATTTCGGGATCGGTTTGGCCCGCGGTCTCCAGATTCAGGCGCATGCCGCGGATGCCTGCGCGATCCATGTCATCGAGCGCGGAATTGGGAGTCTTGTCGTCAATTACCGCAACGCCGCGAGCGCGCGAGCCGAGCTGCTTCATGGCGTCCAGCACGCCCGCGTTGTCCGCGCCATAGACGGTGGTTTGCACCACGACCACGCGGCTCATGTGCAGCGCCTGGTGCAGGGAGCGCAGTTCTTCGACGGAAACGGGTTCCGGCGTGTAAGGGCGCGAGGGTGAGTAAGGAAAATGCTGCGGATCGAACGTGTGCACGTGGCAATCGCAGGCGCCTTCCGGCACGGTGAAATTCACGGGAGTTGAGGGCTGCGAAGCCTTGGCGAGGAGCATGCCGGGCCTCCACGCAAGGGCCGCGGTCCCGGCTGTAACCGCACCAAGCATGACTTCGCGCCGCGTGAACATGGGGAATCCTCCGAGTGAATTACGTCGAGAGTATAACGCGAAGTTGCGGGCGGCGTATCGAGGATCGCGGGTCACGAAATCGTTCAGATTTCTCGGAATAATTTCAATGTTGCGTTACGTTCTATCTGGCGCAAGGGGTTTAGTGGCACAGGCTTCAGCCTGTGGGGGTTAGTCGTGGCAAAGTTCAAACCCCACAGGCTGAAGCCTGTGCCACTTGGTACAATCCACGAAACCGTATAACATCTTGTGCTCATCGGGAAATACGGGAATGCTTTGTCGTGTGGAGGGAGCAATATGTCGGGATTGAGAGTGGGCGTCCTCGCGGCAATTGGCGCGGCGATTTGCGCCGCGATCGTTCTTCCTGCGGCGCGCCCAGCGCCAGAGGCGGCTGCGCGGCCCGCTGCGCAAGGGCCGTCGCCGCTGGCGAACGATCCCAAATTGATCGAGGACCTCGTTTACGCCAACCGCATCCTGTATCAGCAGGAAGTGCTCGACGGGTTCGGCCATGTGAGCGTGCGCAGCGATAAGGACCCCAGCCATTTTTTGATGTCACGCAGCATGGCGCCGGCGCTGGTCACTTCAAACGACATCATGGAATATGACCGCGACGGCGAGCCAGTGGATGCGCATGGTCGCAATTCCTACGTCGAGCGCTACATTCACGCGGCGATTTATCGCGTGCGGCCCGATGTGAAGGCCGTTGTGCACAGCCACTCGCCGGACATCATTCCCTACAGCGTGACCGGCACAATTCTGCGGCCCGTCTATCACGTGAGCGCATTTTTGAGGTTGGGCGCGCCGATCTTTGATTCGCAGGACGGCTTTGGCGATACGGACATGCTGATCCGCGACAACAAACTGGGCGACGCGCTGGCCAAGGTGCTGGGCAACGGCGGAGTCGCGCTCATTCGCGGCCACGGATTTGTGGCGGTGGCGGATTCGACTCCGATTGTGGTGTACCGCGCGATTTACACGCAGATGAACGCGCGCGTCCAGGCCGAAGGGATGAAGCTCGGCACCATTAAATATCTGACGCCCGGAGAAGCGGTCAAAGCCCAGGCCATCGTGGAAGCCACCGTCGGGCGGCCGTGGGAATTGTGGAAGTCGCAAGTCGGAAAGATTCAGTAGCGGGCGTCTGAATTTTTTAACGGCCTATGTGCTGGCGCCGGTTTTTGTAGCCCGCGTCTTTAGACGCGGGGAAATTCTATACGATTTGTAGGCCCGGGCTTCAGCCCGGCCGTAACGTTTCGGTTTTAGACCGGCTTTAGCCGCTGAAGTTGAATTGGGTTGCGCGATTGCTTCAGGGGCTAAAGCCCAAGTTTTCAAGCGATTCAATGTCGCGGCTGAAGCCGCGACCCACAACAATAATTTGTGAAACAGATTTTGGCGGATTAAAAAATCAGGAAATCGGAGAGCAGGCATCATTCAGATGAAAACCTACAAAATTGCAGTGATTCCCGGCGATGGCATCGGCAAGGAAGTCGTGCCCGAAGGTTTGCGCGTGCTGGAAGCCGCGGGCAAGCGTTTCGGAATAAAATATTCGTTCAAGCATTTTGACTGGAGCTGCGAAACCTACGTCAAGACGGGAAAGATGATGCCGGACGACGGTCTCGCGCAGCTGCGCCCGTTTGACGCGATTTATTTGGGAGCGGTGGGCTATCCTGGCGTCCCCGATCACATTTCGCTGTGGGGACTGCTCATTCCGATCCGCCGCACCTTCGAGCAGTACGTGAACCTGCGCCCGGTGCGCATGCTGAAGGGCGTCGAGTCGCCGCTCAAAAACGCCAAGCCGGGCGAGATCGATTTCTACGTGGTGCGGGAAAACAACGAAGGGGAATATTCCAATATCGGCGGCCGCATCTTCGACGGCACGGATGAAGAGATGGCCATGCAGACCAACATTTTCACGCGCCGCGGCGTGGACCGCATTCTGCGCTACGCCTTCGAGCTGTCGCGCAATCGCAAAAAACACGTGACGAGCGCCACAAAATCCAACGGCATCATCCACACCATGCCGTACTGGGACGAGCGCTTCGCCGCAATTTCCAAGGAATATCCGGACGTCCGCACCGACCAGTTTCACATCGACATCCTCACCGCCCATTTCGTGCGCCGCCCGCAAATGTTTGACGTGGTCGTGGGATCGAACCTGTTTGGCGACATCCTTTCCGACCTGGGCCCCGCGGTGGTCGGCTCGATCGGCATCGCTGCCGGCGCGAACCTCAATCCGCCGAAGAAATATCCTTCCATGTTCGAGCCGGTGCACGGCTCTGCCCCGGACATCGCCGGAAAAGGCATCGCCAATCCCATCGGACAAATCTGGTCCGGCGCCATGATGCTGGCGCACTTCGGCGAAACCAAAGCCGCCGCAGCCATTGAGAGCGCGATCGAGACTGTTTTAACCAAGCCGAAATACCTCACGCCCGATGTCGGGGGCAAGGCCACCACGCAAGTTGTGGGAAAGGCCATCGCCGATAATCTGGGTTAAGTGGCACAGGCTTCAGCCTGTGGGTTTTCATTGCGGCAACGATGACTGTGGTCATACCAACCCCCACAGGCTGAAGCCTGTGTCACTAAAAACCGCAAAACCAATCCTACTCTAGTGTCGCAAGACTCGCTCCTGCCCGGTCTTCGTGCCTGAGCTTGATTATTGGGGTTTATCTGCCGAAGTGGGGCGTCAAATTGGGAAGGGCATGGAAAGAGAAGACGAAGACGGGAAACGCGGTTCGGAAGAAACGAAACCGCAAACGGGCGGGGGCGCCGATTGCCTGGCGACTTTCAACCAGTTTCGCGGACTGCTTTTTTCGGTCGCTTATCGAATGCTGGGGAGCGTGGCCTATGCCGAGGACATGGTACGGGAACTGAGCCTTCACCGCCCCAGCGGACGGCGGGCGACAATTTCGGCGACGGCGCGGCGATGGGCTGCGTCGTTTGCTTTTCCTTCGTGGCGGTGAAGAATTTCCCAGCCTGCGAAATATTGCTCCAACTGCCCGGGACTCAAGCGGTGCGGGCCGTCCTCTTCACCGGGCTCGGTCATGTGCACGATCGAGATTAGGATTCCGTCGGGCCTGACGCCGCGCTTGGTATGCTCGAAGAGGTTTCGCTGCAGGTAGTAGCACATGGCGACGAGGTCCCAGCGGGAAGGCTCAATCTGGAATTCGTCTTTTTCGAGGTCGGCGACGACTGCGGTGATCTTCAGACCGCGTTGCGCGGCGCGAGTTTGCAGAATTTCAATCGCCGCTGGAGCGCCGTCCACAGCGGTGACTTCCCAGCCGTGTTCCGCGAGCCAGAGCGCATTGCGGCCGGCTCCGCAGGCGAGATCGAGGGCTCTGAAGGGCGCCTTGCCTGGCGCCAGCGCCGCAACGGTTTCGACGAGCAGCGGCGTGGGCGCGGGGTCCAAATCTTCCGCGGGGCGTTCGCACATGCGGTAGCGTTTATTCCAATCTTGAATTTCCATCGAATGCTCTACTCTCCATTATTGCGCCAACGTGACGGGACTGGTAGCGCTGGCGTCTCGCCGGCTCTGGTTTTCCTCCGCGAATTCCAAAATTGCCGGCAAGATGCCGGGGCTACCCGCAAGGATCGCTAGGGCCGGCGAGCCTTCTGGAAGTATAATCAACGCATCCGCAATTTGAATTCGGAGTGAACAGGAGACACGCGATGCGCGCACGCACACGATGGCTTGTGATGGCGATCTTAGCGGTATCCGCATTCGGACTGAGCAAAGTGGTTCCGGCAAAAATGGGGACCGCGAAAGCGTACGTCACGAACAGCCTGGGCGACACCATCACCATGATCGACCTCGGCACGCTCAAGGCGACCGGAACGATCAAAGTCGGCAAGCG
>Ga0187821_10000447_pt1 | contig 10705 bp, 5 predicted proteins | sample NC_wetland_sal_i_20_FD_132442 | JGI IMG/M metagenome (GOLD analysis project Ga0187821, IMG submission 132442) | Wetland sediment microbial communities from Neuse River Estuary, North Carolina, USA - SourceSoil_1 | ecosystem: Environmental > Aquatic > Freshwater > Wetlands > Sediment | place...
CCCGATATCTTCGGCGTGGCCCTCGACTCCCTGGGCTTTCGAACGACGCCCAATCTCCGCATCAACGACGACACCGGATTCGGGGAGCAGCGGACGCCGCGCATCACGGCGGTGGGTCCCGACCGCTACCTCGTGGTCTGGGGGGATCAGCGCACCGGGCAGTCCGACATCTATGGGTCCTACCGGAACGTGAACGGCGCGCCTCTGGGGGCCAACTTCCTCATCTCACCCGATCCCGTGCTGGGAGGGAGCTTCCAGGGCCAGCCCGCGGTCGCGTGCGACGCGAGCGGCCTCACCCTCGTGGCGTGGCTCGACGGGAGGGAAGGGGGCTCCGTGCTCGGCGCCACGTTCGACGTCTACGGACAGTGGATCGACGCCTCCGGAAATCCGCTCGGAAGCAACTTCAAGATCAATTCCACCTCGGGGCCGCAGCAGGACGACTCGCCCGAGGTCGTGGCGGACCCCACCGGCGGATTCGTCGTGGCGTGGGTCGACCGGCGGCTCGGGACCTCCACGGACCCCGGCGACATCTACGCGCAGCGGTTCGGCCCCGACCGCTCGCTGATCGGCGTGAATGTCCGTGTGAACGACGACCCCGAAGGGAGAAACCAGAGCCACGTGCGCGGGACGCCGGGCCCCGACGGCGCGTATCTCTTCTGGGAGGACAACCGCGACGGAACCGGGCTCGATCCCAACGTTCGGGCCGCCCGGGTGCCCTACGATGCCTCGGCCCCCGGGCCGAATTTCCGCGTGAACGCGAACACACCCGGCCGGCAAGGGACCCCCAGCGCGATCTGGGACGGGCGCGACGCGTTCCTCGCCGTCTGGGAGGACGGGCGGAACGGTCCGCCGGACATCTTCGCCACGTCCATTCTCCCGGACGGCACGCGGCGAGGGTTCGACACGCAGCTGAACGATGACGCGGCGCACTTCGACCAGTGGAAGCCGCGGCTGGGACGCGGGCCCGGGGAGTATGTCCTCACGTGGATCGACGCGCGGAACGGCGGCGCGGACCTCTTCGGCCAGTGGGTGGGGGCCAACGGCGGGCGCGAGGGCACGAACGTGCTCCTGTATCGCGACACGGGCCTGACCAAGGCGATCACGAGCAACGCGGCCGTCGCTCCGAGCGGGCGCGCACTGGTCGCGGCCCAGGTGACGCGCGATTCCGACGCGGGCGAGATCCGGGGGTTCCTCTTCACCACGACCGGGAGCCCTCCCGCGGCCACCTTCTGGATCACCGATTCGCTCCAGAGCGCGCAGACGGATCCGGCCGTGGCGTCGAAGACCGGCGAATTCGCGGTCGCCTGGATCGACTCGCGCGACGGGACGCCGCGCCTCTACGGACAGCGCCTCTCGGAGGCGGGCATCCGTCTCGGCGCGAACCACCCGCTCCTCTCGGTGGAGCCCGCGGATCCGCCCTTCGCCCTCGACCTGGCGCCCGACGATTTCGGCGGGGGCTACTGGCTCCTGTACGCCGAGGGCGCCTCCTCGGACCAGAGGCTCTGGATTCAGCATCTCGATTCGTCCCTGGGTCCGGACGGCGCCCCGGTCGAGGCGGCGGCCGGCTTCGGGGGCCCGAAGCAGGACCCGGCACTCTCCACATCGGCCGAGGACGGGCGGCTCGAGATCGCATGGGACGGCTTGAACGCCTCCGGCCTCGGCGCCGTGTATCAGTTCGCCCTGAGCGCGAGCCTCGTGGCGCTGGGTCCCGTGCTCGAGGTCGGCGATCCCGCGTTCTCGGGCGCGCGAAGCATGCCCGGGATCGTCGTGCTGGACTCCCGCTCGATCGTGACCTGGCAGGAGAAGCGGGATGGGAACTGGAGCATCTGGATGCGCTTGATTCAATCGGGCGTGAGCCCGATCAGCGGGTCGGTCCGCGTGGATGAGGATCCCGGCCTGGCGGACCAGCTCGACCCGGGCGTGGGGATGGACGCGGCCGGCCACGCCATCTTCACGTGGACCGACCTGCGCTCGCTCTCCAGCGGCTCGGACATCCTGGCCCGCGTGATGGATTTCACGCCGACCGCGGTGGACGAGGCGCCGCCTCCACGCCCCGATCCTCCGCCCGCCCCTCCGATCCGGATGCGGGTGGGGCCCGCGAGGCCGAATCCCTTCTCGAGCGCGCTGCGCGTGCCGGTGGAGGTGACCGCGGGGGCGGGAGAGCGCGTCCGGGCCTACGTGCTCGACGCGCGTGGCAGGCTGGTCGCGCGCGTCTATGATGGTGTGGCGGCCGGAGGGCGGATCTCCCTGGCGTGGACCGGCGCGGATTCGCGCGGGCGCCAGGTGGCGAGCGGCGTGTATTGGTTCGTGGCCGAATCGGGGAGGGAGCGCCATGCGGTGCGTCTCGTGCGGATTCGCTAGGCAGGGGAGGATCGCGGCGCTCGCGCTCGCGGTGTGGTCCGTCGCGATGCCGGCGGCACGCGCCGGAGCCACCGGAGCCCGCCCGTGGGAGGCGGCCCGGACCCTGGTCGCAGCGCCCGCTCCATCCGGACTCAGGGCCGTGTGGTACGACGGATCGGAGGAGGCGGCCGCGGTCCTCGGCCGTCTGGAGCGCGCCGGATTCCGGGTCGAGATCTCGCTCCCGCCGAATCTCTTCTACGTGCGCGAATCGGCGGCGCGGTCCGCGGTGCTGCCCGCGGGGTTCTCCTTCCGGGGATCGGCCCCCATGATGGAATCGGCGCCCGCGGCCGCCGCATCCGAGGGGGATCTCTTCCAGGGCCGTGACGACGTACGGCCGCCGCTCGCTCCTCCCGCCCGTCGCGCGGCCCGGGCCGCCACGATGCAGGGGCTGCCCTTCGGCGCGAGATGGACCGACACGAGCGAATTCATGATCGGCAGGGTCGCGGTGGCGCTGCTCTTCCCGGAGAGCGACGGCTCGATCGATCCCAACCACTACGACTGGACGCCCGCTCTGCGCGATTCCGTGGTCCGCTCGGTGGTCCGCGGCCTCGCGAAGTGGACCGGCTTCGCGGCACAAAAGGGGATCCCGCTCAGCTTCGCGCTCGAAGTTCATCCGGGCCTGGCCACGGGCTACGAGCCGATCGACCGCGCGAGCGGCGAGGAAGATACCTGGATCCAGGACACGCTGACGGGCTTCCTGGGCTACAAGAGCGACGCCACAACCCTGGAGTACGACGCGGCCAACGGCGTGCGGGCGAGGATGGGCGCGCAGTGGGGGGTCCTCATCTTCGCCGTGCAGGACGACTCCAGCTCCACCGGCCAGTTCACGGACGGAAGGATCTCGCACGCCCGGCTGGGCGGTCCCTACTATGTCACCCCCTTGAAGAACGGCGGATCGGCGTTCCAGGGCGCGACCCTCGACATGTACATGGAGCACGAGATGGCGCACATGTTCTGGGCCCTGGACGAGCATTTCCCCTCATCGGGATGGTGGTCCTGCTCGCTCACGACCGGATACCTCAACGTCCAGAATTCCAACTCGGTGGTGCCCGCCGCCGGCTACTGTGGATTTCCCCCCGTGCAATGCCTCATGAAGGGGAATTACCCGGACAGCGTGTGCTTCTTCACCCAGGGGCAGATCGGCTGGGCGGACCGGGACGGAAACGGCGTTCCGGATCTGCTCGAGACGCGGCCGGTCGTGCTCCCGGACTCCTCGACGTTCCACGCGGTGGCCGGAACCCAGATCGTCCTTCGCGGCCTCGGGCTCGAGATCCCCCTGGGGAATCAGAACCCGTACCACTTCTTCCAGGGGGATTCGATCTCCGCCGCGGTCGTGGATTCGGTCGACTATTCGATCGACAGCGGCCCCAGGATTCAGGCGCAGGCCGTGGACGGCGCGTACGACTCGGGGCGCGAGTACTTCACCGCGACCCTTCCGCCGCTTCCTCCGGGGGACCACATCATCGAATGGGACGCCTGGAACTCGAACGGCCTGAAGAGCGCGAACAATCCCAGCACCCTGCTCTCGCTGAGCGCGACGTCGGCGCCCGCGGGCCTGGGCGGCGGACAGGCGGCGGCGGGAGCCACGAGCCTGCGCTTCGGTCCCACCCCGAGCGAGGGCCCCGTGCGGTTCGCGCTCCGGGGGCGGCCGGGAAGCCGCGGACTGGGAATCGTGCACGACGTCCAGGGACGCGAGGTGGCGCGCTGGCGCGTGACGGTGCCCCCGTCGGGCACCGCGGAATGGATGTGGAACGGCCGAGTTGCGGGTGGCGCCGCGGCCCCGAGCGGCTTATATTTTCTGTCTCTGGAGATCGACGGCACCGCGCTGAAGCGGCGTCTGGTGATCTTCCACTAGCGAGGATTCTCTCCCCATGAGCTCCACCGGGCGCCTTTCGCCTCCGCATCCCTCACCCGTCGAGGCGCCCCTCTCCCCGTGGCGCGGCCGCCGCTACGGCGAAGACCGCCTGTACCTGCTCGTTCGCGACCCGCGCGCCGCGCTGGCCGTCTGGGAGCTGACGGAGGCCTCGCACGCCCGGGCCGAGGCCGCCTCTCGCGAGCGACGTGCCCCGCTCCGTTACGAGATCCGGATCGAGCGGCGCGCCGACGCGGGCGGTCGGTGCGAGACGGAGGTGGTCCAGGATGTCCCGGATGCCCTCGGGGGGGAGCGGTGGCACGTGATGCTTCCTCGATCGGGCGGTGAATGCCGGGCGCTCCTCGGCATCGTCCTCCCCGAGGGGTTCAGGCCGGTCCTCGAATCCTCCTGGGTCCCCGTCCCTCCGGATGGGCCGTGCGCCGAGGAGGGGGCGTGGGATCTCACGCCGGAGGCCAGGGCCTGGCTCCTCGAGCAGGCGCGCGCCGCGCGCGGGTCCCGGCACGGCATGAGCTCGCCCGCGCGTTACGGCGCGGCCGCTCCTCCCGAGATTCCTCCCCGCTGACCGGGGCGCCGATGCCGCGGGGCTACCTCTGCGTTCTCCTGCACGCGCACCTCCCGTACGTCCGCCATCCGGAGTTCGAGGACTCGCTGGAGGAGCGCTGGCTCCACGAGGCGCTGACCGAGACCTACCTTCCGCTCCTTCGAATGCTCGAGGGACGCGCCGCGCGCGGCAGGCGGGGCCGGATCACCCTCTCCCTCTCGCCGACCCTTCTCGCCATGCTGGAGAGCCCGCTCCTTCGCGAGCGCTACGCGTATCGTCTGGGGCGGCTGATCGAGCTCGCCGAGCGGGAGGTGGTCCGCACGCGCCACGATCCGAGATTCCATCCGCTCGCGCTCCACTACCGCGACCGGTTCCGCGAGGCGCTCGCGCAGTTCGCGGACCGCTACCGCCGCGATGTGACCTCGGCCTTCCGCGCGGTCTCCGACGCGGGGCAGGCGGAGCTCATCACATGCGGGGCCACCCACGGCTACATGCCGCTCATGAGCCTCGGCGCCCCCTCGTGGCGCGCGCAGATCGGAACCGCGGCGCAAGCGTTCGAGCGCGCCATCGGGCGGCCGCCGCGCGGGATGTGGCTGCCCGAATGCGGGTACACGCCCGGGGTGGAGTCGGTGCTCGCCGAGTTCGGGATACGGTATTTCGCCGTCGATACCCACGGGATCCTCGACGCGTGCCCGCGCCCGTGGCCCGGGACGTACGCTCCGTTCCGCACGCCGGGCGGCGTGCTGGCGCTGGGACGGGACGCGGATTCTTCCCGCCAGGTATGGAGCGCCGCCGAGGGCTATCCAGGCGATCCGCACTACCGCGAATACTATCGCGATCAAGGCTTCGATCTTCCGCTCGCGGACGTGCTGGAGTTTCTGCCCTCGGGCGGGACGCGGACGCACCTGGGCCTCAAGTACCATCGGATCACGGACCGGAGGAGCGCGCACCGCGAGCCCTATGACCCGGCCCACGCCCGCGCGCTGGCGCGCGAGCACGCGGCGCACTTCGTGCGGGAGCGGGCCGCCCAGGCGCGCGCCGCCTCGGAGCGGATCGGGCAGCCGGCGTTCCTGCTCGCCCCCTACGACGCGGAGCTGATGGGGCACTGGTGGTACGAGGGGCCGGACTGGCTGGGGGACGTGCTCGACGAGGCGGAGGGGAGCGGGGATTTGGCGGCGACCGATCCCATGGAAGCGATCGCCGCGATCCCTCGCGTGCCCGAGGGCCGGCTCCATCCCTCCAGCTGGGGCGAGGGGGGGTACTCCGCGATGTGGCTCGATCCCGCGAACGACTGGATCTACCGCCACCTGAATCACGCCGCCGAGAAGATGCAGGCGCTGGCGCGCGAGGCGGAACGCTTCGATCCGCTCCAGAAGCGCGCGCTGACCCAGGCGGGGCGCGAGCTCCTCCTGGCGCAGGCCAGCGACTGGGCCTTCATCATGCGGACCGGAACCCTCGTCCCCTACGCGGTGCGCCGCACCGAGCTCCACCTGTCCCGGTTCGACCGGCTCGCGGGCTGTCTCGAGGAGGGAGCCGTGGACGCGGCGGAATTGGCGGAGTGGGAGGAGGTTGACCCCATTTTCCCCGGCCTCGACCCCGGGCTTTTCGCTTGACAGCGCTTGCGAGCGGAACGTAGGCTACGAACGCGTTCCCCCCTAAGGTCCGTGTGATCAAAGGAATATAGATGCCCCGGCGTTCGACGATTCGTGCAGGGATTCTTATTGCCGTCCTCCCCTGGTTCGCCATCTCTTGCGGAACCAAAGTCGCCACTCAGCCTGGATTATCCGAATCGGTCGTGGCGGTTCCGGCTCCCGAAGAGTTTCTGACCTCCGCGCAACAGGAGCACCGCGAGCTTCTGATCGACGGCCGGGCCACGCCCATCGAATGGAACATCAGCCCTCCGACCTATGCCCTGATGCACGGCATCGGGGGAGGGGGCGATTTCATCCTCGGCGTGCACAGCCTCTGGACGTACGACCGCTTCGGCGGGCAGCAGGCGATCTACTTCCTCTTGGAGTGGCCGGACCCGACCCAGAGCGTCCTGGAGCATCCCATCGTGGACGACTCGATCGACGTCTTCGATGATCAGGGCAATCAGACGTTCGATTGCGCCACGAGCGATCGCATGCTCCGCCCGACTTCCTGGCATCGCTCCCCGCTCGAGGAGGATCAGGTCGTGGTGGAGATCTTCTCGGATTCGCTCGGATCCTATCCGGCCGACAATTGGCGCTGGGGCGCGGGGACCACCGACCCGTGCTTCCCGAGCTCGATCATCGAATTCCAGGGAGCCACCGAGGACACCGTGGGCGCCACGCAACATCCCGCCGCCGGTTTCATGGAAGACCGGTTCGACATGGGGAACGGTCCCGTGGACGATGTCGGGCGACTGACCTACCACGACAATTTCCATCCCAATCCCAACGGAATCGTTCCGGACAGCGTGGCCTCCAAGGGATCGCGCGACACCCGCCTGAACCGGGGCAAGCCGACCTCCTATACCATCTGGCAATACGTCGCGCGACCCCTCGACACCTGCGATCCGCTGGGGAACTGGCGCCTGAATCCGATCCGGGTGGACGACACCGGCGCCCGCGACAAATCCTGGAATCCCGGGGACTACGTGCCCGGCGTCCTCCTCCGGTTCCCGACCCTGAGCCAGACCGACGTGCTCGCGCGCGGAGCCTGGGCCTCGGGCAAGTGGAACCTCGAGATCCGCCGGAATCTCACGACCTACGACAAGCGGCTGGATCCCAGCGTGCCGCCGAACAACCCGGGCCTGTGGATTCCCTGGCCGGACGACATCCAGCTCGTCCCCGGCCGCCGCTACATGATGCGGGTCACGGTGTACGACGCCTCCTCCACCCGCGGCAGCCGCTCGGCGATGCTCCCGCTCTACCTGAAACCGAGATGAGCCCGACGCTTCGCAGGGCGGCCGCGCTCGCCGTCGTCTCGACGTTGACCGGATGGGCGGGGCCGGCGGTCGCCCAGGCGCAGATCTCGGAGGCCTGGACGCGAGCCTCCACGATCGACGTCGACCAGAGAACCTTCTCCGCGCGGCTCGACGCGATGGGGGGACTCCAGGCTTCGGTGGAGGAGCCCCAGAACCGGGTCAACACCTACGATTTTTCCGACAATCCCGCGGGTCTCCTGGCGGACCAGGACTCGTCGAGCATGGAGGAGTCCTCGCGGTACGACAAATTCGAGGACGCCTACTTCGCCTCGCCCCACAGCGTCGTCCAGCGCCGGAGCGGGTTGGACGGGGCGTTCCGGCACGAGCAGAAATGGGTGCTGGGGGTCGAGGGCATCTACGGCGGGATCGACGCCAGCAGGCATGCGGTGTATCCCTCGCCCGACGATCAGCGCTTCCTCCGCGACTTCGACATCCTGTACCCGGCCTCGTTCGATCCGGCGATCAGCGACTACCACCTGGACGCGAGCGTGACGGCCCCGCGCGTGGGCGTCACCTACGGGCGGAAATTCCTGAAGAAGATCACGCTGGCCGGGCGCGCCCGGTATCGGCACGAAGGCGAATCGCGCATCGTTCCCAATCCCTACGAGCTGAACGCCAGCTCCACCGAGCTCGCGCTCACGGGGGGCGCCCTGGTGACGCCGCATCTCGGACCGGCGGCCCTCACGCTCGCGCTCGCCGGCACGTGGACGGGGAACCATGTCCGAGGGGTGAGCAGCGGCCCGTTCAACGAGGATCACTACGACTGGAACCGGCCCGAGGTGGGCTACAACGCCCAGATCGGCGTGCGCTACAAGAGCTGGCTCCGGGGTATCGTCGACGGGCGTCACTATTCCAGCGACGGGGAGGAGATCGCCGAGGTGAACTGGGCGGCGCAGTACTTCCTGAACCCCCTGCCGATCAACATCACCAATCCCTCCCAGAGCGTCTTCAAGATGAAGTGGTCCGCGCTCCTGAGCGGTCTCCGGCACAACGAGGTCGCGTCACGATGGATGGTCGACGTGCCCAGGACCCCGGCGCATCTCGGGATCCAGTATCGCTATTACCGGGAGCTGGAGTGGGTGCGCCCCAACGACACCGTCCTTCCGTCGGCGCTGCCTCTGGACGTGCGCCGCATCGGCTACCAGGCCCAGGGCGGCGTCTCGGTGGATCTGCCCGAGGGGCGCGGGATGGTGGGGACCGAGGTCGAGCTCTCGCGCGAGGGGCGCGTCGACCACCTGGGCCTCCTCCCGGACATCGCGGTCTCGGAGATGAACTATCACTTCGGCGCGGAATATCGCGCTCTCAGATCCCTCCCGCTCCGCGCGGGCGTGGTGATGATCCGCCGCGATCCGGACCGGCGCGACGGCGTTCCGCCGCTGAAGGGCATCCGCCTCACCGGCGGCCTCGGGTATTTCTGGCCGTTCCTCGGCACGCAGATCGACGCCTCCTACTCGCACGAGCACGTGCATTTCACGCCGGGCGACCCGAGCGAGGAGATCTCGCGGGGCGATCAGGCCACGATCGTGCTGCACTACTCCTTCTGAGCGCACCCGGGGGGCGGGTGGAATGAAGGATCTCGCCCGGCTCGCGCTGGACACCGCCGCCTCGCGCGGCGCTTCGTACGCCGACGTCCGCGCCATCGAATTCACCCGCGAAGACATCCAGGTCAAGAACGGCGAGGTCGGCGGCCTCGACCTGAGCGATTCGGTGGGGCTCGGCGTGCGCGTCCTGGTCGGGGGCGCCTGGGGCTTCTCGGCCACCGACGACCTCACCAAGGGAGGGGTGGAGCGGTGCGCCGCGGAGGCGGTGGCCATCGGCCGCGCCAGCGCGAGCCTGGCCCATGAGAACGTGCGGCTGGCGCCCGAGCCGGCGCATCGCGCCGTCTGGTCCTCCACCTGCGCCATCGATCCATTCGGAGTCCCGCTGGAGCGGAAGCTCGACCTTCTCTTCCGCATCGACGCCGGCATGCGCGCCGTCCGGGGCGTTAAGAACGCCGAGTCCTTCCTCTCGTTCCAGCGGAAGCGGCAGTACTACCTGAGCACCGAGGGCTCCGACATCGAGCAGACCCTGACCCGCTCCGGCGGCGGGTTCTCCTCGACCGCGGTTTCCTCGGACGACGTGCAGCGCCGGAGCTTCCCGCAGGCCGAGGGGTTCCATCAGTCGCTGGGCTACGAGTTCATCGAGTCGATCCCCTTCGTGGAGAACGCCGGGCGCATTGCGGAGGAGTCCGTGGCGCTCCTGACCGCGCCGCAGTGTCCCGCGGGGGAGCACGACATCATCCTCGAGGGCTCGCAACTCGCCCTTCAGATCCACGAGTCCGTCGGCCATCCCACCGAGCTGGACCGCGTGCTCGGCATGGAGGCCAACTACGCGGGCACGAGCTTCCTCACCCTGGACAAGAGAGGGAAGCTCGCCTTCGGCTCCAGGATCGTGAATCTCGTCGCCGATGCCACGCTGCCGCACGGCCTCGCCACGTTCGGCTTCGACGACGACGGCGTCGAGGCCCAGCGCTGGCCCATCGTGCGGGACGGGCTCTTCGAGGGATACCTCACCTCGCGGGAGCTGGCGCACCGCGTGGGCGATCCCCGGAGCCGCGGGTGTGTCCGCTCGGACGGCTGGCATCACATCCCCATGATCCGGATGGTGAACCTGAGCCTCATGCCCGGAGCGGGCTCGCTGGAGGATCTGCTCGCGGACTCCGACGGCGCGATCCTCATGGAGACGAACCGCAGCTGGAGCATCGATCAGCTCCGGTACAACTTCCAGTTCAAGACCGAGCTGGCGTGGGAGATCCGGAAGGGGAAGAGGGTCCGGCTCTTGAAGAATCCGACCTATCAGGGGATCACGACCCAGTTCTGGAATTCGTGCGATTTCGTATGCGGACCCGAGGAGTGGAAGCCCTGGGGCGTGACCAACTGCGGGAAGGGTCAGCCGGGCCAGG
>Ga0187821_10000449_pt1 | contig 10705 bp, 10 predicted proteins | sample NC_wetland_sal_i_20_FD_132442 | JGI IMG/M metagenome (GOLD analysis project Ga0187821, IMG submission 132442) | Wetland sediment microbial communities from Neuse River Estuary, North Carolina, USA - SourceSoil_1 | ecosystem: Environmental > Aquatic > Freshwater > Wetlands > Sediment | place...
AGGATCGGCGTATGTGCTGAATTCGGTGGTCGCCGATATGCGCCAACCAGGTGCCGTTTCCGGCGGAACAGCTTGCCCGCAGCCGACGCGCTTCGATATCGCCGTGGGGGGCGGGATCAACCGGCAATGGAGCACGTCGCTCGGAACAAGCCCCACGACCATTCTCACCGCCGATCAAACTGCGGGGGGACGGCTCAACGAGATCGAAAATGCTGTGACCCAGTCGTTTGCGAGCTGGACGAGTGTTTCGGGGAGCAAACTTACCGCGAATTCGCTCGGCACTCTTGGCCGCACTTCCGTGCAAAACGCCTGTGCACTCGACGGGCTGAATACGATTTGCTTCAACGAGAGCGACCTAGCCTTCACCGTAGGAGTTCTCTCCTTCACCAGGGTCACGACCGCCGACATGATCGGCCAGCAGGCTACCGCCAGCAGCGGACCTTCCAATTTCGTCGGCGAGATCCTGGATGCCGATATTCTGCTGCGGCCGGGCGATGCCACTGTGACGTTTGCCACTCCCGCAGGGCTTCCTAACAACCCGGCCGCCTACGACCTCGAGTCCGTCCTCACACATGAACTCGGGCACTTGTTCGGCTTTGGCCATTCCGACGTCTGGCGGGCCGTGATGTTCCCGTTTGTGCCCGCGCCCGGCACTTATCTGGGCAGCAGGCCAAGCGCACAGATGCCGGACGCGCCGCTTTCGAACGATGATCGCACGGCGGTTCGGGTGCTCTACCCCGATCCTTCGGACTCGACACACATCGGCTCGATCGCTGGCCACGTCTTGCCCGCGAATTCGCTGGCGCTCTCAAGCGAGCCTGCCGGTACGACGGGAATTTTTGCGGCGCAAGTCGTAGCCGTGGATGCCGCAACCGGGGCGGTGGCCGCAGCGGCGATTTCCGGCTGGAGTTGCCACGACCCGGGGCCGCCGGTGTTCGATGGATCGTACGCAATCCAGCGGCTCGCGGTGAGTTCGAATCAGGCTTACCAAATTTATGCTGAGCCGCTGGATGGCCCCGTCAGCCCGGCGGACGTTTTCGAAAGCGCCACGCTCTGCCGCAATAACCTCACGGATCCTGGGTGGCCGCCGCAGTTTGCGTGCACGGCGCCAGCGCCGGCGACGACGTTCTCGGTCGGGGTGCGGGCGGGGCCGTGAAGCAGAATTTGTGCGCTGCGCGCGGTGCGTGTCCGGCCAGACGGAAGGGACTCAATGCTCACACGCGATAGTGACCGGTGAGTGCTTGCAGTACCGTTCACTTTTCCGGATGCCGCGCTGAAGGCCGCGGCGCTACATTAATGCCACACATAAGCCCACACCAAAATGGACCCCGACAACGCCGCCCTACGGTAGTTAGCCGATGGCGGCATTCGATGCGCTTGGTAGCGTGCAAGCAGAAGGTTCGGGGGCACGCTGCTACCCGCAACGAGATGCTGCCTTGTCGATTCGAAATCAAGCAGGACTTCTCTTGGCCCTTCTTTCGCTCTCGTTGAGCGCGGGCCGCGCTGCTCCTGTTTCGCACACCGCGCCAGCTTCGAGATGGCTTCAAACACAGGTTCTGCTCGATCGAGCCGGATTTTCGCCCGGCGAAATCGATGGGGCGGAGGGGCTCAATTCGCGCCGAGCGCTGGAAGCATTCCAAAAAGCGCACCCCGCTACCGCGAAAGCCCGTGATCAGAATTCCCTGGCGACCGCGGCTGGAATCGATCCTGGCGACGCTCTCACCTCCTACACCATCACGGCGGAAGACGCCGCTGGTCCGTTCATCAAGAGCATCCCGGCGGACATGATGGAGCAGGCACAGCTGCCGGGGCTCTCCTACACATCCGTCTTGGAGAAGCTCGGCGAGAAATTTCATTGCGCCCCGCGCCTGCTGCAGCGCCTGAATCCCAAGGCGCGTTTTGAAGCGGGAGAGGAAATCCGCGTCCCGAATGTCCTGAATGCCGAAAACTCCAAAGCTGAGAGCGACCATCCGAATTCAGAAGGCACGAAGGGACCGGTAAAGATCGTTGTTTCGAAGGGGAATTCTTCGCTGACCGTCTATTCCGAAAAAGGCGACGCAATCTTTTATGCGCCGGTCACCAGTGGCAGTACGCATGATCCTCTCCCGATTGGGGACTGGAAAGTTACGACCATCACCCGCGACCCGACGTTTAACTACAATCCGGATCTGTTCTGGGATGCAGACCCTGCCGACGCAAAAGCCAAAATTCCCGCCGGCCCAAACAATCCCGTTGGAGTTGTGTGGATCGGGATCGACAAGCCGCACTACGGCATCCATGGAACTCCTGAGCCCAGCGAAATCGGACACTCTCAATCGCACGGGTGCGTGCGACTCACCAATTGGGACGCATCCATCGTCGCAGGAATGGTGCGGGACGGAACCCCGGTGGTGTTCGAACGATGAGCGCCCGGGGCCACTCGGGCTCGCCGATTACGTCAGCTCCGCTGTGTCCAGCATTTTGCAGCGGCTACCGCGCTGAAGCACGGAATACAAAGAGGGCAAGCTCATACATGAACTTCTTACCCAGCTCCCAGATAATCCCGTATTCGTATCTCCCCCCTCACGTGGCATCAATTAAACAGGCACACAGGAGCGTGCTTAGAGTCGCCCAGGGATGCATTCAAGGGCCGGAATTTAGGAGCGATCAAAACCCCGCAAGGAGAGAACACCGATGCTTTACTACACGATAGTGTTTCTGGTCATCGCGATCGTGGCCGCGATCTTTGGATTCGGCGGTATATCGGTCGCCGCGGCCGGCATCGCGAAGATTCTGTTCTTTATCTTCTTGGTGCTGTTCATCGTGAGCTTGATCATGGGAGGAAGAAGAAGGGTCGCGTAACTCTCTGAGACCAGGAAAGCGTCGGTCGTAAGCGAAAAGCGACGATCGGCTCACACTTATCCGTTGAAAACAAGAAGCGGTTCCGATGCTCGCATCGGAACCGCTTCGCCTTATTGGGAACTGACTTTTGACGAACTTAGCGAGTCCCTTAGAATCCGCAGCGCATTCTAGTAGGCCGCTAGCCACTGCGTCCGTTGCACCGTCGGGGTGACGCTGGTGATGGAGTTGGTGTTTGTCGGCGTGACGGTGGTCGACGGAAACCATGGTGGCGCAAAACCACCCTGGGCGAAGCGTCTGTCGAACCAGACGTTTCTGGTCGTGGTGTTAATGTTCTTGATCGCGTTCTGGATACGCCCGCCTACGATCGTCAATGTGTTGAGTGAGTTCCCGGTGTTAATCAGGCCCCCGCTGCCTCCGTTCTTGATGGTGGCAATGGAGGCGTCAATTTCGAGGTTCTGGCCTGACGTCGGAACTGACATCTGAATGTCGCCGCCGTTCGTGAAGAGGCCGAGGACCTGACCGGAATTGTTGGCTGGAATCAGCGTATCCGCGGGAGTGCCCGGAATCTGGTTTTGCGTCAGTGTAACCGGCTCGTTCGCATAGGTGAGATTGCCGGTGATCGTCATGTTGTTACCGTTGCCCGCGTCGATTGTGACCGCCGAGCCGTTCGCAATAGCGGACCCCGAAGAAGGTCCCGAGAGCGAATTAATGCTGCCGTCCACGTAGAGCATGACCGCTTCCGAAGCCGAAGCGCCGCTGAGGTTCTGAGGCACGCCGCTAATGGTTGTGGTCGTCACGGAGCCGCTGCCCGTCTGCGAAGCCATCGTTGTCGTGCCGCCGGTCAGGTCCACGGTGATGGTTGTGGTCGTCGCCGGGGTGCCTTGCGTGATTGTAAAGACTTGCTCGGTGTGCGCGGCGCCGTTAATCGTTTGCGTCTGTGCGGTTAGTACGACCGAGTTTGCGTTGCCTTCCACGTAGATGCCACCGCCGGTCATGCAAGGCGTCGGTTTCGAGCCGCAGATCGATGAGGAGGTGGAGTACGGCATATACACGCCAGGGTTGGTCGTTCCAGCGGATGGGTAGGCAGCACCATTAGCGGTTCTTAGCGCCGCGTTCATTTGCGCATTCGTGACGCTGCCGGCGTTCCCTAGCCCATCGACGACGGCTTCCTTCTGGTTGTAGTCGTTGCTCGGCAACGGCACCGAATTCGCGCCCAGCGATACAGTTGACTGGAAAGTAGTCGAGAAACCGGGCTGCGGATAGCTGGCGGATTGCGTGCAGCCGTTATTTCCCTGCCAACCGAAGTTCGGGGAGACACTGCCCACCTTGTCCGTGTAGGTGTAGGAGCCGGAGTTGCCGAAGGTCCAGGCTCCGTTGGTGAAGACAGGCCCACTGATCGTGCCGGGAACCAAGGTCCCGCTGCATATGGCGAATTGGTCGATGAACATTCCCCAGGCCGCAAAGCTCTGCTGATAAGCGGCGGCGCTGTCGAAGTTCGCGGTCACGATCAGGCTTCCGGCATCTTCGACGATTTGCTGTTCATTCGAAGTGGACTGGCCCATAGCGGTGATGGTGTAGGGGAATGTGTAATTGACAACCGCCGAGAAGCCACCGCAGGAGCCCGTGCATTGCGGCGGATTCGAACAGGTGTACGGCCCTGAATTCGTCGCTCCGACGACTGAGCCGATAGAACAGGTGGGCGTCGTGGGCGTGCACGTCCCGGCCCCCATCGTGCAACCAGCCAGAGTGGTACCGATCGTGTTCGCTTGTGTTCCAACGATCTTGAACGAACTCGCTGCGGAGTTGGCCGCCTGCCCGCCGAGAATCGAGCTTAAGTTGGCGTAAGAGGTATTCACGGACGAAAGAGCGGTACTCACATCGCTGGCACTCAAGGTCGGCAGCGAGCCGGACGAAAAAGTCTGACCGGCAGTAAGCGCAGCGCTAGAGAGCGAGTTCAGCATTGTGGTGCGTGCGATGTTCACACCGGAGTCCGCCGCGTAAAAAGAAGACCTCGCGTTGCGGTAATACTTGGTGATGAGCGTGTCGGAAGTGACCGAAATGATCATGGCCAGGGTCATCGCCATCATCACGGTGAGGAGCAGCAGCGTGGTCACAAGTGCCATACCCCGTGACGCGTTCCCTGCGTAGCGAAAGCCTTTAAGCGCTTGCGGCTTCTGAAATTGGGTCATCTTGGGCCTCGGGTACGTGACTGCCTATCGCTTTCTCAATTGTTGTTCATCGACAGATTGCGCGGATTGATCGTCGCGATTTCGCTGGCTATCTGGTATGGACCTCCGTCGAATCCGTTCCGATACGTGAAAGTCGGATCAGGATTCGGCGTGGTTCGACCAATCAGCGCCACCTGGACTGAGCGAATGAGCCACCACTCGTTGCTATATCCCACTGGACTGGCCGTCGAGCTGTTCGACGCGTTGTAGCTGTAGCCGGTCGTATCGTCCGTGACATTCCAGGCGATGGCGCCGACTTTGAATCCGATCACCTGCTCCGCCAGAACCGAAGTGGTACCGGCCTGCGTTCTCGTCAGCTTCGGATTCGACGCCGTTGTGGTGTCCACCTGATAGGTGACGGGCGCAAGCCGCATGATCCAGTCGGTAGAGCAAAAGGACGTCCCGAGTTTGGGATTCAGCGAGGTGGTTAGGCTGAGCGGGTCGTTCGTCGACGAGTTGCTGCCGTCAGCGTTGGTGATGTTAAACGTCAGCTTCACACCAGTGGTTGCGCCGCTCGTGTAGGTCGCGGCGGTGCCGCCGCTTCCGGCCAGCCCGGAGAGCGTAATGGTCGTCATCTGTGAATTGGAGCTGTTCACCAACAGCAACTGATCTCCGTTGTGATAGTCGCTGGCCAGCGCCGCGGCAGTGGTGCCTGTCGGCGGATACACATAAATCGGCGAAGCGGTCGTGGCGATGCAGTCAGTCCCGTTAAAGGAAAAGGTGCCGTTATCGAGATGTGCCGGCGGGGTGCTCGCGTCCGTCGCGATGATGTTCAGCGTGTCGAAGCACGTCGAGGTATACGTGAACGTAGTCGAATTGTTGACAAGCCGTGACGGGATTGCTGTTGACGACGGTGACGCCGACCGGCCAATCGGGAATGTTCGTGCCGGGATAGTAGCCCGTGCCTGCGTTCACCATGTCCAGCTGCATCTGAGCCACGGAGTTGCGCATGGAGATATTCAAAGCGGCGAAATTCTGCTGGCGATTGAGCAGCGGCTGTTCGGTTTGAAACAGGCTGAGTGCAGCGCCAGCGACCACGAGAAATACGATCGTGGCCAGGAGAAGTTCCAGAAGCGTAAAGCCGCGCTCCTGACGGTGCATGTTCTGGGATTTGGCGGCGGTCATGGGCGCACCATACTCTGCTGAACCGTGATTGGCGGGTTGACGTAGCCGTTTTGCAATGTGACCAGCACGGTGACTCGCTTGACTCCAGTGACAGGCTGATTTGCTTCGATCGTCCAGCGGCGATGGAAGGACAACGCGCCGACATCAATGGCGTTCGCTGTGGAACTGGTCGAGGTCGTCGTGGCGCCCGCCGGCGTGTGACAGGTCGAGGTGTAAAGCTGGCTGGCGCCATTGGGGCTACTGAGGGTTTCGCAGACCTGGCCGCTGCTGTTTGAGATTGCTACGTCGTCGTAGTAGTCCACCGTCGCGCTGATGCCATTGCATGTGACACTGGCGGTTTGCGAGTCCGACGAGAGGCTACCGACGGTCCCGGAGGAAACGCAGACATGCGGGTCCCAAGTGGGCCAGCGGTTCAAATCTTCCAGCTTTTCCGAGGCAAAGGTCGTAGCCATGCCCCGGTAGCGAGAAGAGGCTGTGCCGTTTAGCGACAAAGTAGCCAAGGAACCCAGCATGACCATGCCGACTCCGAAAACCAGCACGGCGACCAGCACCTCAACCAGCGTGAAACCGTGATTCATCCTGTTATGGGGTGACATTGATGTTCCCGTAGTTCGAAACGGTGATCGTTTCCGTCGTGCCTTTGTAACTGACCGTAAACGTGTAAGGCGGCGTGCTCGTGGGTGAAGTTGCTACGGTCCCGTTGGACTGAAACTGAAAGACGGTCGTTGCACCCAACACGACTGGCTTGCCGGAGAACGGCACCGCGCTGCCGACATTCGAAAAGCTCGAAGCGCCAATGACTTTGTTAGCGATCTGATAGCTGGGGTTCACGCCGCCCGTGCCCCCGCTCAGGGTCACCTGATACGGATAGCCTTGCTGCAACGCCTGAAAGCGGGCGCTCTGTATGGACCATGTCGCACTCGCAACCGCTGCTTTCAGCTGATATCTATACACGGTGGTCTGCACGATCGGTAGAGCAAACGCAGCGGTAATCCCCGCGATGAGCAAAGCCACGGAGAGTTCGGTAAGCGTGAATCCTCTGCTAACTGGCCTCATGTCTAGGGGTACTAGCACGTGCTCTTCCCGGATCACGAACTTCTCCTAGTCGCTGATTTCGTCCTACCCATGTACTTTGGCACACGAGCAGCCACTCACTTTTGGAGGCTAAGTGCCTACTTCAAAAGGCCTTAGGAGGTATATCAGGAAGGTGCTTGTCCACAACCAGACCGGCTCGGGTAGAAACGTGACGCTTGGGGTGGGCACCCGAAGTACCCAAAACTGACCGCTGGGACAGGACTGAAAGTTCCCAAAAACTGGCCCAATTTACAGGAGTAACCTATCCCAAACGGGCTACATTGCAGCGCCTCCCGCCCGATCCGTGGCCGAGAGGCAAGAAGCATCCACAAATTGCGTGCAAAATGGGCTACCGGCGCCCGGCTCCTCCACGAGCGCCGCCGCCACGAAAACCGCCGCCGTGGAAACCGCCGAAGCCACCTCGGAACCCGCCGCGCGGCTCAAACCCGTGTCCAAACGGAGCGTGATAATCTCCGAAGCGATGGTAGCGGCCGTAAAACCCTCCATACACGAAAGGTGAGCCCCATGTTTCGAACGGTGAGTAGAAACCCCACCCGAACGGGCTATAGAAGATCCCCGAACCGGGAATAAACGTGTAGGAATCAAACCACGGATCCCAATACCATCCCGGTCCGCCCCAGCCGGCTCCGCCATTCACGTAAAGCCGTGCCTGATCCGCGTCGGCCTCCGCCAGGTATCCCGAGCGCAGGCCTGACCAGCGGTAAAAGTCGTCTGCGTATTCCGTCTTATTAAAATCATGCGCCTTCAATTTGCCGGTGCTGTTGAGAGCGAGCTCCCGGTTTTCGCCGAGCCCGAGCTTCTGCCCGTTTGCATCGACCTGGAGCTTGCCCTTGAACACGCGCACTTGGTCATTGTTCGCGTCGAAATCGTACAGCCCTTTTTTCTGCATGAGGATTTTTGTGCCGCCTTCATCCGCAACGATATGGTTCAGCTTGGAAATGTCATTCGCTTCGACCATGACTCGCCCTCTGTCGAGTTCGAATTCTGTGTTCGCCAGGTCTGGGGACACCAACTTCATCGCGCTGTTTTCGTCCAGCCGCAGGAAGACGCCGGGTGTGAGCAGGATTTCAGTGCGCCCCATTCCGGTCGAGACGGCTTGTCCCCGGTCGACGACCACTGAACCGACAGAGGACGAAGCCAGCGGCTTGCCGTCAAGCGAGACATCACCTTCGACGTAGTTGATCGCTCCTGGCCGGGGCGGAACTGCGTTCTGCTTAACTGCTTCGCCATTCTGCGCTGGCGGCTGGTTCTGCCCCCAACCGGCGACCGAGAAGAACAAAAGGAACAGCACCACAACCAGTGCTGGTAGCGCGGCAGCCGTCGCGCCCAGGATTTTATCTCTTGAGTTTTTCATGGCTTACTTTGGCCTCTACTTAATTGGATGTTTCCGCGCGCAGTTTTGAAGCCCAGGGCCGCCACGAGGATTACTTATGGGCGAGGGTGTATGCCGTGGACGACAGGCCAGAGAGAGTGCCAGCAGGGTCGGCGGCTAGCGCCGAGCCAGTGAGGAACTTGCTCTGTGGAGGAACCAGTACTCGTCAGAATTACTTGTTGGAGGCCCGTTCGGCTGGCCGAAAAGATTCAGTACTGCCGGTCGAATAGCGCGATCGCTAGAGTGTGCGGGTCGCGCAAGCGCAATTCCAGTCAGGCTCGCTGGAGTCGGCTCTGCGGCTGAAACAGCTTGCGTAGGTCTGAATTATCCCCAGTGAGAGCGGAGCGACTCCTCCGGACTTCGCTCCACAAAGCTTGGCTCGGCTACCAGGGCCAGCTCCAGCACTTTGATCCTTTGCCCGTCTTCAAGCTGCTGCAGCAAAAGCTCGCGGCCGTTTTTGAAACGGATCGCGTCCCGATAGACGTGCGGCTTGGCGGTTAGCTGAGTGAAGGTCACCTCTTCGGCCGCGCCAAGGCTCAATGAATCCTGCAATTCATGTGGGATGTCTCCCAACAGAAGGCGAGCGCCTGGGGGAATGCAGACTGCGACCTTGGTGTCCTTAGGATTTCCAAACAACAACTGAACGATGGATTGAAAAACATTCGGCCGCGATTGCTGGTCTGGCCCGTTTACGGATTTTTCACATTCCGTCAGACCTCGAGACCCGGTGGGGAATCGGATCACAACCAGATCCTCGCCCTCCCTCGCCAGCCGATTCGGAACGCCCATCAATGAATAGTCGCACATGGATCTCCTCCCTAACGGTGGTTACAGCTTGACGATTCTTAAGAATTGCTCGGAAAGGTCCGCCGGGGCGAAGCAACGATCACGGGGTTTCAGCAAGAGCCGCAACATAGGTGAGTGCCGGCAGAGCTGGCGATATGGTGAAACGCGAACCCAATATGCATGTTGCGGGGGCACGACTCAATACGGCGTTTTATCGAGAGTACATTGGAATTGCTCGATGGGATTAGCCGCTACCTGCGGCAAGCTAACGGGGAGGATTGTCACCTTAATGAGGCGCCTACAGCATCCGTCTGGTCGCGATGCTGCCTTCACTTCAGAGTAGAACGACGTGTGGAGGCTTGCGCTTAAGCAATAAGGCTCAGGTTTCGTTGTATTTGGAATCATCCAAGAGAGTTGCGATCGGAGGTTGGTAGCGCTAGCGGGAATCGAACCCGCATTTCGGCCTTGAAAGGGCCGCGTGCTAACCGTTGCACCATAGCGCCACGGAGGAATTACGTAGCAGGAATTGCCAACACAGGTTAGTGGAATTACTAGGGCTTGACAAGGACGCCAGGCGGCGCTTCCTAGCAGCCGCTAGCCGGCATTGCGCTCTTCGAGCCAAGCCATTTGAATGGACTCGAGCTTGCCTTCACTCGATTTGCCTGGGTCGCCGGTGAAGCCCTCCAGCTCGGTGACCCACTTGTGCAGGTCGGTGAAGCGGACGCCAAGCGGGTCGATATTCGGAAATTTTTCGTGGAGGCGAATGCCGATTTCCTCAGGGTCGTCCCAGTCAAATGTGTCCGGCATGAGCTTCTCCTTTTGCAGTTCGAACAGCGCTGACGTTAGCCTCGCGTGCCATTTCGCGCGAGCAACGTCCGGGAAGTAAATGTAGTGCCGCGGCCTTTAGCGCGGCGCCGGGCTTCAGAGTCTGTGTGACGACTAGGGGGTCGGGGCTTTAGCCCCGACATTAACCCGTCTTTTTGCGGGGCCTTTAGGCCCTGAAGTTACCCCGGGTCGGTCATCACACAGACACTTCAGCCCGGCATCTTCACCCAGCGCAGGCAGCGCTGAAATCTCCCCAGAGCAAACTCTAGTGCTCGCGCTCTTTGGCGAAGTTGCGGTTCCATTCCGGGATCTCGACGACCATGTCGGTCGTGCCATCGGGAACGCACTGACAGCCCAGGCGCGATTTCGCCGTCAGTCCTGGGGCTTCGTCAAGCTGGTCGAGCTCGGCGTCAGTGGCTTCGTTGCACGACTC
>Ga0187821_10000450_pt1 | contig 10703 bp, 6 predicted proteins | sample NC_wetland_sal_i_20_FD_132442 | JGI IMG/M metagenome (GOLD analysis project Ga0187821, IMG submission 132442) | Wetland sediment microbial communities from Neuse River Estuary, North Carolina, USA - SourceSoil_1 | ecosystem: Environmental > Aquatic > Freshwater > Wetlands > Sediment | place...
CGAGTCGCCCGACGAAGGAGAGATTCGAATAGAAGGGCGATCGATCCGTGGGATCCCACCGCATCGTCGTCCCGTGAATTTGGTCTTTCAGTCCTATGCGCTTTTTCCTCATTTGACCGTTGGAGAGAACGTCGCATTCGGTCCGAGGATGCAAGGAATGGCGACTGGCGACATTCAGTCGCGTGTCCGCGGCGTCTTGGACATGGTGAAACTGACAGGGAAAGAGACGCGGCTTCCCGCGCAGTTATCAGGTGGAGAGCAGCAACGCGTGGCCATCGCCAGAGCCTTGATCAATCAGCCCGCTGTGCTCCTCCTGGATGAACCGCTTTCGGCATTAGATCAGCAATTGCGGCAGGAGATGCAGGGGGAGTTGAAGGCCATTCAGAAACGAGTCGGTATTAGCTTTATCTGTGTGACACATCACCAGAAAGAAGCCTTGGCCCTGTCCGACCGTCTTGCAGTGATGCATCAGGGACAGGTGCTGCAGATCGGTACGCCGGAGGAAATCTATGGCAATCCGGACAGCCGTTTTACCGCTCAGTTTGTAGGGAACTCGAACGAACTCTCCGGGATGCTGATCGCCAAAGAAGGAGAAAGTGGACTGTTCCGTCCTCACGATCTAGACGACAATCACAGCCTTCGAGTGCAGGTCATGAGAGAGGTAGCGCTGCACAAACCTGTCGTGTGCATGGTGAGACCGGAGCGCCTGCACCTGTCGGAGACAATTGAAAGGTCAGAGTTTGAGAACAGTCTGCAGGGTCGAGTCGAAAAGGTGCTCTATTTGGGAAGTGAACTGCAGTACACCATTCAGCTCTCGAGGTCGGTGCAATGGACGGTGCAGGTTTCCTGTCTGTCCAGTGGACAGAAGGTCTGGCCGGTCGGGACGACTCTCTTCGTCCAATGGCGGGTCCAGGACGGATTGGTACTGCCGTTATGAACCAGCTCTCTCGTAGCGCGGAGTCACTCGGAGACATGGGCAACCCAGTGTCGAGTCATCGGATGACGTATTGGTTGCTTACCCCAGGAGTCCTTTGGTCCGTTGTGTTCCTGTTCATCCCTCTGATGGTGGTAGGCGTGATCAGTTTTGCTACGAGGGGAACCTACGGCGGAGTAATTTGGCAGTTCAGTCTCGAGAACTATCGGGATGTGTGGCATGTGGTCTATGCGCGCATCTTCGGCCAATCCCTTGTTCTTGCATCCCTGACAACCATAATCTGTCTGGTGCTGGGTTTCCCCCTGGCCTATTACATCGTCAGATTGTCTCCACGCTGGCAGGCCGTCTGGCTCATGTTAATCATGATTCCCTTCTGGACGAACTTTCTCGTCCGCACCTATGCCTGGATATTCATCCTGCGAACTGAAGGCCTGCTCAACACACTATTGCTCGGCCTTGGTGTGATTACGACTCCGCTCGACCTGCTCTACACCGACAAGGCGGTTCTCATCGGTCTGGTGTACGGGTATCTTCCCTTCATGGTGCTCCCGCTTTATGCGACGCTCGAACGGCTGGACCCGGCTTTCGTCGAGGCGGCCCGGGATCTCTATGCGAATCAGTGGTCCGTGTTCCGGCGAGTGATTGTGCCGCTCACCAAGCCTGGCATCATCGCCGGCTGTCTCTTGGTGTTCATCCCTTCCCTCGGGGCTTTCCTCACGCCGGATTTGTTGGGCGGCGCGCGCAATATGATGGTCGGCAATCTGATCCAGCACGAGTATCTGGTCGCGCGGGACTGGCCCTTAGGATCGGCCATTTCCTTGATTCTCTTAATTATCGTCATGGCGGCGGTTGTCGCGTATTTCTTCGTTGAGTCCATAAGATCTCGCCAGGAACTTGATCCGTGAAACATCGAGAGGCATGGCTGCGGTCAGTTGCGATCTTCAATCTCGCATTTTTGTATTTGCCCATCCTCGTACTGTTGGTGTTCTCCTTCAATGCATCCCGATTGGCTGCGACGTGGCAGGGATTTTCATGGCACTGGTATGGCCAGCTCATTGAAAATGGCGCGCTTCACGCCGCAACGGGGAATAGCCTGCTCGTGGCCGTGGTGTCGACGGCGTTGGCAATGGTGCTGGGTATTCCGGCTGCCATGGGACTTGAGCGACTGGCGCGCCGCTCTCAACACATTCTGGGCGGCATGTTGTTGCTGCCGCTTGTCATTCCCGAAGTGATGATGGGAGTGTCTTTGCTGCTGTTATTTGTGATGGCCGATATGCCGCTTGGTCTGACGACGGTGATACTTGGGCACACAGTCTTTAACCTTCCTGTCGTCATCGTGATCGTGCGAGCCAAGTTGCGAAAGCTCGATTCCTGTCTAGAGGAAGCAGCGGCCGACTTGGGAGCGTCGCCCTGGCGGATTTTTCGTCTGGTGACCTTTCCGCTGTTGCGACCTGCCATTCTCGGAGCCGTCTTGATGGCCTTTACCGTGTCACTCGACGACTTTATCGTGACCTTCTTTGTCGCGGGCCCTGGGGCGACAACACTTCCGTTGAAAGTGTATTCGATGATCAAGTCCGGTGTGTCACCAGAAATTAATGCTCTGTCGGCCTTGATGGTGCTGCTCTCGATGAATCTCGTGGGCTTTTCACTGCTCCTTCAACGGCGATAACGGCCGGCGGTCATGAAACTGTACAAGATGAGTGTCCTGAGCCTGGTCCTCGTCAGTGTTGCACTTGGAAATGGATGCCAGCGAGGATCTGAGCCGGGTAATCGGACGTTGCATTACTTTACCTGGTCGGATTACGTGAGTCCCGAGCTCCTTACAGAATTTGAACGGCAACATGGCGTCAGGGTTGTGATCGACACCTTCAGCAGCAACGAGGAACTGCTGGCTAAATTGCAAAGCGGTGCGACAGGGTACGACGTCACCGTGCCGTCTGATTTCATGGTATCGATCATGATCACACAAGGACTGTTGGCGGAGTTAGACGCGAAGGCCATTCCCAATGTCGCTCTCCTTGAAGAACATCTCCAACGTCTGGCCTTCGACCCCGAGCATCGCTACGCCGTGCCGTATCTCTGGGGAACGGTTGGGATCGGATATGATTCTGCCGCCGTGACACCACCCCCGGATAGCTGGGCTGTTCTCTGGGATCCGCGCTATACAGGGAAGATCAGCATGTTGAACGATCAACGTGAAGTCTTTGGCGCGGTGCTCCGATCAATGGGTAAGTCGATGAATGTGACGGATCCAGAGACGATCGAGGCCGCGAAGCAGAAATTGATTGCCCAGAAGCCGCTTGTGAAAACCTATGCGAGCGAGCACTATGATCAGCTCTTGGCCTCCGGAGACGTCATTCTGGCGCATGGGTGGGGAGGCCCGGTCGCAAGGGCCATGCGTGAGCGACCATCGATCAAATATGTGGTGCCAAAAGAAGGGGGGACGATTTGGGCCGACTGCCTCGTGGTGTTGAAATCATCCCAGAAGAAAGAATTGGCGATGCAATTCATCAACTTCTTACTCGACACGCGCGTCGCCGCACAGACATCGGAACGACTGCTCTTTGCTGCCTCGAATCGTGAAGCCCAACGAATGGTGAGTCGTCAGGTGCGCGAGAACCCTGCCGTCTATCCTCCGGCCGATCTGGTACCTCGCTTGGAGTGGATGACCGACGTCGGGAAAGCGATGAGAGTCTATGATCGGGCGTGGACAGAACTAAAGATTCACTAAGTCGTGGTTTCTCAAGAGGTTCTTCCACTCTTACGGTGTTCCCTGTATAATGCAAACGATCTCAAGCTCGGTGGCATAGGTGGGACGTCGGGGCACCTCCACCACTGCTGTGGTCCTTTCGGGGGGCATTCGGTGTTTGTGGATTGTCATCGACAGGTTCGAGTATTTTACATTCTTGCCTTCCTCGCAGTCATTTTCGCAGCGCCGTCATATATAGCAGCTGGGCCAGCGGAGACGGTTGAACAAGATTCTTCGAAGCCTCTCCGCCTCAGCGTCAATGAAGCACTGAGTCTCTTCCTGACCCAGAATCTCGACGTTCTGGTAGCGAAGTATGGGATCGAGTATGCCAAGGGACAACAGATTACGGCCCGGCTCTTTCCCAACCCGGTTATGTCGATCGGGACGCTCAGCGCGTATACACAGGGGCATACGGCGGGTAACAGCGGGCAGCTGTTCATGCAGGCGCAACAGCTGTTCGAGTTGGCGGGAAAACGAGGGTATCGCATCGAAAGCGCCGGCTATGGGGCGCAATCGGCGGAAGCGGCGTTTGAAGATGCCGTCCGGCAGCTGAGCTTTACGGTCAAGGATACGTATTATCGTATTCAGCTGGCCCTCCGACGTCTCGCGCTGGCCGAAGAGAATCGAGACCGGTTTTCACGTATCCTCGACATCAATACGATTCGTTTTAAGAAGGGCTACATTGCCGAAGTCGATTTAATCCGGATTCGCCTGCAGATGGTGGATTTTCAGTCACAGGTCATTGGAGCGTTGCAGGAAGCGGAATCGGCCAAGGGAGACCTGCGACAATTGTTACGGCTCTCTCCGAAAACATCGTTGGAGCTCACGACGGACATGGATTTTCGTCGGATCGATCCCGATATCGCCAAACTTCGGGTGGTGGCGCTCGACGCCCGTCCCGATATTCGGGCGAAGCGGTTTACATACTCTCAACGTGAGGCGGACTTGAAATTAGCCAAGGCCTATCGGATTCCCGATGTGACGATCGGCGGAGGCTATGCAATTCAGGGTGCACAGGGGCCAGACAATCAACAGCAATTTGCCCTCAATATGGGTCTGCCGCTCCCGTTGTTCAATCGCAACCAGGGTGGCATCCGCCAGGCCGAAGTGGCTACTCAAACGGCGGAGGCCGACTTGAACAAAACCATGAATTTAGTTGAGAATGAGGTGGAAGTTGCATACCGCAATCTCATGCAGAGCAGGAGGCTCGTGGAAGCCTATATCGGGGGTGTGCTCGAAGATGCGCGGTCCACATTTACGATTGTGGAGAGAGCGTATGAGCGGGGTGGAGCGACCATCCTTGATCTGCTCGATGCTGCACGGACGTCACGGACGATTCAGCAAAATTATATCGAGGCCCTGTTCAACTATCAGCACAACTTGTTTCAGCTAGAAAGCGCAGTGGGGCAGGAGATCGCTTCATGAACGTTGAGCTTAAAGGTCAGACGAAGGTGGGGGGTCCTGCCAGATTTTCCTTGCCCCTGTGCCTCACCGTGACTTTGTTGGTTTTAGCCGGATGCGGCCGCGCAGAAGAGCCGGCTCATTCGAATGCTGCAACTCCACCTCTGGGAAGCAGTGGGGCAGTCAAATCTGATGCGCAACCGCGCATCGAGACAGCGGTTGTCGAATTTAGTCCATCGCATCAGGCGCTGATACTTGCTGGGAAGGTTGCCTATGGGGAGGACCGATATTCGCGGATTTCCTCGCCACTGCAAGGTCGTGTCGTCGAAGTGCGGGTACGTTTAGGTGACAGGGTAAAAGCCGGAGCGGTTCTACTGGTGATTGACAGCCCCGATATCGCGCAAGCGTACTCGGAATATATGAAGGAAGACTCCGATCTGCAGTACGCAACGAGGGCCTATGGGTTAGCCAAGGATCTCTACGAAGACAAGGCGATGCCGCTCAAAGATCTCAAGCAAGCCGAGAACGAGTTGGTCAAGGCTCGGGCAGAGTTCCGCCGTGCCAAAGAGCGATTGCTGTCGTTGAGAGTGCCTGCAGAGGAATTGAATAAGCCCCTGGATAGGCAACAGATCACATCACGATTCGAAATGAAAAGCCCCTTAGCCGGCACCGTCGTCGAGCGATCGGTCACGCCGGGGCAATCGGTTGGTGGTGATCCTAGCCAGGTGTTGTTTACGGTGGCGGATCTAGACATGCTCCAAGTCGTGGCGGATCTCTATGAACGCGACCTTTCTTTAGTGAAAGAAGGCCAGTTTGCCAAGGTCACCGTCGAAGCCTATGCTGGCCTCGATTTTCCTGCCACCGTAGCGACGATTGGCGACGTGGTCGACCCAACAACGAGAACAATCAAGTTGCGGGCGTGGGTCAATAACGAAGCCCACAAGCTCAAGCCTGAAATGTTTGCTCGCCTGCACATCGAGATAGGGGATTCAGCCCAAATCCTGACCATTCCGCGAGAGGCAATCCTGGAAGCAGATGGAAAGCAATTCGTCTACGTGATGGAAGCTCCAGACCGGTACGTCAAACGAGAAGTCAAAGTTGCCGGTGCGTCGGGAGATCAGGCTCGGATTATCGAAGGGCTTCGTTCAGGCGAGAGAATCGTGGTTAAAGGAGCTGTGCTCATCAAGGGACAGGAAGTCAAGGGATAAGCCGGCTCACTGCCAGCGCGTAACATGCAGCGGTTGAACAATCCCCTACACGTATGATCGCCAAGCTGGTCGAGTTCGCACTTGTCCAGCGAGTGTCCGTCTGCCTTGGCGGTATCGTCCTTCTTTTCGGCGGCCTGTACGCCTTTCATATCCTCGACGTCGTCGCGTATCCCGATCCCTCGCCCCCAATGGTCGAGATGATCACCCAGTATCCTGGATGGTCATCGGAAGAAATCGAACGACAAATCACGATTCCCATTGAAACGACACTTCTCGGCATGCCAGGTCTCCGAGATGTCCGATCACTCTCCATTTTTGGTCTGAGCGATATCAAGTTCTACTTCGACTTCTCCACCGATTACTTCACGGATCGACAGGAAGTTCTGAATCGGATTGCGATGCTCAATTTGCCGGGAAACGTACAGCCGGCGCTGTCACCCTGGTGGGCGATCGCGGAGATCTACCGGTATGAGCTGGTCGGTGACGAGACACCGTTGACTGAGCTGAAAGCACTCCAGGATTGGAAACTCCAGCGCGAATTCAAGCGGGTCCAGGGAGTGATTGATGTCACGGCCTTCGGAGGAACCACCAAGGAATACCATGTCGACATCAATCCAGGGGCGCTGCTCAGTTATGAGGTGAGTCTCCCGCAAGTCATCAACGCGTTGACCAACAGCAACGCCAACGTCGGCGGCAATTATCTGACGATCGGAGCGCAGAATTACAATATCCGCGGGCTGGGGCTCATCAATGGTTTGGAAGACATCGAAAATGTGATGGTGACGGAGAAAAGCGGAACGCCGGTGTTCATCAAAAACCTAGGCAAGGTCAGCGTCGGGTATCGTGTGCGGCTGGGCAAGGTGGGTATCGACGAGCGCGACGATGTCGTGGAAGGCGTGGTGCTGCTCCAGCGAGGCTATAAGGCGGAGCCGGTTCTGGAACGGGTAAGACAAAAAGTCGAGGAGCTGAACACATGGAAGCTGCCTCAAGGAGTCACAGTCAAGACCTTTTACGATCGAACGACCTTGATTCATACGACGGTCGAGACAGTATTGGATATTCTGATCAGTGGGATCGTGCTGGTGTTCATTATCTTGTTCGTGTTTCTCGGGCATTTTCGGACAGCCGTGATCGTCGCGTTGACCGTGCCGATGGCACTCCTCTTCACGTTCAGCATGATGGTCTTGGTCGGGGAATCGGCGAACCTGATCTCGCTTGGCGCAATTGATTTCGGCATCATCGTCGATTCCACGCTGATCATGGTGGAAAGCATTTTTTCCCACCTTGCTCATCGGAAAGGTGCGCAGCTGACGGTTCCCATGCACATCACCAGAGCGGCGAGGGAAGTCGGAAAGCCGATCTTCTTCGCGACTACCATTATTGTCGTGGCGTTCATCCCGCTCTTCACGATGACCGGGGTGCCGGGCAAGATCTTCGCTCCGATGTCGTTGACGTACGGTTTCGCGCTCACCGGCGCGTTGCTGATGGCCTTTACCTTGGCTCCTGCCCTCAGTGCCTTTCTCCTTACTGGCCCCATTCGAGAGGAAGAAACCTGGCTGGTGCGGGTGATCCGACAGCGGTACATGCGCGCATTAAACTGGGCGCTTCATCATCCAGTGCCGATTATTGGGATAGTGGTGGGATTATTTGCGATGGCCTTGATTGCTGCTACCAGGCTCGGTGGCGAGTTCATGCCGGCGTTGGAAGAGGGAAATCTGTGGGTGCGGGCGACGATGCCGGTGGACATCTCGTTTGAGCAGGCGGATCGTCTGTCGGCTGACGTCCGGCGCATATTCCGGCAATTTCCTGAAGTTGAGAGCGTCGTGTCTCAATTGGGCCGTCCGGATGATGGAACCGACCCGACTAGTTTCTTCAATGCCGAGTTTCTCGTTAATCTTAAGCCCCGCTCGGCATGGCGTCGTGAGCTACACCACGATAAGGAGGCATTGATCGAAGATATCGAGCGCATACTGCATACGATTCCAGGGGTCACATTCAATTTTTCTCAGGTCATCCAAGACAACGTGCAGGAGGCGATGTCCGGGGTCAAAGGGGAAAATTCCATTAAACTGATCGGGCCGGATCTCAAAACACTGGAAGCCAAGGCGGTGGAAATTGAGCAGGTGATGCAGCAGGTGAAGGGGGTCAAGGATCTGGGGATTTTCCGACTTCTGGGTCAGCCCAACTTACTCATCGAGGTAGATCGACAAGCCTGCGCGCGATACGGGTTATTGGTGTCGGATGTGAATGCGGTTGTCCAGGCTGCGATCGGAGGACAGGCGATCACGAGGGTATTTGAAGGGGAGCGGTGGTTTGATCTTGTCGTCAGATTCTTTCCCGAGTACCGACAGGATGTAGATGCGATTGGCAGCATTCTTGTCACGAATTCGGAAGGAGCGAAAATTCCGCTCAAGCAACTGGCGTCGATCACGATGCAGACCGGCGCGTTCATCATCTATCGTGAGAATAACGAGCGGTACATTCCGATCAAGTTCAGCGTGCGTGGGCGAGATCTGGAAAGCACGGTGAAAGAGGCCCAACGACTCATTCGAGAGCAGGTCACGTTGCCGGCCCGCTACCGAATCGAATGGCACGGCGAGTTTGATCAGCTGCAAGATGAGAAACAACGGTTGTCGACCGTGGTGCCTATGAGTCTCCTCATCATTCTCGTGCTCATCTATCTCGGCGTGGATTCGATTCGCGATGCGTTGCTGGTGTTGTCCACCGTTCCCTTTGCGCTGATCGGCGGGATTGTTTCGCTGATGATCACGGGAACCGACTTCAGTATCTCTGCTGCCGTGGGTTTCATTTCCCTGTTCGGAGTCGCGATCCAAGGGGGGCTCATCCTTGTCGTCCGGATCCGTGATTTGTTGGAACAGGGGCACGATCTGACCGATGCCATCGTGCAAAGTGCTGAAGCCCGGATGCGTCCGGTCCTCATGACGACGCTGGCCGCAGCGATCGGATTGTTTCCCGCCGCGGTCGCGACCGGGATCGGAGCTCAATCTCAACAGCCCTTGGCGCGGGTTGTCGTCGGCGGGATGCTCACGTCGGCTGTGCTGATTCTTTTGGTGCTCCCAGTCTTATACGCGCTCCTGCATCGAGGCCTCGCTCGCAAGGAACAATAATGATTGTACGACTGGTTGAATTTGCGCTTGTCCAGCGAGCGCTTATGTTGATTCTCGGAGCGGTGCTCTTCTTCGGTGGTCTCTACGCCTTTCACATACTCGACGTTGTGGCCTATCCCGACCCCTCGCCACCGATGGTGGAAGTCATCACCCAGTACCCAGGTTGGTCGGCTGAGGAAATCGAGCGGCAGGTGACGATACCTATTGAAACAGCCCTTACCGGGATGCCAGGTCTGACCGCCTTACGCTCGCTCTCTATATTCGGGTTGAGCGACATCAAATTCTATTTTTCGTTCGGGACGAACTACTTCAAGGATCGGCAGGAGGTGCTGAATCGACTGGCAATGATGTCGTTTCCGGAATCCATCTCGCCGACGATCTCGCCTTGGTGGGCCATCGCAGAGATCTATCGCTACGAAATGGTCGGTGACGGCGTGTCTCTGACGGACTTAAAAACGATTCAGGATTGGCAATTGCGTCGTGAGATCAAACGAGTGCCCGGTGTTGTCGACGTCACGGCTTTCGGCGGCACGACGAAGGAGTATCACGTCGATGTCAATCCCGGCGCCCTGCTGAGCTACGGCGTCACTCTGCCGCAGGTCTTGAGTGCTCTGACGAACAGCAATGCCAACGTCGGAGGCAACTACCTCACGGTTGGAGCGCAGAATTTCAATATCCGAGGATTGGGGTTGATCAACAGCTTGAACGATATCGAAGACGTGATGGTGGCGGAGAAAGTTGGGACTCCGATCTTTGTAAAGAATCTCGGGAAAGTCAGTCTGGGCCATCGGATACGATTAGGCAAGGTCGGCATCGACGACCGAGACGACGTGGTCGAAGGTGTGGTTCTGCTGCAACGCGGTTATAAGGCGCTGGCGGTCTTGGAGCGAGTCAAGGAGAAGGTCGAGGAATTGAACACGTGGAAACTTCCGCCAGCCGTCAAGATCAAAACGTTCTACGATCGGACCGTACTGATCAACACCACGATCGAGACAGTCGTCGATATTCTGATCAGCGGCATGGTCCTGGTTTTCCTCATCCTCTTCGTGTTCCTGGGGCATCTGCGCGCCGCGTTGATTGTGGCTATGACAATCCCCCTCTCCTTGCTCTTCACGTTCGCGATGATGGTGCTAGTCGGGCAATCGGCCAACCTCATCTCGCTCGGTGCCATCGATTTCGGGATCATCGTCGACGCCACGCTCATTATGGTTGAAAGCGTGTTTTTTCATTTGGCCCACCACACCGGGCCTCATTTGACGACGCCGCAACAGGTCATTCGAGCG
>Ga0187821_10000451_pt1 | contig 10684 bp, 7 predicted proteins | sample NC_wetland_sal_i_20_FD_132442 | JGI IMG/M metagenome (GOLD analysis project Ga0187821, IMG submission 132442) | Wetland sediment microbial communities from Neuse River Estuary, North Carolina, USA - SourceSoil_1 | ecosystem: Environmental > Aquatic > Freshwater > Wetlands > Sediment | place...
CAGTGCAGGTAGATCCGATTGCCGGCTATTCCATCTGGTGGGACGGATTGGAATTTTGGCCCAACCCAGCGAAGTTGAGCCAAACGGTCGTTACCTGGTCAAATTTCCCGGATCACGGACACAAACATGCCGACGAAATGAGCCTGCTGTTGTGGGCTGGCGGACAGAACTGGTGGAGTAACGTCGGTTACTGGCCCTATGATGTTGAGGGCAGGGAAGCGGCACAATCGTGGGACGGTTCCAACGCGCCGCACTTGGTGGGAGAAAGTTTCGTTAGCCCAAGGACGACAAGACTTGTCTCGAGTGGTTGGTCCGCCAAGCTGGACGTGCTTGAGCTGGATCGGACCAGCGGCCGGAACTTTTACACTGCACACCGGCAAGTGATTCACTGGAAACCTGATCTCTGGGTGGTGCTGGACAGCACGTTCGGCCAGACCCAAAGCGTCACCCGCTCGATTTGGACTACGGCCTCCGATGTACGCTGGGAGAGGGAACACACTGATGGATCCTTCGTCCTTGCAAGTCCGAGTTCCAACGATCGCATGAATGTATTCTTCTTCGGCTCGCCGGGCATGACGCAAAAGCTTCTCCGTGGGAGTGACCATCCATTCGCAGGTTGGCAAGTGGAAGGGGGTACGCCGGTTCCATCCTCCTCCCTGGTCACGCAACAGCCTGCCAACAACTCTTGGGCGGCGACGGTTTGGACCTGGGAAAGGGTCGACGGCAGCTCAGGATTCGCTGAATCGCCCCAAATGGCCCGCTGGACGAATGCGGCCGATTGGGAGATGAGGGTGCCCCGTGCGGAAGGGAGCGCCACTTTGCGTCGCAAGGGCGATACGCTTGAGCTCCGTGATGATCGTGGCATCCAAGAGACGATGCGGCTGACTTCGCCGCCCGACTCCAGTTCCCGGCTGGCGGAGTTACACGACCAGTTTGCCAGTGCTGGCGTACGCTATCGTCGCTTTCACCCCGATTCCTCGAAACGGCTCAAGGTTACCTGGCTGCTTGGCGGCCTATTCCTGCTTCAGCTGCTCTTCTTCGCGGTGTACAAGCGAGTGCGCGCGCCAGGAATCGATGCCCTCAGATGGCTCACCCTGGTCACGTGGATTGTGGGCGGATTTTGGCTTGTCGGTATCTATTTTTGAGTCGTGATCGTCTCGAACTTGGTCTCCCACTACTTGCAGGTTTTATTGCACGGTCGCCGTCAGGCCGGTCGGGGCATCGGGCGCTGAAGCCTTAGGGCCAGGTGAGGCGCATCCGCCCGCCAGCCCTTGCAGCCCCATAGCCACGCACGGATCAGCAACATGCATGTGTGAGATCACGTCGCCACCGTTGACTAGAGATATGCCGGCCCAAGCGTTGATGTTCCATTGAACAAGGCTATGCGGCGCCGAGCGTGTAACGATCGAGCACGCAGCCCCGCTGCAGTGGGAGTTCATGTAGTTCGTGAACTGATCTGCCACCGCCTTGGACCCGGGATAGCCGTGGGAGTCGTAAAAATAGTAGGCTTGTTCGCTCTCAATTCCCGGCAGCGAGATGCTGCTGCCATTGCCCGTGTCTTCGATCGTAATGCCGTACAACGTAGCCGCCTCGATCAGCATGAACTGCCAACTCGCCAACTTGTTGATCCCGGAACAAGAGGGCTTGGAAGGGTCGAAGCAATCGAGTTGAGCCTGGGTATAATCGAGAAAGAACAAGGCCCCATTTGGCGGGCGGTTTGTGGAAGAGACTCCAGCGTTCGCGCACGTGTTTGCCGGCGCGCCTCCTGGCTGGTTCGCCGGGAATACCAGCCTCGATGGGTAGAGACCATTATTGGTATCGACGCAGGTGGTGACCCCGCGCAGGCCATGATTGATGTGCCCGACAGTCAAGATCTCGGTAAGCCGGATGATGTTGCCGAAGGGAGAAATGCCGGCCGTAGACACTGCGTCTCCGCCACCCACTCCCTGCCCGCTCGTCCAGTTATCAGCAGAACAATAACCGCCGTTGACGGTAAACGAGGTAGGCGAGGCCAAGGTGCCGGAACTGGGGGGCAAGGCATAGCAGGACGAAGATGTACAAGTACCACCAAATAAGCCAATCGTCCGATTGGTCGTCTGATCCCAAATGACGATTTCCTTGTCAAAAGAACCTTGATTGAACTGCGCTCCGCTCGGCGCGTGGAATTTAATCCCGTTGAGCCCGGACATAGGACTGGCGCATCCTGCTAACTGATACACCGGATCGCTAGCCTGCCCATAGTAAAGCGGCTTGTGCTGCCCATCATCCGAGCCAGGACTATTCCAAGCACCAGCACCTGTCACCAGCGAGCTACCCCCGTTCTTCATGACCGTGTTGACGATGTTGGGGGAGTTGGGCATCAAATGATTAAGCGGACCGCCGGCGCCGGCATTGGGCAACTGCTGGTTGTAGTAGGCCGACGGATAAGGACGGTTCGAAACCGGGTGCTGGGATAAGATGTTGTATTGAGCTTGGACCCTGGCGGTAACGAGCAGGAGAAATAAGAACGTTGTAATCGCCCAGGCGTTCGAACGTACTACGCGCCCGGTCGGGGGAGAGTTTTCCGGCATTTGAGACCTCGAATTAGGGTATGGGTACTTGGGACCTTAGTCTCGATTGTCGCAAAACACTTTGGCGACCGGTACGTCACGTTGGTTCTACAACCTCTAGGTTATACAATCACTCAGTAGGTACCGCATAAACTCATCCTGCTGCCCGGGTCTGCAATTATCTTGAACACAGCGATCCAAACCTTAGATGCTCCGAAGGAGTCGACCTGGAGCCCGGTGGGTTCCGGGCAGCGGCCCATCCGTGTCCTTGCCCTGGTCGAGGCGGAAACGGTGAATGGTCCGGTCAAGAACCTGCTCAGTTTTTATCGCTCCTGCCAGGAAATGGAAGCGCCCTGCGGGGTCGAGCTGTCCCTGGCCGCGTTTGAGCGGCTGAGGGCAGGATCCGCGGACGGGACGCAACGCCCGAACGAGTTCATGGAAGCGGCATCGAAGGCGGGCATCCAGGTCGACTGCATTCCGGAAAGCTTTGCCTTTGACCTGCGGGTGATCTGGCGGCTGCGCAGGCTGGTCAAGCGCTTGAATCCCGACATCATTCAGACCCATTTCTCGAAATCGCATTTCCTGGTGTGGCTTTCCGGGGTGGGGCGAGGCCGTCCCTGGATTGCGTTTCACCACGGGCATACCCGCTCCGCGTTTCGTTTGCGTATTTATCATGGCCTCGATCGCTGGTCGCTGCGTTTTCCCGACCAGATCACCGCGGTCAGCCAGGCCTTTGCCGGACAACTTGTCGCGCAGGGCATCCGGCGGGAAAGAATTGCGGTCTTGCACAACTCGGTCGAGTTGCCCAGCGCCGCGAGCGGCGCCGACGCCGCGCGGGTTCAGGCCACGCGATCCCGCCTGGGCATCGCGCCTGCAGACCGGGTCGTACTCGTCGTCGGGCGCCTTTCGAAAGAGAAAGCCCACGCCGACCTGGTGGCCGCGCTGGCCAGCCTGCTGCGGCAAAGGCCTGACCTGCGGGTGCAACTGGTGATCCTTGGCGAAGGGCCGGAACGCGCCAACCTGGAAGAAGCGGTACGGGCGGCGGGACTTCAGGCCGTGGTAAAAATGCCCGGCCACGTGAATGACGTAACTGAGTACTACGAAATGGCCGATCTGATGGCGATTTCGTCGGTAAGTGAAGGCTCCCCCAACGTGCTTTTGGAAGCCATGGCGGCGGGAGTGCCGGTGGTGGCAACTGCCGTAGGGGGCATTCCGGAGATTGCCACAGACGGAGAGCAGGCGTTGCTGGTGCCGCCGCGCGATCCGGAGGCGATGGCGCGGGCCATTGCTCGGCTGCTTTCTGATCGCGCTACAGCCCATCGCCTGGCGGAGGCGGCACGCCGCCTGGCGGCCACGAAATACTCGCCTGAGCAACGCGCCCTGTGGCTGGCCGGACTCTACCGGAACGTGCTGGCGAAATGGCAGTCACAAAATGGACGCCGGAGCGGGACCTCCGTGGGGAACCAGACCGAACGGGAGCCAGCATCGGGTGAGCGGAATGGCTGAGATCAAAGACAGATTTTCCGTGGTGGTCCCCATGCTCAATTCCAAGGAGCATATGCGCGGCTGCCTGAACTCCATTCTGGCTGCCATGGATCGTTACGGCAACGCCGAGCTGATCGTGCTGGACAACGGGTCGGATGACGGCTCGTATGAAATCCTGTGTAAGGAATACGCCGGGCGCGCCCGAATCGAGCAGATACGAAGCGTGACCGTGAGCGCGCTGCGGAACCGCGGGGCCGAGCTGTCGACTGGCGAGTTCATTGCGTTTATCGATTCCGATTGCCTGATCGGCCCGGACTACTTCGAACAGGCTTTGCCGGTATTGCGCCAGCGTGCCGATGCCACCGGGTCCGAATACGCGCTCGAAGAACCTTGTCACTGGATCCAGAAAGTCTGGTACAGGCTGCACGTTCCGGCGAAGGACGGCATCGTGAACTACATCGTGTCCGGCAACCTGGTGATCAAACGCCAGGCCTTGCTCGCGGTGGGCGGCTTTGACGAGAAGATGGTCAGTTGCGAGGACAACGATTTAGGACTGCGGCTGAACCGGGCCGGATTCAAGGTCTACCAGGCGCACGCCATCCGCGCCCTGCATCCTGGCGGGGAGCAGAGCTTGCGCGTTTTTTTCCGCAAGACGGCGTGGCGCAGCATGGGCATGTTTCAGATGATGAAGCATTCCTGGATGAACAAGCCGCTGGTCATTACCCTGGCCCATTTCGTTCTGGTGGCCGCGGCCCTGGCCAACCTTTTCCTCGGGTACGCGTCCCTGCCCGCGCGCATGCTGGTTTCGCTGGTGCTGGTCAACCTGGCTCCGGCCTTTACCATTCTTTTTTATGCGGCGCGGGTGAAACGCCTTTATGCGCCGTTTCGATCGATGTTGCTGTACCACCTCTGGTTTCTGGCGCGGTTTTATGCGATTGCCATGATGCTGGCTTCAATGGGCGCTTCGAAAGAACGCAAGGTAGCCATCGGGGCGCGACTGCATAGTCCGGCGCATACTCCGGAATAAGGCGGGCGCGGCCCTGGGCCCGCAGCGGCGGAAGGTTCGACATTTTTCCTCCCCCAGATAGGAATCCTATGGCAGACAATTCTTTCATCCCTTTTCACCGTCCCTCCATCGGGACCGAAGAAACCGATGCGGTCATGCGGGTTCTCCAGTCCAAGTGGCTGACTACGGGGCCGGTCACGCTGGAGTTCGAACGCGAGTTCGCCGCTTACCTGGGCGTAAAGTATGCCCTCGCGGTGAACTCCGGAACGGCCGCGCTGCAGCTGGCGCTTGATGCCATCGGCCTCAAGCAGGGGGATGAAGTCATTGTCCCCACCAACACCTTCACCGCCACCGGCGAAGTCGTGACCTATTTCGGGGCGCGGCCGGTCCTCTGTGACAGCCTCGCCGGCGGGTTCAATATGGACCCGGCCGACGTACGCAGGAAGATCACCAGCAAAACCCGGGCGCTGATTCCGGTGCACATCGCCGGGCAGTGTTGCGCCATGGACGAACTGCGGGCGATCGCGGACGAGCACCGCCTGCACATCGTCGAGGATGCGGCCCACGCGCTGCCGACAACCTATCGCGGCAAGAAAGTGGGAACGATTTCTGACCTTACCGCGTTCAGTTTTTATGCCACCAAGACGCTGACCACGGCGGAAGGCGGGATGCTGACCAGCAACGATGAGGGCTACATCAAGCGGGTTTCACTCATGCGCCTGCACGGTATCGGCGGGGATGCCTGGAAGCGCTATTCCGCCACCGGTTCGTGGTATTACGAGGTGCAGGACGCGGGATACAAGATGAACCTGTGCGACATTCTTTCCGCGCTGGGCAGGGCCCAGTTGAAGAAGGTCGATCAATTCTGGCAGGAGCGCTGCCAGATCCGGGCGAAATACGACGATGCTTTCCGGTCGATGCCGGAATTGCAGCTGCCGCCGGCCGACGCCGGCGATGTGCATGCCTGGCATCTCTACATTCTTCGCGTCCGTCCCGAACTGCTGGAAGTAAACCGGAACCAGTTTATCGAGGAGTTGAAGAAACTGGGCATCGGCACCAGCGTGCATTTCATCCCGCTGCACCTTCATCCCTATTACGCTCGCACCTATGGCTACCACGAAAAGGACTTTCCGAATGCCAACGACGCCTTTTCGCGCTGCCTCTCGCTGCCGATTTATCCTGATATGAGCGAGCAGGAAGTGCAGCGGGTGATTGCCAGCGTCCAGGGCGTGGTGCAGAAGAATCGGAAGAGCAAGTCGGTTGCGGCGATGCAATGATTACAAATAGCACAGTACTTCCGCAGTCATGATGTGACCCATACCAAACCCATGCAGAAAGAAACATGAGCTATTACGGACGATTTCTATTTCAGGTGACGCAGAGGCTGCGCCGATCGGGCACGCTGGACATACTTCAGGCCATCCGGCCGGAACCAGACCGGCCTCGGGCCCAAATACTCGAACGGCAGTTTTCGCGGCTTTCCCGGTTGCTGGCGACCGCGGAGGCTCACGTCCCGTATTACCGCGAGATGTTCCGCTCGTTGGGAATTCAGAGTCGCGATATTCGGAACCTCGAAGACTTCGCCGCACTGCCCGTGCTGACCAAAGATATCATCCGGGAACGGCAGGACGATCTCCTGCGCGAGGATGTGCCCAAGAGCAAACTCATGGTTGGCCATAGCGGCGGCTCCACCGGTGTGCCTTTAACTTTCTATCGCTCTCGTGCCGATTTGGATGCGTGCGATGCCGGCACTTTTCGCAACTGTCTACAGGCGGGCTGGAAGCCGGGCGACATGGTGGCGTTCATCTGGGGATTCAACCAGCAGTTGTGGGACATGCCGGCGTGGGAATTCGAACTTCGCCAACATCTGCGCCGGATGTACCAGTTTGACCCCTTCCATTCAAGTGCGGAGCAGATGGATCGCTGGGTAAAAAAGTGGAAACAGATCCGGCCTCGGGTGGTGATTGGCTATGCCTCGGCCGTGGCCAGGTTTGCCGAGCATGTTGAAAGTACGGGGCAGCGCGTAGAGCCGATGCTGGGGGCTTTTACCACGGCGGAGAAGTTATATTCAACCCAGCGCGAGGTGATTGCGAGGGTGTTCGGCTGCCAGGTTTACAACATGTACGGCAGTTCAGAGGTGAACAACATCGCGTGCACCTGCCGCCTGGGAAAAATGCATGTAAGCGCGGACTGCGTGGTGCTGGAAGTGGACCGAAAGCAGGCCCTTCCCGGCCTGCCACCACCGTTTATCGTGACCTCGCTCTGGAACGAGGTGATGCCGTTCATTCGCTATCAGAACGAAGACTGCGGAGAACTGCTCGATGGCGGGTGCGATTGCGGGAACCAATTTCCCCTCATGGAGCTCAACATTGCGCGCGTGTACGACAACTTCATCATGCCCGATGGCCGCTATGTGCACGGACATTTCTTTACCCGCGTGATGGAGCCGACCGAGGGTGTAGCCAACTATCAATTTCGCCAGACTTCACCGGAGTCCATTATCTTGTTTATCGTCCCCAGCTTGGGGGACCAAGCCGCCCGGCGTGAGTCCCTCCGAACGGTTGTCGAGAAGATAAGGAAACTCGATCCCTACAACCGGATCAGCGTGGAAGTGCGCGAAACTGATACCATTCCACTTTCCCCCACGGGCAAACATCGGTTCACAATTTCCGAGGTTCGGCCTGGAACCCCGTCTAAGGTCTCGGGTTGAAGTGGCTTCTCTGCGATGGTTTTCTGAGGCGTTTGTGATCCTGAAGAAGATTCCCGGCTGGTCATTTTGATGCCCCGAGTCCTGCTCATCACCTTTTGCTATCCGCCCACTGAAGTGATCGGGGCGGTGCGACCGGCCGCGCTGGCCAAGTACTTGCCGCGGTTCGGCTGGGACGCCGTGGTTTTGACGCCGCGCGTGAGGCAACCGCGTTTGGATTCAAGGATCATCGAGACCGACTACCGCGACGTAATTTCGGGTTGGAAAGCCCGACTGGGACTGGACCACAAACGGAGCGTGCACGAGCAACTCCGGCTTCCTATATCGTCAAAGCCGGGTGCGGGTTTCCTGCACTCGCGGGCGCTCGAAATAGGCAAGTATGTGGTGAGCTATCCCGATGCGACCAAGGGGTGGACGCCGTTCGCCGTGCAGGCGATCCAAGCGATCCGCGAGCAGGGCCAGAAAATCGATGCGATCATCACCACCTCTCCCCCCATTTCGACCCATCTCATCGGAAACCAGGCGAAAAGCATCCTGTGCTGCCCCTGGATTGCCGACCTGCGTGATCTATGGACCCAGAATTTCGCCAGTTCGAACCGGCTCTTGAACCGTTTGCAGGCGGGACTGGAGAAAAGAACACTGCGGGCAGCGGACGCTTTAGTGACGGTTTCGGCCCCCTGGGCGGCGCGCCTGCGGGAAAAGTATTCTTCTCAGACCGTCGCAACCATCACCAATGGTTTCGATCCTGATGACTTTGCGGATATTCCGAAGAGGCTGACCGAGAAATTTACGATTACTTATGCCGGGCGGCTCTATCAAGGCGGGCGAAATCCCAAAGTGCTGTTCGAGGTGCTTCGCGATCTGTTGGATGAGAATATGGTCAGTCCCAAAGATACGCGGGTTCGATTTTACGGCGAGGTCGAGCCCTGGCTCAGCGCGCTGGTGCAGCAGTATCGACTGGAAGAAGTGGTTGAGCTGTGCGGCCTGGTTACGCGCCACGAATCTTTACAGCGCCAGGCGGAGTCCCAGGTTCTGCTTCTGTTGGGTTGGGCTGATCCTCGCGAAACTGGCCAGCATAGCGGCAAGCTCTTCGAATACTTCGGCGCCGCCAGGCCGATCCTGGCGATCGGCGGCGGGCGTGGTGTCCTGACCGAGGCCCTGGAGGAAACGCATGCTGGGGTGCATGCCCTGGCCAAAGAACAGGTACGAGACTTCCTGATCACGGCATATGGCGAATTCAAGGCCCAAGGCTGCGTTTCCTACAAAGGCAAGGAATCCGCGATTGACCGCTATACGCATCTTCGGATGGCGCGGGAGTTCGCCGACGTACTGAACGCGGTGGCCCACAGGCCCCAGCCTTCCGAGATGGCCGCGAAAGCGTCGCTGTAACCGGGTGCGACAAGATAACCCATGCTGTCGACTGAGTCCGAAGTGAAGAGCGAGCGCGGCGGTCAGGAGAAAGCCAGCTCCAGCTGTCCCCTGGTCAGCGTGCTGGTGGTGGTGCGGAACGGCGCCGGGGATATTCCGGGAGTTCTCGATTCCATCCGTGAGCAAGACTATCGGCCGCTCGAAGTCCTGATCGTGGACGGCATGTCGGACGACGGCACCCGGGCCCTGGTCGAACAACAGGCCACCGGCGATCCGGAGTTTTCCATTCGCCTGCTGGACAATCCCGGCCGGATTCAGGCTACCGGCTGGAATGTGGGCATTCGCGCCGCGCGCGGCAAGTACGTGCTTCGGATCGACGCCGTGCACTGCCGTTTGCAGCCCAGCTACATCCACTGCTGCCTGGAGAAGCTTCTCGCCCTGCAGCAGGGCGATCCCAGCGTGGCCGCCACCGGAGGCCGCCGGCTGTCGGTCGATCGCGCCCAGACCGCGTGGTCGACGGCCATTGCCGCGGCTCAATGCAGCCGCTTCGGGGTGGGAGGCGCGGCTTATCGGATGGATACGGAGGCGGGCTTCAAGGATACGCTGGGCGTTCCGCTGTACGACCGCAACATACTGTTTCAGGTGGGACTCTTCGACGAGTCCCTGGGCCGGAGCGAAGACAACTACCTTCATGCCCAGATGCGATGGCAAGGATACAAGCTGTATTTCATTCCGGATGTAGTCGCCGTCTATCATCCCCGCACCACGTTGTCGGGGCTGGCCTCGCAGATGTTTCACAATGGCTGGTGGGTGTCCGCGACCATTCTGCGCAAGCGCAGCTTTCCCTTCGGGACCCGGCACCTGGTTCCGTTTGCGTTCTATCTGACGCTGGCGCTGCTCGCGGGTTTCAGCCTGGCCGGCTTTTTCCCCGCCAGGATTCTGCTGGGCGCGCTGCTGACCTTATATTTCTGCGCCTCGCTGGTGGCGGCTTTTCAGGCTTCGCCGTCCGGGGGCTTCTGGCGGGTGGCGGTCATATTCTGGTTGATGCATTTCTGCTACGCGGCGGGAACCGCGGCGGGAATGTTTGCTGGCCGGGGCGAGGGTGCTGCGACCGGGACGATCACCGCGCCCGGCGCGCATTCGGGATCATGAAAGCTTCTGGATCATGAAAGAACGGCTCCGGTTCGAACTCGGATTTTTGGAAATCGGGCGGAAGCGCGAGCCTGGGGAATCGGCCATGCGGGTAATTCTGGATCATAAATCGGACGACCCTGCCTCTATGGTCATGTCGGAAGCCGGCGTTCCTCAGAGCCTGAGCCCCTGGAACCATTCCCGGGGCAAGCGCATGTTCGACTTTGTCGCGGCCGGTGTCGTCCTGCTGCCGTGCCTGCCCCTGATGGCGCTGATTGCGGCGGCGGTGGCGGTGACTTCGCGCGGTCCGGTGCTGTTTCGCCAAAAGCGCGTGGGCGAGAACGAGCGGGCCATCGAATTGTTGAAGTTCAGGACGATGCTGCACAACCTGGGCAGTGCCGGACCAGGTGTGACGCGCAGTGGCGATCCCCGGATTAC
>Ga0187821_10000452_pt1 | contig 10682 bp, 13 predicted proteins | sample NC_wetland_sal_i_20_FD_132442 | JGI IMG/M metagenome (GOLD analysis project Ga0187821, IMG submission 132442) | Wetland sediment microbial communities from Neuse River Estuary, North Carolina, USA - SourceSoil_1 | ecosystem: Environmental > Aquatic > Freshwater > Wetlands > Sediment | place...
CGACGCGCAGGCGATCGCGAGCTCTGCGTCGTCGAGGTCGGTGCGCGCACGTGCGAGCGGCAGCGCCTGGATCGGCTTCGAGGAGCTGCGCAGGAAGCAGACGAGGCTCGGGTCGCCGCCGGCGGCGACGATCTCGCCGTCGCGCACGGCCACCGCGTGCACCCGGTGCCGCGCCTCGACGGTCCCGTTGCGGCGCACCTCGACGACGATGGGCTCCACGGCGCGCAAGGCTAGCCGGGCTTGCGAATGGTCGGTAGATGCCGTATGTTCGGGATATGCCGACCATACTCGACTACGAGGCCCCCGAGACCCTCGTGGTCGACCGGCCGGATCAGATGCGCGCGCTCGCGGACGACGTCCGCTCCGCCGTCATCGCCCTCCTCCGCGAGCGCGCGTACTCCACGCAGGAGCTGTCGAAGAAGCTCGACATCCCGAAGGGCACGGTCGGCCACCACCTCAAGGTGCTCGAGAGCGCCGGCCTCGTCCACGTCGTCCGCACCCGCCAGGTGCGCGCCGTCACCGAGAAGTTCTACGGCCGCACCGCACGCCTGTTCCTCTACCACGCGGAGGATCCCGCCGACCAGCGCATGATCGGCTCGTCGATGCTCCGCCAGGCGGCGAGCGAGGTGGAGCGGTCGCCCGGAGGCACGGGCTTCGGACTGACGAAGGCGTCTCTGACGAAGGCCGACGCCGACCGGCTGGAGCGGCGGCTGAAGAAGCTCATGGACGACTTCCGTACCGCGGACGATCCGAACGGCGAGCCGTGGGCGCTCGCGTCCGCGTTGTACCGCCGGCCGGATGCGTAGGCTCCGCCGCCCGACCGGCGGTCTCTGGTCGCACCCGGACTTCCTGAAGATGTGGACCGGGCAGTCGATCAGCGAGCTCGGCTCTCAGGTCTCGCAGCTCGCGATCCCCTGGCTCGCCGCCGTCGGCCTGCACGCGAGCCCGTTCGCGTTCTCGCTCCTCGGCGTCCTCGGGTTCCTGCCGTTCATCCTCTTCGCGCTGCCCGCGGGCGTCTGGGTCGATCGCCTCCGCCGCCGCCAGATCCTCGTCGTCGGCGACGCCGCGCGCGCGGTCCTGCTCGCGCTCATCCCGATCCTGTGGGCGGCGGGCGTGCTGCGCATGTGGCACCTGCTCGTCCTGCAGTTCGTCGTCGGCGTCTTCACCGTCTTCTTCGACGTCGCGTACCAGTCGTATCTTCCGGCGCTCATCGAGCGTGAGCACCTCGTCGACGGGAACTCGAAGCTGCAGGTCACCGTCTCGATCGCGCAGGTGGCCGGGCCGAGCATGTCGGGTGGCCTCATCGCCGCGCTGACGGCGCCGTACGCGATCGTCGTCGACGCGGCGAGCTTCGTCGCCTCGACCGTCTTCATGCTGCGCATGCGCCACCGGGAGAACCTTCCTCGGCAGGACGCGGGCGAGCCGCATCCGAGGATGTGGCCGCAGGTGAAGGAAGGGCTCGCGTGGGTGGTCCACAACCCGAACCTCCGCGCGGTCGCAGCGACGACGTCGACGTCGAACTTCTTCACCACGTGGACGTTCACGATCCTCTTGCTGTACGCAGTCCGCGTGCTGCGCCTCTCGTCGGTCGAGGTCGGCGCCGTCTTCGCGGTCGGCGCAGTCGGCTCGGTCCTCGGGGCGCTCCTCGCCAACCGCATCGCCAAGACGCTCGGAGTCGGGAACGCGATCGTGTCCCTCGCCGTCGTGTTCTCGGCGAGCAGTCTCGCGTACCCGATCGCGCCGCACTCCTTCCCGCTGCCGGTGCTCATGCTCGGCAGCGCCGTCGGCGGGTTCGGCGGCGTCGCCTACAACATCACGCAGATCAGCTACCGGCAGGCGATCACGCCGGAGCGGCTGCAGGGACGCATGAACGCCGCCATGCGCTGGCTCGTGTGGGGGACGATCCCGCTCGGCACGCTCACCGGCGGCGCGGTCGCGCAGACGGCGGGGATCACGACGTCGCTGTGGATCGGCGCGATCGGGAGCACACCGATGTTCCTCTGGGTGCTCCTGTCGCCGCTTCGCTCGGTCCGGACGATCCCGCAGCCTGCCGCCGAGCCGACGGAGGCGCAGGCCGAGCTCGCCGGCGGGCTCGTCGAGGGCGCGCCGCTTCCGGGCCCCGCCGCAGCGGATGCGTAGCGCTACCGTGCCCGTGGATGCCCGAGCTCCCGGAGATGGAGGCCTGGCGGCGCCGGCTCAGTGACCCCGTGTCGGCCTTTCCGATCGCGAAGGCCGGGCCGGCGCACATCGCCACGCTGAAGACGTTCGACCCGCCGATCGCCGCCCTCGAGGGCCGGCGGTTCAGCGGTGCGGAGCGTCGCGGCAAGCGGCTCTTCTTCCCCACCGAGGACGGCGAGCTCGTCCTCGTCGTCCACCTGATGACGTCAGGGCGCCTGAAGTTCCTCGGTGCCGGCGAGAAGGCGCCGAAGGTCCCGGCGTTCGCGCTCGAGTTCGAAGGCGGGTCGAAGCTCGTCCTCACCGAGAACGCGAAACGCAAGCGCGCCGGCGTGTGGCTGCTGACACCGGAAGCGGCGGAGGCGGAGGTCGACCACCTCGGGCCGGAGGCGCTCGGGATCGGCGTCCCCGCGCTGACGGAGATCCTCCGGCGTGAAAGCCACCGCCTCCATCCGCTCCTGCGCGACCAGCGCGCGATCGCCGGCATCGGACGCGCGTGGAGCAACGAGATCCTCCACGAGGCGAAGCTGTCTCCGTACGCCCTCTCCACCGACCTCGACGACGAGGAGGTCGCCCGCCTCGCCGCCGCGATCGACGAGGAGCTGTCGCGCGGGCTCGCGCTGCGCGAGCAGGGCGCCTCCGACGAGCGCACGTACCGCATCCACGACAAGCTCGGGCAGCCGTGCGACGTCGACGGAACGCCGATCGCGCGCGTCGACTTCGAGGAGCACACGATCTACTACTGCCCGACCTGCCAGACGGGCGGCCGGATCCTGAAAGACCGGCGGCTCTCGCGGCTCCTGCGATAATGCACCATGGCCACCGTCGCCGACCTCATGGTGAAGGACGTCCTGACGGTCGAGCCGTCGGACACGATCGGCGAGGCGGCGGAGAAGATGCACGCCGCCAACGTCGGCGCCGTCGTCGTGATGGAGGACATGGTGCGCATCGTCGGGATCGTCACCGAGCGCGACCTCCTGCGCGCGGTCGCGTCGCGCGCCCGCGCCGCAGAGGCGCGCGTGCGGCAGTGGATGACACCGAACCCGCTCACGATCGAGCCCGACACCACGGTCGAGGAGGCGGCGAAGATCATGTTCGACCACAACTTCCGCCACCTGCCGGTGGTGAAGGACGGCCGCGCCCTCGGCATCGTGTCGTTGCGCCTCTTGGCGCGCTGGGCGTTCGACCAGTCCGTCCAGCTCGCCCACTAGGGTCCCCGTCCGTGATCAGGTTGCTGCCCGAGCGGGGCGGCTGGCTCGAGGTCGTGTGCGGCCCGATGTTCAGCGGCAAGAGCGAGGAGCTCATCAGGCGCCTCCGGCGCGCCGAGATCGCCGGCCAGCGCGCGCTCATCGTCAAGCCGCGCATCGACGACCGCTACGACATCGGCCACGTCGTCAGCCATGCGGGCGCGAAGATGCGCGCCGTCGCGGTCTCGCACCCGGGCGAGATCCCCGGGCTCGCAGACGGCTACGACGCGGTCGGCATCGACGAGGTGCAGTTCTTCCCGCCCGAGATCGTCGAGATCGTCGAGGTGCTCGTCGGGCGGGGGGCGCGCGTCGTCGCGGCCGGGCTCGACCAGGACTTCCGCGGGCTCCCGTTCGGCTCGATGCCCGAGCTGCTCTGCCGCGCCGAGCTCGTCGACAAGCTGCAGGCCGTCTGCCACCGCTGCGGCGGCCCCGCGACGATGACGCAGCGGCTCGTCGACGGCGAGCCCGCGTGGGCGAGCGGCGCAACGATCGTCGTCGGCGCGCTCGAGCAGTACGAGGCCCGCTGCCGGGCCTGTCACGAGCTCAGGCGAGCCGAACTGTCAGCGTCCGCGAGCTGACGGCGACCGAGCCGCCGAGCGCTTCGATCGCGAGGACGGCGACCGCCGCGCCGAGATCGCGCAGGTCCCGGCCGAGCACGACCGGCGCCGACGCCTCGACCACGGGCGACACGTCGATCTCCCTCCCACGGACGACGACGTCGACCTCGTCGAGGCCACCGTGGCGGAGCACGGACTGCACGAGCGCGGAGACGCCGCGGTCGACGGACTCGACGTCGGTCTGCACGATCTCGCCTTCCCCGCTGACGTGGACGCGGTCCTCTCCCAGCCGCTCGGCGGCGGCCCGCGCGAACGCGAGCGTGTCGCCGTCGCGCCGGTTCGGGTCGTAGCGCCCGCTCTCGATCCGCGCGGCGAGCGACAGCTCGTCGAGCAGCTCCGCGATCTGGCGCGAGGCGGCGTCGATCATCTCGACGTACCGGTCGGCGGGCGGCTCGAGCTGCGCGGTGCGCGCGAGCGTCGTCGTGAAGCCGTGCACGGTGGCGAGCGGCGTGCGGAGGTCGTGGCAGGCGAGCGAGACGAGCCGGGCGAAAGACGTGTCGTTCTGCACCCCGGCCACTAACCTAGCGGCATGGCGAAGATCGAGGATCTGCAGGCGTCGCCGCCCGAGGTCGCGATCGGCCTCTCCCGCGCCGGCGTCACCGGGGTGCAGAAGGCGGTGCGCATCGGGCGCGGCCGCCGCGAGAAGCTGATCTCGGCGACGATCGACTGCACCGTCGACCTCGACCCCTCGCAGAAGGGCGTCCACATGTCGCGCTTCCCGGAGCTGTTCGAGGAGGCGATCGAGGGCGTCGTCGACGACGAGGCGTTCCTCGTCGAGGACCTGGCGGAGCACGTCGCGCGCCGCATCGTCCACCGGCAGGGCGCGCTGCTCGCCGAGGTGCGCATCCAGGCGCGGTATCCGTACGAGCGGCGGACGCCGGTCACGCGCCTGTCGACCCAGGAGATGGTCTCGCTCATCGGCATCGCCGCCGCGTCGGAGACGAGCGTGCGCCGCGTCGTCGGCGTCGAGGCGGTCGGGATCAACGCCTGCCCGTGCGCGCAGGGCCTCGTGCGCGGCGCCGCGACCGAGCGGCTCCTCGACGCCGGGTTCGACGCGGGCGACGTCGATCGGATCCTCGAGCTCGTCCCGCTCGCGACCCACAACCAGCGCGGGCAAGGGACGCTGTTCCTCGGCACGCGGTCGCGCGTGAACGCGGAGCGCCTGCTCGAGATCGTCGAGGGATCGATGAGCTCGCCGATCTACGAGCTGCTGAAGCGGCCCGACGAGCTGTTCGTCGTCGAGCACGCGCATCTCCAGCCGCGCTTCGTCGAGGACTCGGTGCGCGTCGCCCTGAAGACGGTGCTGGAGCAGCTCCCCGACCTCGCCGACGACGACTTCGTCCTCTCGCGTCAGCTCAACTTCGAGACGATCCACGCGCACGAGGTCGTCGCCGAGCGGTACGGGACGATCGGCGAGCTCCGGACGGAGCGCGACGGCGGCGGGCACGGCCCGCTCCGCCACACCGAGCTCAGGGACTGGCTGCGGGCCGCCTGAAGCGGGCTTCCTCGCCGCGCACGAGGCGGCCGATGTTCGCCTTGTGGAGGAAGACGACGCCGACGGCGGCGAACACCGCGAACGCGATCACGGGCCACGGGTAGCCGAACACGAGCGCCCACGCCACGAGCGAGCACGCAGCGACCATCGACGCGACGGACGCGTACCGCGTCACCGCGAACACGAGGAGCCAGACGCCCGCGCCGAGCGCGCCGACGATGGGCGCGACGCCGAGGAAGGCGCCGCCCGCGGTCGCGACCATCTTCCCGCCGCGCTTGAAGCCGAGGAACAGCGGCCGCCAGTGGCCGAGCATCGCGGCCGCACCGGCGAGGACGCCCGCACCGTGGCCCGCGAGCTCCGTCGCCACGAACGCCGGCGCGAATCCCTTCGCGGTGTCGAGCACGACGGCGGGAAGCCCGAGCCGCCGCCCGTACACGCGCCACACGTTCGTCGCGCCGATGTTCCCGCTCCCTTTCGAGCGGATGTCCTCGTGCCGGAAGACGCGCACGAGCCAGTACCCCCAGGGCATGGAGCCGACGACGTACCCGGCCACGGCGAGGCCGACCGTGAGCATGACTCAGCTCGGTATTCCGTACTGTGCGACCCAGCCGTTCACGACGTCCCAGTCCAGGTTGTCGAAGAACGCGCCGATGTACGCCGCGCGGTCGGTCTGGTAGTCGAGGAAGTACGCGTGCTCGTACACGTCGAGCGCGACGAGCGGCGTCGCGTTCCAGACGGGGAACGTGTTCTGCGCGTCGCCGACGTAGTTGAAGAGGCGCCCCTCGTCCCAGTCGTATGCGGTCCACGCCCAGCCGCGGCCGGCCATTCCCGTCGCGCGCAGGTCTGCGCGCCACGCGTCGGCCGAGCCGAAGTCGCGCCGCACGAGTGCGCCGAAAGCGCCCGTCGGGTCGCCGCCGCCGCCGCCGAGGTGGGCGAAGTAGAGCTCGTGGTTCTTGATCCCGCCGATCGCGAAGGTCAGGTCGACCTTCAGCGCGCGGAGCTCGGAGTAGACCTGGTTCGCCGCCGACACATCCACGTCGGCGAGCTTCCCCAGGATCTCGTTCCGCTTGTTCACATACCCGACATAGAGCTTGTAGTGCGCCTCGACGGATGCCCGCGAGATGCCGTCGAGCTCGGAGACCTCGGGGCGGAGCGGGCGGGGCGCGATCTCCTCGAACGTGTATGCACGCGTGGCCATGGCGATGGAGCATATCCTCAGCGGGACCGCGACAAAGGAGCTACGAGATGCCGTTCGAACTGCCCGACCTCCCGTACGCATACGACGCGCTCGAACCGCACATCGATGCGGAGACGATGCGCATCCATCACGACGCGCACCACAAGGCGTACGTCGACAACGCGAACAACGCCCTCGCCGGCACCGAGTGGGCCGACCGGCCCGTGCAGCAGGTCCTCGCCGACATCGAGCTCATCCCCGAGGACAAGCGGATGGCCGTGCGCAACAACGCGGGCGGGCACGCGAACCACTCGATGTTCTGGGAGATCATGGGGCCGAACGGCGGCGGCGCTCCGTCGGGCGACCTCGCGGCCGCGATCGACGACGCGTTCGGCTCGTTCGACGAGCTGAAGGCGGCGATCACGGACGGCGGCGTCAAGCGCTTCGGCAGCGGCTGGACGTGGCTCGTCTGGGACGGCACCGGCCTCTCCACCTACTCGACGCCCAACCAGGACTCGCCGTACATGCAGAGCCACGTGCCGCTGCTCGGCATCGACGTGTGGGAGCACGCCTACTACCTCAAGTACCAGAACAAGCGGCCCGCGTACCTCGAAGCCTGGTGGAACGTGGTCAACTGGGACGCGGTCGCGAAGCGGTTCGAGGCGCGCGGGAACTGACCCGCGCGCCCCGAAGACGTGCTTACCGGTGGACGACGATCGTCCGGCTGAGACCGGCGACGTAACCGGCACCAGCCTGGCCCTGCGGCATGACGAGACGGAGCAGCGTCCTGCCGTGCGGGAGCTTCATGCGGAACACCGCGCGCGAGTTCGCACCGAGGTACACCCGCTTGATGCTCTTCCAGCCGAACCCGTAGTGCCGCTGGACCCACACGAAGTGGCCGGCGTACGACAGGTCGGACGTCGCCTTGGCGATGAACCGGTAGCCGCTACGGCTGAAGCCGATGCGCGGCGAGACGTCCACCGTGACGGTCTGGCTGTCCGCCGTCCGCCAGTGCGACTGATACGTCGTCTCGATCGTCGGGCTGACGGTGAACTGATAGTTACCGCCCGACGTCGTCGTCACCTGGTCGATGGACTGCGTGCTCTTGCCGAGCGCCTGCGCAGTCAGGGTGACCGACTCGTTCGCGAGCGCCGAGTTGAGGGTGCCCGAGAGCGTCGCGCCGCCGCCGTACACCACCGCCGACCTCGACGCGGAGAGCGTCACGGCCGGCGCGGGGCCGGTGACGACGATCGTGCCGGTGTGCGTCTTCGCGTACGAGTCGTGGTACTTGAACGTGCCCGCGTTGTTGAACACGTGCGAGTACGACTGGTCGCTGTGCAGCACCGGCGACGCGAAGCTGCCGTCGTCGGCGACCACCTGGTGATCGGCCGTGTCGGCGTTGTGCCAGGTGACGGTGTCGCCGGCGCTGATCGTCGACGACTGCGGCGTGAAGCCGTTCTTCGTGACCTGGACGGTCTGAGTTGCCGCCCCGGCGGCGACGACGACCATGACGGCCGCGAGCACCGCGAGGGGCAGCATGAACAGGCGTTTCATGCCAGCACCTCCTTGGTTGCCTGCTAGTGGGGAGATCCCCGACCGCCGAGGATTCACGCCGCAAGGTCGCCGGTTTCACAGTTTCCAAACGAGGTTCTCGAGGGTCTCCTCATGCGACAATCCGATGCGGCCGGCCATGCGTAGAAGAGATCGAGGGATGGAAATCGCGCTCGAAAGCCCTGCCCGTCTCCGGGCGGTACCGGCCGGATCGCCTTCGGAGCCCGCCCCTGCCGAGGGGGCCTCGGACTCCGACCTGCTGGTGCGCATCGCCGACCGCGACCGCGAGGCCTTCGAGGTGCTCTACCACCGGTACATCCGGTCGATCTTCGGTCTCGCCATGCAGCGGCTGCGCGACCGGGAACGCGCCGAGGACGCGGTGCAGGAGATGTTCGCGGCCGTCTGGCGCTCGGCGTCGAGCTACCGGCCGGAGCGCGGGCCGGCTGCTCCGTGGCTGTACGCGATCGCGCGGAACGCGATCGTCGACCGGCTGCGAGCGCGCGACGAGATGCCGATGGAGCCGCCGGACGTGATGTCCGACGAGCCGGGCCCAGCCGACCGCGCCGAGCGGTCGTACGTGTCGTGGCGCGTCCACCGTGCGCTCGAGACGCTGCCGGAGCGCGAGCGCGAAGTGCTCGAGCTGGCGTACTGGAGCGGCTTGTCGCAGAGCGAGGTCGCGAGCTTCCTCGACATCCCGCTCGGTACCGTGAAGACGCGGACGCGCAGCGCCCTCGCGCGGCTCGCAGACGTCCTGGAGGGGGATTTGGCGTGACGACACAACCGCCCGATTTCGACGAGCTGATCGGCTCCGACGTCGAGGCATCCGAGCGCGCACGCCTGCGGCGCGTGCACTCGCTGCTCGTGCAGGCAGGCCCGCCGCCGGAGCTCTCGCCGTCGCTCGAAGCGGGCCCGACGCTCGCGATGACGATGACGCGACGGCCGGTGCGGGTCCGCCGGCGCGTCATGCTGCTCGCCGCGGCGGTCTCCGTCCTCGCGCTTGCGTTCCTCGCCGGCTTCATCACGGGCAACAGCGGCGGCAAGACCGCCGGCAAGGTGATGCAACTGACGGGCACGCCTGCCGCCCCGAACGCGTTCGCGTCGCTGCAGATCGAGCCGGCCGACGCCGCCGGCAACTGGCCGATGCGGCTGTCGGTGAAGGGGCTGCCGACGCTCCCCGGCGGCCAGTACTACGAGGTCTACCTCGTCCGCGGCGGGAAGCAGTGGGCTCCCTGCGGCTCGTTCAAGGTCGCACAGGGCGAGGCGACCGTCGTGCAGCTCAACGCGCCCTACCGGCTGAAGCACGGCGATTCGTGGGACGTCATGCGCATGGACGCCAAGAGCGGCGTCGAGCGCGGCGTCGTCGTCCTCAGGCCCGTCCGGGTCTAGCGGCGAGCCTCGTTTCGGATCTCGGAGAGGAGCCGCTCGAGGCGCTCCTCCGTCGAGTCGTCGACGAACGTCATCGCCGCGGCGACGTTCGGGTGCACCTCGGCGATCGCGCAGCGCATCTCGTGCGCCACCGCGCGGTACGACGGATGACCCTCGCGGCCGGAGCGAAGCTCGACGAGGTGCAGCGCCTCGCGCGCGTCGAGCTCGAGGACGTAGCGGACCCGGAACGCGAGGCACAGCGCGTACGGCGCCTCCTCCGCGAAGCCCGCATCGGTGAGGCGCGCGTACTCGCGACGTGAGACGTCGAGCGCGCGCTCGAACTCGCCTGCGAGCCCGGCCACCGAGAGCTCGTGCGGGACGTCGGCGCCGAGCTGCGGCGACAGCCGCTGCCACTGGCACGTGAGCAGCCGGTGGCGCTGCAGGTCGCGGAACGCTCCGTAGTCGGAGACGATCTCGAAGCGATAGCGGAGCGTCTCGAAGCCGCGACCGGGACGATGGCGGCGGTTCTCCCTCGCGCCCACGAGCTCGCGGACGAGGGCCGCGCGCTCGGCCGCGCCGAGCCGCGCGACGGCCGCCAGCGCATCCTCCTCCGGCACGTTGGCCGATTCGTACACGAGAGCCGCGACGAGCTCGTCCTCCGTGCCATGTGCGCGCAGCAGGCGCACCGAGGGCGCCGACGCCTCGTCCCCGCCGGTGAGCCCGAGCCGGGCGGCGACGGAGTCGGCCGCGTCGCGCCGCTCGCGCAGGTACTCGATCCAGCGGCCGCCGCGATCCTCGCGCGGCACGCGGACGACGAAGCTCGGGATGATCCGCTGCAGCTCCTCGAGGAGCATCTGTCCGTACGCACGAGCCTCCGCGAGCGGGCTCGCGAGCAGATGCAGGATGAGCTGCTCGTACGTCTGCCCGCTCGCGTACATGCCGACGTGCGAGAGCGACGCCGCGGGAAGGACGCCGCGTACGAGATCGAGCGCCTTCGCGCCGACGGCGCGCCGGTGCGCCGCCGGCGACTCGCCCTCGGCCGCGGGGAACCGCTC
>Ga0187821_10000453_pt1 | contig 10667 bp, 8 predicted proteins | sample NC_wetland_sal_i_20_FD_132442 | JGI IMG/M metagenome (GOLD analysis project Ga0187821, IMG submission 132442) | Wetland sediment microbial communities from Neuse River Estuary, North Carolina, USA - SourceSoil_1 | ecosystem: Environmental > Aquatic > Freshwater > Wetlands > Sediment | place...
ACCAGGCCGTCCACCAGCGTGACGGTGACGCAGACCGGAATCCCTTCGCTTAGGCTACGCAGCATACGGCTGGCGGCCGAGCCATGCAGATACAGCGTGTCGCCGCTACGGCCAAAATTGGTGGGGATGACGTAAGGCTGGCCGTCCACGACAAAGCCCACATGGCAAACAAACGCCTCGTCGAGAATTTTAAAGACCGTCTCGCGGTCATAGTGGCCGCGCTTGGGCAGCCGCTTGACCTGCGTCCGTTCGCTAGGTGCAAATGTGCTCATCATTATTCTTTCTTTTGCAGTGGCGGGTCTTCAGACCCGTGCTTTTTTCCGGTTCGCTCTTTTGCGACCCGAATCTTCAGACCCGTGCTTTTTCGGCTCTACCGATGCTATGCCTCAACCAAGCCAGCGCAAAGAGCCAATCTGGATGCCAGCCGCTGGAATTAGCTCGTGCACGGCCTCTCGCCGCCTGGCGTTGTCATTCCGAGCGCAGCGAGGAACCTGCTTTTTGTTAGTGCGATTCAGGCTTCGCCGTCGCCGCCGGCTTGGCTTCGCCGCGGACGACGCGGAACCCGATGTACTCCGGCGCGGGCGTGCAATTGGAGCGGGCGTCGGCGGGACAATCGGCGCTTCCACCGATCACCTTGCCTTTGCCGTCGCGCGTCAGCACCCACTCCGCGACGTTGCCGCCCAGGTCGTAAATCGGCTCCTCATCATCCTTGCCCTGTCCATGAAAACTCCCCACTTCTTTCAGCAGCGGCGCCGTACCGTTCAGTTTCTTCGCGGCTTCACGCAGCTTCGCCGCATCCTCCGGATTCGGCGCATACCCCGCCCAATAATCCAGCGTATTTCGCCGCTCCGATTTTCGTAGAGACTCTTCACCTCATCCTCATACGGTATCCGCCAAGTCTGTCCAGTGAGTTTGGACAGTCGCGCAGCGCACAATTTCGCTTCGTCCAACGAAACATTGGTCGCGGGCAGGTTGATTTCTGCGGGATAGCGGCCGAAATCTGAAGTAGCAGCTTGGGCTTTCGACCTGCCTTCACAGCTAGCAAACTGCGACTGTGTGACCTCGAAACGGCTAATTTCCAAGTCGCCTCGCTTTACCGTTTCGGGCAGGACGGTTATGACGTCAACATTCTTCGGGCGCTGCAATGCTGTTCCATAGTAACCAGCAAAGGCCCGTGCAATGTTCTTGGCGCGTGCCGCATCCTCGAGCGGCGAGCCTTTTTTCACGGCGTCGTTTTCCGTGGGCGCGGTCTTGAAGAAATATTTATCGAACCAGGCCACTTCGTCTTCGACTTTGCGCATCTGGTGCGTGAGTTTGCGCGGGCCGTGCGGTTCGCCGGGGAAGAGCACGAACTTTACGGGCACTTTGTCGTAGTACTGCAGAGCGCGGAAAAAGGACCAGCTTTGCGCGGTAGGAACATTGGTGTCAGCGGAGCCATGGAAGATCAGCACCGGCGCTTTGACCTTGTCCATCTTGAAGAACGGCGATTTGCGCACGTACAGCTCGGGATCTTCGAGCGGCGACTTGCCGAAATAATAGGAATCGAAAGAGTCACCGAAGACCACGTTGCCCCAGTCGCTGATCCATTCGACGTCGCCGGCGCCGACGCTGGCCGCTTTGTAGCGGTCGGGATAGGTGGTGATGAGGCTGATGGAGAGAATCGAGCCGTTGGACCAGCCAAGGGTGGCGATTTTGTCCGGGTCGGCGTAACCCTTGGCGATGAGATAGTCCACGCCAGCGTTAATGTCCGGCGTTTCCAAATCGTAGTATTTGCCGCAACAGATGGATTCAACCCACTTGAGGCCATAGTTGCCGCTGCCGTGATAGTTGGGCCGCAGCACAAACGCGCCGCGCTGTGTCAGCAGATTGGTGGGATAGGCCCAGTTGTCGTCCCACGAATCGCTGTCATGTCCGGTCGGGCCGCCGTGAATGGCAGTGATGAGCGGATATTTTTTTCCGGCCTCGTAATTTGTCGGGTAGTAGAGAACGCCTTCGACTTCTTCGTCGTTTGAGCCTTTCCATTGGATGATTTCGGTTTTGGCGAAGGCGCGATTCTTGACCAGCCCGTCGTTGAGTTTGGTCAGCTGTTCGGGCTGGGTGATTTTGCTGCCGTCGAGCTGGGCGCGATAAAGCTGTGGCAGCTTGCTGGCGGTGGAATAGGAATAAACGAAGTGTCTTCCAGCTTCGTCAATTGCGAAGGACTGAATGTTCTTGGCATGTTCGCCTTCGAGCGACACGCGCTTCCAGCTCCAGGCATCGCCGGATTTAGTGCGCGAGTAGCGCGAGACTTCTTCGCGGGCGCCGGCGGCGAGGCTGGCCAGAAACCCGTCCTGGGTCGCTTCCAGCTGAAACCCCGCGCCATTCTCCCAATCGAGCGGCACCTGCACCTGCTTGCCCGCGGCCACATCGTAAAAATAGAGCAACTCGATGGTGGCGGTGAGAAATTTCGGATGCGTCGAATACGGCGCGATGGCATAAAAGCCGGAATTGTCAGGAGCCCAGGCAAAAGCGCGCGGATAGATGCGCCCCTCGGTGAAAAGCTTTTTTTCGGAGCCGTCGCCGAGATTGTGGAGGACGGCGATGGGCGGAACTTTCTGGTCAAAAGTATAGTGCAAGCTGCGGTCGTGAGAGGCCATGACGTACTTGCCGTCTTTGGAAACGGCCCAGTTGCCGATCCAGTCGGTGTTGGTGGTCAGGCGGGTGATCTTTTTGTCCTTGACGTTGATTTTATAGAGCCGCACGGGAGGTTCGTGCTCAGCGTCGTCAACGATCTCCGAATCGTCCTTTTTCTGCTTCATCTCCTGGGCGTAGAGGGAAGGATCTTCTTGCGCGCTGAAGATGATGGTGTCGCTGTCGAGCCAGTCGATGCGGCGCGGGGCGCGAACCAGTTCGGTGAGCGGCCAGGGTTCTCCGCCATAAGGATTAATGAGCCAAATCTGGACCGGTGCGGTGTCCGGCTTGGCGCCCGGGCGCGCGCGATTGCTGGTGAAGGCGATGAGCTGGCCGTCCGGCGACCACTGGGGCTGGCCGTTGGTGTCGCTGCCGCGAGTCAGTGCCAGAGTTTTGTCGGGTGCGGTGAGGCTGGAGAGAAAAAGATTGGAGACACGGGCGTCCTTCTCTTTGTCGCCCGTGGATTTGACCCAGACCAGGGATTGGGCGTTGGGGGAGATGCGCATTTGCTGGGCGTACTCGGCGTAGATGACATCTTCGGCTTTCCACGGTTCCTTTTTGCCGTTCGCCGCGGAGGGGTTGTCGTCCGCTTGCATGCCGATAGAGAACGAAAGAGCGGTAAAGAGAGCGAAAGCGGCGAGCACAGTAAGGGGCAAAGCGTTGCGGCGCATCGGCAGTCCTTGGAATGAAGATGGATGAACGAACGGAAAAGGATAGTCGAATTGACGGGATTTGGGAATGCGGTAGGCTGAATGGCGCAGGGATGAACGAGAGGGACCATGCCAGCGGCAGTAACGGCGATTTTCAGCAAAGAGATTTTCCGGTTTTTTGCGGACCTTAAGAGGAACAACAAGAAGACCTGGATGGATGCGAACCGCGAACGGTACCAGGCGACGGTCTGCAAACCGTTCCGGCGGCTGCTGGAAGAGTTGTCGCCGGCGCTGCTCAAACTGGATGCCAACTTTGACGTGGCGGCGCGCGGCGGCGGGAATTTTTCCCGCATCAACCGCGACATCCGCTTTGCAAAAGACAAAACGCCGTATCGCGGCCAGATGTATCTGAAAGTATCGGTGCCGCTGCCGGGTGAGATGGAGGGCGGGGAACTGTACGTGGGCGTTTCCGCCGAATCGGTTACGGCCGGATTTCGCATCTATGCGATGCCCAAGCGCAAGCAGTCGCCGATTGCGTTGATCGCCGAACCGAAGCTGTCGGCGAATCCACGCCTGCTGGCGCAGCAGAAGCAAAGGCTGGGCGGGAAGTATGCCAGCTACTGGTATTCGACGGAAAAAGGGGAGTGGACCAAACACGATGGCTGGCCATCGGTGCAGGACTGGCCAAAGCTGCAGGCGTGGATCGTGCGCAAGAAACTCCCGAAGCCGGCGTTGACGCGCGCAGCTTTTCCCACGGACGCCGCGAAGATCTTCCGCGATTTGTATCCACTGCTGAAATTCACGTCGCTGTGAAAGTGTGTCACGCGAAAATAATTTGGCGGGACGATGATTTTCCGTTGCGTTTTCTTTCCACAAGGCGTAAATAATTTTTCGGTGAACAATTATTTGCAGTCTGGAAATTGCAAGCCTGGCGGCAAATCATAAATGGGCGGTGCTAGAGCCCTGTTCGACATCTTGCTGGCCGCGGTTTCCATCCTTCCGTGGAAATCCTACTTTCTTCCCTCGCAACGCATGCGTCCGAATCGGAAGCAGGCCGCCTTGTGGTGCCTCTTGATGGGTGGTTGCGCGACCGCAATTTATGCTGTGTTGCTGCGGTGGTCGGCCAGCGATGTGCGCGACGATCCGGGGGCATTGACAGCTTATTTGTTCTTCTCGTTGTTCCTGGTCATGGCGGTGCAGACCTCGTTTGAATTTCTGGGTGTGAGCTTTCGCGATGACGTAGTGGAGAGAAGGAATCGGGGCGCGGCTTTCACAATCGCGGGGCTCACGGTTGGAGTGACGTGTTGCGTAGCCGGCTCCAGCGTAGGAGAGGGACCAGGCCCGGAGGCGGTGCTTTTCTGCGCTGCGATTTCGATCGGCGCGCTGCTTGTGTTCTGGGGACTGTTCGCGGCCATTGGCAATGTGGTTGAGGCGACGGTCATCGAGCGTGATACCGGTGCAGGAATTCGGTCGGGAGCTTTTCTCGCCGGTTCTGGCGCGGTTCTTGGAGCATCGGTGGCAGGAGACTGGGTGTCACTTCACGCGACGGTGCGGGACGTTGCCCGTTTTGCCTGTCCGGTTCCTTCGGCATCGCTCGTCCTGGCATTCGTTGAGCGACGACTGAATCGGCGACAGCTGGTGGCGCGACTGAGCAGTGTCTGGTCAGCAATTTTCGGCATGGCGCTGATGATTCTGGCAGCGACTTACGCAATCTGGGTGGCAAAACACTAATGCAAGCACCGCTCACGGCGGGGCCAAACCTTGGAATGGAAACATGGCAGCGGCTCAGGCTGCGCGCGATTTTTGATTATTGCAAGTGGGATTCCCAATGCGGGGACGCTGGAGTGTTGGCGAAGTTTCCGTTGTTTCTTTCGGTCGGCACCTTGCACCAACTTGCCGAGCTTGCGGAGGCGTTAGCTCGGGAAGCGCTGGAGGCGGAAAAGGAAATTCTATTGGAACCGGAGTTGCTGATGAGGCTGAGCATCCCGACAGCGGTCCGGAATTGTTTGTGCGCTGCTCGCGAAGCAAAGGAAGCGAAACACGTTCGCGTGATGCGCTTTGATTTTCACTACACCACGCAAGGCTGGCTGATTTCAGAAGTGAACGCCGATGTTCCGGGCGGATACGTCGAGGCTTCCGGTTGGAATGCACTATTCGCCGCGGAGCAAATCCGTTCGGTGGCACCGCTGGACCCGACGCGCGAGTATGCCAAGGCAATATGCGCATCTGTCGCTCCGGGCAGTCTGATTGCGCTGGCGCACGCTTCGGTCTATAGCGAGGACCGGCAAGTGATGGTGCATATCGGTCGCGAATTGCAGCGTTGCGGGATGCGAGTCTGTCTGATTAACCCGCAGAATCTGAGGTGGAGCGATGACCGCGCTTGCCTGAACACCTCTTTTGATTCCGGGACACCCGCCCTCGTGGTGCGACTCTCACCGGCGGAGTGGCTGCCAAGATGCGGCGACTCATCAGTCTGGGGGCCATGGTTTGGTGCGAGCAAGACGCCGCTGAGCAATCCAGGCAGGGCGCTAATCCTGCAGTCCAAGCGATTCCCATTGGTTTGGGAGGCGCTAAGGTCTGTGTTGCCGACGTGGCGACGGCTGCTGCCGGAGTCGAGGTGCCCCTCGCACGTGAGGGGAATCGGAGACCAGGAGTGGGTAGTGAAGCCGGCATTTGGCCGAGTGGGCGAGGACGTGGGCATGCCCGGCGTAACGGCTGCTGACGAATTCAGGAGAATTCTGGTTGCGGCACGAAGAAAGCCGGAACAGTGGGTCGCGCAGCGGCGATTCGAGGTGGTGCCCGTACCGACGGATGAGGGCGAAGTATTTCCTTGCATCGGGGTTTATACGATAGATGGAAAATTCGCTGGTCTGTATGGCCGTGCGGCTCGCTCGCCGCTGGTGAACGAAAATGCTCTGGATGTTGCGGTGTTGATTTCTAAAGGCGGATCGGAGAGCGTGCAATGACGCCGGAAGAGGTCTATCAAATCTGGGCGCCCACGGATTCTCAATGGTCACCGTGGGCGATACCGGTGCCTTTCGCGCAGATGATTTGCGCGGATATGGACACGCCTCCGGAATTATCGGAAATGGAGGGAGTGGGCGCATTCTTTGAGCCTTCGACGGATCTGGCAATCGTTGTGGACTTACCGGGAATGGAGGCGATGAAACTGGGGTTGGCGTTGGCACGAAAAGGGTTCCGGCCGGTTCCGGTGATTGATGGTTCGCCCGGGCCAGGTGTCACGGGGATTGGCGGTTCCTGGATGGACAGCGCGCCGTTGCAAGCGGAATTTTCAGGAACAGCGGTGGATATGAGACAGGTTCTGCGCGCAATTTGTCGCGGAGCAAGCATACTTCGCGGCTTGAAGATCGCAGTGGATGCGAGTCCAGTCTTTCTGCTGGACGCGATGCGCATGGCGGAAGGACGTCTCATCGGAGACGAAGTTTTCGACAATCGATGGAAGACGTTTCCACAAGACTACCCTTCTGGGCGTTTTCTTTGGGAGCACGGGATTCGACGCGTGGTTTTGGTGCAGCAGCGGGCCGGGCAGCCGCAGGAGGATTTGTCGCATGTGCTGCTGCGCTGGCAGGAGGCTGGGATTCGTTTGGAAGTTTACGGAACAACAGGCGGTGGCGAGCTACGAGAATTGTCGGTGAACCGGCCATCGCATTTTCGGGCCTTGTGGCAGCGAGCTCTGGCGATTCTTGGCTTACGGCACGGAGCTTTCGGCGGATTCGGAAATTGGCCGCACGGGTCGGGCGGCGGATGAAGAGAGGTGCCGACTGAGCGCGCCGCTACGAAAGTTAGAGGGAGGCTTTCGGCCCCGGCGTGTGGGTTTTGGATGCGTCTCGCCGGGACCGAAAGGTGTGTGGGGAGTTGCGGGGCTCGTTGGAAGATCAGCGTTCGCGGCGAGCGGCGTCGGCGTCGGAAGCCAGATCCTGAATCATGGCAAAGAACGCGGGTGACTGGCCGATGAACAGGCCGTCGCCGGCGAGGGCTTTGACCGCGCCCATGGCGGCGTTTTTAGTAGCGGTCGGTCGAATGATGGAGCAGGGCGGAAGGCTCTTGCTCAGAAAAATGGTGGGCTCGGGCATGATGAGATTGGCCTGGAAGAGTTCGGTGTCGAAGCGGGAGGCGCTCATCAGATCGAAAGTAACGGTGGATTTGTTAACAGGGTCAAAGACGTTGATGGTGTCGGGGCAATTGCCGGCCTTATCTTGCCAGGTCTGGAAGTGCATGATTTCCGTACCACCGATGCTGAGGAGGATGCGCAGGACTTCGACGTTGGTGACGCGCTGGGCGAGCTGAGGATAAAGGCTGGAGCCGCCTTGCTCGATGGTGGCAAAGTGGAACCCGGCGGTGTTGGCGATGGCCTGCAGGAACGTGGGATCGCTGGTGTCGGAATCGGTGCGCGGGATGGCGGTGTGCTGGCCGACGGCGAGAGTGGGAATGGCTTGCGGGAGCACGTCGCCGAAGTCGGGATTTTGGGTGTCACTGCGGTAGCGGGTCCACCAGGTAGTGTCCACCGTGAGCTGCATTAGATTGGTGAGGCGGCCGACAGCTTTGTTGGAGCCGGTGGCCTGGCTGCTGGGTAGAGTGCGGAACTCATCGAGATTCACGGTGGAAGCGCCCTTGGAGGCGAGGTAAGCGTTGATGAACGTTTCGTGGGTGAATTCGTCGTCGGTGTTGTCGTGGATGTACTGCGCCATGTCGGAGTCGAGCTGGGCGACTGCGTTGGTGTAGAGAGTGTTGCCGCCAGTGGGGGTTGAGGGGTAGCCGGGAATCTGCGCGGCGGCTTCTTTGGAGACTTCGTCATCCTGGGTGCCGGCGAGCTCCTGGTATTGCAACCAGAGATCGGTTTCCAGAATTTCAGCAGCGGCGAGAAAACGAAGGATGGCGGCGTCACCCGGGGTGAGGCGACCGCTCTTGTCCTTGTCGCCATCGTCATCGGCCAAAACGGCCGAGCCGGTAGTCAACAGGCCGGCGCCCACGGTGAGCGCGCCTGCGGCCATTCCTTTTTTCAGAAATGACCGGCGGTTGGAAGCAGACCTCTCAGCTTGGCTGAGTTCTTTCATGGTGAATCTCCTGATTTCCGCGGAATGGGCTAGTGGCTATTCGCCGCAAGCCGGAGACCGCCGTTGTTTGCTGGATTGACGGTAAGGAAATGCGCGCGTGGGGGTGTCACGGGAGAATCTTGCGCAGGTAGAAGGTTTGTCGAATTTGTGTTTTGGGATCCGGGGGAGATGGAGAAATGTCCGTGACAAGTGGGTTCTGCGGCGGGCGATGTGAAAGCGGGGAAATTGACGGTGCGGGGAGAGTCGCATAGGATGCGGAGCGCAGAAAGACTGAAGTTTTTGGAAGACGTGCTTCAGGAGATGCTCATGCCGAGACGTGCCTGGATGCTGTTTGCGGTGCTGGTTGCGAGTTTTTCGGTGCCGCTGACCTACGGGCAGAAGCCCGAGGAAAAACCCGCGGAGAAGGCGGCGGAAAAGCCTGCCGCGGAGAAGGCCAAGGAAGAGAAGAAGGCGCCGGAAGAAAAGGCGGTGCAAACCAAGCACACGATCAAACTGGGCGGGCAGGAGGTCAGGTACACGGCGACGGCGGGAACCATTTTGCTGAAGCTGGAAGACGGTACGCCGAAAGCGAGCGTGTTTTACATCGCATACACCAAGGACGATGTGAGCGATGCGGCCAAGCGGCCGCTGACGTTCGCGTTTAACGGCGGGCCGGGGTCGGCTTCGCTGTGGCTGCACCTGGGCGCGTTTGGGCCGCGGCGCGTGGAGATGGGCGACGCGGGCGCGCTGCTGCCGCCTCCTTATAAATTGGTGGACAACGAATCCTCGCTGCTGGACGTGACGGATCTGGTGTTTATTGATCCGGTTTCGACGGGCTACAGCCGGCCGGTGCCCGGAGAAACTGCGAACCAGTATCACGGAATTCAGCAGGACATCGAGTCAGTGGGGGATTTCATCCGGCTGTATGCGACGCGGAGCAAGCGCTGGACCTCGCCGAAGTTTCTGGCGGGGGAAAGTTACGGCACGACGCGGGCGGCTGGTTTGTCGGGATATCTGCAGCAGCGCTATGGAATGTATCTGAACGGAATCATCCTGATTTCGTCGATTCTGAACTTTCAGACGGCGGAGTTCGATACCGGAAACGATCTGCCGTACATTTTGTATTTGCCGACGTACACGGCGATTGCCTGGTACCACAAGAAATTGCCGGCGGATCTGCAGGGCGGCAGCCTGCAGAAGGCGGTGGAGGAATCGCGGAATTTTGCGGCGCATGAATATACGGATGTGCTGATGAGCGGCGACAATTTGCCGGCCGCGCGGCGCAAGGAGATTGCGGCGAAGTTGTCGCGGCTGACCGGGCTTTCGGCGGAATATGTGGAACGCAGCAATTTGCGGATTGAGATTCAGCGGTTCGACAAGGAATTGCTGCGAGACCAGCGGCGCACGGTGGGCCGGCTGGACGGGCGCTTTACCGGAATCGATGAGGATGCGGCGGGCGCGCGGCCGGACTATGACCCGAGCCTGGCGGCGATTGTGGGGCCGTACACGGCGACGTTTCACGATTACGTGCGCAGCGATTTGAAATTTGAGAGCGACCTTTTCTATGAGTATTTGACCGGGCGAGTGCGGCCGTGGAGTTATGAGCCCTATGAGAACCGCTATGTGAATGTGGCCGAGACGCTGCGCAGCGCCATGACGCAAAATCCATTTCTGCATGTGTTTGTGGGCAAGGGCTACTACGATCTGGCGACGCCGTTTTATGCGGCGGAATATACATTTGATCATTTGAGCCTGGATGATTCGCTGCGGCCGCATCTTTCCGGCGGGTATTACGAGGCCGGGCACATGATGTACGTGCATCAGCCGTCGCTGGCCAAGCTGAAAAAAGATCTGTCGCAATTTATGCAAGAGAGTATGACGCCAGAGAAAGCGGCGAAATGAAGACGCTGGGCGGGATCGCGATCTGGACGGCGATTGCGATCGGCGGCGCGATCGCGCTGGGGAAAATTGCGCTGTACCGCGGCGAAGCGATCAGCGCGACCTGGTTTGTGATCGCGGCGGTGTGCTGCTACCTGGTGGCGTATCGGCTGTATTCGGCGTTTATTTCGGCGAAATTGCTGGCGTTGGATGACACGCGGGCGACGCCGGCGGAGCGGCTGGATGACGGGCGCGATTTTGTGCCGACGAACAAATGGGTGCTGTTCGGGCACCACTTCGCGGCGATTGCCGGGCCGGGGCCGCTGGTGGGTCCGACGCTGGCGGCGCAATTTGGGTATCTGCCGGGGACGTTGTGGCTGATTGCGGGCTCGGCGTTTGCCGGTTGCGTGCAGGA
>Ga0187821_10000454_pt1 | contig 10656 bp, 9 predicted proteins | sample NC_wetland_sal_i_20_FD_132442 | JGI IMG/M metagenome (GOLD analysis project Ga0187821, IMG submission 132442) | Wetland sediment microbial communities from Neuse River Estuary, North Carolina, USA - SourceSoil_1 | ecosystem: Environmental > Aquatic > Freshwater > Wetlands > Sediment | place...
ACAAGGCGATAAAGAGCAAGACTGTTCTCGCAAAAAGGTTGCGCTGATGGCTGATGGCTGAGAGCTGACAGCTTGTTTTTCGCTGACGACTGACGGCTGAAGACTGACGACTGAATCGCGATGTCCCACTCGTCGCGGGCCCAGCCATCCTGTTCCCACCAGTCTCCAGAGGAGCGCCAGGGGCCAGCCAGCCAGAGAATCTCGCCCTGGATTTCTTTTCGCTTGGGGCACAGCACGTGCGCCGGCTTGCCTTCCCGCAACTGAACGATGCTCCGAAGCGGCGGACGAAAGATGCGCAGCGCTGTGATCGGAGCGGCAGAAGCAGCACCGTCCTTATTTTCTTTTTTGGGGGAATTCTCTTTTTGCCCGGCGGGCTCGCGCGGCACAAAGCGGCGCATGCGGAAGGCCTCGGGACGATGCGAGTCGAGCAGTTCGAGCGAGCCGACTTTGTCTTCTCCCACCATGCCGGCGATGCGGGCCAGGGTCAGCTCCAGTTTTTCGGGTTCGGGTGTGGGCGGCAGAAAGAGCCCGCCTTGGGTGCTCCGAGGCCGCGCGGGAATCGCTGAGAGATGTACTTTGAGGATGGGCGCTCCGGGGGGGTGCACCTTCAGATCCAGTTGCAGCAGTTTGAGAAAGACTTTGGGGTCGAGCATCGGTACGGGGAGTTCGAGGGTGCGAGTGAACGGTTTCGAGTTTCGAGTTTCGGGTTTCGAGTTGCGAGCTGCGGGCGCTACAGAGTGCGGGGAAAAAGCAGGTCCTTCACTTCGTTCAGGATGACAATTCGTTTGTGGTGTGTCGTGAGTTATGAGTGTCGTTACATCCGCTGGGATGTCCTCCACGAAGTGAAATCCGTCGTCGAGATGCAGCCGAAGCCGGAGTTCCTGGGCGGCCAAAGCACGCGCGCCCAGGCGCGCACATAGTTGATCGAGCAGGTGGGCGAGGAGGAAAGCCAGCGGTTCGAGCAGCACCACCGGATAATCGAGTTCCATGGCTTCTTCGAAAAGGAACGGCAGCTCAACGGGCACCAGCGTGCGCGAGACCGCTCCGCGAGCGAGTTGCTGCAGTTGCGCACCGCGCTGCCCGAGACGCTCGCTGAGAGCGACTTCAGGAAGCGCGCAGAGTGCGCGAAAATTGCGCACTCCCCATAAGTCGAAAGTTTCCAGGAATCGCGCTGCCTCTTCCGAGGGAATCGGTGCTGTGAGTTCAGGAAATAAAACTTCCAGCGGAAGATTCCCCAGCCGCTCTGCCTCTTTGCCTTCGGGCACCACCGTTACTCCAGCGAAGCCGCGTGCGGCAAAGCGGGCCGTGTCGGGATTGAATGCGGTGGCGACGTGGGCTTCGAGGCCGAGATCCGAGGCGCGGCGGGCGATGTCGCGCGCGATCTTGGGCAGCGCTCCGAACAGAGATTCGAGTCCGGCGAGATCCAGGATTACCGTGTCGGCGGCCGTGTCTTCCACGCGCGGCGAGAACGATTGCGCGCAGTCCAGCAATGCCGCATGGGCGGCGGTTTCCTGCAAGCATGAGCGCGGGCGAAGCGTGATCCCGGTGAAAGGCTCGAGCTGAATTTTGGTCATGCCGAGTTCCACCCCGGCGCGGCGCGCCCTTTCATTGAGCGCGAATACCTTTTGCAATGGCGGCTTGCCTTCGAGCACGGCCAGGGCTTGCGAGCGCAGCTCCGGTTCGGCGCGCACGATGGCTTCCGCGGGAAAGTCTGGGACGAAGATGCAGGCGAAAGGCATGGGGAAAGCAGTTCTCAGTTCTCGGTTCCCAGTTCTCAGTTGCGGCTGTCAGCTCTCAGCCATCAGCTTTCAGCCAAACGGGGAAAGGTGCGGATTTCGCCGTGCCTGATTGCAGTGCGGCTTTCGCCGCTGAGGTCTGACGTTTCATGCTGTCCACGCAGTTCTGGTTGTGAAGGCACTCACGGATTGAACGGTTTTCCGTTCGCCGCGCGAGCGCTGCACTTCCGCCTCAATATCCATTCCCGTCAGGAGTTCTGCATGCGATGGTTTCCTCGCGGATGAAGCGTCAGGCTCGTTATGAAATGATTTCTCACTCGAAGCCATCTCATGCTGAGGGAAAATAACCTCAGGGGCTAAAGCCCGCATCTTTTTTGGGTCAGATTGGCACGACTGAAGTCGTGCCCTTCCCATTTGGCTGATAGCTGATAGCTGATGGCTGACAGCTCTAGACAGCGAAAACTGAGAACTGGGAACCGAGAACTGGGAACTGAAAACTGAGAACTTCTGACTGACGGCCGGCGACCGCCGACTATTTCTTAGTCCTATCGACAGCGACGCGCACGACTCCGCGCAGGGCTGCAGTCCAATCACCAGCAAGATTGTGGGCGTATTCTCGACAGCGCGGCGGAAGCGGAACCAAGTGGCCAGCGGAATGCGGCGCGCCATCTTCACGGGTACTCCGGCGAGGTCCAGAACGACCATGCCGAAGCCCTTGCTTTGCAGCAGCAGGTCGGCGGCGCGCAGAGTCTGTTCCACGGGATCTTCCATGCGCCGCTGCTGCCATTCCTGCAAACTGGCCGCCGGACGCCGCTTTCGCGACATCGCCGGGGAGCCGCAGCGCACCCAGAGCAGCCGTTCCAGATCGAGGCTGGCGGCGGCTGCGGAAAGAGGATCGAACGCATCGCTGGCGTCGATCAGCGCGCAGATTTCCTCCCGGCGGCGGGTGGCCGCGGCCAGCGCCGAAAGCATCACAGTGGTGTGGCCGGAAGACTCCGGACCGCAGAGTTCGGTCAGGCATCCGCGGGGCAGGCCGCCGGTCAGGGCGTCGAGTTGGGCAATGCCGCTGGACGCCATTTCGGGCGCGGGGCGCACCTCCAGGCGCGATGCCGGGGTAATCCCTGAGAGCGGGGATTGCCGGGACAAATGCTCCAGCAGCCGGGCCGACCTTGACTCCGGGAAAGAATGGCGAATTCCGTCGATCTGCAATTGCGGGGAAGCCATAAAAGCCCCATTTCCCCAGGAGGAGTGCCAGCGGGGAAATCTGAATTGGCGTAAAAATGAAAGTGAGTACTTTCGCTTTTTATTCGCCTCCAAGGATTCTGCGCTTGGGGCTTGGGATTGTCAAGAGGGTTCGGAAGGACTTAGAAATCAGCACTCAGCAGCAGCCAGCATTCAGCCCCAGGAAAGTTTGAGTGTCTCCGACTGCAGTCAAATCTCAAACCACAGAGGGCACAGGGTACACAGGGGAATCAAATCCTCTGCGTTCTCTCTGGTGCTCTTCCGCAAGCTTCGAATTCGACGTCAAGAAACGGGGTGAATCTATTGTGCTGGCCAATTAGTCTGGGAGTCTGCCAACCGATTTCAAGGAAGAACCATGGCGCTTGCTGTGAAAAACAATTTCGCCGAGCATCTCACCCGAGCACAAGCCACGGGCGAGGGCGCCCGCGCCACACTCTTGCGAACCATCGATCCTGCACGCCTGGCGCGTGATCTCGATCAATATGGCAACGCCGTTCTGAAAGCGCTTCTTAGCCCGGTCGAGTGCGAGGGCCTGGCCCGGCTCTACCCAGACGACACGCAATTCCGCAGCCAAGTAATCATGGCGCGCCATGGTTTCGGGCAAGGGGAGTACAAATATTTCCGCTATCCGTTGCCGGAGATACTTGGCGAGTTGCGCACGGCGCTGTATCCCCAGCTTGCGGAGATTGCCAACCGCTGGAATGAAGAGATGGGCCTGCCCGTGCGTTATCCGCAGCAGCATGAGGAATTTTTGCAGCGCTGCCACAAGGCTGGGCAGACCAGGCCCACTCCGCTGCTATTGAAGTATGAGGAAGGCGATTACAACTGCCTGCACCAGGATCTTTACGGGGAGCATGTGTTTCCGATCCAGGTGGCGATCCTTCTGTCCGAACCGGGTCGCGATTTTACGGGAGGTGAGTTCGTGCTGGCGGAGCAGCGTCCGCGGATGCAGTCGCGGCCCGAAGTGGTTCCACTGCATCAGGGAGATGCGGTTGCGTTTGCTGTCCATCATCGCCCGGTGCGCGGAAAGCGGGGAACCTATCGCGTGAACATGCGCCACGGGGTGAGCCGGATCCGTTCCGGACAGCGCTATACAGCCGGTATCATCTTCCACGATGCGAAGTAGCGTAAAACTCAGAAGAAATCTTAAACCGCAAAGGCCGCGAAGTTGCCGCGAAGGACGCAAAGAAGATCTCTAAATGCAGAGGGTACAACTACGGACCTAAGCCTGTTTGAGGGAGTGGATCGGCGTGAACCGAGCAAGCAGGAACTTGCACCCAGCGCTTTTCTGCTGCGCGGATTTGCGCTGCCCTATGAAGCGGCGCTGTTGGAAGGGTTGCGCAAAGTAACCGCGGCCGCGCCTTTCCGCCACATGCTGACTCCCGGCGGACATCGCATGTCGGTGGCGATGACCAACTGCGGGGAACTGGGCTGGGTCACGGACCGAACCGGATACCGGTATACGGCGTCGGATCCTGAGAGCGGCGAGAGATGGCCATCCATGCCGCAGGGTTTTCTAGAGCTTGCCTGTAATGCCGCGACGGAAGCCGGTTTTGCGAACTTCGTTCCCGACGCCTGCCTGATCAATCGCTATGAAATCGGGGCCAAGATGTCGCCCCATCAAGACAAAGATGAGTGTGACTTCACGCAACCGATTGTTTCGGTGTCTCTGGGAATTCCGGCGGCGTTTCTGTTTGGCGGTTTGCAGCGCTCCGACAAAGCCCAGCGTATTGGAGTTGCGCACGGGGATGTGGTGGTGTGGGGAGGGCCGGCGCGGCTGCGCTATCACGGCGTGCTTCCGTTAAAGGAAGGCGAGCATGCTTTGTTGGGAAGAGAGCGAATCAATCTGACGTTTCGCAAGGCCGGCTGACAGTTCGAGAGTGAAGACGCAGGCTTCCACCCTGCGATTGACGTATTCAGTATCTTGCGGCGCAATCAGAAATGGAATCGTCGCCGTGCTCGCAATGCAATTGCTCCGAGGCCGGTTGCGAGTAGAACCAGGCTGGCGGGCTCAGGGACGGGGCTTGCAAAGATGAAGCCGTAGGTGGACGCCGTGCCATTGAAGGCCACGGTAAGAGTGCCGTCTGTCGGACGGAAGAAGGCGGGCAGGGTGAAACTCGCCTGGAAGAAGCATCCGCCGGAAATTGTGCAATTCTCCGTCGCAACCGGGATTTGAAACGTCATGCCGCCGATGTTCAAGGTGTAGCCGAGCGTGAAAGCTCCGAGGGGTGCGACCTGAGTCTGAAAAATCAGGGCATCGGGATGGGCTCCCTGCAGAGCAGTTCCCGCATAAGTCGCAGTCAGGAGCGGAGTCTCTCCATGCACCATTTGCACAAGGTTTGCACCCCCGAGTTGAGAGGCAAATGTGTTGATGGTGGCGCCGAAGGCGCGAATCGGAATCAACGTGGGAGTGCAAACGAGCAAAGCGGCGAGCAACCAGCGTTTCATACGGCCCTCGACAAGCCCAGTGCACCAGTTTTTGGGCAGCGGGAGTATACACCAATTTCAAGCCAAATCAGGTGCTAGATAAGGAAGTTGCTCGAGTGTGGCGGTCGCAAACGGGAGGTTTGGTAGCCCTGACGGGAATCGAACCCGTATACCTGCCTTGAGAGGGCAGTATCCTAACCGTTAGATGACAGGGCCATTCTCGATTTTTGCGGATGAGGCTGGTACGAGGTCGTCCAACGTCGACTTTGAGTATAGCGGGTCGTACGGCGTGTCATCAACCGTGCGAGCTTTCTGAACTCCGAGCACTTCTGCAACCCATTACCCATAGGCTGACAGCAAAAATTCATGAACCACAGGGGACACGGAGGATCACGGAGAGAGCGCTCGCAATTCTCAGGAAGTCATTTCGGGCTCTCCAACCGGTATCCGATCCCGCGCAGCGTCTTCAGATAACGCGGGTGGCGCGGATCAGCCTCAATTTTTTCCCGTATCCGGCGAACATACACGTCCACGGATCGAGGCGTCACGAAGGCGGTTTCTTTCCAGACGGCATCGAGCAGTTGGTCGCGGGTGAAGACTCGGCCTCGGTGTTCGGCCAGATACTCGAGCAAGCGAAATTCCCGTACCGTGGTGAGGACGGTGCGGCCTTCAATCCGGACCGTCATCGAAGCAGCATCGACCTCGAGGTCGCCGACCTTGAGGACTTCGGGCAAATCGGTGTTTTGCAAGCTGCGGAGAACCGTGCGCACGCGCGCGACCAGTTCGCGGGGACTGAAGGGCTTGGTGATGTAATCGTCTCCCCCAAGTTCCAGGCCTTTGACGCGATCCGCCTCTCCGGTCTTCGCCGTCAGAAAAATAACCGGGATTTTGGCCAGCGCCTCGGTGGAACGAATCTGGCGACAGAGATCGAAGCCATCGATGCCCGGGAGCATGATGTCGAGAAGAAAGAGAGATGGTGGATCGAGAATCCCTTGCGCCACCACGCCGGAACCGGAGGTGAATAACTGGACATCGTAGTCGGAGGTTTCCAGGTTGTGCCGGATGAGACGCGCGATGTCTTCGTCGTCTTCCACCACGAAAATGCGGTGGCGTCTTTCCGAGGTGATCGCCGGCGATGTTGCGAACCCGCTCCTTGGTTGCATCATGCGTTCCATGGGCTTCGCACCGGAATTCCAAGTGTGCCGCAGGGTGCTCGGCGCTTCTACGAATGTAGAAGTGCAATGTTTCTTATGTGTTTCGGCTTTGTTAACGGATGATGAATTTGCAGGGGAACAGAAAGGCAGGAAAGTTACATCAGGCAGCTAGGTCGAGGCGACTCGCTTCGGCGGATGGCGGAGAGTGTGGCCCTCGATCAAGCCATAGAGTTCCTCGGCCAGGTTCTTGGTGTGATCGCCGCAGCGTTCCAGCGCTTGCGCCATGAGTAACACTTCAAAGCCCAGGGAGTGTCTCTCGCGTTTGTTGTCAGCGAGATGCCGCTGGAACATGGAGTGGCAGATTCGGTCGAGTTCGGAATCCGTGCGCAGTACTTTGCGGGCATTCTCGATGTCGAGCGAGACAAATCCGCGATGGATGTCGTTGAGCATGTCGTGCAGCACGACCGCCATCTGAATCAAGTGACGAACGTCGGCCTGGGCGAGCTGTCCGCTGCGCGCCTGCACACGCTGGGCCACCCCCATCACCAGATCGCCGATGCGCTCCAGGTCGGTGATGCACTTCAAGCAGGCGAGCAACTGGCGGGCCTTGCGCTCGTTCACGCGGGTGATGGCGGCGGGGAGTTGTTCGTCGATTAGCCGTTCGATCTGATCCAGTTCCTTCTCGCAGTCGCGGATCGCCAGAAACGCCATGCGGGAGGAGTTGGTGAGCAAGTCCTGGATATTGAAGGTGGCATCGCGCGCGATCAGACAGGCTTTCAGCGTCATGCGCATCAGCTCGGTCTGCGTTTCGTTGGCCTTGGTCTTGGCTGGATTGTTCTTTTTGGATTTTTCGCGAGCCGCCTTCGGCGGGTTCTCTTCATTGGATCGATCAGTGCGGCTGCCGGCCAAAAGTTCCTCTGCGCGAAGCACTTGAAGGTCCAGGATTGATGCGCGCGCAATTAAAGCAAGATTGTAAACCTCGAATGTAAAAGGAATGTTACTTTTCGCGAGCCCAATCGTGGGCCAGCCGCATCCTTGAGTTATGATTTTTGATTCAAAAAATACATCTGGATTGGGGTGAGGCATGGCGGAGACAGCACAGCAGTACATCAAGCGGATTCAAGGGCACATCGAAGGCAAAGATCCCCTTAAGGTTCAGAAGAATACGGCGAAGAGCATTGAAAAAGTGATCTCGCGGCTGAGCAAGAAGCAGCTGCGGCGCCGTCCGGGAAAAGGGAAGTGGTCGATTGCCGAAATTCTGGCTCATCTGGCCGACGCGGAGTTAGTAGTGGGCTGGCGGCTGCGCATGATCCTTTCCAGCAATGGCGCGCCGATCCAGGCTTTCGATCAGGACTCATGGGCAACGACTTTCCGGTATGAGGATCGCGATCCGAAGCAGTCCCTGAAGATGTTCCGTTTGCTGCGCTCTAACAATCTGGATATGCTCGACACCGTTCCGCGGAAGCTGTGGAACAATCACGGCATGCACGCCGAGCGCGGGAAGGAAACCGTGAGCCACCTCGTGCGCCTGTACGCGGGACACGACCTGAACCATCTGAAGCAGATCGAGCAGATCGCGAAACAGGCTCGCGGCTGAGCAGCGGACATGCAACTCATCGATCACTACCGCCAACTGGCCAGTTACGATGGCTGGGCCAATCAGGAAGTGGTTCGGGTTTTGCGCGACACCGGGAACCCTCCAGCGAAATCGGTGCGTTGGGTTTCGCACATTCTCGCGGCGGAGTATGTCTGGCTCTCGCGCTTGCATCATCGAACGCCGCCGTTTCCGGTGTGGCCCGAACTTTCTCTGACGCAATGCGAGGCCGAAGCGAAGAGCCTGTTGGAGACGTGGCGGCGCTATCTCGGCTCCGATCTCCAGCTTGATTCCACGGTCGAGTACAAAAACAGCAAAGGGGAGTCGTGGACGAATTCGGTGGCTGACATCTTGACGCATGTGTTTCTGCATTCGGCGTATCACCGCGGACAGATTGCGGGGAATATGCGGGAGAGCGGCCTCACTCCCGCATACACCGATTTCATTCACGGGGTGCGGCAGAAACTCGTGGAGTAGCTGGCATGCGTCCGCTAGGAATCCTGTCCAGTCCACTTTGAAGTTCCCGACAAGCGCTGTTCACCACAGGGTGCACAGGGAAACACGGAGGGAAATACCCTCTGTGACACCTTGTGGTGTGGTTGTGGTTTCGCAACCCGAGTGGAGTGGGTTTTGCGGGAGGCGGCAAGAATTCTAGCTACGACCCTAAGTGATCTGGCCGCATCGCAGGAACCGAAATACGCTGGTTCGGAATATGAAGTGTTAAAAAAGGCCTCCTGATGAAGCAGCGGCGCTCTTTGCGGAGCGCCGCTGGTTTTTCTGCGAAAGGCAAAATTCGAGATGCGGTTGTTGATGGAGGGACGGGCGTCTCGCCCGTCCGCCGAGATCAATCCTCAGATTTTGGCCGAAACGCGGCCAGGCGGCGCTGGTGGAATTCGGAGACGTCGCTGCCATCGGCCTTTACGGAAGCTTCTTCCTGCGCCCATACCAACGCTTCCGCCCGCTCCAGCCGGCCCAACAGCACCGACGCACACGCCGCGCAGCAGAAGCCCTTGGCGGGCTGGGCCTCGGAATCATTGGTCGCGCTCCGGAAATGAAAAACGGAAGGCTGCTTTTCGCACAGATCACACACGGAGGGTGCGTCGGAGAAAAGCGGATCGAAAGTTGAGAAGCAGAGAGTATCTCGCATGAATCCCTCATTCAGCCGAAATCACGGCACAACTGAGAAAAAGACAGTCTTACCAAACGCCACTCGTTAAGTATTCGTGAATCGAGGCGGCGGCGCGCCTTCCGGCACCCATGGCCAGAATCACGGTCGCGCTTCCGGTCACAATGTCGCCTCCGGCAAATACTCCCTGGCGCGAAGTGCGCTGCGTTTCCGCATTGGCGTTGATATAGCCGCGCTTGTTGGTCTCCAGCCCAGGAGTTGTGCTCTGCACGATCGGGTTGGCGCTGGTACCGATGGCCATGATCGCGACCGAGAGCGGCAGATCAAATTCTGATCCAGGAATGGGGACCGGGCGGCGCCGCCCGGAAGCATCCGGCTCGCCCAATTCCATGCGCACGCAGCGCGCGGCCCGCAGCCAACCCTTTTCGTCGGAGAGGAACTCCACCGGAGCGGTCAGCACCTGGAAATCAATTCCTTCCTGCTTGGCGTGCTTGACTTCTTCGGCGCGTGCCGGCATCTCGGTCTCACTTCGGCGATACAGCACGAACGCCTTGCCTGCGCCGAGGCGAAGCGCCGACCGGATCGAATCCAGGGCGGTGTTGCCGCCACCGATCACGGCAACATTCTTGCCGGCCAGGTCGACCATGGGCTCGTCGTAGCGGGGGAATTCGTAGGCGTGCATCAGGTTGATGCGGGTCAGGAACTCGTTGGCCGAGTAAACCCCGTTGAGGTGCTCGCCAGGGATTCCCATGAACTGCGGCAGGCCGGCGCCGGTGCCGATGAACACGGCATCATAGCCCTCTTCATGGATCAGTTCGTCGATGGTGACGGTGCGGCCCACAACGACATCAGTTTCAAATTCCACGCCCATGGCGCGCATGTAGTCCACTTGCTCGCGGATGATTTGCTTGGGCAGACGGAATTCGGGAATGCCGTAGACCAGCACTCCACCAACTTCGTGCAAGGCCTCGAAGACGTGTACCTGGTGACCTTTCTGCACGAGGTCGCCGGCGGCGGTCAGGCCCGAGGGCCCGCTGCCCACGATGGCGACTTTCTTTCCGGTGGGCGGAGCCTTCTGAATCTTGCTGAAGTCGAGGTGCTGTTGTTCGTAGTCGGCGACGAAACGTTCCAGGTAGCCGATGCCGAGCGACTGGACTTTTTTGCCCATCAGGCAGCCGCCTTCGCAGTGATCTTCCTGAGGACAGACGCGGCCGGTGATCGCGGGCAGCACATTGTCTTGGCGGATCTTGGCGGCTGCGGCCATGAAGTCCCCGGCCACGATGAGTTGCACGAATTCCTTCACGTTCACACCAACGGGGCATTTGTCGGTGCAAGCCGGTTTGGCGCACTCCAGGCAACGCATCGCTTCCTGCTTGG
>Ga0187821_10000455_pt1 | contig 10652 bp, 9 predicted proteins | sample NC_wetland_sal_i_20_FD_132442 | JGI IMG/M metagenome (GOLD analysis project Ga0187821, IMG submission 132442) | Wetland sediment microbial communities from Neuse River Estuary, North Carolina, USA - SourceSoil_1 | ecosystem: Environmental > Aquatic > Freshwater > Wetlands > Sediment | place...
AGCCCAGGGCACCCGCTATAATCGTACGGCTCTGCGCGACTGCACGATGAAATCAATCGAAAATCGCGAACCGCGCCGCAGCCGGTTGACCCTCGTTCTCACCGATGTGCACTTCTGGGTCCCGGTTGCCGTTCTGGTCGGTGGGCTGCTCCTTCTCGAGTTCATTCACTGAACCCCCGAGCTGAGAGAATTTCCGGATTATGCGATCTGTCGCCACGCCCGCGAACGAAGCTTTCCCTGTAGCGCCCTCGCGTCCGCGGAAGCTGCAGGCGCTGGGAATTCTTTCCGGATTCACCGCGGGCGCCTGGCTCGGCGCGGCCGAGGCTCCGACGAAGCTGGTCTCGGTGGGAGTCTCGCCCATCGTGATTTCGCTGATCATGGTGACCGGAGTTTTTCTGGCGCGCTGGAGTGTTCCGGCCTTGATTCTGGGCACGTCATCCGTTCGCGCCGACCTGCGGCGAGCCCCTCACCTCATCATCTGGGCCCTCCTCGCGGGATGCCTCTGGGCCGTGGCCAACACCATGACCATCTTCGCCATCCGCGATATCGGCTTGAGCATCGCGTTTCCTCTGTGGAATTCAAACAGTCTGCTGGGCATACTCTGGGGTTTCATTTTCTTCAACGAGCTGCGCCAGGCCGGCTGGCGGCGCTGGACCGGTGTGCTCGGCGGGGCGCTGGTGATGTGCGTGGGGGCTGCCCTGCTGGCCATTGCGTCCTCAACCCAGGCGCCTGCGGCCCACTCCATGCGCGGCGTCTGGGCGGCGCTCGGCGCCGGCATCCTCTGGGGCACGATGTATATCCCTTACCGCAAGGCTTATCTCTCGGGGATGAATCCGCTGTCCTTTGTCACATTCTTCACTTTCGGAGAACTGGGGATGATGGCGGCCCTCGCCATCGGATATCTTGGCCTCTCTCCGCTCTGGCGTGACCTGACCAGCGCGCGGGATGTATTGTTCTGGCTGATGCTGGGCGGCTTCATCTGGGTGATTGGCGATCTCTTTCAGCAATACGCGGCGAAGTATGTGGGCATCAGCCGCGGCATCCCGCTCTCGAACACCAATCAATTCTGGGGGCTGCTGTGGGGGATTTTTGTGTTTGGCGAATTGCGCGGCAGCGGTTCCTCCACGTACCTGCAAGTCATCGGAGGTTCTCTCCTGATGATGCTGGGAGTGGGGGCCATCGCCTTGTCGTCCGCCGCCGGCAAGGAGCAGGCCAAATGGCAGGACGCCGCGCGCCGCGAATCCCGGCGCTACAACATCGCGGAAGATTTCGTCGAGGCCCGCATGCAGGGCCAGCAAGTGGCGGGAGAAATCAGGCCCCCACGCACTATATGGGACTGGATCCTGGTTGCCGTCGCCACCACCATCTTCGTGTTCTTTGCAAGTATGGCGCGCGCGCCGCGCATGGCTTTCCATTGGGGGCCGGCCGTTCTGCTGGTCACGGCGACACTGGCGCTGCTTCTGGTTTGCGGCACAACCCTCTGGCGGACCACCCGCTTCAACTGAACCCATCGTGAACCCCTTGCCCAAGCTTGATCTGGTCGGCGTCGGACTGAATGCTACCGACATGCTGATCCGTCTTCCGCACTATCCCGCCCTGGGATCCAAAGTAGAATTTCGTTCCGCCGACATCCTCCCTGGCGGACAGGTCGCAACCGCGGTTGCCGCCTGCCAGCAGTGGGGGGTGCGCACGCGCTACGTGGGCAAGGTCGGCGGCGACAGCGCCGCTGCCATTCATCGTGCTGAGTTCGATCGACTGGGTGTCGAGGCCCATCTCGTCACCGCCGCGGGATGCGCCAGCCAGCAAGCAGTCATCCTCGTCGACGATGCGGGCGAGCGCACGGTTCTCTGGAAGCGTGACAACCGACTGACCCTGCAGCCGGAAGAACTCCAACGCGAATGGATCATCAACGCCCGCGCCCTCCACGTCGACGGTCACGATACGGCTGCGGCAGTCGCCGCCGCAGACTGGGCGCGCGAAGCCAGCGTCCCCGTGATCGCCGATCTGGATGACCTGTACCCGGGGGTTGAAGCGCTTTTGGAGAAAATCGACTTCCTGATTACCAGCCGCGACATTCCGGGACGCCTGACCGGCAAACCCGACCTGCGCCAGTCTCTGCCCGAAGTCCGGAAGCGTTTCGGCTGCCGCCTGGCTGCGGCAACTCTCGGTCATGGGGGCGTCCTGGCATGGGATGGCTCACGCTTCCACTACGCCGCGGCATTTCAGGTGAAAACTCTGGACACGACCGGCGCCGGTGACATCTTTCACGCCGGATTTATCTATGGATTGCTCCAGGAATGGCCGCTGCCCCGCCAGCTCGACTTCGCCTGTGCCGCGGCCGCGCTGAACTGCACCGCATCCGGCGCTCGTGGAGGCATTCGGCCGGTCAAGGAGATTGAAGAGTTGGTGGCCGCGGGCGCTCGACACCCGGCTGAGTTTGAGATCTCGCTTTAAATCAGGTTTTTCCCCGTCAGACCATCGGCAGATGCGCGTCCCGGTTGGCTAGACTAAAATGCGAACGAGAGGTGCGTCTCATGCCAGCCCAAGCCGAACCCAAACCAGACTCCGATTCGCGGCAAGCGGTCGAACATGTCGCGGGAGCCCACCGCCTGCTGAAAACTCTGCAGGAAAAAATCGGGGAGCATCCTGAAATCGGGCAGGCGGTCAACAAGCTGGAGATGGCCCTCGCCATCCTCGAAATTAAAACCGGCGGAATGCTGTAAGTTGCCGAACTTCATCCTGCATCCCTACCCCTTGTCATCCGGAGCGATCGGATGACAGCGGAGATTGGCCGCAATCACCGCAGCGCTGCAAACAGCGCTCCCTTCCAGCGCCGGTTGTCGATGGTCCAGCAGACTTTAGCTCTTGTTCCCTTTCGCAAAGCGTCCGCCCAGACTGCGCGGTTCCGTTCGTCCGCCGCCACGTTGAGACGATCCACAACCGTCATCCCCCGAGTCAGTTCGCTCCGGGTTTCGATCTCCACGTAGTGGTCGCTCCACTGGTTGCCGATCGTCGGATCGAGCGCAACGCTCATGGCCACTGGATCGGGCAATGCGAGGCCGTCCTCGCCAGTCTGTTCCCGGTAAGCCTCGCGTGCCCGGCTGTTGCACTCGACGGCAAAGCGGGCCAGCTCATTATTGAATCCAAGGACTTGCGCGATGTCAGCCTCGCTGAGAACGGCATCCCCGCGACAGGTTTGCCAGCCGACCAGTTCCACGGGAAGCCCGCTGAGCATGACGATCCGCGCCGCCTCGGGATCGACCCAGATGTTGTACTCGGCCGCGGGGGTCACATTGCCTTCGCAGCAGGGAGCGCCTCCCATCACCACGCAACGCCCGACCTGGGCGGCGAGACTGGGCTTGCGGGTTACCGCCAGCGCCAGATTTGTGAGCGGCCCGAGGGTGACCACCACGATTCCAGGATTAGCTTCGATGGTCGCGATGATGGCGTCGACGGCGGTCATGGTTTCCGGCTTCCGGCGCGGCGCCGGGTAGCCGTGATCTCCCAACCCGTCCTGGCCGTGAAACCAGGTTGCACTCTGATGGGCACGTTGCAGCGGCTTTTCAGCGCCGGTAAATACCGGGACGCTGGCGCCGCAGAGTTCCGCGGTGTAGAGGGCGTTGCGAGTGGCTTGCTGAACCTCGACATTTCCCGCCACGGTGGTGATCGCGACCACGCTTACCTCGGGAGCGCGGAGAGCCATAATGAGGGCGACGGCGTCGTCGGAGGCGACGTCGGTGTCAATCAGGAAGGGGCGAGGCATCCGCGTAGAATAACAAAACCGGTCATCCTTCCCCACGTCACCATCGCACGCGTTACACTATCTCCCTCGCCATGCCGACTTTAGCCGCGGTCGATATCGGATCGAACTCCGTCCGTCTGAAAATCTCGCGTCTTGCCGGACGGCGGCTGGTCGAAATTCACGAAGATCGCCAGGTCACCCGCCTGGGTGAAAGCGTCTTCCGCACCGGATTCCTGTCACCCGCGGCCATTGACGACACGGTCAAAGCGCTGCGGCGCTTCCATCGTGCGGTACAGCAGGAAGGCGCGGAAACCGTGCGCGTGGTCGCCACCAGCGCCTTGCGTGACGCGCGTAACTCGCGTGCCTTTCTGGAGTGGGTGCGCTCGGCTACGGGGTGGAAAGTCGAAATCATCTCGGGACTGGAAGAGGCGCGGTTGATTCATCTCGGCCTGGTCTCAAGCCTGCGGATGAGCGCCGCCACCACGCTCATGGTCGACCTGGGAGGCGGAAGCTGCGAACTGACCATTTCCGGCGATGGCCATATCCGCGACACGGTGAGCCTGCCGTTGGGCGCGGTGCGGCTGACCAACGAGTTCCTGGCGCACGATCCGCCGCGCAAAGCCGAGCTGCGGCGCCTGCGGGGATTCGTGGAGAGGGAAATTGGGCGGATTTCCGACCGGATTGCCAGGTCCAGGCCAAGAATCGTGATCGCGACCTCGGGCACCGCAGCTTCGCTCGCCACGGTCTGCCGGGGCTTGTACAAGACGAAAGGCGCGCGCGCCACCGCGGTTTCGCGCACCCAGATGCGGCGCATTGCCAAGATGCTGGCGCGCCTGCCCATGGCCAAGCGTAAGGAGCTCCCCGGCGTCGGGCCCCGGCGCGCTGAAATCGTGGTCGCAGGCGCCGTGGTTTACGCCGAACTTCTGGAACGCTGCCAGCTGCCGGGCTTTCGCTATTCCCCGCTGGGACTGCGGGACGGACTGCTGGCCCAGATGGCCGCCGAGTACGATCGCAGCACCCGTTCGGGAAAGCACATCGAATCGGAACGCTGGGACTCGATCCGCGCTGCCGTCGCCCATTACCGCGTGGATATCGACCATGCGCTGCAGGTCCGGCAGTTCGCCATTCACTTGTTCAAGACTTTAAGATCGCTTCACCGCCTGCCGCCGGAGTATGCGGAATGGGTATCGGCGGCGGCAATGCTTTACGAGGTCGGCGACTACGTCAATCGCAACGGCCGGCACCGCCACGCCTACTACATCATCGCCCATTCGGAAATCCTGGGATACACTCCCGAGCAACGGCGAATCATTGCCGCCACGGCGCGCTATCTGGGTAAGTCACGGCCCGCGCCCGGGGACACGGCCCTAAAAATCCTGCCGCCGGACGACCGGGAATTCGTGCGCAAGGCGTCGCTGCTGCTGCGCCTGGCGCGGGCGCTCAATCTTGGGCGCAGCGGCGCGGTGAGCGGTGCCCGGGTGCGGGTGGGCCGAAACGAGGTCAGCCTGACCCTGCGCGCCAAGCCGCGCGCCTCCGTCGACCTGGAATTGTGGGCCGTGGAAAAAGAGAAGGGTTATTTCCGCGAAGTCTTCGGCCGCGAGCTTTCCGCTGCCGCCGCATAGAGCGTGCGCAGGATCTTGGGCGTCAGGCACCAGGTAAGCGACGCCGTATTGCGATTCATTTCGGTCCGCGCCACCGCGCCTTTTTTGAGCTCAATCGTCGCTTCGCAGCCGCTTTCACTGATGGCCCGGCCCAGGAATTCGCTCAGGCTTGGGTTGTGGCCAACCACCATGATGGCGTCGTGCCGGGCGTACTTGTCGAGCATCTTGCGGAAATCGGCAAACGAGGCGGTGGGCCGCAACGCATCTTCCAGCTGCAGTTTGCCCTCATGGCCCATTTCGTTGCCGACGAGCGAGGCGGTCTGCGCCGCCCGCTTCAAGGGGCTGGAAATAATAATGTCCACTTGCGCGTCCAACGCCGCCAGGGCGCGGCCTACGTAGCCGCACTGCTCGATCCCGGCCTGATCGAGCGCCCGCTTTTCATCCTTCCTGGGATTGCTTAGCGGTTCGCCGGCGCTGGCGTGACGCAGGAAATAGAGAATCATTGCGGTTTACCGTTCCTTACTCATCACCAAACGGCGCGCCTTTCGGGTCGCAGGCACGGGCATGGCTTCCACCGCCTGCCGGCCTTCGGCCAGCCCGAGCAGAAAGTCCTGCGCGCTGAAAGCCATGGCTCCCGCCGGCGGCTTGCGCTTTCCCTCGGCCTGCCAGGTGCGCACATAGGTGGCATCCTTCCGCAGCACGCGCGACTTCAGGTTGTCCACCAGGTAAGCGTCCAGGATCTCATGCCGGACCCGCTCGCGGGCCAGCGCGTCTTTCAAGGGGAACATGACCTCCACACGTTCGTAGAGATTGCGCGGCATCCAGTCGGCGCTGCTGAGATAAACCTCTTCCTGGCCCCCGTTGGCAAAGTGAAAGATTCGGCTGTGCTCGAGAAAGCGGCCCACGATGCTGCGTACTCGGATGCGATCGCTGACTCCGCGCACCCCCGGACGCAGGGCGCACATGCCGCGCACGATCAGGTCGATTTCGACTCCCGCCTGCGAGGCGCGATAGAGGGCCATGATGATGTTCTTGTCCAGCAAGGCGTTCATCTTGGCAATGATGCGGGCGGGACGTCCGTGGCGGGCATGCTCGGCTTCGCGCTCGATGAGCCCCAGGCATCCTTCCGCCAGGTCCAGCGGCGCCACCAGCAAAGGCGCGTAGTTGGGATGTTCGGCGTAGGCGGTAAGAAAACTGAAAACGTCATGCACCGCGCTGGTGATTTTTGGATCGGCGGTGAGCAGGCTCAGATCGGTGTAGATCCGCGCCGTGCTGGCGTTGTAGTTTCCGGTCCCGAGATGGGCGTAGTGGCGGGTCACGCCATCGGAATCACGGCGCACCAGGAGCGACAATTTGCAGTGCGTCTTCAACCCTACCAGGCCGTGGAACACCTGGACCCCGGCGTCTTCCAGGTCGCGGGCCCAGCGAATGTTGGTGTCTTCGTCAAAGCGGGCTTTCAGCTCGACCACCGCGGTCACTTCCTTCTTTTCCGCCGCGGAAATCAGCGCGGGAACAATCAGCGAATGCTCGTTGGTGCGATACAGCGTCTGCTTGATGGAAAGCACCCGCGGGTCCTGGGCCGCCGCTTCGATGAAGGACACGACGGCATCGTAAGAGTCGAAGGGGTGGTGCAGCAGCACGTCGTGGCGGCGCAGCTCCTCGAACAAGTCCTGCGACTTCGCGGTAAGCCGCAGTTCGCGGGGAGAAAACGGCCTGAACTTGATGTCCGGGTGCGCTGTCTGTTCGTAGATGTTGAACAGGCGCGACAAGTTCACCGGCCCGTTTACGGAGAAAACCTGCCAGGGTTCCAGTTCAAAGTTGGTGCGCAGGCGTTCGATGATTTCGGGATCGGCATCGGCTTCGATTTCCAGCCTTACCGCGTCGCCCTTGCGCCGATTATGCAGCTCGGTGCGCACCGACTCCAGCAGGTTGCGGGATTCTTCTTCCGCCAGGTAGAGATTGCTGTTGCGGGTGACACGGAAAGCCGTAGAAGAAACGATGTCGTAGCCGTGATACATCCGCGAGGCATGAAAGGCGACGAGGTCGGCCAGAAAGATGAAGTCGTCGGTTCCGTCCGAGGGCAACCGCACCAGGCGCGGCAGGGCTCGCGGCACCGTGACCACGCCGGTGTAGGTGAGAGCCGAACGCCGGCGGCGGCGCAGCAGGAACGCCACGCACAGCGCCTTGTTGATGACCCGGGGGAAAGGATGCGCCGGGTCTACCGTGACCGGCGTCAGCAGCAGGTCGAGTTCCTTTTCGCAGTACTCTTCGACGAAGGCGCGGGCCCGTGAATCCAGTTCGTGAAATCCCAGAACACGGATCCCATGATCGGAAAGCGCCGGGCGCAGCTTATCGTTCCAGCAGCGATACTGGTCATTCACGAACTCGTGGGTCTCGCGGGAAACGACTTCGCGTTCCTCCACCAGGGTAAGTCCGTCCGGCCCGGCTTCGGTGTATCCGTCTTCAATCTGCTGCACCAGTCCGGCCACGCGCACTTCGAAGAACTCATCCAGGTTGCTGGCTGAAATGGAAAGGAATTTCAGGCGTTCGAGCAGCGGGTTGGTATCGTCCTGCGCTTCTTCGAGGACGCGGCGGTTGAACGCCAGCCAGGAGGCCTCCCGGTTTATATAGTAGGCCGGATTGTCCAGCGCGAGGCGTGCCATGATTCCACAGAAACAGCAATCCTTTTGGGGGAAACCAACCCGTCCCGGACGATTCCGGCTCAGGTCTGGACCGAAGACGGCCGGGGATCCACCGACGTCGTCACCCCCAGCTTGCGCTTGATCGAAATAAGTATAGAACAGCCGCTGCAGACTCAGGCCTGAGGCTCGCTAGAGACCCCCTAAGATTCGATCCTTAAAAATATGGGGACGAGCCTGACAGCCCGTCCCCGGCGGTGGTGTTCGGTTCTCAGACTCGGGACAATGGCTACTGGACCATCTTGATGGCGCCTTTCACCTTCTCCGCTACGTTCTCCGGCAGCGGTGCGTAGGTAAGGTCAGCCGTCATTTTCTGGCCGTCGTCCACCATCCAGTTCAGGAAGTCGGCGAGGATTTTTCCCTTGGCCGCATCCTTGGACTTTTCCGGAATCAACAGCCAGGTGAAGCTGGAGATGGGATATGCATCCTTGCCGGGCGCGTTCGTAATGGATACACGGAAGTCAGCCGGCATGCTCTTGGCTGACCCTGCCGCAGCAGTCACGCTTTCGAGCGAAGCTTTTATGAACGTCCCCGCGGCATTTCTCACCAGTCCGTAGTCGATCTTGTTCTGCACCGCGTAGATCAGTTCGATGTAGCCGATCCCACCCTGCATCTGGCGGATCATTCCGGCCACACCCTCGTTGCCCTTGCCTCCCAGACCCACCGGCCACTTTACCGAAGTTCCCTTTCCCGGCCCGTCGGCCCAGTCAGAGCTTACCTTGGAGAGGTAATCGGTAAAGATATAGGTGGTACCGCTGCCATCGGAGCGGTGAACGACGATGATGGTCTGATTGGGAAGGTTGACCCCCGGGTTCGCTTTGGCAATCGCGGGATCATTCCAGCTGGTGATCTTACCCAGGAATATACCGGCCAGGGCCTCCGGGGTGAACTTCAGTTCCGTGTTCACGCCGGGAATGTTGTAGGCAGGAACCACCGCGCCCAGCACGGTTGGAATGTGCAGGATCTTGGTCTTGGCCTCGGACAGTTGCTGGTCGGTCATGGGGCCATCGCTGGCGCCGAAGTCCACAGTTTGCGCCAGGACTTGACGAATGCCGCCGCCGCTGCCGATCGATTGGTAGTTAAACTCGATATCCGGATGGGCCTTGTGGTATTCGCTGAACCACTTCTGGTACATCGGATTCGGAAAAGTAGCGCCTGCCCCATTCAAAGTTGTCTGGCCGAAAGCAGGTAAAGCCAGAACAAAGCACAAAAGCGCAATGCGGCGTATCACGCGATGGTCCCTCCTTATTAATTTGATGGGGCAGTTTTACGCCGCGAATGTTACAGGATTGTTACAACGGGGTGAATTTCCGGTGAACCCCGGGACGGTTGTGGAAGGCACTTCATTCGCCTGGCGCTGTCATCCTGAGCGGAGACAGCGCATTTGCTTGCGAATGCGCTACCGGAGTCGAAGGACCCTAACAGAGTAACGACATTGCATCATCTCTGACCGACGGGCTTCAGCGGTGTTTTCTCTTCGAGTTTCGGTTTACACGGGCGTGGAGCTTATAGGGGTCCTTCGACTGCGCGTTGGCTTCGCTGCGCGAAGCCACCACTCCGCTCAGGATGACCGTCACAGCATTCTTTGCGGTCGCACGATCCGGGATTCGCCACTCTCAATCCCAGCCTTTAATGAGCCGCATCCAGGCGCGCGATTTCGTGAGTGAACAAAGTATTCTTGGGGAACTCGTCACGCAGGCTCGCCAGAAGTTGCCGGGCGCGAGTATCGTCCTTGTCGCGGACATAAGCGATGGCCAGCAGTATGCGCGCAAAGGGGCCCAGGTACTGGCCATGATCGGCGGTCATCTGCAACTCGACGATTCCCTGCTTCTTGTCGCCCGAGACGCCGCCCATGCGCAGGAACCAGCGCACCGGCGCTGCCATGCTACCGATGATGTACTTGCTGAATCCTGTAGCCACTCGCGCGTCGTAGCAATTCGGGTCTACAGCCAGCAGTTGGTCCGCCCAGTCGTTGGCCTCGCGAGTGTAATGCAGAGAGGCCATGTTCTTCTTTTCAATCAGTGCAGCGTAGTCGGCCCGCAGTCCAGACGAAAGCGTCATGGCAAACAGGGCATCGCGGTCTTTGGCATTGGCAGCCAGACGGGTGCTCGCGACATTCTGGGCGTGGTCCAGAGCCGCATTAAAGCGGTCGCGGACGCCACTGTCTGGATCCTGCTTGTCCCGATCCAGGAATTTCTTGTCATTCTCGAAAAACTGGCCTTCCAGGACCCCCAGCCGATGAAATTCGGAGAAAAGTATGCCGGCCGCCTCGGCCGTGGGCCCGACCGGATCCTGAGGGTGCTCGCGCTCCCAGGAAAGGAACACCTGGTGCGCCTGATCGAAATCAAGGTTATAAAGCAGACGGAATCCCTGGTCCAGTGAAGGGCGCGGAGCCGGCACGTCGGCCGCGAGGGCGGGGACCAGCCACATCGCCAGGCAGATTGCGCCGGGCAGGACCGACCGCCCCAAGGATCGCTGGCTTAGATTCATTCGTGTCGAGTCCAGGAAACCGCTGTATTGTGCCTCGGTTATAGGCCGCAGCGCAACTTACTTAAGCTTAGATGCCTGCAGGCGAAAGCGCGTCCGGAACTTGCAAAAAGTTTGTCAAAA
>Ga0187821_10000457_pt1 | contig 10629 bp, 9 predicted proteins | sample NC_wetland_sal_i_20_FD_132442 | JGI IMG/M metagenome (GOLD analysis project Ga0187821, IMG submission 132442) | Wetland sediment microbial communities from Neuse River Estuary, North Carolina, USA - SourceSoil_1 | ecosystem: Environmental > Aquatic > Freshwater > Wetlands > Sediment | place...
CAAGATCGGCATGTTCGACACACGCACGGAAAAGTTCGAAGAATGGCCCATGCTGCGCAGGTACACGACCCCTTACGCCGTCTCGGCCCCTGACAGAAACGGCTACGTGTATGCTACGAGCAACATGTCCGAACGCCTCATCCGCCTTGATCCAAAGACCGGCGAAATTGTCGAATATCAGATACCCACCGAGTTCGATTCGAAGAAGATTACCTACGATCCCACGACCAGCCGCTTGACCCTGTGGATGATCAACACTCGCACCGCGAGATTGATGAAGGTCGAACCTCTTGACTAGACGCGCCCCCGATGCGCCCGGCGTTCTATTGAGGCCATAAACATTCGAATTAAAATGGCAAGGAACTCAGTAAGAGACCAATAGATTTTCAAGAACAGACAGCGCAATTGCTTTGCCACTGCATAGGTGTGGTGAAGCGAGCTTGGGCTACTGCTCCGACGAAACATGCGTGCGAAGGATACGCACTGCGAGAGCGCCGGGCCACGTCCTGAAGAATGGGATTCTCGGTATGTGGTCCTAGTCCTCCGGGCGGACACTTCGGCATCAGGGAGCGGCCAAACAGCGATGCTGGGTTTTCGCGGATGTTTTGATAATGATACAGTCCGAGGTAGTGGCCTGCTTGAGAGCCCTGTTAGATAATGGATGTCCGGAGAATCTATGACGAATGACAAACCGCTCCCAAATGTACGGGATAGGATAGGCGATGTTGCGCCGAAGCTGGTCGATCTGACCGAAAAGGTTCTGTTCGGCGATATTTGGGAGCGCCAAGGGCTGTCCAAGCGCGACCGAAGCGTTGTCACGGTAAGCGCTCTGATAGCCATGAACCGCACCGAACAATTGCCCTTTCACTTGCGTCGTGCGCTTGAGAATGGGGTCACCCAGGACGAACTGGTCGAACTGATTACCCACCTGGCCTTCTAATCCGGGTGGCCAACAGCAATGTCCGCGATCAGACTTGCGAAGGAGGCCTTCCGGGGCAACGCAGAATCAAAGCAACCCGCTAATCCAAGTCTGGATAAACGGGGTTAGGCTCACGATATGGAGCCGAAATGAAACCGCAGAAGCAGGTCACGGTTCCGAAAATTGAGATCGATTTGTCAAGAATTCAACAGCTTTCGCAAGAGCAGGACGACGAAAACTGGGAATTCCGATCGTGGCTAAAGCAGCACGCTCCAGATGACATCGATGGCCTTGTCAAGTCCTTGAGCCGGAAATACTTTGCCCTCATCGATTGTACGCAATGTGCCAATTGCTGCCAATCATTGCAGGTAGAATTTAAGAGGAGTGAGCTTCACACGATTGCAAAGACACTTGGCCAGTCGTTAGAAGCATTTCAGAAGCAATCCATGTCAGAAGGCAAAGTGAATCCGCCGTGCCCGATGCTTAACGGAAAGCTGTGTTCCATTTATGAGAATAGACCAGACGTTTGCAGGTCGTTTCCTCACCTAGAACAACCAGAATTCACATCCCGACTGATAGGCGTGATTAACAATGTTGCCATTTGTCCGATCGCATTCAACGCATTTGAGGAACTAAAAGCGAAACTTGCTTGGCTGCGCCCCTAGCGTGGTGAATTGCATGACGCGGTTCGAGATAGATACAACCTTGTAATGCGCTCCGGGAAGGAAGGAGGCTTGTACCAGAACCCACTTTTCCGATTACGCGACTCACCAGCACTTATCTTAGTAACGTTGGTAATTTCGAGATGTACAGCTATTGCCGCGTATAGCGCGCCAAGCTTTCCTCCCGCGAACTTGAGTCGCGTATTTCTCAGCGACTGAAAAGCGCTGCATTTGATTGAGATGGACACGGGCGAGAAAGAGAAGGATCGAATGTTATTTTCCTGTGCCGGTCAAATTGACGATCTGCGGACTGCCCGCGGCGTTGTCGGTGATCGTGACGGCTCCAGTCTCGGACCCTGTGGCGATCGGTGTGAACTTGACGCTGATTTGGCAGCTTGATCCTGCTCCGAGCGCCTATCTGCACGTAGTCGTCCGAGAAATGGGGCTGCTGGCGGTAATGACAATGGACCGCAGCGTCGCGGTGCCTGTGTTAGTCATAGTTACTGTCTGCGCCGCGCTGGTTGTGCCCACGGTTTGCGCGGCAAACGTCAAGCTTTTCAGTGAACGGATGCGGCAGTAGAGCACAGACGACTTTCTGGGTGGTGGCACCTCGTGCGAATCATTTCGCACGCGATATGGCAGGGGATAGCCTCGTCCGCCATATCTCCATATAAGTAAGAAGGTTGCGCGCCAGGGCGGAAAGGAAAAAACTGATTCCATGCCCGCGGGATCAGAAAATCTTGACACCCAACTGGGGCGGCAGTGGTTGCTCCTTCCTGGACGGAAGGGCAAGCTCCTGATGAGGCATGCCGCTAGATTGGGAAGAGCATGGGAATCGATTCGTCCCTTTTTTGCCAATGCAGTGCGGCAAAATACGACTGAGCAATCCCGGTACATTTTGCAGCCAGCTTGAGACGGACTTAGCCGACTGAATTCGGGGCGGATCTGACTCGAACAAATTCTGACCGATGAATGAGCGGACCCGCCTAAAACTCACAGGCCCATGATAACTTATAAATACTATAACTAAAGCACTCTTATATCGCTGCGTTTATTTGAACTTTGACGGTGACTTCGCGCAGGCCAGTTTTCTGCCGGATGGTCCACCCTGCCGGGTGACCTATGTCACAAGCCCCGGTGACCTGCAACACTGCGCAAATCCATCGAACTGTTCATGCTTCTAGTAAGTTCGAAGGGAGGAAATGTCATGGGAACTACGATGATCCAGCCACCCTCACCGGCGATCGCTCCCGGCCATATTTTCTTTCCAAAGGCTTCTTCCCCGCGCCTCGATTCGACCGTGCCAGCATTCTCCTTTGGCAGGCGAATCAATCTGAATCAAACCTTACTTACAGCGCACCGGATGCCATCGACTGCGCATCGGAGGACATTGACTGTCTCCGTTTTGCTGCATGTAGTTCTACTCGCGGCTCCGATTCTCGGGTCGATGTGGTTTACTAACGCGTTGGACTTCCGCACTTACACGAAGACACTTCTCGTAGGGCCCCCGCCACCGCCGCCTGTGCGCTCCCCGGCTGTTGCGGCGGCAGCGGCGCGCAACACCGTGCACCGCGTCTTTATCGTGAACGGAAAGCTGCTTGCCCCTCGCGCCATACCTACTCAAATCGCCATACTCCGTGAGGACCCCCTGCCGCCCGAAGCCGATACTCCGGGCGGGGTGTCGGGAGGAATTTGGGGTGGGCTCCCGGGCGCCGCATTCACCGCAATGTCGCCGGCGGCCAAGAGCGCACCCACTCCCCCAGCAGAAAAACCGAGAGAGCCGATTCGCGTGGGAGGAAAGGTTCTTCCGCCTCGGCCTCTCTATGCGCCGCCGCCCGTCTATCCAGTGCTAGCCCGCCAGGCGCATGTGGAGGGAAACGTGGTACTGGATGCCACGTTCGACGCGCAAGGGTCCGTAACCAATCTGAACGTTGTATCAGGCCCTCAATTGCTCTATGCCGCGGCGTTGCAAACAGTAAACACCTGGAAATATGAACCGGTGTACTTAAATGGCGTGCCGGTGCCCTTCAAGATGGAGGTGACCGTACATTTCCACTTGAGCTAGCTAGTTGCAGCCCGGACCATGCGATTTGCAAATACCAGACCGAAGCGGGGAACTCGGGTTCGGAGGGAGGAGAGTTATGCAACGATCAATAGTTCTCATGATGCTGTTCAGTGGTTGGGGTGTTATCACGGCTGTCCTGGTTGTACTTCTAATCTACCGTGCGACGCTATCGTCAAAGGAAGACGATCAGATCTTCATCGATGCGGCGGAGCGCCACCACTTGGAGGAGCAAAAGGAAGTTATCGCTAGAATGACGCTACTTCGGAAGCCGATTATTTTCCTGACGGTGACATCGGCCGTTCTCTTTCTTTCCGGAGTCAGCTTCTGGCTCTACGAGGGTTTGACGAATTTCTAATCTGGCGCGAAGCCGTCGCTGAAGTGCAAACTTACGAGGACAGTAAGAATATATTAAACGCTTTTGCTAATAGCTGAACGGATAACGGAACCCTAGCCGGCCCCGCAGCAGGTCCCAAATAAGTTGCGCGTTTGGTTGGTCCGGGAAAGAAGCCCGTCGCGCGACTTCTCGATCTGGCGCCGAAGCTGGGCGAGGTCAATGCCCACGAGTTTGCCCTGCCACTTCACGATTTTTCCGGCGACGAAAACGTGTTCGACGTTGCTGGTATCCATCAGGGTCACAACCGCGCCGGGCGCGTTGTTCAGCGGAAAGGTGTTGATCCGCTCTGTCGCCAACAGAATGACGTCGGCTTCCTTGCCCGGCGTAAGAGTGCCAACCCTGTGATCAAGGTGTGCCACGCGCGCACCGGCGACAGTGGCAAACTCGATGACGTCGCGGCAGGTCACCAGCGGAGGCAGATTCTGTTCACCTGCGAGCGCGCGAAGGTTGATCAGCGCGCGCTGAAGCGTGAAAGCAGTGCGCATGATCGAGAACATGTCCGCGGTCATGTTGCACTCGACATCCACGCTCAGGCTCGGCCGGATACCGTGATCGAGCGCCGTCTGAATGGGGGGCATTCCGTGCCGCATTTGCATCTCGATGGCCGGGGCGATCGACACCTTGCCGCCCGTATCCGCGATGGTCTTCCACAGGGTTTCGTTGCCGAACCGCGTGCAATGGATGTATTCATTGTCCGGCCCCATCAGCCCCGCCTGGGCCAACGGCTGCAGTGCGCCCATGTTAACCATGTGGGAAACAATCGGCGCGCCCACCGAACGCGCCAGCTTCCAGCGTTCGGCGTTGGCTTCAACGCCCAGGGCCAACGTCAGCAATTGATCGTCGGATGAAAAATACTGCTTTCGCAACCGCACGATATCTTGCGGATACTGGCTCTTGTTCCCCGAGCCGGACGAGTAAGCAAACAGAGCCCGGCGGCCAGACTCTTTGAGGCCGGCAATGCAGGCGTCAGTATGCTCGGGAGTGATAGAAACCTGCGACGTATCGACCGTCGTGGTCACGCCGGCGTTCAATTGGCTGAGCGATGCCACAAGCTCGCCAAGGCGCGCATCCTCCGGAAGGTACGCGGGGGCAAAGGTGCCAAGGATTTTTCCCTGGTAAGTGCTGGCGGCGTCACCGGCAACGCCCAGCAGACCATCGGAGAGAATGCTGCGCAGAGGGGTTTCAAACTGGTGATGGTGCGTGTCGATGAATCCCGGCATCACGATCATCCCCGCCGCATTCGTGACCAACGCGTGAGCCGGCGCGGAGACGTTTGGACCGACCGAAACGATCTTCTTTCCCTGGATCAGCACGTCGGCTTTCTCGAAATCGCCCACTTGGCTGTCCATGCTCAGGACAATGCCGTCTTTTAGCAGAATCGCGCGACCGTTAGCGTTCCTTAGGTTTTCCAAGGTCACAGGGGACGCGGCGCTTTGCTGCAAGGCGGCGCGGCCGGGCAACCATTGGGCCGCAGCGACGCTAGCAACAACTCCCACGCTCTCTTTCAGAAAGCCGCGACGGGTGTTGCCTGCGTACTTCTCAAGACGTTCCTTTTTGGGCTTCATCATGGACCTCCCTATTTTTTCCGCGACACATGGGAGTTCTTTCTGCTACGAGCGTTCTTACGAATTCGCACTGCCTCTTCTCACAAACCGGACCAGGCCTCTTGTTTGCGCATCGTACGCTTCTCCTACCAGAGACACAACGGACTTGCTATCCGCAAAGAGTCCGGTGAAATTGACGGGGTTCCGGAGTCTCGTTTTTCGCGCCTGTAGAGCCCCGCTTGCTGGAATAGAATCAATTTCCCGGACACTACTCGAATCCCACAAGGCACGGCGCCGCATCGCACGATTCCAGACAAAAGGGATTCTCAACAAGTGCCCAGAAGCAAAAAGTCACGTTCCGATAAGCGACTTCGTGTAATCGTGCCCCGCACTTCTGACCCGCATGCACAGCTGGTCGTGAAATTCGTACTCCACCAATGCCTTGATGACAAGAGAGTGGCCGCCTGTTACATTTCCAGCCGACTCTGAAGTTTTAACCTCGCCTTTTTTCAGCCCGGGGGTTTCTGATGAATGGCAGCAAATGTCAGTGTGCGCTCACCACAGTCGCAATTTTTGCATTCAACTTTCTGATCCCGGCGCGCGGCTCGGCTCAGGGCACGCCTGCCCATGCCCGCACGACTTTCGATCTTCAAACCGCAACCGTGGCCGATATCAACGCTGCCATAGATGCCGGAGCTCTGACTTCGGAAAAGCTGGTCCACCTCTATCTCAACCGCATTGACGCGTACGATAAGAAGGGACCGAAAATAAACTCCGTCATGACGTTGAATCCCAAGGCGCTCGAAGAAGCGCGCGCGCTCGACGCCGAGCGCAAGGCCAAGGGCCGGCGCTCTCCGCTTCACGGAATTCCGATTGTCGTGAAGGATCTCGTCGATGTCGCCGGGCTTCCCACAACCGCGGCCTTCACGCCGTTCGGCGCGCCAATACCGGAGCGGGACGCGGCGATCGTCACACGCCTAAAGGCCGCCGGTGCGATTATCATTGCGAAAGTTTCCGCTGAGAATTGGTTCGGCAGGGACGGTTTCGGGGCTACGCACCCGATCGGCGCAACACTCAATCCCTATAACGTGGAATATTCGCCGGGCGGATCAAGCAACGGCCCCGGCGCGTCGATGGCGAGTTGGTTTGCGGCTGTCAGCGTCGGAACCGACACCGGCGGCTCGGTGCAGATGCCGGCATCCTACAATAGCCTTGTCGGGATGGTTGCCACTCAGGGGCTGGTCAGCCGCGCGGGTATCGTTCCACGTTCCCTTACACAGGATCGCGCCGGTCCATTGGGACGCAGCGTATATGACGTAGCTGTGATGATGGACGCCATGGCAGGTTTCGATCCCGAAGACCTGGACACACGCGAAGGGCTGGGCCACTTTCCGCAAGGGACATGGACGGGCCAAGTGGGCGTGCCTGACCTCAAAAAATTTCGGATTGGCGTGTTGCGCGAAGCGATGAGCACCTTGCGCGCCAATGCCGAGGCGCAGGCGCTGTTCGAGGACGCGCTAGAAGACATGCGCAAGGCCGGGGCGCAAGTCCTCGATCCGGTACTCAGCGGCATTGATCTCGGACGGCAAAGCGACAGTTCGTCGATTGGCGTGTGGTCCTACGAAGTTATTATCGCCGGAGACATTTACCTCCAGCGGCTGGGACCGAAGCGGCCGTTCAAGACGATGAAGGAGATGATCACGACCGTCGGTCCCGACAAGTTCGTCGACTCTTACGTGTCCGCGCTATCCTATCCGCCCCTTGAAGAGGACCCCGGTTTTATGCGCCGTTATCGTGGGCGTAGGGCAATTCGTGACCTGGTTGAAAATCTTCTGGCCCGCTACGGTCTGGACGCGTTTGTTATTCAATATGACTCGACGCCTCCCCTGGCGAAAAATGTTTCCGGCGCCGCCGCTCCTTCCGGCGGCCGTGATTCCCGCACGCTTCGCGGCGGCGGCGTTGTCTCTTCCACGGGCCTTCCCGGAATCGTTATGCCCGCGGGCTATACGAAAGACAATCTGCCGGTTGGAATTGAGTTCATCGGGAAATCGTTCGATGATCTGCGCTTACTGCAAGTTGCCTATGGTTACGAACAGGCATCGAAGAAGCGTAAGCCGCCGCAGATCACGCCTCCGCTGCCCGGCGAGAAATTCGAATACTGAATTGCGCGGCAATTGTGTTCGCTCTGGTGGCGGTCCATGAGCCGCTCGCTTGTTATTTGCGGCTCACCAGGCCACCGCGTTCAGCTCTCACTCGAGCACTGCTCCCCTGGGAAGCAAATATTTGAAGCCACACCAACCCAAATAACCGTGCTTTGGTCGGGCGTTCCATTAAAGCAAAAAGGCGCATACTCAATAAGTTGAACAAAATCTCGAAGCAAAAGTATGTTCCGGCTCTTCACAGGCCCTTAATCTGTGAGGGTCTGGGCAAGAAGTCGATCATTGTGAGCGTATCAGATCCCGTCGAGATCGGCCTTCTCCTCCCATGCGATAAACGGGGCGGTCTCAATGGATCGTCGCAACACTTGCTCGCAGTCTATTTGACGGAGTCTCAAAACTCAGGGTATTTCGCGGACGCTGGTTTAAGCGCAACGCTACCTTGTTGATCTCGGATTGAGAATAGCCAGACGAGTCCGTCCTTTCGGGGAATTACTGTCGCAGCAGCCCGTTGGTGTTTTCGTTCGAGCCGCGCTGCCATGGGCTCTGCGGATCGCAGAAGTACACTTTCACCTTCGTGGCCACCGTGAAGCTCTTGTGTTTGGCCCCCTCCAGCCCGCAATCCCAGGTCGCGAATTTTGCACGCAGGGACAGATATTGCGGATTCTCACATCGGCGGGCATCTCAAGAAGCCGCAGAGTGCGGAGGCAAGGAGGCTTCACATGCAATTGTACGTGCTCAGCGTTGTTTTCGCCGCCTCTCCAGGACCTGAGCAGCGCGCCCAAGAATAATTGTCATTGAAACGAGCGAGACCTTATACTGCAGCCGCCGCTTGCTTGCGATCTTGCAGGCGGCATGCTGGGATGTATACTGCTCGCCTATCGAACGACCTGATACTTGTCCCCTAGGAAAGGAGAATCGATCATGAAGCGCTTACTGATAGCGTTGGCTGGCGTCTCAGCAGTCGGCGCATGGCTGCTTTCAGGAGGAAACGTCCGGTCTGCTCAACAAGGGCCAGTCCCCTCCGTACAATATCTCAAAGGTAACGCATTTCAAATGGATCGGAGTTACTCACCGGCGGTGATGACGCAAGGCGGAAAGATCGTTTGGTTGGCAGGTCATGAAGCCGCTGCGGATACCAACGGGAAGCTCGTTTCGAACGACTTCGACGCCCAAGCCCGCGAAGCTTTCGCGTCCATGGACCGCACATTGAAGCGCGAGGGAGGAAGCCTTCAGAACCTGGTGACTATGACCGTCTTCATCAAGGACCCCCGCTATGGCGACCAGTTCGTCAAACTGCGACGCGAGATGTTTCCGAACGGCAAGTTCCCTGGGAGCGCACTGATTACCGTTTCCGGATTGGCGCAGCCTGGCATGCTTGTCGAAATTCAGGGCGTGGCCGTCATCGGGAATTGAAGACTGAGCCGGAATTGCTAAATTCTCTCTTTCGGATCATCTCATTTCTCGGGCGGAATCCAGCGCGCGGCGAAAAATTTGGATCGCGTATTTGGAAGAAACCAGGAGAACTATTCTGCGTATGCTGTTGGACCCATTCCGTCAATGGATTTTGGGTCCGCCCCATAGATGGTTGACCAGCGCAACAGCAATTGCAAGTGTCAGCCCCTCGATCAGAAACGCATAGGAAGCAAACCGCTTGGCTCGATCAAATCGGGCCACCAACCGGTTTGACCCCCATTCCCGCAAGAATAATAGGCAGCCACATGAGCCTGTACAAACAAAGCGTGATTAAACCCTGTCACATACGATTTTCGCCAAGATAGAGGACACTCAGGCAGATTGGTGCGCTGAGGCTGAGACCCAACAGGAATTTGGAATACGCCGTATAGAAGGCCTCGAACCTTGCAGTAATCCAGATTAAAGAGGCGGTCGGGACCATGAAGAGACAGGCGATGAAGATCACGAGGAATGCGTCGCCGGCAGCCCACATGCCACCAGATGCTTCAGCGGGATTTTGGAGTTCCTGCAAGTACCGCCCAAAGAGCAAGGTCGCCGCAATCACCAAAACCGCGCCATACCCCAGGGCAACCAATCCCAACTGCATTTGCCATGAAATAGATTTCACAAGGGCATTCTACCGTCCGGATGAGCAGGGTCACGCGAGGAAGTCGCTTTGAAGGGCGAAAAGCTCAATGCATGGAGCCGCTCGAGTTCTGCCCAAATTCCGATAATCCCGTGTCCTTTCGTGCGCACCGCTGGGCGGATACCAAGAATCTCATCCGAATTGAGGTGACTGGCCGGCTGCCCAATGCCGAACACTCCACAGTCCGACCACGGCCCCGTGATCGATTTGAGAAGATAGAGGCATTCAACTCCTTGCGTCACGGCACCTAGCGCGCGTCAATCTCCTTCGCGAAATGGCAAGGCGCAGCCTCGTGCGCCATATCTCAGCATAAAATAGGTTGCGCGCCACAATGGTAGGCCCGTGCGGACTCGAATCGTAGACCTCTACCGTGTCAATTTGCCGGGCGGTTTGGGAACAGATGAGGTGGAGTGAGTACAAGTTGTATGGAGAAAATCGCTTAGCCCGAAATTCCGAACCGCCTGGTTGCAAGCGATTGGCCCGAGTTGGAGGCGCTTGCAAGGGCTAACATCATAGGGCTACGGCACAAAGTACGTCACAAAATTGAGCGCATGCACTGCAGAGGTACGTGGCAGGACAATGGGCAATAACCATTAGGTGCTCGACAGCTGTTATCTATGGTTGGTTGTTCGCCAAGTGTGTTGCGATTTTTGATATTGGTTCTGCATTGAATGTGCGCTGCGCTGTTGTCCCTCGCTGATAATGTCCCCTTTTCTCCTCGATAGAAATGTCCCCTAATACACGGCCTCAGGAGGAGGCCGGATGGGGAGAATCGAGATGAGTGAGAA
>Ga0187821_10000458_pt1 | contig 10629 bp, 7 predicted proteins | sample NC_wetland_sal_i_20_FD_132442 | JGI IMG/M metagenome (GOLD analysis project Ga0187821, IMG submission 132442) | Wetland sediment microbial communities from Neuse River Estuary, North Carolina, USA - SourceSoil_1 | ecosystem: Environmental > Aquatic > Freshwater > Wetlands > Sediment | place...
ATCATCTGCGCCCGCGGCGGCTACGGAACCAACTATCTCTTAAGCAAGCTAGACCCCAGTAAGATCGTCGCCCACCCCAAAATCTTTGTCGGCTATAGCGACGTCAGCACGCTGGAGACCTGCTTCACCGATTCCGCCGGGTTCATTACCTTTCATGGGCCCATGGTCACGAAGGACTTCGCACTCAGTGATGGCGTCGACCTCCCCTCCTGGCACGCCGCCATGGAAGGACTTCCAAGGTGGGAGATCACATCCGATTCCGACTCCGGCATGGAAGGCTTGCTCGACGGCGAAGCCGAAGGCACGCTCTACGGCGGTTGCCTGACCCTGCTCGTTTCATCGCTTGGAACGCCCCACGAAATCCGCACCGATGGCACGATCCTCTTCATGGAAGACGTAAACGCCAAGCCCTACCAGGTCGACCGTATGCTCATGCAGTTGAAGCTGGCAGGCAAACTTCGACGAGTGAAGGGAATCATCTTCGGCGAGATGCTGGACTGCGTGCAGACCGCCAATCAGGGATACACGCTGCAGCAGGTTGTGCTCCGGATTCTGGGCGACTTGGGCATGCCGATTGCCTATGGCCTCCGCTCCGGGCACGTCACACGGAAGAACATCACCCTTCCGATTGGCGTTCGCGCGAGCTTAAGAGTGAACGGCCGCGACGCGCAGCTTAAGATATTGGAAGCGGCAACCATTCCCTGATAGTCCACCGTAATCGGGCGACACGAGAGACTCAGAGAACATGAGCGAAAAAAAACACATTCACCTGATCGGAATCTGCGGCACGGCCATGGCCTCCCTTGCCGGCATGTTGAAGGAACGCGGCTTTCACGTCACTGGCTCAGACGCGGCCGCGTACCCACCCATGTCCGACTTTCTGGCCTCGCTGGGAATTCCAGTGGCCCAGCCATTCCATGCTGCGAACCTGACGCCGCGTCCCGACCTCGTCGTGGTCGGAAATGCCATCTCGCGGGGCAACGCCGAACTCGAGTACGTGCTCGACGAACGCATCCCCTTCTGTTCGCTCCCGCAGATTCTTCACGACGAATTTCTGCGCGGCAAAGAAGTCATTGTCGTTGCCGGCACGCACGGCAAGACCACAACCACGTCTATGCTCTCCTGGATCTTTCACTCCGCCAAACAGAAGCCTTCGTTCCTGATCGGAGGCATCGCGGAAAATTTCGGCTCCAGTTTTTCGCTCGGAGAAGGGAAGCACTTCATCCTCGAAGGCGACGAGTACGATACTGCCTTCTTCGACAAGGGACCGAAATTCCTCCACTACTTTCCCGATGCCGTGGTACTGACGTCGGTCGAGTTCGATCATGCGGACATTTACAAAGACCTCGACGCAGTCGAAACTTCCTTTAAGCGCCTGGTCAACCTCATCCCCCGCCGCGGAAAACTCGTCGCCATCGACACCGGCGAGAGCGTTGAGCGCTGCATCGCCAAGGCGTTCTGCTCCGTCGATCGCTACGGGATGCAAAGCAAAGCCAACTGGCGGATCGTGAATCTAAAGTTCGCTCCCGAGAAGACCACTTGGACCGTCCTGAAGAACGGCGAGCCTTGGGCCGACTTCGACTTCACCCTGGCCGGGGAGTACAACGTCTGCAACGCCACCGCCGCGGCCGCCATGGCCTCCAGCTTTGGCGTTTCGAAGGAAGCCATCCGCGATGCGTTGCGCACGTTCAAAAGCGTGAAGCGTCGCCTCGAAGTTAAAGCCCAGGTGAACGGCATCACCATCATCGATGATTTCGCGCACCATCCGACCGCGATTGCCGGCACGCTGACCGCCCTGCGCTCGCGCTATCCCAAAGCGCGCCTCTGGGCGGTGCTCGAGCCGCGCTCGAATACCCTGCGCCGGAACGTCTTTCAGCATGAACTCGCCAATAGCCTCGCCGTGGCGGACGAAGTCGTCATCGCCGGCGTCTTCAAATCCGAGGCGATCCCCCAGGCCGAGCGGCTCGACCTCATGGCCGTCGGAACCGAGCTGCAACATCGCGGCAAGCGCGCCCGTATCATCTCGGGAGTTCAGGGCATTATCGATGTAGTCGCCCCCGAGCTTCGCTCCGGCGATGTGGTCGCCATTCTTTCCAACGGCGGATTCGACGGGATTTATGAGAAACTTCCCGCGCGGCTGAAGCAGATCGGCTCGCAAGGCGGCAAGAATCCTTTGGAGGCATCCGCGAAAGCATGAAAGCAACTCCCCGGAACTGGCTGGCGCCGGTTCTCCTGCTCTTGGTGTGTCTGCACCACCTCCCGCTCTACGCCCAGACAGATGATGCCGGGACCGCGCATCGCGCGCGTTACACCATCTCGTTCGCCAAGTACCAGGATCATCGCCTGCACGTTCGTTTCGAGCTCCCGGCCGGAGCTCCGCATCTCCTCGTGCAGTTGCCCGTGTGGAACGCCCTCTACCAGGTACGCGACTTCTCGCAGTACATCGATCGAGTGACAGCAAGTACTCCAGCGGGCGCCAGTCTGCCTGTGCGCAAGACTGACAAGAGCAGCTGGGAAATTGACCGTGCAGAAACCGGAGCAGCCATCGACTATGACATCGTCGCCGACGATCCTGGCCCGTACGGCGCGGAGATCAACTCCAACCACGCCTTCCTGAACCTCGCCCAGGTCCTGATGTACTCGTCCGAAAGTCGCGACTGGAAAGCGCACCTGCAGTTTACGAACGTTCCGACTGACTGGAAAGTTGCAACACCTCTCACGAATGCCGGTAACGGATTCGAAGCCTCCAACTACGACGTCCTCGTGGATTCCCCCGTCGAGGCCGGGACTTTCCGCGAGGGCGACTTCGACGAAAGCGGCGGCCATTACCGCGTCATCGTCGACGCCGAACCCGGCGACTACGACATGAACCGCATCGTCGCGAACGTTCACAAAATCGTCGCTGCGGCCACGGGCTGGATGCAGGACCGCCCCTTCCAGACCTACGTCTTCCTCTACCACTTCCCTAACGCACCCAGCGGCGGGGGCATGGAGCACGCTTACTCCACCGCCATCGACGTGAACGCGCAACTCATGCGTGACGACCTGCACTCGTTCAACGGCGTTACCGCCCACGAGTTCTTTCATCTCTGGAACGTGAAGCGAATCCGCCCGAACTCGCTCGAGCCCATCGACTACAGCAAAGAGAACTACACGCGTGCGCTCTGGTTCAGCGAGGGAGTGACCAGCACGGCCGAAGAGATCATCCTTATGCGCGCTGGATTGCTCGACGAACGTGGATACCTGCAGAAAATCAGCGAGCAGATTACCGAACTCCAGCGCAGGCCGGCTCACACCACGCAGTCCGCCGAAGAGTCGAGCCTCGATGCTTGGCTCGAGAAATACGCCGAATATCGCCTGCCCGAACGCAGCATTTCCTACTACAACAAAGGCGAACTGCTCGGCATCACGCTGGACCTCGCATTGCGCAAGGCAACCAACGATGCCACCTCCCTGCGCGACGTGTTCCAGTGGATGAACGAAAACTACGCAAAGAAAAAGCAATTCTTCTCGGATTCAGCAGGCGTACGTACCGCCGCCGAAACGGTTTCCCATCAGGACCTCGGTTCCTTCTTCGATCAGTACGTTTCCGGAACCAAGGAAATTCCCTGGGACGAGTTCTTCAGCGCGGTGGGCCTGCACGTTGTTCGGAACGTCGCCATTGTGGCGGATCCTGGGTTCGTCGCCATCCACAACTTCGACGCGCCCGCAGCCATCGTACGACTCCAGTCTGGAAGTGCCGCAGAAAAAGCTGGCCTGATTCCCGGTGATATCGTGCTCGAGCTCGACGGCCGGCCCGTAGCCGCGGATTTCGAGGGCCGCTTGCGCTCCCTCCGGCCGGGCGATCTCATCAAGCTTCGCGTCCGCCAACGAGGGAAGGAGCGCGACCTGCAGTGGAAAGTCGGCTCGCGCGAAGAGCCCGTGTATGAGTTGAAGGACCTCGACAAAATCACCGCCGAGCAGCGCGCCTGCCGCGCAGCCTGGCTGAAAGGCGAATCGCAGCCTGCGGGAGGCTCTCGCCCTTGATCCGCACCATCCTCATGCTGGCGTTCTGGACCGTAGCCCTGCCGTTCGCAGCGATCTTCGGCTTCCCCTGGACGTTTCTTACCCGCGACATCAGCTTTCTCTATCGCATGAGTATGTGGGGAGCGTGGACAGGAGTACGCATTGCAGGCGTCAAAGTCGAAACCATCGGACTGGACAAGATCGATCCCGCAAAAACTTACATCTTCATGTCGAATCACACATCCAACCTCGACCCACCGATTCTGCTGCCGCTGATCCCCCGCCGCACTTCCGTGATGGCCAAGAAAGAACTCTTCAGCTACCCCATCCTCGGCGAGACCATGCGCATGGGCTCCCTGGTGCCCGTGGATCGCGGCAATCGCGACGCCGGCATCGCCGCCGTACGGGAAGCTGCCGAGGTGATCCGCCAGGGCGTCAACATGACCATTTACGTCGAAGGGAAGCGCTCCTTCGACGGCAAGCTGCTGCCGTTCAAGAAAGGGCCTTTCTATCTGGCCGAGGAATGCAATGTTCCGGTGATTCCGGTGACCATCGTCGGCACACACGACTTGATGCCCAAAGCTCGCTTCCAGATCAAGCCCGGCACGGTGAAGATCCTCTTTCACGATCCCATCGAGCCCAAGGATTTTGGTGGCCGGGAATGCCTGATGGAACGCGTGCGGGCGGTGATTAATGGCGGCTTGCCGGTCGAGTATCGGGCCTAGGCGTTAGTGGAGCTCCAGAAGTCCTGCCGACGAGACTGTTATGTTGAGGTGTTGTTGATGTTCTGTCTGGAACCCCACAAATTTCTCACCGAATTTTGCTCGCTGAATTTCGTCGCCAGCGTCTATTAGGCGCTTATGCGAACACTCCGACTGCTAACCATATTTCTCCTGCTCTTGCAGCTGTCAGCCCTCGCGAAGACCGCCGGAATGACCGACGAGGATCGCGAGCACCTGCTGGTGCATTTCCAGATGACCGGTTCCATGCTGGAGGAAGAGATACGCGGGCTCTCGCCCGCCCAGCTCGAATACCAGCCAGCCCCAGACCGCTGGTCGATTCGGCAATGCGTTTCTCACTTAGCTGTCGCCGAACCGGACTATTGGCGCGAGTTGAACGATGCCGTGAAGGCCCCGCCAGACATGAAGGGGAAGACATCGTCGAATTCCGATGCCGATATCATGTGGTACGGCATCGACCGCGTGGTGCATACGAAAACGGGTGGCGGACACGAGAAGGTCGATACGTACAAGGACGTTGGGGAGGCCATGGCTAAGTTTCGGGCGCTCCGGGCGACGATGATCGACTACATCAAGACCACCCACGACGACTTGCGTGCACACAGCTTTGGAAAGACGGAGCCGATCGATAGCTGGCAGTGGATGCTCGAAATCTCCACGCACTCGGAGCGGCATCTTCAGCAGATTCGCGAGATCAAAGCCGACCCGAACTTTCCGAAGAAGTAAACGGCTGTCCTCTCGAGCGGGATGTCAGCTGAGGTGCTCATTCTGACTGGGCGCGTACAGCCTTCACCAACTCCGGCAAACGCCGGAACACCGCCGAGCAGCGCAGCCACAGTTTGTTATCAATCGCCGGATACCCGCTCACCACCGACCCTGCAGGAACATCGTTGGGGATCCCGGTCTGCGCGGTCGCCACCACGCCGTCGCCAATCTTGCAATGTCCGGCGACGCCCACCTGGCCGGCGAGAATGACGTTCTTCCCAATCTCGGTTGAACCTGCCAATCCGGCCTGTGCGCACAAAAGAGAATTCTCCCCCACGCTCGACCCATGCCCCACCTGAACCAGGTTGTCGATCTTCGCCCCCCGTGCCACCCGAGTCTCGCCCACGCTGGCTCGATCCACGCACGCATTCGACTGGATCTCCACGTCATCTTCGATCACGACCGGCCCCGACTGCACGATCTTGTACCAGCGGCCCGAATCATCCTTCGCGAACCCAAATCCATCCCCGCCGACGACGACGCCATTCTGCAAAATGACGTTATTGCCGATCCGGCAGCGCTCCCGAACGATCGCATGCGTATGCGCGAAAAAGTTATCCCCAATCGTCGCGCCCGCATAGATGGCGCAATGTGCCAGCAGCACGGCATTCCCGCCAATCCGTGCATCGCGATCGATCGTCACATACGGTCCGACGTGAGCTTTCGGTCCCAGCTTCGCGCTTGGGTGAATCACCGCCGTCGCATGCACCCCCGGCTCATACCGCGGCGGCTGGTAAAACAATCCCACTGCCCGCGCAAAGGTCAGGTAAGGATTCTTCGAGCGCAGCATCGTCGCGGGAATGGCAGGGAAGTCCTCTGCCACAATCACCGCCGAAGCCCGCGTGGCCCGGGCCGCGGAAGCATATTTCGGATTTGCTACGAACGTAACCTGCCCCGGCTGTGCATCTCCAATACCAGCGACCCCGTGGATTTCCGTCTCTGGAGAGCCGTTCTCAATGCGAACCTGGAGCGATTCCGCAAGCTGTGCAAGTTTCATAGGAATGTTTTCCCGGAAGGCGAGTTAGTGATCGGGAAGCGAAGGCCTTCCTGTCGGGAAGGCCGATTGTACTGTACGTGAGCACAGTGGAGGGACGGGCGTCTCGCCCGTCCGGCGGGCGGGGACGCCCGCCGCTCCACCGAAACTCGAAACTCGAAACTCTCTCACCCGTCTTCCCGCAACAACTCCCGCATCGTCTGCCGCTGACGAATCGCCTTGACCGACTTCCCATCGACCATTACCTCCGCCGGATGAGGCCGCGAGTTGTAATTCGAAGCGAGGGCCATCCCATAAGCTCCGGCGTCCAGAATCGCCAGCAGTTCACCTTCGTTCACGACCGGCAGTTCTCGATCTCGCGCGAAAAAGTCGCCCGTCTCGCACACTGGACCCACCACGTCCACCGTCTCACGGGGCTGATCCTTGAGTCGATGAGCGGGCGCAATCTCGTGATACGCGCCGTACAGCGAAGGCCGAATCAGATCGTTCATCCCCGCATCCACAATCAGGAATCTCTTTCCATCGTTCTTCTTGCGGTAAAGAACAGACGTGACCAAAGCTCCCGCGGGACCCACGATCGACCGCCCCGGCTCGAGCAACAAATGAAGCTTCAACTCTCGCAATGGTGTCAGCAGCGCCTCGGCATAGTTGCGCGCGTAAGCCGCAAAATCCTCGAAGCTCGGAGATCTGGAGCCCCTCGGACCACCGGCAGCTTCCACGCTGCCCTCATACGCGATCCCCAATCCTCCACCCGCGTCTACAAACTCAATCTCATGCCCGTCGTCTCGAAGTTGCCGGACCAACCCCGCCACGCGCTCCATCGTTTCTCCGAACGGCGCGATGTCCGTGATCTGCGACCCGATGTGCACGCTCACGCCGGCCACCTTCAAATGCCGCGTCCCAGAAGCCTTCGCGTACAGCGCTTGTGCCTCGCTGATCGGGATTCCGAACTTGTGCTTGTGCAGCCCCGTCGAAATGTAAGGATGCGTATTCGCGGCCACATCCGGATTCACCCGCAGCGCCACCCGTGCCCGCTTCCGCAGCCGCGCCGCCGACTCCGCCAGCACCCACAACTCTGATTCACTCTCAACATTGAACAGCAGGATGCCCGCCTTCAATGCCGCTTCGATTTCCGCGCGCGTCTTGCCCACGCCTGAGAACACGACCTTCGCTGCAGCCTTCCGGCTCACGCGCAGCACGCGCTCCAGTTCGCCGCCCGAAACCACGTCAAAGCCGCACCCCATCCCCGCCAGCATCCGCAGGATACCCAGATTCGAATTCGCTTTTACGGAGTAACAAACAGTGTGAGGAACCTTGCGGAAGGCCTGCTGAAACGCACGCATCCGCTCGCGAATCGTCGTAGCGGAATATAGGTACAACGGTGTGCCGAAACGCTCAACCAACTCAGGAATCGAAACCTGATCGCAGCAGAGAACCTGGCCTGCGCTTCTCCGCAGCCAGCCTTTGCGCGCTTCGCGATACGTGAATGCGGGGGGACGTCCTGCGGAGGTCGCGGCGGTGCGATTCACTTGCGCTTCGCGGCGCTCCCTTTGACCTTGATCGCGACCACCGTCTGATCGTCAAACGTATCTTCCCCGGCGGCGTGCTCCTCGACAGCGGCGAACAACGAATTCACCACGCAGTCGGGCGATTGATCCGGGCAACTTGCAATCACTCTTTCGACCCCTGCCCGTCCGAACATCTCTCCCGCCCGGTTGCGCGCGTCAAGAATTCCGTCGCTGAAAAACACGAACATATCGCCCGGCTTTGCCTGGAAGGTCAGCTCGTCATACTCCGCCGTATCAAATAGCCCAAGCGGCAGCCCGGTCGCCTCGATGATCTCCATCTTTCCGTCGTGCAGGTAGATGGGCCGCGGCAGTCCGGAATTCGATACTTGCAGTATTTGCCGCTCATCATCCCAAACCGCATACAGCAGGCAGATATACTGCGCCTCAATCCGCCGCTCGCTCAGCGAGTAGTTCACCGCCGAAAGCATCTCCGCTGGAGCCGGCTCCATGGGCGCATGCGAACGCAGAATCCCGCTCACCAAAGCCGCATAGATCGCAGCCGGAGCGCCTTTCCCGCTCACATCCCCCACCACAATTCCCAGCCGCCCCAGGGAGTAGTGCACGAAGTCATACAAGTCGCCGCCAATCGCCCGCGCCGGAGAAAACCGCGCCGCCACTTCCAGGTTCTCCAGCTTCGGCATCGCCTGCGGAAGCAGGCGGAACTGCAGTTCCCGCGCCAGTTGCAGGTCACGCTCCAGACGCCGTTCCTGCTTCGCGATCTCCTCGTACAGCCGCGCGTTCTCGAGGGCAATCGCGACCTGCGCCGCCAATGTCGTGATCGTGCGCTTGTGATCTTCGGTGAAGAATCCGCGCCGCGTGTGCTCCAGGTCGAGCACCCCGATCACCTTGTCCTTGTAAATCAGCGGTACCGCCAGCTCCGATTTCGTCTCCGGATTCGCCATGACGTACCGCGGGTCCTTGCTCACATCAGGCGCCAGGACAGCGGCTTTCTCCGATGCAGCAGCCCCCACAATCCCCCGTCCCAGCGGGATGTCGTGCTTCAGATGAATGCTTTCCTGGAACCGCAAAGAGAAGCGGTGAACCAGCTTCTCCCCGCTTTCGTCCACCAGCAGGATGCTGAACATCTGGTAATCAATGATCCGGTTCAGCAGCTCGGCGATGCGCTTGAGCAGTTCATCCAGGTTCAGGATCGAAGTCAGCTCGCGCGCAATTTCATTCAGCAGCAGCAGCGTGCGCGCCTGCCGGGTCGTGCGCGTATAGAGCTGCGCATTCTCGATCCCTACCGCCATGCGCGACCCGATCAGCTCCAGCAGCCGCCGATGCTCTTCGGTGAAGTACCCCGCCTCGCGTGCTTCCAGATCGATCACGCCGATGACGCGGTTCTTCACGATGAGCGGAATTGCCAGCTCCGACCGCACATTCGGGATCGCCTCGATGTAGTCCGCTTCCTTGGTGACATCCTCCACGAGCACGGCCTTGCGCAGTTGCGCCGCTCGTCCCGTCACTCCCTGCCCCACCCGAACCCGCGCCCGGTCGGCATACTCCCGCGGATACCCTACCTGGAAGCGAAACCGCAGTTCCTGGGTACGCTCGTTCAGCAAAAGGATGGCGAAGATCTCGTAATCGATGACTTTGCGCACCAGTTCCGCGACCCGGCGCAGGGTCGTGTCCAGGTCCAGCGTGGTATTGACCACGTCGGCCACTTCCAGCAGCAAAGGGTCTACTTTGATCTGGAAATCTGATTGGGTTGAGACGGAATCCACCGCAAATATGATAGCAGCCTATGCGGTGCAGGCACCCCTGCTCGCCGAACAGCGGGATTACTCTTGCGGAACGTCCACGAGGGAAACTTCAGTTCGCCAGCCGGAAATCCAACTCCACGGTGGTCTCTACGGCCACCGCTTGCCCATTCATGACATAGGGCTCATAGCGCCACCAGCGCACCGCATCCATGGTCGCCTGCGCAAGAGCATCGGGGCCACTCACGGGTTTCACCCGCTCCACCTCTCCCTGGGGTCCCACCACCGCTTCCAGCACCACCTTCCCCTGGACTCCCGCGCGCTTCGCCGCCTGCGGATATTCTGGCAGGAATTTGTGAATGACCCGGTGTTCCATGACATCCCCGGGCACGGTGATTTGCGGTCGCATGGTGGCTGATTGGTTGCCCGGAGCTTGCACCTCAAGCTCGGACCATCCTTGTTGCCAGCGCCACCAGACCAGCCCGATCCCGATCAGAACGAGCACAGCGATCAGCCCAACTCTCTTGCTTAGGCTTGATCGGCGGCCCGCCTTTTCGGCTTCGGCATACCTTGCTAGTGGAACGCTTCCCGTCGGTTCCTGGGCAGGCCGGGCGGTTCGCGACGCCAGCACCAGTTCTCCTTCGCGTCGCGTCCAGTAGCGAATGATCGATTGCTGCTCCGACGGCAGCCGCAGAAACTGCAGCCCGAAACACCGGTCTCGCTGGTATCGCACGATGGCCGTCGCCCGCACCGGCGCATTCATGTGGGGAACCAGAAATTCCACTCGCACCGATTCGCCCACAACCAGTTGCCCAGCCGTGCGAACGCCGAGCCCGCCCTCACCCAATTCCAGGGTA
>Ga0187821_10000462_pt1 | contig 10559 bp, 9 predicted proteins | sample NC_wetland_sal_i_20_FD_132442 | JGI IMG/M metagenome (GOLD analysis project Ga0187821, IMG submission 132442) | Wetland sediment microbial communities from Neuse River Estuary, North Carolina, USA - SourceSoil_1 | ecosystem: Environmental > Aquatic > Freshwater > Wetlands > Sediment | place...
CCTGCTGGCGGATGCGCCCGCCACCGCCCGGACGCGCTGGCAGCGGGTGCTGCCCTGGATCGTGCCGCTCGGGCTCGCGCTGCTGGTGGTAGCGCTCGCGCGGCCGCAACAGGCGCAGCGGGTCGAGGAGATCCGCAGCAAGTCGCGAAATCTGATGCTCGTGCTCGACATCTCGAGCAGCATGGGAGGCACCGACTTCAAGCCCAACCGCCTGGAAGTGGCCCGGCGCGAGCTGGGCGAGCTGGCTCGCCGGCGCGACGGCGATCTCCTTGGCCTGGTGCTCTTCGCCGGCCGCGCTTTTCTCCAGGCCCCGCTCACGCCGGACGCGGGCCTCGTCCAGGCGATGCTGGGCCGGGCCGACATCGGCCAGCTGCCGGACGGCACCGCGATCGGCACCGCCCTCGCCCTCGCCCTGGCCCAGGTGAAGGACCTCCCGCCCGCCTCGAGCGCGATCGTGCTCGTGACCGACGGCGCGAACAACACGGGGAAGCCGTCGCCCTTCGTGGCGGCCGAGGCCGCGCGCGCCCTCGGCGTCCGCATCCACACGATCGGCCTGAGCAGCGCGGACACCACGACGCGCGACCGCACGTTCATCTGGCGCTGGGGCGGGCGCCAGGCGGACCGGCTCTCCCAGAGCGACGAGGCGATCCTCCGCCGGATCGCCGAGCGCACCGGCGGCCGCTACTACCGCGCGACGGACCCGGAGGCTCTGGCCAGGATCATGGATGCGATCGATCCACTCGAGCGCGTGGACGTGCGCATCGGAGAAACGCGGGACTGGGGCGACCTCTTCCCATTCCTCCTGGTGCCCGGCCTCCTGCTCCTCGGCGCCGAGCTGGTGCTGAGCCTCGGGCGCCTGCGCACCGTACCGTGAGCCGGCGATGACGTTCGCGCACCCGTTTCTGCTGGTCCTTCTTCTCCTGCTGCCCGCGGGTGCGGCCCTGGGCATTCGGGCGGAGCGGCGGCGGCGGGCGGCCCTAGCGCGATTCGGCGACCCGGCGCTCCTGGACGAGCTGTCCGCGATCCCCGACGCGCGGCGCCGCCTGGCGCGGCACCTGCTTCGCCTCGCCGCGCTGGCCCTGCTCGTCGTCGCGCTCGCCCGCCCCCAGCTTGGCCAGCACCCGGCGCTCATCGCCCGCGCCGGCCGCGACGTGCTCGTGCTGCTCGATCTCTCCCGCTCCATGAACGTGGCGGACGCCGCCGGTGGGACTCGCCTGGCCGCGGCCAAACGGATCGCCGATTCCCTCGCGGCCGCCTCCCCCGGCGACCGGCTCGGCCTGGTCGTGTTCGGCGGCAGCGCGTTCCTCCAACTGCCTCTCACCGACGACCACGACGCGTTCCGCCGCTTCGTCGAGGCCGCCGGCACCGACGACGTGGGCGATCCCTCGACCGACATCGCCGCACCGCTGGCCGCCGCGGCCAAGGCGTTCGAGCACGAGGGCGAGGCCGGCACGCGGGCCGCCGTGCTCCTCTCGGACGGCGAAAGCGCCGAGGACGGGCTGGACGTGGCACTCGGACGGCTGGAGCGGGAGGGGGTCCCCGTCCTCGCGATCGGCGTCGGCACGGCGCAGGGCGGCCCCGTGCCCGCGGACAGCTCGGAGGCGCCGGAGCCGTATCACCGGGATCACATCGGCCGGGTGGTGATCTCCCACTTGGAGGAAGGGACTCTTCGCCGCGCCGCGGAGCGCACCGGCGGCGCCTACGCCGCCTGGGACGACCCGGCGGGACTCCGCTCGCTGGGCGAAACGCTCGCGCGGATCGAGACCCGCCCCATCGGCATCCGGAAGGCCCGGAAGCCGGCCGAGCGGTTCCAGTGGCCGCTGGCCATTTCCGTTCTCCTGCTCCTCGTGGAAGGAGCCGTCCCGCTCGCTGCCCGCCGGACGCGTGGCGGACTCCTGGCCACGCGCCCGCCCGTGGAGGCGGCGGCGGCCCTCGCCCTGCTCGCCGCGCTGCTCGCGGGCTGCAGCTCCGCGGCGTGGGACGCTCGCCGAGCCGAGCGGCAGTACGATGCCGGCGACTGGGCGGGAGCCTACCAGGCCTTCGAGCAGGCGCTGGACGCCGCCGGCAACCCGGTCTTCGCCTTCAACGCGGGGAACGCCCTCTATCGTCAGAAGCACTATGACAAGGCGGCCGGCCGCTGGCGCGGCACGCTGGGCGAAGCCCGCTTTCGCCAGCGGAGCGCGTACAACCTGGGCAACGCCGCGGTGCGCTCCGCGGAAGACGCAACGGGCCCGGCGAAGGACTCGCTGCTGGACGCGGCGGTAGCGGCGTACGAGGATGCGCTCCGGCTGGACCCGCGCGACCGGGACGCCAAATGGAATCTGGAGATTGCGCTGCGGCGCCGGGGCGAGCGGCCGGGTGGCAGCTCCTCGGGCCACTCCCGGCACGGCGACTACGGCCAGGGCAACCAGAACGTCCCCGGCTTCCAGGGAAATCAGGAGGCGGCTGTCGGCGCGATGGCGGGCGGCGGCTTCGGCTCCGGCGGGGACGGCGAGTCGGTCAAGGAGCTGGACCAGACGGAGGCCCGGCAATTGCTGGATGCCGTCCAGCGCGAGCAGCTCGCGACCCATCTCGGGCGCAGGGCGAGCCACCCGACGAGCGGCGGCAAGGACTGGTAGTCAGAACCAGGTTCCCGTCCGCACGAAGCCGGACCAGTCGCCCCTCGAATTGACGCCCTCCTCGAGCCGAACCGGCCCGATGGGGGTCCGGATCTGCAGGCCTCCGCGCACGCCCTCGAGCCATTCCCCGTCGTAGGACGCCCCCCGCCTGAGGAATCCCGCACCGCTCCCCACCGCGCCGACCATGCCCTCGATGCGCACCGCCACGGGACCCGCTACCGGATGGAGCGCCGAGAGGGCGAAGACGAGCTCCTGGAAGCCGCGCCGTTCGGTGAGCCGGAGGCCCGGGAAGCCTTCATCGCCACCCAACGGGAAGGTGGACTGGAGCGGCGTGCCGTCGGAGCCCCACCCGAATCGCACCCGCGGCCGGAGAACGAGGCGTCTCACCCGGATCCCGAATGCCGCCTCCGCGGCCGCGCGCCCATACGCGGTCGTCACCGCCCCGTCGAGCTGCAAAGCCGGACCCAGGTAGCCGCGGGCCAGCGCGAGCGACCCGCGGCCGCCGAACACGGTCCGGTTGCCCCGCACATCCTCGTGCCAGACCAGAAGCTCCGGCCCGAGGCGGAACCGCCAGCCGCGCTCGGGACTGCGTCCCGTCCCGGCAAACAGGCGCAGCTCGCGGGTAGTGATCGACGGCAGCTCGGTCTCGTCCATGAAGACGCGGATGTCCTCGATCGCCCCGTCGGCGGAGAAGAGGAGCGGCGAATAGCGGTAGCCGATCGGGAACGCGTGCAGGAGCGTCAGCCCCGCGTCCTGCCGGTACTGGCCCAGCGCGACCCGCCCCCCGAGCTCGACCGAAGAGTTCAGGAACCGGCGGTCGGCGCCGCCGAACCAGGCCCGGCCGCCCATGGTGTTGTCGTAGGAGACACCGAACGCGGCCGCCCGGCGCGGCGCATTCGTCACCCCGATGTCGAAGCCCAGTCCCCCGTCTCGCGCGGTGGGGTTGAGCCACAGAGCGCGGTACTCCTCGAAGCGCGAGAACGAAAGCAGCCGGCGGCGGAGATCCACCTGGTTCACGGTGTCGGCCGTGGAGAGCCTCAGCGCGCGGAGGATGACCGTCTGCTCGCTCGGCTCCACGCCCGCGACTCTGGCGCCCGCGAGTCGGTTCGACCGGGCCGGGTGGGGCGCCAGCGGCTCCGGGTTGATGCAGCGTGCGCGCGCCAGCGCCCGGCGGGCCGCTTCGCGTCCCCGCTGGACGAGCGTGTCGAGCGCCTGGAGGCCGAAGTCGAGCACCCGGTACGGCCGGACGTCGCTCTCGACCACCACGTCGCCCGGCTCCGGTGCCGGCGCGCCGACCACGAGGAAGTCCAGCAGCTTGGTCAGCATCGTGGAGGGGTCGTTGTAGTCCGGGCTCGGAAGGTCGTCCGGGGCCAGCTCGGACACGATCACTCGGCTCGCGCCCAGCTGGCGCGCCGCGCCCACCGGGACGTTCGCCACCATGCCCCCGTCGGTGAGCGTGCGGCCGTCCATCACCACCGGCCGGAAGACCAGCGGCAGGGAGAACGACGCGCGCACCGCCTCCGCCAGGTCGCCCGACCCGAGCACTACCTCCGCCCGCGAATCGAGATCGGTGGCGATCGCGCGAAAAGGAATCGGCAGCGAGTCGAAGTCGCCGCGGGCGGCGACATTGCCCCGGAGCATGAGGGCGTTGACGAGCGCGCTCACCTGCTCCTCCCGCACCGTGCTCGTCTCGAGCACGAGCCCGTGACGGCCCTGCTCCAGCACGGCGAGCGGCGGCAGAGGCCGCAGCGACTCCGGCAGCCGCGGCTCGTAGCCGCGGAACAGCGAGCCGAGCGGCAGCGCCCGGATGAGGGAATCGATCTCCGCGCCGGTGTAGCCGCTCGCGTAGAGCGCGCCGATGATCGCGCCCATGCTGGTCCCGACGACGAGGTCGGGGCGGATGCCGAGGCTGTCGAGCACCTCGATCACGCCGATGTGGGCGAATCCCTTGGCGCCGCCGCCGGAGAGCACGAGCGCCGTCTTCGCCGGTTTGCAGGATTGCGCCGGCATCGGCGCCGCGGCGAGCCCGGCGAGCAGCCCGGCCAGCGCGAGCGCGCGCCGCAGGCCGGCCACGGTGGTCGCGCCCGTCATGCCGCGGCCGGCACGCTGCCCGTGAGCAGCCGCACGCGGATCCCGCCGTTGGTGGTGGACAGCGCGGTGGAGAGATCCAGCCCGGTCTGCGCCGCGAGCTCCGCGCGCGCGGAAAGGAGCGCCACGCTCCACCCGGGGCAGCGGCGGCGGAGCACCTGCCCCAACCGGGCGTACAGGTCACGCAAGTCGCGGCTCCGGCCGACCCGCACGCCGTACGGCGGGTTGGTGACGATCACGCCGGGACCGGGCGGCGGCTCGAGCGCGGAGATCGCCGCCCGGCGGAACACGATGTCCTCCGGCACGCCCGCCCGCGCCGCGTTGCCGGTAGCGGCCTCGATCGCGCCCGCGTCCCGGTCCGCGCCGACGATCGGCCCGGGGGCGCGTGGCAGGATCCGGTCTTCTGCCCGCGCCACCGCGGCCCGCAAGACGGCCGGGTCGAACGACGGCCACCGCTCCAGCGCAAAGCCGCGCCGGAGCCCGGGGGGCACCCGGCGCGCGAGCAGCGCCGCTTCGATCGGAATCGTGCCCGACCCGCAGAGCGGGTCCACCAGCGGGACGGCGCCGTTCCAGCAGGCCGCCAGCAGCATCGCCGCCGCCAGGGTCTCCCTGAGGGGCGCCTTGGCGGTCGCGAGCCGGTAGCCGCGCTGGTGCAGGTGCGCGCCCGACGCGTCCACGCTGACGGTGCAGTCGTCGCGGAACAGGCGGACTACGAAGCGCTGCGCCACATCGTCAGGGGAAAGCTGTACGCCGGGAACGCAGCGCGACGCCGCGCCAGCCAGCCGCTCCGCGATGCCGTCCTGATGATAGAGCTTCGACTTGCGGGAGGTGACGCGGAAGGTGATGGCGGCGCCGGGCGGGACGTACAGCTCCCAGGGAAGCCGCGCCGCCCGGCGCTCGAGCTCGTGAAAGGCCGACGCGTGGAAGGTGGCGACCCGCACCAGCACGCGGGAGGCGGTGCGGAGCTCGAGGTTGGCGACGACGACCTGCGCGAGGGTCGCCCGGAAGGAAACGCCGCCGGTCTCGGTGGCGTCGGGCGTCATCCCGAGCGCGGCAAGCTCCCCGGCGGTGAGCGCCTCCACCCCCGGCGGGGTGATCGCGTAGCAGTCGAGCACCGGCGGGGGCATGGCGGAAGGTAACCGGAGACCGGAGCCCGCCGTACCGGCGGCGCTAGTCGAGCGCCTCCATGACGGCCCGCGCGAGCCGGTCCGGAGCATTCGGCTCGAGCGCCAGATAGAGCTGCGGCTCGATCAGCTCCAGCTCCATGAGGACGAACCCGCCGTCGATCACGCAGCCGTCCACCCGGGCGTAGGCCGCCTCGCCCGCGCCCGCGGCCTCGAGCACGCGCCGAGCCTGCTCCAGTACCAGCGCCGGCGCGGTCCCCAGCTCGGCCGTGCCACCCAGCTCCCCTTGCACCCGCCAGTCGCCGGGGGCCGGGCGCTTGAGCACGGTGTGGCTCGGCCTGCCGCCGAAGCAGAGCACCGACCACTCGCCGGCGTCGGTCACGGCCCGGACGAACGGCTGCACCAGCACGTCGCCGGCGGCGACGAGTGCTTCGAGCCGGCGCGCATCGGCCGCCGCAGCCGCGCGAGACGTCCGCCAGGTACCGTGGGCCGAGGCTGAGACCGCCGGCTTCACGACCGCCTCGTCGGCCGCCAGCTCATCGAGCGCCCGCAGCAAGGCCTCCCGCGCTTCCGGCGCGCCTCGCGGCACGACCCGGGTCGGCACGATCGCCACGCCACGCTCGGCCAGCGAGAACAAGTAGCGCTTGTCCGCGTTCCAGCGGAGCAGCGGCGGCGGGTTCAACACCGGCATGCCGAGCCCCTCCAGCCGGGCCAGCCAGCCGAGGAATTCCGCGGCCTTGAGGTGGTAGTCCCAGCAGGAGCGGACCACGACGGCGTCGAACGTGCCCCACGCCGCGCGGGCGTCGTCCCAGACGACCGGCTCGGCGGAGACGCCGAGCCGGGCCAGGGCCGGGACCGCGAGCCGCTCGTCGGCCGGCAGCTCGGGGTACCGGGCGCTGGTGGCGAGCGCGATCCGCAGTCGAGCCACGATCGAACCCGGGCTCAGCCGCGGCGCGGCCGGGGCACCAGCTCGCCCCCGCAGTTGGGGCACCGCCGGTCCATGGCCGCCGCGCAATCAGGACAGAAGGTGCACTCGTAGCTGCAGATGAACGCCGCTCCGCCAGGCGGGAGCCGGGCGGTGCAGCGTTCGCAGGCGGGTCGCATCTCGAGCGCCACGGGACTTGCCTCCAGTCTGATCAGGCGCCCGCGAGCTCGGCGACCACCGGCGCGTGGTCCGACGGCTGCTTTCCCTTCCGCTCGTCGCGGACGACGTAGGCATTACGGCACCCGCGGCCCAGAGGTTCCGTCACCAGGACATGGTCGATGCGGAGCCCGTTGTTCTTGGGGAAGCCGAGCATCCGATAGTCCCACCAGGTGTACGGGCCGTCGCCGTGATGGTGCAGGCGGACCGTGTCCACCAGGCCCCAGTCCACGATCGCGCGGAGCGCGGCCCTCGCCTCCGCGTGGCACAGCACCGAGTCGCGCCACTCGTCCGGGCGCGCCACGTCTCGATCCTCCGGCGCCACGTTGAAGTCGCCGGCGAGGACCAGGGGCTCGTCCCGCGACGCGCTGCGCCGGAGCCAGGCGCGGAGCCGCGCCATCCACGCGAGCTTGTAGGCCCACTTGGCCGAGCCCACGGTCTGGCCGTTGGGGACGTAGGCAGAGACGATTCGCATACCGGCCGCGTGCGCGACGAGCAGGCGGGCCTCGGGGTCGGCCACGCCGTCGCCCAGTCCCGCGCTCACCCCGGTGAGGGGCGACCGGCTCAGGATCGCGACGCCGTTGTACGTCCGCTGGCCGTGCACCGCGCAGTGCCAGCCCGCGGCTTCGAACGGCTCGCGGGGGAACTCGTCGTCGGCCACCTTGAGCTCCTGGAGGCACACGACGTCGCACTCAGCCCGGCCGAGCCAGGCGAGCACGCGCTCCAAGCGGGCGCGGATCGAGTTGACGTTGTAGGTGGCGACCGTGAGCATGGGCATCGGTCGCCAACGATAACGGGAGGGCGGGGGAAAAGGTGAGGGGTGAGAAGTGAGAGGGGGCCTCCGCGCATCCCCGAGGCCCCCTCTCACCTCTTACCTCTTACCTCTTACCTCTTACCTCTCACCTCTTACCTCTTACCCTCCCGCAAACTCCGGCACGGCCGCCTGCCGGAAGGCGAAGTGGCGATCGCTCACTACCGGCGCGCCCGCCTGGACTCGCTCGGGGACCCCCCGGGCGGAGAGCCACTGCGCCAACACGTTCCCCCGGATCCACACGTTCGCCGTGAGACCCGGATACAGGTGGGCGAACTCGGGCAGGAGCTTGAGCTCCCGGACACTCTTGTTCATGGCTCGGGTCCTCCGGCTCACGGCGACGTGGCGCTGGTGATGGTGGCCGACGCGCTCGCGGCCTGGCCCGACGCGACGACGACCTGGATCGGGGTGGCCGTCGTCGCCACCGGATCGGTCACGAAGGTGACGCCGGCGGGTCCGGTGAAGCTGAGCGGATAGGTGCCCGGAACCACGAACTGGAACGTCGCCTGCCCGTTCGCGTCCAGCGCCTGCGTCTCCCCGCCCAGCGTGGCCGAGAAGTCCGCCAGCGTGATCTGGGTCCCGTTCACCTGGGGCAGCGTCACCCCGTTCCCAAGCGTCAGCGAGACCGCCACGCTCCCGGTGGTCTGGATGTCGGCGCCCTGGATCACCGGATGCATCACCCAGAGCCCCGAGTTACCCGCGGCCTGACCGAAGCTCTGGGAAACGTTGAAGTCGATGAGCACGATCTTCTGCGGGCCGGTCACATCGAGCGCGCTGGCCGGCAGCGTGACCTTGAGGCCGCTCTGCGCGAAGCTCGGCATTTGGAGCTGCCCCGTCACCGAGGCGCCCTGGGGAAGCCCCGCGTAGCTCGGCGAGGAGGCGTAGATGGTGCCGTCGGTGAGCTGCACGTAGCCCCCGGTGATGACCAGCCGGAGCTCCTGGTACGTTCCCGTCGGCACCACGGCGTCCTTCACCAGGTCGAGCGTCGCGTTCTGGAGATCGAGCAGGTTGACCGTGGTCGGTGTGCTGCTCAGCGTCACCTTGCCCCCGCTGCCCATCAGCGACACTTCCGAAATCGTCACCACGGCGGCGGTGAACGGGCCCGGCGCATCGGTCAGCTTGACCGAGAACTGGGCCGTGCCCGGGCCCTGCGAGTCGCTGCAGCCAGCGAGTGCCGCAGCGGCCAGCGCGAAACCGGCGATACGAGCGCGAAGCATCGAATGAGCTCCTTAGGATTTCGTTTGCGTGCGGACGACGGCTTGTCCGACTCCGGGCTACAGACTCCGAGCCGCGGGGGCGGGTCACCGGCGCACCAGTCCGTGACAGGCCACGCAAATCCCTGCACCGCCGAGATATCTTCCTTGCTAGTAACGGTTCCGCCCCCGTGACCCCCTGCCGTCTCATGGAGTCTGTACGCCGGTGACGAATCGGTCCGACGCTGCCATCATCAGCCGGGTACTCGATGGGGACGTGGAGGCCTACGGGGCTCTCGTCGCGCGCTATCGGGAGCGCTACGCCCGGTTCGCCGTCCATATGCTCGGTGAGCGGGACGACGCCGAGGAGGCGCTGCAGGATGCGTTTGTGCGGGCATACCGCTCGCTTGGCCAGTGCGCGGACCCGGGGCGGTTCGATGCCTGGCTTTTTCGCATCCTCGCCAACCGCTGTCGCACCGCCGGAGCCCGCCGCGCGCGGCGGGCGCGCACGTTCGTCCGGGACGAAGTGGCGCTGGGCGAGGCATCGGCTGAGCATCCGGCCGAGCGCCACGAGTGGCGGGAGGAGATCCACCGCGCGCTCGGCCGACTCGAGCCGGAGCAGCGGGAGGCGTTTCTGTTGAAGCACGTGGAGGACCTGAGCTACGAGGAGATGGCCGCGCTCACCGGCGCGGGCGTCTCCGCGCTCAAGATGCGGGTGAAGCGCGCCTGTGATCGACTGCGGGGGCTTCTCGAGGAGGTGCAGCATGCATGACGGCGAGCGGGACGAGCTGATCGGCCGGGTCGCGGACGAGCTCCGCGCTCCGGTGGCGCTCGCCCCAGACTTCGATGCCCGGGTCATGGCCGAGGTCCGCCGGCCTGCCGGTGCATGGCGCGCCGCCGCGCGGTGGTGGACGGAGCCCCGCGTTCGCCTGTCGCCCCTCGTGGGTCTCGCCTGGGCGGCCGGGCTCGCGGGCCTGGTGCTGCTGGGCGCGCGCGCGCTGGAGCATACGCCGCGCGGGATCGAGGCCGCCGCGGACACCGGCCTGGCGCCGGAGGCGGGCACCCAGGTCGTGCAGTTCGTCCTCGTGGCGCCCCGCGCCGCCAGCGTGGCGCTGGTGGGCGACTTCAACGACTGGGACCCGGGCCGCACTCCGCTCCGCTCCGCGGCGACCGGCGTGTGGTCGGTGAACGTGCCGCTCCAACCGGGACAGCATCAGTACGCGTTCGTGGTCGACGGCAAGGACTGGCGGCCCGATCCGGCCGCGCCCAAGGCCGTCACCGACGACTTCGGCTCGCCCAATTCCGTGATCACGGTCGGGAGCCGGCGCTCGTGAGCCGCGTCCTGCTGGCACTCGCGCTGCTTGCCGCGCCGCCGGCGCTGCAGGGCCAGGACCCGAGACTCGAAGGCCGGCTCGACCCGGCCACGCGAGCCGCCGTCGGCGCGTTGGTGGATTCCGCCCGCGCCGCGGGCCTGCCCACCGAGCCGATCGTGGACAAGGCGCTGGAAGGCGCCACCAAGCGCGCGAGCGGGGACCGGATCGTGGCCGCCCTCCGCACCCTGACGGCCGATCTCCGGACCGCCCG